>Ga0208218_1001184_pt1 | contig 9945 bp, 8 predicted proteins | sample HotLakmasection3_FD_184726 | JGI IMG/M metagenome (GOLD analysis project Ga0208218, IMG submission 184726) | Hypersaline microbial mat communities from Hot Lake, Washington, USA - Section #3 (SPAdes) | ecosystem: Environmental > Aquatic > Non-marine Saline and Alkaline > Hypersaline > Microbial... | reverse complement strand
CCCCGCCCCATGCCCCGCGAGTACGATTGTAAAAAGCGGGTGTAAGTGCGCTCATCGGCGGAGATATGCTTGTAGTCGTCCACCCAGTAGAGCGCGTCGGTCAGCGGATGCCCTAATGCCTCAACGGTGTTGATCGTATCGCCCCACTGCGCGGGCGGACTGTCGCGGTCGAAACGCCCATAAAGACTGCTCATCAACGCCGCCAACTCGGACTTGCCGCTGCCGTAGGTTCCGGCGAGGTGTAATGCAGGGCGCATGGCTGATGGCGGGAAAAACCGTTGCAGCACGGGCAGCATGGCGAAGGCGATACAGGCAGGTGCGATATCGGACGGGAATACGGCGGTCATCGAATCAAAAGCATCCCGTGCATCGTTCCATGTGCAGGCTTGCACGCCGTAATCGCGCAGGCGAGTGGACAGCTCAACCTCTGGCGGGTCACTGAGTTTGCCCTTGGCGGTGATGCAGTCGACAGGCGTGAGATAGACCCACCTGCCCTCTAGTTGCGTCCAGCCCATGAAGCGGTAGGTTTCGCGCACCGGGTAGTTGCCCGACAGCGCCAGGATCGCTGGTGTCAGATGCTTGCTCATACCAGCGCGGACGGTAAACGTCTCGCCAGCATTAGCGGCGAAAAAGCGTTGCAGCGCGTTGGGATCACCGAACAACTCGGAGGGCACATCCAGCGTTTCCTGATGTCCGTGCCCTTCAACTTCAACTCGTGCTACTCGCTCGCGCTTGCCATCGTCATCCAGCCGGTTGACCCGTTCCAGAATACGCGCCTGCCACGAAGCGATGATCTTCTGGATCGTGCCACGATGGGTGTGCTTGCGGTAGATCATGTGCCCGTCGTATTCGATGTATTCCTCTGTATCGACCACCGAGGCACGCTGCTCGCGTTCCAGTTCGCGCCGCTTTTCCTTATAGAGTTTGTCGATGTCACTTATCTTCAGCCCATCCCCGGTGAGTGCCTTGAACTTCTCGCGCTGCTCGGCCCACTCGACGGCATTGAGGTGAGCGCAGGCTTCCACCGCTTCGATGATTTCGGCTGTGGATGGTCTTTCAACGGACTTCTGGCGCGTGTCGTAGCGATCCACCAGGTGGCTGACGTGTGCCTCCGCGACCTCCCGCCGCGACTGGATTGTTTCCCTGGGCGGCTGGCTGAAGGCGCTGGCGATGGTCGCTCTGGCTTCCTTTTCGCGTGCGGCAGGGTTCTCTCCCCCATCGCCATCAGAGACATAACGGCTAACGAGTTCGCGTTCAGCATCGGATTGACTGTAGCCAGCGTCCCGTAACTGGCAGGCGGCGGCGAAAAGCTCATGATTGCGATTGCCATTGGTTGCACCGGACGACAGATAGCTTTCGGTACGTGGTGGCAGCGGTGCATTGACGTTGAGCGTCACCACTTCCAGACCACCAATGCGTTCGACTTTCGGTCGCGGCTGCACCTCTAACCAGTCGAAGCAGTGCAGCGGGTAACGCCGATCCGGATGCCAGTCCGTGATCTGCACTTCTGCGCCGTCGCGGTCGGGTTTGGTGTTGATGCTGCCCGGTAGTCGCATGACCGATGCGACGGACTTTACATAACCCTCATCGCCACCGAGTGCCGCGAACAAGCCCTGCATGACGCGCCCTGTCTTCTGCTTGTTCTCCTCATCGAGCGATAGCGGCTCATCCAGCAGCCAGTAGCCGTGCCAGCCGCCTCCACTGGCGACGATAGCCGAAGGTGGTGGGTCGAAGGCTTGTAATCGTTCCAGGTCGCGCTGACGGTGTTCTTCCGGTCCGTCGATGTCAATCCAGAGCGCGGGCAGCAGTGCTGCCGATGCCGCGTTGCCCTTCTTACCCGAACGGAGACAGGGCGCGAAGTACACGCCATAACCCTCGCGGTTGAGCTTGTCCGCCTGTTGCAGTACAGCTTCGCGCTGTTTCTCGTTACCGATCTGCGTCCAGAGTGCCCGTACTTCGCCCGTTCCCGGATGGATACAGCGTAGTTCCAGCCACCGATCAGCGGGTGGTTGCGGATACAAGACAGACAGGAAAGCCTCTCTGCCCGCGTTTTCTTCGTTGGTCGATTCGTGTTTCTGTGTCATACTGTGTGTATTCCTTTAGATGGACACAGGGGCCAGTAGCGCGTGCGTTTGGCGACGGTTTGCGCTTCCGGCTCCTGTGTGCATTATGGTTAAAATTCAATGTCCGGTGTTGGACGCAGGTCGTCCTCACGTTTCGGACTGCGTGCTTCCTCTTTGAGCAACTCTTTCAACTGCTCGGCCAGACGTTCGGCTTCTTCGTGATCCAGATCGGGCTGAACCGGACGAAATTGCAGCCGCTTCCTGCCCTCCCGATCTTTGAAATACCCGTAAACTCCGGCGGCACTCACCTCGTCATCGGTGCGCCGTACCCCAGCCCAGACCCGCTCGTTGTCCCAGGTGCCATGCGCTTCCTCGTCATAGATCACCGCCTGCTGCCGTTCACGTTCGGCTGCCAGTCCGTCGTAACGCTGCTCCCAGTCGCGTCCGGCAAATCGCTCCATAAGGTCAGCCATCTGCTCCTGTGTGACCTCGTGCAGCATGTCGATGTGATTCACGGCTTTGTTGCGGCTGAAGTACAGCGGCTTGCGCTGCCCCTCATCCGCGTCGTAGTAGGTACCCGGCAAAACCACATGGGTATGTGGGTTATGTTGGCCGGGAGCCTCCTCACCGTCGGTTTGCCGGTGATGCAAAACGGCGGACCACTCTACCCCGGTGTCGATGCCTCGTCGGTCGAAAAAACCGTTCATCGTCCGTTCGGTGAGCTGGCGGACGAACTGCTCACGCTTTTCCGGCGGCACCATCCGGATGAGATCAACGTTGGGATTGATCACGAGGCTGAACAGCAGCACATGCTCGCTCTGGTAGGCGTCGCAACGATCAGCGATCTCCGCGACCGAACCACCCATCCCCCGATCCATCCAGCGTTCGCGTCCTCCGGCGTGCCGCGCTTTTTCGGTAGCCGACTCGCGGTAGGTCAGATAACCGAGCAGGTTCTTCATACGTTTCGCCTCGTTCTGGGTCGGCTTTTTGTATTTCACGTTGGTCACGCACATCTGCTTACGATCCATGTCCTACTCTCCTCGCCGTTTCTTGAAGAAGGCGACCAGCTTCTCCAGCAGTTCGTTCTGTTGTTGCAGCAGGTTGTTCTGCTGCCCAAGTTGCTCCTCAACGGCATCCAACCGACCTTCGAGCTTGCGCGTAATCGCTGCCCGCGTACCGGGGATGTCGTCCTGATGGGACAGATACAGATTGAGCGCATCCCTGATGAGATCGGTCTTGTGCTGCATCTTGCCGTCGCGGGCGCGGACACGCAGAATCTCCTCGACCCGGCGCATTTGCTCCGGTGTAAAGCCGACTGATAGTCGTTTGCTGTAGCCGCTCTTCCTGCCCCGTTTACTCAAACTCCACCTCCCCAATTCGTGCTTTCAATTTCGGTGTCGGACGGAAACGCCCGTACACCCGGCGCAGCTGACCATGAGCGGCGAGTGCGCCACCGGCGGTCATGTCCTGCACTTCGATACTCAGCCGCCCGATGTCAGGCAGACTCACCTCGCCACCAGTGGCGAGTTCCTCGAACCAGACCTCGGTCAGTACCTCAACCACTTCGTTCACATCCCGCCGCGTCTGGTGCGGCAGTCGTCGTGCTACCTCTGTGATCACGTCTCGGTGATACACGCTGCTTCTCCTGTATTTGTTGTTTGCTTTTGGGTCAGCCGTCTCACACGGCTGACGGTCGTCCACTGGACGACAACACCGCACACCGCAAAATTGCGCTTGTGTGCGGTCGTTCGGCGTGGCAAACCACGCTGAACGGTGCGGCGGCACCCTGACACCGCCGCACGGGTGCAAGCACGAATGTGCGCTGCACCGAAGCCCTCCGGCGTGTGAGGAGCCAGCGATTTAGCTGGCTTGTTACCCTGAAGAGCGACGGGACGGTGTGGCACACACTTCCTGAGCATGGACAAGGACACCGTCCGCGCTCGAAGGGGAACACTCGCCGCCACATCATCCCGGTCAGTCACTGTGGCAGCGCGGCTCTGTGTACTACACTCACTGGGCACGCTGCCAGCATCGGAGAGAACCCTTAGCTGGCAATCCCGCGAGGATCGGTCTTGACCGTTCCCCGATGTTGTGGCGTGGCGGCTGTCATAAAAACGTTGCGTCTCGAACGCCCTAACAAGCGCACAGCCCGATCGCGTCCAGCGTGACTGTCTTACTCGCCACTGAATTGAGGAGGGTTTCTCATGCATTACCTGGGCATCGACTGGGCCACCGACAAGCACGATCTGTGCCTGACGGACGACGACGGACGCATCATCAGCCAGTTCCAGATCACACACGATATGCAGGGCTTTGAGGCACTGCACGACATCCTCAAGCTGCTGCCTGACGTGCAGATCAACATCGAACGCGGCGACGGCTTGCTGGTTGATTGGCTGGTTCAGCAGGGCTATGACCTGTGCATCACACCGCCACACGTCCTGGCGTATCGCCGCCCAACCCGCGTCAAAGATGACAAGGGCGATGCCTTCCTGCTCGCCTATCTGCTGCGGCTGAATGACCCCGATTGCCGTCCTTACAACGCCCAGAGCGAGATCGTCATGCATCTCAAGCAGCTTGCTCGCACCTATGACCGTCTGCTGATTGAGCAGCGTCGGCTGGCGAACCAGATGATTATGAGCCTGCGCCAGTACTATCCGGTTGCCTTGAACCTGTTCACCAAGCCCAATTTGCTCATCGCGATGGCGTTCATGGAGGCGTTTCCGACGCCTGCACAGGCAGAAGCACTGACCTATGAGGGTCTGGAGCAGTTCTTGCGCAGTCAGCGTTACATCCCCATCGACAAGCAGTTGGATGTGATCTGGGAGCGTTTGCAGGTGCCCATGCCCCATGCAACCGTCGAAGCCGGGTATGTCGAGCATGTCCTGATGCTGATCCCGCTGCTGCGAACACTGCATCACCAGAAACAGGCGTTGATCAAGAAGATCAACAAAGTCTTTCGCAGCCATCCCGAAGCCGACTGGTGGTTGAGCTTCCCAGGCACGAAGGGACCGCTGACGGCGGCGTTCATGCTGGCCTGGGTCGGTGATGCGCGCAGCCGTTTCCCGACGGCGAACGCGCTCCAGGCGTATGCAGGCACCGTGCCGGTGACCCGGCGCAGCGGCAAAAGCCGCTCGGTGCAGTTTCGCAAGGCCTGTTCGCATCCGACGCACCGGGCGGCAGACAACTTCGCCCGACAGAGCCGACGGCATTCCGGCTGGGCACGTGCCTACTACAATGAGCAGTTGGCGAAGGGGAAATCGCGGGCACGAGCCAACCGCGACCTGGCGAACCGCTGGATGAACATCATCTGGACGCTGTGGCAGCGTCGTGAGCTGTATGACGAGGCGACGCATGTCGCCAACCGTGCTGGTAAAGGGCAGCAAGCTGCTGCTGGTCCGGTGACTGAAGCTGTGCGGCAGGCGAGCTGATCCGTGAAATGATCGATCCACCTCCACGCGCTGTGGTGTTGTCCAGAGCACGCTTTTTGCGTGCCTTTCCACCGTCCTACACGGACTTTTCACTGATTTTCCGCTTTATACTTGACAAATTAAAAACGTCTCGATGACCCATCAACACCCATAGAAACTCGCAGAGGTTTCTCAGGGTCATCGAAGTATCGCTGCACGCGCTCTGCGCGACACAGCGATACCAGGCCGCGCCAGCGGGCTGATGCGTCGGACATGTGGGGATCGCTACCATGTGGTCCCCTTCATGCGCCGTGTCCGACGCTGCGTTTCGGCATCCGTCAGGGCGGGTTCGTCTTTGGCGACCACCTCCGGCGAAGCCCTGGCTGGGTGTCCTACGCTCACCTGGGCGTTGGCGGCGACGTGCTGAATCACCCGTTCCAGGTAGGCAGGCATATCGTTCAGCGCATCCTTGATCCAGAGCGTGTCGCGCCTCACTTCCATCAGTTCGGGCAGGTCGATGATCTTCGTAGGACGCTGTGGCTGCTGTCCCAACTGCTCCCGGATCAGGTCGCGGATGGCATCACTGCGCTCCCCCGCTTCGATCCCCTCCCACCAGTCGAGGATGTCCTCATCGGTGTCGTAGTAGACCTTGAAGGTGATGGTTCGGTAGTTGCGCTTCTTGGGTCGTCTCTTTGGCATTCTGGCCTCCTGTGGGGGTATTACCCGTACTAACGTGACGTACTGACACGTAATACCCCATGCCTCCGGCTAATCTCTGGCGGTGAAATTGGCGTAGTGCAAATAGCCGCGTGCGTTCGCCATTTGCGCGTGAGCGACCAGCTTCGTCTGTGGATAGGCATCCACCACCTGCTCGTAGACCAGCTCCGCACCGCCGCCACTCAGGTAGATGACATCGACCGTCGTACCGCGCTGCCACTTCTCGCTCATCAGGCCGAGCGTGGCACTCCGCAATGGCGCGAGGGCTTCTTCCACTTCGTCGCTGTAGTCGATGGGATTGCCACTGGCGGTGAAAATGCCTGTTCGCAAGACCTGTTCAACGATCTTGTAGGGCACCTTCTCGCGGTAGTCGCGCTCCAGCATGGCGGCGATGCGTTCCTGCGCGGTGTAGACCCCACCCTCCACGCTGCCGCTCTCGGAAGAGATGAACTCGCCGTCGTCGTCCAGCGCAATGTCCACCGTATATGTGCCGACATCGACCACGCCCGTCCGCATGTAGGTGTGATGCACGTTGAGTTCGCCGTCCGGGGTCAACATTTCGGAGTAGATCGCGCCATAGGCTTGCGGCATGACCATCACCTCGGTGACATTGGCGATGACCTCGCAGGCATCCGTCTGGATGAGATGCTGCCCGCGCAGCGTTTCCTTCAGTTCGTCCGCGTCTCGCATATGGTCCACCGGCAGCCCAACGGCGAGACCCAGATGGATGGCATCCCGCCCCCACACCCCTTGCACCAGCTTGCCGACGGCAACTTTGGCGAGCCGCAGACGGAAGGCGTTACCCATCGTCTTCTTGTTGGCGGTGCGTCCGCGTAACCTCAATAGCTCACCGGCGGGAACCTGCGCCATTGCCAGATCACCCACAAACCACTTGCCCTCGGTGTCCGTGATCTGGTCGCCGGGGTACTTCTGCTGGATGGTGTCCTGCTGGAATTTGATCTCATGGGCATGTCCCATGACCGACGGGAAGGCGATGGCGGCACGATCTGTCACGGCTTTGACGACACCGTAGCCGATGTCGAGCCCAACTGTGAGCGTGTCACCCGGTTGAATGGTGGTGTTATCCGACTGCTTGCTGTTCTTACGCTTTGCCACTGTCTTGCTCCTTATATATGAAAAGAAGCCGCACCTAATCCTCGGAGGCATCGTCATCGGATGTCTCTTCGGTCAGTACGGCTTCAGGACGAACGAAATCAGCGGGGTTGAGGCGGGTAAATGCCCGCGCCACGTCCCCTAAATCAAAAGCCTTTGAATTCTCTTGAGTTGTAGCGTTCTGAGAGAGTTAGTTCTCGCATGAATAAATGATCGTGAGATACCACACAGAGTCCTAATCCGCTTATCGCCCAAGGATTCGCAGACTCCCTAGCCATCAGATAGCGGTTTCTCGGGTACCATTAGACCGTATTCCTCTAGCAATGCGATTTCGGCACTACTGTCGTTATCATTGTCCACCTTCAATTCCGGCGCTTTTTCGAAAGCGAAAGCCTCTGGTGGTAAGTGTCGTCTCAACGCGCGGAGGCGCAGCTTAAGGTAGAGTGGCCATTCCCGATAAGCATGATAGGCCTGCTGCTCCATCTCCTGCCACGGAGAGAGCCGAGTAGATCTGCGTGTCATGTCAGATATCCATTTCGCGGTTAACAACGATCGGCACTGGTTCACGCTCGGGCGCGATATCAGGCGCACGCGAAGGTGGTAATGATGGTTCGTTCGCTCGGTAATCCAGCTGTTGCGCTTCCACATCACGCCACTCAAGGCTTGGCTCTAGACCATGTCCACGGGCCCACACCGTAGCTGCCTGTATAGTTGGACCCGTACCCACGTTCGACAGCATCTGGTTGAATCTATCTGCCGCGTCGTCGACATAATCAGCATCTGCTGGAGCGACTCGTGCGAACTCAACTGCGGCGAAACGGTACTCGGTCCCTTCCCGCTCAACGTTGATCAGATCGAGCGTATGTCCTGTAATAGTTCCTTCAGTGTCGAGCGCTGGACCAGCACGGAAGGTGTAGCCCATGTTTGCCTCTAATTCAGATTGGCGAATCGTGGTGAAGGGATCGGGCGGCCCCCCGGTGAACAGGCGCGGATCGACGCGGTCGGCCCGCAACTCGCCGTTCTCCACGGCGATCTTCTCGACCTCTCGCATCTCGGCTTCCAGCCCCACATTGTCGCGTATCTGACGCAGGGCTTCACCTTCAGCACGAGCATCGCTGGGACGGTCGTATTCGCCGAGAGCGATCTCCTGCATTCCTGGGCCTGCTTCTGTCTCCCAGGTCTTGATGCTTTGCAGTTCATATGTGCCCTGCGGCTGTGCAACAACATCATAGGTATAGTCGATCCCGGAAAGCTCTGCCTCTCGCAGGGTGATAAAGGGATCAGGAGGCCCTTGCGTGAATAGTCGTCCGTCTGCACGTGCCGGATCAAGCGTTCGGGCAGCAACAGCCATCTTCTCTGCACGGTGCATTGCTTTTTCCAGGCCGTCGTTGTCCTCGAGAGCGACCATCTCTCGCTCAGCTTCAAAAGCGGATTCCAGCGTGCCGTAGGTTCCAAGTTGCAGCGATTGCTGGCCCTCCGGCCAGGATTTCACGACCTCCAAAGTTGGCTCAAGGTCGTCCCCGAAACCACCAGCGAAGTAGTAGATCGGTTTATCGTCGTGTTCATTCAAACTGTTGAGGATGTTGTTCATGATCGTTACGCTCCTTCTGCTGTTTCTTGTCTGTTTTTTTCACGTCGAACGGAATCGCTGCCATTCCCCTTCACTGGGATAATTACGGAGGTACCAGATACCCTCCTCTTGCACATCGAAAAGGAAATGGAAGCGCGGCATGTTGGCGATAATCTCGTGGTGCTGAGCGTTGAAGTGCTGGAAGGCGGCATCCTCTTTGAAAACGTGCAGACCCTGACGCTGGTTGAAGATCACGCGGATCGGACAGTTCTCGAAAATCAGTCGTGCTTTTCCCTCAATCATGACGCTCATCTGCTGATCAATCACCACGAGCTTTTTTCTGCGTGTGCGAAAGGTCTTCGCTGCTTCAATGAGGAAATCCAACAACGAAGGATGGCGCATCAGGCGATAGACCTCATCGACCGCAATCAAACGAGGCGTTTCATCGGCTAGACTGTCGCGCCGGATAGCACTCAACACCTGGGTGTAGGCGATCGCCAGCATGATCGGGTCCTGCTCCATCTCGTGAAAAGAGAAGACCTGCGGCATATCTTTGTAGCGTGCGGAAAGGTCAATATTGGTGGGGCCATTAATGAAGTCAGCCCAGGGGCCGCGCCCGGTACATAAGCCGCCGATTTCGTCGGCCAGGTCCTTGGCGATGGTGCGGATGTGTTCCTTATCGCCTAGCCCAGACAGCACCTCACAGACAGTCTCAGTCAGTGGCGCCAGATCTGGCGTGATCGTCATCAGATCATCGAAGCCGCAATACAAGATCTCGAGTGCCTCACCGAGCAGAGCGCGTTCCTGGTTTTCCTTCTGAGCACCGGAAAGCTGACGACCGAGTAGGGTCTCATAGATGCGGATCGTGTGTGCCTTTTGCTCAACCAGAGTGGGGAACATCACATCCTGCGGGTTCAGACGAGTGTGACGAGCACTCATCACATACCACGGCAGGTCAAAAGCACGAGCGACGTGCTGCCCGTGTCCCATCGGTTCCAGCAGCGTGAAGGGCACCCCCTCCTCGGCGTACTGACGTGACAGCAAGCAATTGAGTGCAAACGTCTTTCCGTAG
>Ga0208218_1001155_pt1 | contig 10127 bp, 10 predicted proteins | sample HotLakmasection3_FD_184726 | JGI IMG/M metagenome (GOLD analysis project Ga0208218, IMG submission 184726) | Hypersaline microbial mat communities from Hot Lake, Washington, USA - Section #3 (SPAdes) | ecosystem: Environmental > Aquatic > Non-marine Saline and Alkaline > Hypersaline > Microbial... | reverse complement strand
TCAGGCACTGTCCCCGCTCTAGCTGTCGTCAGGATAATCACGCGCTGTTTGCGCGTGCTGACCGTCCTGTGCTTACGAGTATGCCGCTTCTTTTTGCCCGAGCCATGCGCCGGTTGTCGCTCCGGGTCTTTCGAACGTTGCCCAGGACGCTCTGTGCCATTGACGATCACCTCCTGCACCTCTGGCAATCGCTTGATGAATTCTGCCATGCGGCTGAGTTTACGCACAGGCAGTCCTTGCTTTGCCCCTAAAGTCGTTCGTCCTCAAGGTCGCCTTACGCCCCCCACCAGGAGCACGTTGGCGTTTCGCTAGGGGGGGTGAACAGACTGCGTTCATCGACTTGGGCAAACCTCGGTAATAGCGCCTCGAACGCTTGCCGGTTGAGTCCTATCATTGCTCGTAGCAGTCGAGCTTGATTGAGGATGCGGTCTAAGTTCAATAGTGGGATGGCCCGACCCGACTGCTTGCTCTTATCCCTTAGGAATGAGGATCAAATAACAGCCAAATTGTTAGGGCAGGCATCTTGCCTGCCTTGGGACAGCCGAGACGGCTATCCCAACTTATTCAATTCTTATTCCTTATTACCCAACAAGTCTATGATTATCACCAGGGGGCGTTGTTGCACAAATATCATGAGTTAGATGCGATACAGCCTTTCCCCGCTGGATGAGGTACAAATGCAGACCTGAAACTTAGGCGTGGCAATGACTTCAGGACTTTGGCTGTACTTCATGGGCTCAGGAACCGCTGTAAAAAGAAAGTGTACACCCCTCACTTGCTACTCACGATGACGACTGAGACGACGAAATCGGGTCTTTAGTATTCCCTTTAAATGAAAATGCAACAGCTCTGGCAGTGCCCTTTTTAGACGATCTTTTTCCTTTGAGTTTTAGTTGATGAGCGGCTCAAACCCCTAATCCTCGTGAAAAGTGGCTAAGTCTGCTTACAATGCAGATCGCTGAAACTCTTTCCCAGAAAGGGTTTTAAGACTTGAAGATGTCTAATCTTGGATGTAGCAGAAAAAGACCACTTAGAGGCGATTTTAGTCATTTTGCATTTCCGACTGTGACAATCTGACATCAATCCAATTTGCCCGTCCTCACTCACTCATCTTCCTCGGCTGCTTCCGACTCGGATTCGGCGGCAGGTTCCGGGGCGGCAGGTTCCGGAGTCGCGGGAGCCGCTTCGGGCGCAGGTTGCGGAACTGGTGCAGGCTCAGGCGCGGGCTCAGGTGCGGGTGGGGGAGCGCTATCCTCACTTTCTGCCGCAGGGGGTGGCGCAGGGGGTTCGCTGGGGGCCGGTTCGGGAGCTTCCGCTTCTTCCGCCGCAAGGGCATCATCAGAGTTAGCTGCGTCTTCGTTGCCGGTAGTCTCTTCCTCATCGGTAGTCTCTTCCTCATCTGACGAGGCGGTTTCTGGCTGCGGCGCGTTACTGTTTTCTGCCTCAGTAGCCGCATCATTTTCCGAGTTGGCGTTCGCCCCTTCTGCGGTCGCAGCATTGGGAGCGGTCTCTTCGGTAGGCACTTCAACCGAACGGCGATCGCCCCGTCGTTGCGCGTCTCGATTACGCCGCGACCCTTCAATGGTCAGGTCATACTCAATGGGCACACTGGCTCCACCCGCCACGGGTTGAAAGCTGGAACTGCGAGCCGCTTGAATGGCCGCCTGGTCAATAGCGGCATTGCCGCTGGATTGGACGAGCGTCACACTCCGCACCGAGCCATCAGGGTTAATGTCTACCTGCACACGGGGCGTGCCCTCAACGCCAGATTCCAAGGCGCTTTCAGGATACTGCGGCAGGGCACAGTTCTGACAGGCGACGGTGCGCGAGCCCGGTCCTCGTCCGCTGCCGTCCCCTGAGGGATTAGTCCCGTTTTGGGTGCCTGTCCCGCTATTAGCGGCGGTTTCGGTTGATTCTCCCGAACTGGTCGGTTCAGGATCGGTTCCTTCTGTGGCAGTTGCTTCAGTTGAGGAGGCGTCGGGATTGCCTTCTGCCGCAGTGCCCCCAAAGAAATTGCGCAAACGCTCCAGCTGAGATGCCGTCAATGCCGGTGGGGCCGTGGCGATTTCTTCTGAAGGGTCTTCCTCCTCTTCGGGCGTTTCTACTGCTTCGTCAACCGCGTCTGTCGTTTCTTCGGTTTCTTCTTCTTCAGTTTCTTCCGGCTCCTCCGGTTCGGTCAATGCCGATTCGACTTCTGTTTCAGGGATCGGTTCGGGTTCCGGTTCTGGCTCGGGTGGGGGCTCAGTTTCGACGAGTTCAGCCGGTGAGGGCGGAGTTGGGGCCGCAGCCGCAGTCTCGGGGTTCGCGCGGGCCATCGCAGCAGGAGCCGGGTTGTTAGTCTCGCTGCTGACTTCAGCCGGGGGGACTGCTGGCTGCTCCTCGATCGCCTCTGGTGGTGGTTCCATCACCAACAGCTCAATGGGGGAAAGCTCCGCCTGAGCAGGACGCTGCCAGAGGCCCAAAGAACTGAGGCCAAACGCGATCGCATGCACACCCACCGATCCCAATAGGCCAAACAATAGGAGTTTCCGCAGTCCGGCTTGCTCCCGTTCATGTTGCTCAACGCACAGTTTTGAAAGGCTCATAGGGATTCAGTGGGATTCAGTAGCGATAGAGAGACACGTTTTCAGTTTCTATGGTTGAGAAAGTTTGCCAATAAGTCAATAGCTGATGGGAATATATCCGACTGCGGAAATGCTTTTTTCCTGGTTGCAGCGTTAACGGAGCACCCAAGAAAAGTCCAAAAAGCTGGTAAAAGCTTTATTTTGTAGAGTTTTTCTCACATTCTCTTGATCGGAGAAGCAGATTTTTATTGACATTTATTTTCTATAAAGCCTTGACAAGGCATCGACAATAAGGCTCAATGCTCTCGACAGTGATTTGCAATAAACCTCGGGTCAAGTTCTTGGCAGGCTGGGCCGATGAGTCCACGGCTAAACGCGAACAGTAAGGAATAACCATGGGAAGAATTTTTGCGGCAGGCGGCATCGTGATGTGGCCGCTGTTGATGTTTTCATTAGTAGCGATCGCCCTCATCGTCGAGCGGCTCATCTTCTGGTTTCGCCTCAATCGTCGGCAACGCAAAGTGATGCAGGATTTGTTGCGCACCTATCGGCAAGCGCCCGTTGACGTGTACGCCAAGCTGCGGCAAAACATTAACCTGCCCATCGCGCGGATTTTGATGGAAGCGCTGGAAATTGAGGATGCCAGTCCTAAGCAGTTTCACCTGGCATTAGCGAGTGCCATGCAGGCCGAACTGCCCCACCTGCGGCGATTCAATACGGTGTTTGCCACCATCATCAGCGTCGCCCCTCTGCTCGGCTTGCTCGGCACCATCCTGGGCCTGATCACCTCCTTTAATGCGCTGCAACTCGGCGACATTGGCACCAATGCCAATCTGGTAACAGGCGGCATTAGCGAAGCCCTAGTCTCAACGGCGGCGGGGTTGGTGGTGGCGATCGGTACGCTGCTGTTTGCTAACCTGTTTCGCGGTCTCTACAAGCGCCAAGTTGCTCTAATTCAAGAATACGGCGGGCAGTTCGAGATTCTCTACGAGACGCACTACGAGCGTCAGCGTCAACTCGCGCAGGAGGAAAGCTATGTACGTTCCTGAAGAACCGGAAGAAGAGTTTGAACTCAACATCATTCCGATGATTGACGTGATCTTCGCGATTCTGACGTTTTTCATCATCTCCAGCCTGTTTCTCACGCGCTCAGAGTCACTGCCGGTCAACTTGCCCAAAGCCGACAGTTCCGAGGTGCAAGAGCGGACCCGCATTACGGTCACCGTCGAAGCATCGGGCGAGCTTGCCCTCAACCGTGAAGCGATCGCCCTCGACAACCTCCAGGCTAGCGTCCGCGAGTTAATGGACTCGGCTCAAGAGTCGGTCATCGTCATCAACGCTGATGAAGCGGTTGAACACGGTCGCGTCATCGCCGTCATGGACGAATTGCGCGAAATCGAAGGAGCCGCGTTGGGCATCGCGACCGAGCGGGAGTAGATGGGTGGATGAGTGGATCCGCGTAGCGATGCACCAAACCGAAATTAGCCGCGTAAGGTGCATCCGCAAAGCGATGCACCGAGTCGTAAGGTGAGTCAGATTTCAGGAATTAAAAGGTCTTCAGAAATGGCGCGATCGCCCGCTCTCTCCCCATCCAAATCTGCTGTTTCCCTCTCGCTGGGATTGCTCCTGGGCAGCGTCATGCTGCTCGGCTGTCTCTTGCTCAGCATTCTGCTGGGGGCTGCCGACATTGACGCGGGCACGGTATGGCAAGCCCTGTTCCAGTTTGATGGCTCTACGGACCATCTGATTATTCGTACAGTGCGGTTGCCAAGGGCGATTTTGGCCGTGGTCGTGGGGGCGGCGCTGGCGGTGGCAGGCGCGATTACCCAAGGACTCACTCGCAATCCCCTGGCGGCACCCGATATTTTAGGGATCAATGTGGGGGCAGCGCTGGCCATGGTGTTGGCGGTGTTTTGGGGCGGTAGTGGTAGCAGCTATGTGGGGTTTGCCTTTGGGGGAGCGGCGATCGCCGCGATCGCCGTCTACTGGCTGGGTTCCATGGGCCGCAGTGGTCTCACTCCTTTGAAACTGGTGATTGCCGGAGCCGCTTTATCTTATCTGCTGAGTTCCTTAACGACGGGCATCCTGATTCTCAGCCAGCGCACCCTGGATGAAATTCGCTTCTGGCTGGCGGGTTCTCTCGCGGGGCAGGACCTGGCCGGACTGCTGCCCGTACTGCCGTATATTGCCGTTGGTCTGGCGGGATCATTGTTTTTAGGACGGCAACTGACGCTGCTTTCCCTGGGAGAAGATGTGGCTCAAGGATTAGGATTGCAAACCGTCTGGGTAAAAGTGGCAGCAGCGATCGTGGTGGTATTGCTGGCCGGAAGTGCCGTCGCGCTAGCTGGTCCCATCGGCTTCGTCGGGCTGGTCGTTCCTCACATTGTGCGTTTTGGCGTCGGCGTCGACTACCGCTGGATTTTGCCCTACGCCATGCTAACCGGCGGCATTCTCCTTTCCGTAGCGGATATCGCCGCTCGCCTGGTGATTCGCCCCCAGGAACTCCCCGTTGGAATTATGACGGCCCTGGTCGGTGCGCCGTTCTTCATTTACTTGGCAAGGTCTCGGATCAAACGCTAAGACCGGCAGATACTGGGTGTTGGGTAATGGGTATTAGGTACTGGGTCCGCTCGTCAACATACACACCGCAACGAAACCCTACAATCCCGACACCTGACCTCGACCCCCAAAACCGTTAAACCCCGTCTAAGTTGAGAACTGGAGTTTTGTATGATCGGGCAGAACCTCACCTAACCTCTCCTTTCAAAGGAGAGGAACCAGAGTCTTGTCAAACCTCTCCTTGAGAAGGAGAGGTGCCGCAGGCGGTGAGGTTTCCCACATGCCAAAACTCCACTTCTGAATCTGGATGAGGTTTAGTTTCCTTAGTTTTTCGCCACCCTCATTGTCGATCCCTGAAATCCTAATGCCATCTTTCATGTTTTGTCTCTTCTGAGGGGGCGGCGAATAAATCAGGACATTACCCAAAACCCAACACCCGATACCCAACACCCACCCATGCACTCCTCCAAACCCTGGCTTTCCGTTCGACTCAGGCGCTTCCCGCTTTCTTTTCGGGTCGATCGCAGGGTTCCTGTGGTGCTTGCAGCTCTTGCCCTGCTCGCTCTCTTTTCCCTGGTCTTCAATGTCAGTCAGGGGGAGTACCCGGTGCCGCCCCTGGAGGTGGTGAAGACTATTCTGGGACTGCCTGCAAATCCAGACTACGCCTTTGTGATCAACACGCTGCGGCTGCCACGGGCATTGGTAGCGCTGCTGGTGGGCATGGGATTAGCAACCGCAGGGACTATTTTGCAGGGACTCACTCGCAATCCCCTGGCAGCACCGGAAATCATCGGAATTAATGCCGGGGCGAGTCTGGTGGCGGTGGCGTTTATTGTGTTGCTGCCGGGGATATCCGTCGCCTGGCTGCCGGTGGCGGCGTTTTTAGGCGGGTTGGGGGCGGCGATCTCCATCTACCTCCTGGCCTGGAACCGGGGCAGTTCTCCGGTGCGGCTAATTCTGGTGGGCATTGGTCTCACCGCGTTGACCGGCTCCCTCACCAGCTTAATGATCACCTTTGGCGAAATTAATGCCGTCAGTCAGGCGCTGGTGTGGCTCACGGGCAGCGTCTATGGCCGCAGTTGGGAACATCTCTGGCCCCTGTTGCCCTGGCTGGTGATTTTTCTGCCCCTGGCGCTGGTGCTGGCGCGCAACCTGGATACTCTTAACATGGGTGACGACCTGGCTCAGGGGCTCGGCAGTCGGGTGGAGTGGACCCGCAGCCTGCTCCTGCTCTGCACCGTGGCTCTGGCGGGAGCATCCGTCGCCACCGCAGGCACCATCGGCTTTGTCGGATTGATGGCCCCCCACCTGGCCCGACAGTTGGTGGGTCCCTCCCATGCCGGGTTGATCCCAGTAGCCGCCTTAACGGGAGCCTGTATTGTCGAACTGGCTGACCTGGTCGGCAGACTGCTGTTCGCCCCGATTGAACTGCCCTGCGGTGTGATTACGGCAGTGATTGGCGCACCGTACTTTTTGTGGCTGCTGTACCGCGATCGCAACCGCTAACCCGTCTACCGACCTTTCCATCAGCGGTGCATTGCTCTCCCAACTCTTTACGTTAAAGCGCTTTCAGAGATATGAGGATCAGCTTACCCTGCTCCAGGGCGACTACGTCTCTGCCCACACCTTTAGCTGGACCGAGTTCGACATCGATGCCGAAACGCAAAAGCTCACCATCACCACCTACGGCATCGATGCCTATAGCGAAGCGGATCTGCTCGCTGATCCGCAAGCGGTGTTGGATTTATCTCGGCGGGAGTACGTCCTTACCAGGAATCATTGCCCCTTTCCCCTTGCGATCGCCAATTCTGATTTCTTGCTTAACCTGAGTTCGGGATAAGGATTTTAGGTACACCAGTGACTCCATCCCCTCCTCGGAGGGGTGCCCAGCGGGTGGGGTGGGTCTGGTAAATACCTCAATTTGACGGAATAACCCACCCCTAGCCCCTCCTCAGGAGGGGAAATCTGCTGCTTTAAGGACTGGTTTAGTTTGAAATTCGCTTAACCCGAACTGACGTTTGTTTAAGGCGGGTTGCCAGATATCCGTTTATACCTAACCGCCCATAACATTCTCGCTAGCGTGGAACAGCACTGTATTCCCGATGAACGAGGACGTGATGACCCACGGCAAAGAACCGATCCGGCTGGACTCGACCGATCCCCAAGCGGTGGGCGATTTGGTGATGTCGCTCATCCAGAGTGAGGCCCAAGCGTACACCGTGCTGAATGAAGACCAGGAGGACATCACCCACGAGGTCCGGAAACTCGTATCCCTCCAGGCCAGAATGCGGAAAGGAAGATAGTTTGGAGGAAGGGGCGATCGCTGCTTGCTCAAATGATGAGTTCTGTTAAATTGCCCTCACATATCACGGACATCCCATCCCATTTCCAGCAAAAATTCAAGAACTATACTGAAGCTGTCCATATATCTCGCCAATACAGCCATGCTATATGGACTATTCCCCACTAAGCCGACTAATTTGGGCAGATAGACTGAATACTTGCAATCTATTCATCTAAATGAAGGTAGATAGACTGCAACTGTCGATTTAATAAGAGTTAGACCGCTGAGCAATATTTAAGCTTGCGTTCTTTCTGGATATCAGAAATCCATAAACTGATCACGCCAGGGCATCTTCTGAAGTGATCAGCTAGACTGTTTGTACCAGATCAACTAGGTGATGCAGGCAATGTACGATGGTTTAAGAAATTTCTTTGTTGAGTGTGTTCTTGCTGATCATGATGCTTATCGTGAAGCAAGAAGTATTAAAATCGCCGGATTAAGCATTGATCTGCGCCTAGCAGTTCATGCATGTTCATCAATGTTTCACCTTGCTGATCATGTTTTCGAAGAATTTAGAGATGCTAGCTCTACTTTTCCTTTTAACTCTTTAAGAGAGTATCAGCATCACTTGGTTAGTTTATGTTCTCACTTCGAGATAATAAGAGATTGTGCAAATGTGCATAAGCACCGTCACCTCACGCGCCATACTCCATTACTTAGCTCTGCTGAGTCCTTAGAGGAGGTTGTAGTTATGACCGAATATCAGGATGATAAAGGTTTATATCGTATTGCCGAGAAGGAAGTTCACGTCAAGTTAGATGATGGCACTGTTAGGATCTTGCATGAATGCTTAGACTCTGTAAGAGCTATGTGGTGGGATGAATTAGTCCGCTTAAATGTGGTCAGTCTCCCGCCATCGACACCGAAGAAATCACAAATCTATCCACCCCTGCGTGAGCATGAAGGCAAAGCTGCATTACTTGATTTGCGTCTAAGAAAAGGTGAGAGATTTAAACAACCAATGATACTTCGGCGATTTGATTATGAAACGATGAGGGCAGAGCCAATTGATTTAACAGGTTGCCAAATGAACAGCAGGCTTTTTAAGCCGAATCATGTAATCGACTTTAGTCTAAAAGATGAAACAACAGGAGAGGTTTTGACAAAAACAATTAAGTTGACAGAAGAGGATAACCAGAAGCTGCTTGAGCTTAAATCTGAAGAGGAAATTCAATCTTTTCTTGAACAGGTTGCTCACAGTGAAGGTGTGTTTGTTGAAATGCTAAAATCAGCGAACGTGCAATCGTAAGTCGCGTTTATCTATGAAATTCTACGGTCTGACAATTCTGGTGCAGCAGATTCGCAAAATCCACTTAGATGAGATGCAAAGATATTGGCACCTGCTTACCAGAACCGTCAGGTAACTTGATCCCTATGTTATGGCATTAGCGTAAAATCATTTGTGAGTAGTTATTTTAGGTAGCTAGCAATGTCCTTCTTTGTAGAATAGGAATAATCAAATTTTATAGTTCCTTGTTTCGACTCTTGTTTGCGGTGTAGCTATGGCTCAAGGTTTTGTTTATGTTTTGCTCAACCCGTCATTTCCCGACCAAGTGAAAATTGGAAGAACAGAAAAAACTGTTGAGCTTAGAGCAAAACAATTACGAACTACTGGAGTTCCGACACCTTTTATTGTGGTTTATGACGAGTTAGTATCCGATTGCTATGCTGTAGAAGACATCTTACATAGTAGATTTGCTGCTTACCGCACTAGCGGAGATCGAGAGTTCTTCCGCGTACCAGTTCGTGAAGCTGTGCGTGCTCTTCAAGAAACTGCGGCAGTTTATAAGATTTGTAATGAAGCTCCATTACATAAAGTAGAGATTTTATCGAGTATTGAACAAAAGTATGGAATTTATTTAAAGCCAAATATTATTTCCATAGCAATTGTTCAACTAACGGATATATGTTTCTTGGAAGTTACTTGTTTGACTTATCCAAAGGCAAGGGATCAAATTGTTGAACGAATGGATCTATCAATTTTTGGGGCTGATGGTGGAGAAATGTTTCCAACTACAGTTCCTGTTGAGATAAATGCTACTCGTTTTCTTAATGAGCTAGATGATTACGACCTAATAATGACTGGTGCGCCTCTCTTCACTAGCGAAGCTTGTGATCAGATAGCTCATGAATGGGAAGAGGGAGGAAAACTTGAGAACCGTCGCTCTCGATAATATGATGTGTCGTAAAAACAGTTACCTAACAATCCTATTGCATCGGATTGTCCAAAAGCTGCTTGTTGTGTAGCAAAGACCCAGAAAACCGCTGACCAAGAACGTTAAACATTCGGAAGCAGAACAGAGAGCGGTTTGCTCCCCCCAAGTCCTAGCAATCTGGGTGAAAACCCTTTTAGAATGAAAATCGATGCGATGCTTTGCTGAGATCTCCGTGAAGTGAGTGGGAGCGGTAGCGATTGAACGGCTATCCGTTGGTGTTTAACAGTAAGAAAGTTCAAAACGACCTATGAGTCTGTGTTCTGAGCTTATTGCCAAAACGATTATTTCCTATGTCTACATTACGATCGCTGTGTACACGAGCAAGAAGGTTTATCCCGAATTTCTCACCAGCACGTTTTGAGGGAGGCCCCCCTCACCTGGTAAGGCCTGAACAGTGGGTTGAGGGGAGAGATTGTCGGTGGCAGGGCAAATTTTTGGGTTCCA
>Ga0208218_1001145_pt1 | contig 10177 bp, 5 predicted proteins | sample HotLakmasection3_FD_184726 | JGI IMG/M metagenome (GOLD analysis project Ga0208218, IMG submission 184726) | Hypersaline microbial mat communities from Hot Lake, Washington, USA - Section #3 (SPAdes) | ecosystem: Environmental > Aquatic > Non-marine Saline and Alkaline > Hypersaline > Microbial... | reverse complement strand
GGCAGCGGCGCGAAGCCCATGTCCATATCCATATCCAGCCCGAAACCCAGCGCATTGTCGGCCACCGATCCGGGGCGTTTTTCGGCCTGCGCTTCCAGGTTGACATACAGCGCATCGCGCAGATCGGCCTGCGATTTGACCAGCAGCCACTGCACATAATCGGCAATCTCGCGGCTGTGGTCGATCTCCGCCAGCGTCTCCGGTTCCGGCGTGCTGTCCGCCGCTTCCCGGCGATCCGGCTCCGGCGGTGCCACCGCTCCGGCGATGATCGGTGTTTGCGGCAGCGTCGCCAGCAGCGCGACGATCTTGCCCACGCCGACCCTGAACTGGGTTTCATCGCACACAATCGGGTTGAGGTTGATGGTCGCCAGCGACATGAAATGCGGATCGGGCTTGACCGGGATAATCGGCAGATTCAGCGATGCCGCGAACAGGAATTCCTTCTCCACCCAGTCGGACTGCTCGGCGTGCAGCGTGTCCACGTAGAGCATGGCGTAGCTGGCTTCCAACCCCTGTTTGATGCGGCGGAACCACTTCGCGCCGCCGGGGATGCTGTGGACATCCCGCCACGTCAGGACGCCCTCGGCCCGCAGCGCCTGTTCCATGCGGTTGACAAAGTCGGTGTCTTTGCGGCTGTAGCTGATAAATAGGTGCGTCATGGGACTCCAGCCTGTGTGGGTGTAAGACTATTTCAGAACTATAGGGTACACGACCCTACCGTTTTCGCGCAAAAATCTCAGTATGTCGTGGAACAACCAGTTCATAGTGCTCAGGCAGGAAGTACAGCAACCACCGCATCAGTGTCTGCCAGGCTGCGGCGGCATCGAATGTCTGGGCTTCTGAATTACAGGCAAGTTGTTTCAATAACGATTTAACCTCACCAAAGCGACGTGGTTGTTCGACAAAGCTATCCACTTTGCGGACCAGTGGTAGTTGGATGAGTGTGGCAGCAATATAGCGATTGAACTGCTCTTGATCTAAACCAGGCGGAAGGTTAAATGCGAGGAGATCATCTAATGAAGCTGATCGAGCAACCGTCGTAAGTTCATCATACTGCCCCTGATAGGCTGTGAACAGCTTCTCTGGTGTTCGCAACGTAGGCAGCCAACATCGAAAATCTATGGAAACAGTCGAGATTATGTCTTCTATTGGCCCATTTATCTGTCCCGGTATAGGGATGATAAGTTTCGACACCTGCTCATACAGCACATCATCTACTTCGATAAGCGAGGCCAAAAGCTCATCCTCAAAAGCTTCGAGATGCTCGGTATGACCGGAAGTTATCAGAAGCTCCAGATTCGGTGCGGGTGACCAACCCAAAGCCGTCAGGGTCAGATTTGCCGAACCAACCAGACAATGTTCGTCAGCCCGATAGAATTTGGCATGGAGATTATGGCACAGGTACAGAGTCCGGTTATCATTCTCACGAAACAAGTCCCAAACTTGAATATCGCTGACGCCAGCAGCAATTTCGTCTGGTCGCCATCGGGTTACACATCTGATGGCAACGTGATCATGAACTTCTTGTAGTATACGTCTCAGCGCTTCATATTTAATGAAAGGAGCTACCAGAAGCAGTTCCTTTCGGGCCTTCACACACAAATCCAGGATCTGTGTACCTGGATGTTGCCCAGGCATTTGTATCAATTCTCCTCCCGCAGGAAATCACGTGCCATTCGCCCCCAATCCCAACGGGCTTCCTGAACGTTCTCTTTGGCAGTACCACTCGGTTGTTCATCTTCATATCGCGCCCAGGCTGATAGAAGAAGGTCAAGACCATCACTCGCCTTGATCAAGCGTGTGCGTAGTTCACTCTCAGAAACACCCTCAACGTCGCCTTCAAGCACTTCGATCAAGCGTTCGTAAGCTGGATGTTGCATATTGAGCGTAATAAGGATTTTGCCACCACGTGACTGAACATCAAAGAAGGCTGGCGAAGTGGATAGGTTTGCTGATCTGAATTCATACTTGTATCCACGACCGGAGATTTCGATGGCCTCTTTCTCGGCTTCTTCTTCATTCTCTGCGCCCTGTTCAAGAAGAGCCTGCTGAAGGTCGACAATACGCTCCTCTTCTGGCAGCGTCTCCTGACGATCACTTTGTCCAGAGTGACCCTGCTCTTGTCGCTTTTTGGTCTTTGCCGTCGCAATTGCTACCGGGGAATCGACATCTTTGCTTTCACCATTTATGCGCCTTCTCCGTGCGCCTTCCTTTTGCTGGCGAACATAAGCCTGCATCGAATCGATATTTTTTCGGATTCTATGCGCTATTTCATAGAGTATCCACTGTGGATCGTCATCCGCCTGATACACTTCACGAGCTGAGCCGAGAGTGTATTCACCATCGACCATATCTTCCAGGTTTACTTTCGCCAGATCAGAGAAGTATCGTGCTGATTGCTTGTTATTGGTAACGCCAAATAAATCATCCAGTGCTGGCGGAAAATCAACCTCAACCCCCCACCAACGATCTCTTGGTTCTGACGGATCTGACCAAGCTGGATCGAGGTCCAGTTCACGATCAGCACGCATGATTGACACGCCGACATTCTTCGCAGCATGTTTGCCGTGTTTGCGAGAACCCGGGCTATCCCCTTTTCTGGCAGCGTTTTTTGCTATCGAGTAGCGGATGTTAACTGTATGGACATCACCATGGTACCTGACTTGAAATGTCTCATCTTCTCCCCACAGTGTAAACATGGGTTCACTTGGTTGAATGTAGACATCTTCACCAGGAACAACCGGAGACGGATGAGAGGGCTGTGAGGTGTTTTCCATTAAATATAGAGGATCATTCGGTCTGGCTAGTTCATCACTCTCCAGTACGGTGGGATTGTCCACATCAAAAGTCGCGAAGCGAATTTGGACTCGTCCATCAGCAAGAAAACGTCGATAGATTCGGCCAATCACAAATTCGGCGTTCTTGATGATAGTGACAGAACGGCGCCAAAGGCTACGGTCGATTTTTGTCCATACTACCAGTGTTCCCGATCGTCCGAAACTACGACCAGTTTTGAACCAAATATTGGGAATCGAATTGGTTTGAGGTTCTGGTACTTCATAAAGTTCCTCAGCGATGATTTCGTCGAGATCAAGATAAGAGTGAATCGCACTCTCCGGGCCATCTTGCCATGTCCAGACATCAACACGCCGCGCTTGGGAGATAGATGAACTCGGTAAACCCATACCAAATCTACCAATCCCGGTATGATTGTGCTTGTCGAGGTACATGCCGTTTCCGAACTGCAAAGCCATACGTAAAATATCAGCATCCATGCCGCTGCCGTTATCCAAAACGGCTATTGTTTCGATCTGAGATGTGCGTCGCTGACGACGAAGTTCGGTCTTGTCACCACATAATAGCTCAACCTGGGTTGCTCCTGCTTGAATAGAGTTGTCCATAAGCTCGGCGATAGCATAAGCCGCATTTTTATAGCCATTGTCTCGCATCGCTGTAACAGCGAGATGGGTCGGTACAATGTCATGTCTTGTCATTCTCTACTCCCAAATGTCTTCCCAGTGATTAAAGGCTTCTGCAATGCTTCGGAAGCCAGGTAACTGTCGATCAACTACAGTGACAATCTCTGCGGTTTCATTACCTCCAGCAAGTGGTCCGCGAATAGCACGTCCAACCATTTGACTGTAGAGTACAAGCGATTTTGTCGGGCGTGCAATCAATGCAGCGCTGGTCTGTGGCGCATCAAAACCTGTTGTTAGTACCCCGTAGTTACACAATATGCGAACATCATCAGACTGTTGCTTATAACGTGCAATGTAACCCTCACGTTCATCAGACGAAGAACGACTTGTGATAGATTTTGCATCATAACCGCGCAGACTGAGGATAGACGCTAGCAAATTTGAGTGTTCTACTGTGGCTGCAAACAGTATGATCCGTTTGTGTTTTTCGGCAAGGCGCTCAAGTTCTGCAATGATCAAGAGATTGCGTTTTTCATCTTCAGCCAACAACTTTAGAATGTGAGGAGGGATATCAAGACTACTTTGTATCCGCGTGATATCAGCATCTGAGATTGCAGTTCCTGTCCCATAGTAGAGTCGTTCAAAGTGCGCCCTAGCCAGATAGCCTTCATCAACAAGATAATCAACTGGGCTTTGATAGCCATCGACCTCAAGTGTCACCTTTTGCTTCAAAAAGAAACGAGCCAGTTCCTCATCAGCTTCCATGTCAAGCCATGAACGGCCAGGTGTCGCCGTTAAACCAAGTAAAGCCGTTTGACGCCTTTGAACGACTAGAGTTTGCAGAATAAGCTGATAGGTTTCTGCAACAGCGGAATGCGCCTCATCAATAACAACAAGTGAGCAACTTCGCCCTAATGTGGTAATAAATTCGACATTGCGGCTGGCGGTTTGATACATTTTCGACAAACCAGCAACCAGAAATCCATCGTCCATTTCATCGACATCAATATCATGGTTTTCCCAGTAGCGATACACATTGATTGGGCGATTTCCGAGGAACCGCCATGCTCTTTGAAACTCCAATATCGCCTGCTCACATAGTTCTTGACTGTGAGCTAACCAGATCACTAGTGATGGTTCGTGCTTTCGAAGATGTTCAGAGATGATATTCATTGCTGTACGAGTCTTCCCTGAGCCGGTAGGCATGTGGAGAAGTACACGTCGTTTATCTCCGTAGAGAAGCTCCTGAATATGCAACACAGCATGTCGCTGATGTGGGAAAAGAGGATAGTTCACATCCGTTTGTTCAACAGCGGGTGTTTTTTCTCGCTCTTGTACAGAAGGCGGAGTAAGTCCAAAAAAGTCGAATAGTCGCTTCTCACGCTCTGTTCCACGATAGATGTTGGCTTTTTTAAGTATTTCATAATGGTCTTCAGGGGCAGTATCCAATTCAAGAATGACTGCTAACCTTTCTGCCTCTACTGGTGTAAGTAAATCAAACAACTTTGGTCTGATTGCTTTATTGATCAATAAACCTTCTGGCGTATGATAATCCAAAATAAGATCGAGTAAATTGGATCGCGTTGCCAAAGCTGAATCAATCTGTTGAATGAGCCCAAGCGCGGACTCTCCAAGTAACTCCTGAATAAGACTGTCATCAAAGCGTGATCTGAAAGCTTGGAAGTTCAAGTTCTGATTTCACTCCCCGAAATTACTGCGTCATATCGACACATAAAGAACTCCACAGCTGTACTGCTGTTATGATCCGGTTATGCAGTGTTTTCTGGTCTAATGAAGTTCTCAGACGAATCTTCAAGTTACGGCATATATTTTCTGTGCTTTCCAGATTTATAGTTTACACTAATTTTGATAAGGCATTTGTAAAGAGACAGAAATTCACAAATTCTTGAGATTGTTTTAGGATTACATCTTGAAACCGTCTAGGGATCATAAACACACTTACTTGCAGTAGATACATAGCATCAACAACAAACTCCACTATCCAGCTAAAATACCATATCGCTATTCTCCAGCAATAGGTTGCACGTAACACCGAGGCTCATGGGTAGAAAGCGGTTGGTTTGAAGGGATGCTACAGAAGTTATTCTTGAGTCATGGCGAGTCCCATAAGAATGGTTGTGAATTTACGGTTTGCATGGATTTCATGAAGAAGAGGTGCTCTAGAGGTAACGAAATCAATACTAACGGAGTGTGACTTCAAACGCTCATTTCCATTACAAAGATTTCGTTTTTCGTGTGAATCATAAAACTGCCACACACAAAATAAAGCATAAAACTGCCATTTGGCAATTTTATGTGCCGTCCAACGTAACTCTGGAATGGAATCGCTGATTTGCCCCTGAAAACATCCTCTCTTTTGCCGAACTCTTTGATTTTGCGTCCAGCCTAACTCCGGAAAACAACCCCTAATCCACGCTAATACTGGAAAACGGTTATCTTAATTCTGTCCAGCGTAACACTGGAAAATGACAATGCAGTTTAATAGCTGAATCGTGACGCCTGTGGCTGGCGGTGTATGGTTTTTCAGCCGCATGTGTTTATGAGCAACAGACTTCGAGAGGGTGTAATGCTCAGACATTCTCAAGAATTTGTGAAATCCGGTCTCTTTACGAATGCCCTATCAAAATTGGTGTACACTATAAATCTGGAAAAAGTGCGAAATACACACTGTAACTTGCAAATCTGTCGTTGAACGCGTTCGCCAACAGACTAGAACACACTGCATGTCCGGATCACAACAGACGAGTCTAAAGACACCACAGTTTCCTAGTGTTATCAACACCAGCGATGCTGACATCATCCAGGATTTCTTTGTTCCTGCACTATCTCATGCTGTTCGCTATGATCGTGGTGTGGGTTTCTTCAGCGCAGCATGGCTACGGCTTGCGGCAGAAGGCTTGGTGACATTCGCGGCCCATGGCGGGCGGGCACGATGGGTGACCAGCCCAATCCTCAGTCGGGAGGACTGGCTGGCCATGCAGCACGGTGAGGCAGCCCGGCATGATGTTATTCTGCGACAGATTCTTGAACAGAATGTCAGCGACCTAGCACAGTCGCTCAAGCAGGATACACTTTCCGCGCTTGCGTGGATGATCGCCGATGGTGTTCTGGAATTCAAGCTGGCTCTGCCACGAAACAAGCTCCAGGGTGGTGAGTTTCATGACAAATTCGGCATCTTTCATGATGACAATGATAATCGGATTAGCTTCAATGGCTCTTATAACGAGAGCGAGCAGGGCACACGTAACTACGAATCCATTAAGGTATTTCGCTCGTGGGAAAGCGCCTTTGCGCCGCTGGTCGATGATGACATGCGACGGTTTGAGCGCCTCTGGAACAACTATGACCCCAATGTGCAGGTCTATGATTTGCCGGACGCGATTCGTGCCCGTATTCTGAAGCTGCGGACACAGGAGCGACCATATCCAGAACCGGATTGGATGACAATTGATCAGATGAAGCAGGCCGAGATGACCATACGTTCGACGATCTCTCGGTTGCGTGTTGCGCCCGAAATCACGCTGCGTGATTATCAGATTGAAGCCATTGATGCCTGGTTCAATCATGCATGTCAGGGTTTGTTTGAGATGGCAACGGGCGCGGGCAAGACCATCACCGCTCTGGCCGCGATGGTGCGCCTGTTTGAGCAGAAGCGGCAGCTTGCGGTTATCATTGCTGTCCCATTCCAGCATCTGGTCGATCAGTGGTGTGCGACAGCCGAGACATTCGGCATTCAGCCTATCCGGGCCTATCAAAAGAAATCAAGCTGGTTGAACACCCTGCATCAGCAAGTTCTGGAGTTCAACCGTTCTGATCGGGAAGTGATCTCCGTTGTAACGACCCACACAACATTCATTGATGAGGATTTTCAGAAGACCATTGGACGCCTGACCGCACCAGCGCTGCTGATTGCTGATGAGGTTCATCATCTGGGCGCAGAACGTAGCCGGACACAGTTACCGGGCAACATCGCCTACCGCCTGGCCTTATCCGCCACACCTGAACGCTGGTTGGATGATACAGGTACGCAAGCATTGCGTGAGTACTTTGGCGAAACGGTCTTCGAGTTCACGCTGAGTGACGCCATTCAGCGCGGAATTCTCGTACCTTACAGCTATTTCCCGCAACTTGTCGAGCTAACGGATGATGAGCTGGAAGAATATCGGGAGCTCAGCGAAAAGATTGCCAAGCTCATCAACACGGATGATCCTGAGTTGCAAGAAGCGCTAAAGATGCTGCTAATCAAGCGCTCGCGCCTGCTCAATAACGCCAGTGAAAAGCTGCCAGCGCTGCGAGCATTGGTAGCGCAGATAGGAGAACTTCACCATGCGCTTTTCTACTGTTCGCCCGAGCAAATTGATGAGGTATCGCAGCTGTTGGGCTGGGAACTTGGGCTGTTGATAGGCCGATTTACCGCGCAGGAGAACAATGATGAACGGCAGCAGCTTCTGGCGGATTTCGATCATAAGGCTCTGCAGGCATTGGTCGCCATGAAATGTTTGGATGAAGGTGTTGATGTCCCCAGCACGCGGACCGCCTTTGTGCTGGCGAGCAGCAGCAATCCGCGAGAGTTCATCCAGCGACGAGGGCGTATTCTTCGTCGAGCCGAAGGTAAGTCTGAAGCTGTTGTCTATGATCTGATCGCCATACCGCCACAAACCTGGGGAACTGATGCCGAATACAACGCTGAACGCAGCATTGTAGAACATGAATTGAAGCGCTTTACGGAGTTTGCCAATAGCGCGAGAAACAAACACCAGGCACTCGATGTGATCTGGGACATTGCAGCCCGCTATGGAATTCAAATATGAGGTTGAAATATGTCAAGTCTACAAAAACAAATCCTTAGCCTCTTCGAAGATGTTGACCCTGCTCTGAAGGAGGTTGTGACTGAAGTTCTGATCGTCGAACAGGAATTCATCCACATGAAAAATCCTATAGGTGTAATGGAACGGATCGATAGTGTACTGGATCGGGTAGCGAAGGATGCGCTTGCGATGGAAGGCAACCATGAGAATTGAACGTGTCTCACTGACCAACTTTCGCCAGTATTTTGGTACCCATCGAATCGCATTTTCGCAGGATGATCGTCAAAACGTGACGATTATTCATGGGGTCAATGGAGCCGGTAAAACCTCTTTCTTTCTGGCGTTGAACTGGTGTCTATACGGTGAAGGTGTTGACAGCATTGGGCAAATCATCAGTAAAGAGGCGGTTAGTCGCGCAAAAGCTAGTGAGATGATCGACTGCAAGGTAGAGATAACCTTCATTCATGATGGACTACGCTATAGGGCTTCCCGCCAACTGAAGGGACAGAAGAAGAAGGATGGTTCAGTAGAGGAGACGCGAACGAATGCAGAATTCATGCTTATGCGAACCTCGGTGAGCGGTGTAGCAACGCGCGTTAGCAATCCTATTGGCGTGATGAATACAATCCTGCCAAGCAATGTCAGAACCTATTTCTTCTTTGATGGTGAGAAGATTGATAACTTCGCGCGTCCGGAAGCGGCTAAAGAAGTTCAACAAGCGATCTATAAGGTTCTGAGTCTTGAAACCTTAACGCGGGCTAAAACCCATTTATCAAAAGCTGCCAGTGACCTACGTGGACAGCTAAAGGGTATTGTGAGTGATGAGTTAAAAGATCTCATCACTGAGGATGCTGACCTACGCCAAGAACAAGCTGATCTTGAAGTTCGTCAAGGCGAATTAAAAGATAACATCCACTCAGCACAACGGCGAATTGAAGTAATTAATCAGAAACTTCGTGATTTCGATGCTGTGCAGGCGCTTCAACGAGAGTATGAGCTGTACACACAAGAGATCGCGACACGTGAAAGCGATTTCGAAGAACTAACTGGCCGGATCAAGGAACTCGCTAGCCAAGGATACATTCCAATAAGCGTTCAGGCAGTATCCGATGCTCTGCAACTGCTCGATGAGAAACGTCAGCGAGGTGAAATACCCAGCAATATTCGACAGCAGTTCATCGAAGACCTCCTTGAAAAACAGGTTTGCATCTGCGGTCGTCCTTTCAGTGTGCACGACAACGCCCATGAGCATCTTTCTGGCCTGTTGACCACATCAGTGCCGAGTTCACTCGAAGATGATGTCTTAAGCACGAGTGGTCATTTGCGAGCGCTCATCACAAAAAGTGATGAAGCACGTGCAGCCTTAGACACAGCTATGCAGGATAAGGTTCGACTCGAAGAGAATATTGAGCGCCTTTATCGGCAACGCGATGACATCGACCGCGAAATGAAGGGTTCAGATCTTAGCGAAGCAAGTGATCTTGCCAAGAAACGCGAAGAATATCAGATGGATATTGGCGAATATCAGGTCGACCAGGGACGCAATGAAGCACGGTTGGATGAAATTAAATTGCGTATCAAAGAGTTAGAGAAGCAAATCGACAAAGCCCAGAAGTCCGAGTACAAGGAACGTTTACTCAGTCGTAAAGTCTGGCTAGCACAAGACGCAGCCGATGTTATTGATCGTGTATATGAGACTTTTGCGGAGCAAAAGCGGCAAGAAGTTGAAGCGGAGTCGCGAGAAATCTTCCACTCTCTGGCCTGGAAGGGAGATCATTTCCAGGATGTGCGCTTGACAGAAGACTATCAGCTTGAAGTGATCGACCGCTATGGTATGCAGGCCCGTCCAGAGCTTTCCGCTGGCGAACGCCAAGTTCTCAGCTTGTCCTTTATCACTGCGATGGCAAAAGTTGCACAGAGCGAAGCACC
>Ga0208218_1001141_pt1 | contig 10225 bp, 5 predicted proteins | sample HotLakmasection3_FD_184726 | JGI IMG/M metagenome (GOLD analysis project Ga0208218, IMG submission 184726) | Hypersaline microbial mat communities from Hot Lake, Washington, USA - Section #3 (SPAdes) | ecosystem: Environmental > Aquatic > Non-marine Saline and Alkaline > Hypersaline > Microbial... | reverse complement strand
GCCATCGGCGGCACTATTCACCGTGATGTCATAACCCGTGGGGGATTGCGCGATCGCCCCAGCAGTCCAGAAGCTGAGTCCGGTGCCGAGGGCCAGAAATGTCCACAGCGTTTTCATCAGATACCTCTATCGCTTGATGACTCAGGGGGGGCAATGGCGATCGCCGACAACGTCGCCGCAAACTCGCTCGCCGCATCGACCCAGGCCGCCACGACCGCCGCCGTCGACGCGGGTTGAATCAAGGACACATCGCTGGTTTCATCGCCAGATGCGGCAGGAGCCTCGTCTGCTGGCCCTGTCGCTGTGTCAACCAGCGACTCCTGCTGTTGCGGGGGCACCACTTCCGGCTGAATGCCAAAGCCATTGAGCAACTCATTGACCTTGAGCTGCACGCCCAGATATGGACCACTGGCCGAGCGATAGCCACCGCCAAAGCCGTCATTGTCGGCGCTGCCAAAGCTGTAGCCCACGCCCACCCGCAAGTCGGGGGTCACGTAATAGCCCAACTCGATAGAGGTACCGACTTCGTTAAAGTTGGCTTCGGGTTGCGTAATGTAGCGCACCTCGCCCAGCACATCCCAGCGGTAGGCAAACTGATAAGCCGTGCGGAACTGCATCAGGTGAATCGAGTTGCTAAATTCGAAATCGTCCGCCAGGGTCGCATCACTGATACGGAAGGCGTATTTGCCGTAAAACTCCCACTGCCAACTGGGGGAATAGATGGCCTCCAGCGCCAGCGTGTGGTCAGAGGAGCCAATGCCGCTGTCAATCAGCAAAGTATCCGGGGTCGTCGACGGATTGCGCCGATATTCATAGCTCATCAGCGCGTTCCACTCGTCACTGATGGGATTGCGGTACGCCATCCCCAGCTTCAGGTCAGTGGAGTTGCCCAGCTCATCAGTGATGGTCTGGTTGGCAAAGTTGGCCGTCTGAAAGCGGAACAAGCTGGTCAACTCATCGGTGATTTTACCCGCCGCGGCGGCTGTGAACACCGTGTTGCTGCCGGCGGAAGAGTTGCGATGCTCTACCCGCGCACTGGCCTGAAAGTCGGGGTTGTTGGTGTATTCCACGCCAACGAAGTAGGAGGTGCCGTCGGCGAGGCCCAAGGCCGTGCCCCCCAAGCCCACGGCGTAGGGCTGGGGGAATCGGGGACCGGCCCCCGTGGCGTTAAAGGCATCATCAATAATATGTTCAAAGCCGACGGTGGCCCGGAGTCCGGGAGCCAGCACAATACGGTGATTTAACCCGAGGGCGGCCTGACCAATCAAACCGCCATAGCCGCCGATTAAGGAATAGCGACTGCGCAGGGAGGTGTTGTCGCCCAATTCATAATCTACCAGGGTATCGAGGCTGGTAATGTTTTCAGGCCCAATGTCGCCGCCGATGAACTGTTGGGATAACCGCATGGTGACCCCTGGCTGCACCGCCCAGTCCAAAGCCAGGGTGGTACGATCGGGGTAGAGAAAGTCGTCGTCGTCGCCGATGTTGATTTCACTCAGGGCGCGGAAGTTCAGACCCGGCGTAATCGGAATCGCGATCTGGGGCACAAACTGCTGGGAGTTGGTCGTGGTGGCGGCGATGCGATCGCGGCGATCGCGATTCACATAGTCCAGCCCCACATCCACTGAGCCAATTTCTTGCCAGACGCCAGCGCGATAGGTGGTCAGGGTGTTATCCACGCGATCGCCCGGATCGGCAAATTGACCGGGGTTATACAGCTCAAACAGGTCGGTGGTAACCTCGGGCGCGACCCCGCGATTAATTTCCTGGTCAAACTGGACGTTGACCCGCGTGGTGGAGCCAACCAGGGCATTGACGGCCCCCCCCCAACGGGTTTGCCCCGGTCGGAAGCTGGTGGTCGCAATGTTAGAAAAGCCTTCCTCAGCGCTGCGCAAGTAGGCCAAACCCTGCACCTCAGGGGTAAAGAGCGGTCCCTGGGCTTCCAGACGATAGGCGCTGCCGTCGGCGGATGCTCCAAAGCGGTCAAAAGAGGACCACGCATACTCCCCCGTCAAGGAGCCGGTTGCTCCCAGTGGCACGTAAACGTCCGCCCCATAAAGGGAAAACTCTTGCTCGCCTTGCTCTTCCGTGAGGAGAGTGACGCCCGCCCAACCCGAAGTGCGGGGTTCCCCAGCGTCAAAGTTGTACTGAAAACGACCAGCATACAGATTGCCATCGTCTTCGCCGTCGACCTGATAGGTGACGACGATGCGGTTGACCAGGGTCTTACCCAGCGGTTCAATCTGGGTGCGATAAATCGGTTGACGGAACAACAGGGTGCCGCGATCGTAGTCAATTTCGTAATCGCTGACGCGGTTCAGTCGCCGCCGCTCAATGACCGTGCCCGGACGGTTCAGTTCCTCAGTTTCCAGGAATATGTCTTCACTGCCGGGGAGAATCAGGCGGCGAGATAAGAAGTAGAAACCGCTCGTGCCATCCGGGGCAATGGTATCTCGTTGAAAGGGACGCAAGTTGTTGGCGTACATCGCCGTAATTTGCAAATTCCCCAGGGTGTAGTTGCCCTTAAAGCCATGGAGCTGACGGGTGATCGAGGTGAACTCCTGCGAGGAGCGAGAAAACTCTGGGGTGTGATAGTCGCCCCACATAAAGTAGTCGGGGTCGGCACCTGGCACTTCCGCATCGCGCTGGAATCGCACGTAAAAACTGTCGATGGAGGGGGTCAGATAGTCAACTTGCGAACTGTCGCCATAGACCGGGTAGGAATTGTCGCAAAACTGGTCGTTGCGAAATAGGCGGTTGCCGTCGCAGGTTTCGTTCAGCGCTCGGCGCGTATTCAAAGCTCCGGTAAACTGCCAGTCGCCCAAACTCCCCGTCGCAAATAGCGCCGCCCCCAGATCAAATTCGGTATCCCCAATGGAGTCGGGATTGAGAAATTCGGCGTAGCTGCCCCAAAGGTTGGTGCCGCCTGGCCCGAGGCGCAGATCGACTACGCCCGATACCAGCGTGGGTCGCAGGTTGGTGGCAAATTCGACCTGGACAAAGGTTTCCAGAGGGGGCAGGGGCTCAAGCGTCGCCGTTGCTTCGAGGCCCAGGGCTTCGTAGGGCGACGCGGCGGCGCGGATGCGTACCTGCTGAGCTTCGAGGGCAGAGCGCAAAATGGCTCCAAACTGTCCCTGTCGGGCGAGTACCTGGAAGCCAGCCCGATCGGTGTCATAGTCTGCGCCCAGAAATTCCCCCGCGCCGGTTGTGAGCGTCACAACGGTGTCTTCGGCAATGAGGTTGCCATCGGTGTCGGTAATGCGGCCCTCGAACTCAATGGTCGATCGCTGATTAGCGGGCACGATGGGATTCGTCACCGGCGTTAAACTGATCGATAGCTGCGGCAAATCCTCGTCCGCTGCCAGCGCCTCGGTGGGAATGGCGGGTAGCGGTTGAGGATTAGATTGCGCGGTGAAGGCAGGCTGCTCCGCCAGGCTTGATAGCTGGCCTGAGGGGATGCGCAGATCAGGGTCGTCGGACCGCTCTAACGCCACCCGTCGCGGATCAGCCGCTGCTCTCGCCTCTGCCGTAGCTTGGGGCAACCGTCGCCCCACCCCACCAGGGCTGATGGGCGCTGGGGGCGGAGCCGTGGCGCGATCGCCGGCAGGCAACCGGGGCGGATTATTGACCCCAACGGCGTCGAGCGCTGACAGCGCAGCGGCCTCGGTAGACACCTGGACGTCAGGGGGCTGCTGCGCCCTGGGGGTGCCACCGGCGGCGGTGCGGGCAGCCACGTTAATCACGGAACTGACCTCGTCCTGCTCAGAGCGGGCAGATTTCTCAGCCGCTGTATCGCCGGAGCTTTCGTCAGTGGTTTGGGCGATCGCCACCCCTAACACATCGGCGGTTAAGGCGCTGACCATCAGCCAGCCAATCATTGCAATGAGTGTCTTCATCACCCCTGCTCCTCCCCAAATGCGGGTGTGACGCCAAAGTTCATACGAGCGAGGCCGCCCGGCTCTAGCCGCACCAGTCGAGACTGGCTGTTGTCCGCTAAGCGGTACAGGTTAGGAGCCAGCGTATACCCCGGCAGACTGGTGAGATCCAGCGTGCCCACCCGGTTGCCCGCTAAGACGTTAGCCACCGAGAACAACCCATCCGGGTCAGTCAAAATCCGGTTGCCATCATCTAGGAACACCACGGCATTGGGGACTCCGGGTTCGCCCGGTTGCTGTTCGCCATCAAAGTTTTTATCGACAAAGACGCGCCCGATCAACGTGCCACAGTCCGCTAAAATGCCCGGACGAATTGCCAATTCATTGCTGGCAGAAGCGCTACTGCTGGGGGTAATGGCCTGGGCCACGTTACGCCCCGACCCTCTGACCGCATCCGGCGTGACCAGCGCTCCGTAGACCACTGACAGTTCTTGGCCAGCCCCGAGAGAGGCCCCACCAAAGTCGAGGGTAAAGGTGCGATCGCTCGTCGTGACCCTGGTAAAAGGCAGGGGCGAAGTGCGAATGGAATCTTCAATCAGTTGCAGACCCAGTGGCAGCTCGTCGGTAATCGTTAAGGGTCCGGCGGGCAAGGGCGCAGGGTTGCGCACCAACAGCCGATAGACCACCACATCGCCGGGTTCTGCCGCGCCTCGATCAGCGGTTTTGATAATCGTGAGGGGGGGCGCTTCTTGCGCCTGTAGCGTGGTCAGATTAGAAACCGCTCTTTGGGGGGTGCCATTGCTGTCGACGTAGGTGCCCCCGGCTTGGTTATCAATACTGGTCGGCGTAGCTTGAGCCGCTACGGGCGGTAATCCCAGGTGAGGGACAGGGCCAGCCCAATGGAGCACCTGCACCGCGACAAAAGCGATCGCCGACAGCAGCAGATACCGACATTTAGAAGAACGGGCTAAATATCCGATTAATCGGCAGGCAAAACCCGGAATGGAAAAGATCCAATCAAGTCGCAACATTCTATTAAGGAGACGAAGTTCACATCCTCAGGCACCAGCCCTTAAGCAATCCTCCAGGACTTTTCTTAAGGGAAAAATTGTCTGAACACACACCACACAAAGCCGGGACAAATACGAAAATCCTGTCAAACCTAAGGGTCAATAGGCCAAACAGCGTAGATTGCACTTTCGGGAATTAAGACTACACCAATCACGTCCGTAAATATACCCTGACATCAATAAAGAATTAATAAAACCTTCCGGATGACCGCAGTGAAACCACTCAATAAGTTAGATCAGGCTGCCCAAAATGGAGCCCAAATGCGAGGTTTGCGGTCAGTTAGCCCCGCTAAGTCAGAAAACTTTTAGCTGCGACTAGCCAATTTTGCGAGGGGAGCAACTTAACTGATTGACTGAGGAAAGTCGAAGATCGAATTTTCGTTCACTAGGACTTACTAGAAGTAAACTAAAACGTTTAGTTCAGATGTCATCGACCAGTATCCGTTCCTCAGAAAGCCTGAAGAAGCAAGAGCACCGAGGGCTGCTGAGGCAGCATTTCAACTTCTGGCAATAAGGAAGGGGGCTCCTGGTCTAAACGTGCCGCTCGACAAGCGTGAGTCAGTACCTCCAGTACCGGGCGATTCTGAGCCTTGAGAAAAGTGAAAACCGTCAGCAGCCGCGAGCCAAACTGACTCCCGGCTGCCGATTGTGAGCCAAAACTCGTGCGCCGCCAAATCACTGCCGGACGTAAGGCCCGCTCTGCCGCATTATGGGTAGGCTCCACATCGGGTGTATGGACAAAGGTCCAGAGCGCGGCTTCCCCCTGCAACAGTTTCTGGCAGGTGCGAACGGTTTTCGCCAGCGGTGTGTTCTCGCCGTCGCTAATGGGGAGACGGGCAGCGGCTTCCAACTCCGCTTTGAATCATGTAAACGATACTCCAGCACCCACGGCTGGAGCGGTGGCAACTCCCACACTTGATGCCGATGCGGGTCTGCGCCGCTCAGTCGCTCTCCGCAGGCGGGGCAAGACTCCGGTTGCGCTTCATGTACCTGGTCACAATGCTCGACGGCGACCAACTGGCGCACCTGGCGAGGACGTTTCTGCTTGCCCTGGGACTGGCGCTTCTGAAGGGGGGAGCTCCGCTCCCAACCCGTCACTGGAAGGGGGACGCGATGAATTCGACGAGTGCTGATTGAGTTTCTCCTCAGCTGCCGCCAGCCGCTCACTCAGCTGTTTTACCGGCTCAGCCAGATTGAGCAGCGCCCGTTTTACACTCGCTGGTGTGGCTTCCCACTCCTGTTCGGGAATCTTTTCTCCGCCAATCTCGATCTCGTCCAGGTTCCATATCTAGAACATTTTTCGCTGTTCAACCCATAAAGCTTTCTTTAGTTTCTGGAATGGTTACTCTTGATTGTGGCGTCTCTCATGGCATTAGCGTCTATCTAATTACAAGTTCAGGTTTTCATTAAACCGACAACCGGGAAATTATGAGAGGTCAGTCGCATGTGGTGTTAGAACTTACGGCTCTTCCGGTCTGATTATGCTACTTTAAACGGAAATACCCACGGCAACAAACCTCTTAACTTAAAATTGTCGAAATTAGAAAAGCCATAACCCAATCGCTTAATCAACTTCAGCTTGTTATTTATTCCCTCTACAACCCCATTCGTTATTCTCAGTTCAAAGTATGATGTCACTTCATCAAACCATCGTTTAATCGTTCCACAGCTCTGCTTAAAGAACGCCGATGATTCGACCATCCAGTCCAGCAGTTTTAATGTCCCATCCGCCCAATTCTCTGCCGCTTCAAAGATTCCCCTAAACTCCTCTTTCAAGCGATACATCGTTGCTAGCTTAGGGGAGACTTGGCTGACTTCTATGAGCTTTTCCCTCTGGCGGTCATTCAAGTCCTTCTCATTCTTGAGTAACACATACTTACTGCCGTTAAGACCCTCTAAAACACGCTCCCTATCAGCCTTTTTCCTTATCTTCTTAGCCGCTCTCTTCTCAGCTTTTCGCTGATTATCTAACTCCTCGTTTAGAAGCTTCGTCACATGGAATCGATCCGCAACTACCGTCGCATTCGGCATCATCTCTGCGACCAAACTCTGGTAGGGTCTCCACAGGTCTATGCTCACCCCTTCAATCCCCGCAAGCACCTCGACACCCCATTGGCTAAAGACTTGCCGTAACGCCTCTTGTGTCCGAGCGGGTAAAAGCGTAATCGGCTGGTGTGTCTCTAGGTTCAACAGCACCCCATAATACTTACCCTGTCCTTTGACGACTGTTATCTCGTCGATCCCCAGATATTTCAACCCCTCTGGGGTCTTGGGTAAATAGTCCTCCCCGGCATCTTCCAGCATCGTCTCAATCTGCTCATCGCTCAGCCCGGTTCGGGCCGCGACACTGTGAATGTTACTCCCCAACACTTGGCTGACTATCTCGTGCGCTAATCGCTGCGTATACAACCGCTTCTTCTTAACAAAGCTAAGTTCCTCGCTAAACGCTTGCCCACAGTTCTGACACCAAAACTGTCGACGATTGACTCGCAACACCACCGACTGCTCATGCCACGGCAAATCCTCAATGTTATACCGATGATTCGTATGCAGATGACGGCTTCGTTTCCCGCAGTCGGGACACGCTGCATCGCGACGGGTTGAACTGACAACTAAAAATAGGCCCACCCCATCCACGACTGTCATATCGTCTACTTCTGCCTCAGGTAGACCCAGTAGTTCAGTCAATTGGCTCGCTTGAGATTTTGTAATCATGGCGCTCACCCATATTGCTGGCCTTCTCTCACCCTTTAATTCTAGCCAATCTCCTGTATATCAAGCACTTCACCCCTTCCTACCGTTTCTTTCTCTCTCCACTTCTCGCCCTCAGGCGCTCTTTCCCATGTCTAGGTCGGAAGAGCCGGAAAAGCTTATCGAAATCTGAGTCAATATCAACAGGCTATTGACCTCTACGAAGAAGCACTCGCCATTGCCCGCGAAATCAGTGATCGCCCTGGGGAGGGACAGGCATTAGAAAATTTAGCATTTACCTATTTTGGGTTAAACCAGTATCAACAGGCTATTGGCTTCTACCAACAACAACTTACTATTGCTCGCGAGTTCGGAGATCGTGACAGAGAAAGTATAACGTTGGGTCAATTAGGAGTGGCTTATTCCTGGCTAGGACAATATGAAAAAGCTATCGACTGCCTTAAACAAACTCTTGTCATTGCCCGAGAGCTTAATAATCATCATCTAGAAGGAATAACTCTAGGAAACTTAGGCTATGCTTACCAGGACTTAGGAGAGTATCAGGCTGCCTTTTCTGCTTATCAGAAAAGCCTTGTTATTGCCCGTAATAGCGGCGATCGTCTGGTCGAAAGTCAAACTCTTAATCATTTAGGAGAATACTATACGAGTTTGGGACATTACCAACAAGGTATTGAACTACTCGAACAAAGCCTTGATATCGCTCGTGACATAGGTGACCGTTTTGGGGAGGGAGGAGTTCTCAGAAATTTAGGGAATGCTTACACAAGTTTGGGGTATCTTCAGGAAGCAATTAACTTTTATCAACAGAACCTTGCTATCACTCGTGGAGTCGGCAATCGCTTTGAGGAAGGACGTACCCTAGGAAACTTGGGCATTATCTCCAGGAGATTAGGGCAATACGAGCAATCTCTTGAATACTACGAGCAGAGCCTCGGTATTGCTCGTGAATTCGGTAATCCGTCGGGAGAAGCAAATGCCTTGGGAAATATGGGCGTTCTTTATAGGTACTTAGGCCAGTATGAGCAAGCACTTGACCTTTATCAACAAAACCTTATTATCAATCGTGAGATTAATAATCGGGCTGGAGAAGGGCGCGCATTGGGCAATTTAGGAGAACTTCTCGCCACTCAAAATCACTCTGAACTAGCTATTATCTTCCTTAAAGCTGGAGTTGATGTGTGGGAGTCCATTCGTGGCGACATTCGCGGGCTAGACACCGACCTTGAGCAGGCGGTAGTCACCGACACCGTCGCCGATGACTACCGCCTGCTCGCCGACCTGCTGCTGCAACAAGACCGCATCATCGAAGCTCAGCGCGTTCTTGACCTGCTCAAAGTGCAAGAGCTGGACGACTACCTGGACGACGTGCAGCGCAACGCCCAAACCGAAACTGGCGTTGAGTATTGGCAACCCGAAGCAGACGTGCTGGCGCTGTATGACGACGTGCTGGTGGCCGGGGCCGAGCTCCAGCGCTTGCAGGCGCGCCCCCCGCTGAGCTTTCTCCCGAGGAGCAGGCCCGCAAAGCCGAACTAGAGGCGCAGCAGGCTGTGGTCTACACCAGCTTTATCGACTGGCTCGATCATCCTGAGATTCTCGCTGCCGTTGATCAACTGCGAGTCGAGACCCGCAGCCGCACGGTGGATATTGAAAACTTCACCGATCTGCAAGCCAGCCTGCGGCAACTGCCCCAAACCAGCGTCATTCTCTATCCCCTCGTGCTCGAAGAGCGGCTAGAGCTGGTGCTGGTGTCCGCCGATGCGCCCCCCGTGCGCTACCCCATTGAGGTCGACGCCACCACCCTTAACCGCACCGTCGTCGAGTTTGGGCAAGCGCTGAAAGATCGCGGCAGCGACCCGCGCCCCAGTGCCCAGCAGCTCTACGACTGGGTGATCGCCCCGCTGGAAAATGACCTGGCGGCCGTGGGTGCCGAAAACATCATCTTTGCCCCCGATGGTGTGTTGCGCTACGTCCCCCTACCGGCCCTGTTCGATGGCGAGCAGTGGCTAGCCGAGCGGTTTAGCTTTAGTCAAATTACCGCCGCTTCAGAGACCGATTTTGCGGCTCGTCCTCGCGATGAGCGGTCTTTACTCGCTGCCGCCTGTGCCGACTGCACCTTCACCGTCAATGTGGGGGATGACGCCTTTAGTTTTCTAGATTTGCCGGGGACGCGGCGAGAGGTCGAGCTGTTGGCTGACCAAGTGCCGGGAGCCGCAGTACTGATTGACGGCGATTTCACCCCAGCGCAATTCAAAGATTTGCTGGGTAGCTACACGCTGATTCATCTGGCGACCCACGGCCTATTTGTATCCGGTGATCCCGATGAGTCGTTTTTGCTGTTTGGCGATGGGCAGTCGGTCAACCTACAGCAAATGCGGCGGGAGTGGTCGCAGCTTGATGCGGATCTGGTGGTGCTGAGTGCCTGCGAAACGGCCTTGGGCAGTGCCAAACTGGGTAACGGCATTGAAGTGTTGGGGCTGGGCTTTCAGTTGCAGCGGGTGGGGGCCAAGGCGGTGGTGGCGTCGCTGTGGGCGGTGAGTGACCAGGGCACCCAGGTGTTGATGAATGAGT
>Ga0208218_1001140_pt1 | contig 10234 bp, 8 predicted proteins | sample HotLakmasection3_FD_184726 | JGI IMG/M metagenome (GOLD analysis project Ga0208218, IMG submission 184726) | Hypersaline microbial mat communities from Hot Lake, Washington, USA - Section #3 (SPAdes) | ecosystem: Environmental > Aquatic > Non-marine Saline and Alkaline > Hypersaline > Microbial... | reverse complement strand
GACATGTAGCCGAGGCGCACGAAGTTGCGGAAATCCGCGATGGTGCCGTAGCGCCGCCCGCCCTCGTAGTCCCGCACGAAGGGCGGGCCGTAGACCGGGGCGAGCACCAGCTTCCTGCCGCCGATCGCGCTGATCGTGGTGACGCTCGGCTCGATCTTCGCGGGCTTCGCGACGCCGACCGAGGCGGCGGGCGTGGGCGCGGTGGGCGCGACGGTCGTCCTGATGGCGCTGCTCCCGACGATCGAGAAGATCTTCAATATCACAACGGGGATGACGCTCATCGAGTTGCGCGACCCGAAGCACCCGCTGCTCCGCGAGCTCCAGCAGCGCGCGCCGGGGACCTACAGCCACTCGATGACGGTGGCGACGCTGGCCGAGAGCGCGGCGGACGCGATCGGCGCCGACGGGCTCGAGGTGTACGTCGGCGCGCTGTACCACGACGTCGGGAAGATGAACAAGCCCGACTACTTCGTCGAGAACCAGCCGCCCGGGTTCAACCGGCACGAGAAGCTGAGCCCGACGATGTCGCTGCTCGTGATCCTGGGCCACGTGAAGGACGGCGTGGAGCTCGCGCGGGAGTACGGTCTGCCGCGGTCGCTCTACCACTACATCGAGAGCCATCACGGGACGACGCTCGTGGCGTACTTCTTCCGGCAGGCGCAGGAGCTGGCGGACATCCAGGACGAGGATCGTCCGGCGGAGACCGAGTATCGCTACCCGGGTCCGAAGCCGCGGACGAAGGAGGCGGCGATCCTGATGCTGTGCGACGCGGTGGAGAGCGCGACGCGGGCGCTGACGGACCCGACGCCGAGCCGGATCGAGTCGCTCGTTCACGAGCTGTCGATGAAGCGGCTTCAGGACGGGCAGTTCGACGAGAGCGGGCTGACGTTCCGCGAGCTGTCGCGCGTGGAGCACCGGATCGCCAAGACGTTGTCCTCGATCTACCACGGTCGCATCGCGTACCCGTCGTCTGAGCGGGGCGACAAGGGCGAGAGGCGTTCGGGCGAGAGGGCGATGCCGCAGACGCAGATGGAGACGTCGGCGGGTGGGGACGGCGCGGTCGCGGGCGACGAGCCGACGGCGGCGCGGGGCGTGAGCGCTAGCTGAGAGGCGGGAGCTTCCTTGCGGCGCGGCGGCGGTTGAGCTCGCCCCAGGCGGGCGGGTGGGCTCGGACGAGCTTGAGGAGCTGGCTCATGGTGACGCCGAGCCTGAGGGCGGCCCGGCGCGGCTTCCATCCGGAATCGGCGAGGACGTCGAGGGCCTCGGCGAGGAGCGCCGGGTAGTCGGCGTGGTCGGGGTTGCAGACGATCTTCTGGTTCTGACGGCGCGAGCGCCAGAGGGGCGAGGCGATCTCGTCCATTCCCTTCGGGGGCGGGACCGGCGCGCGGTGCCTGACCGCGAGCGCGTGGCGGAGCCGGCGGAGGGCGACGCGCTGGTTCTCCTTCTGGCTTCGCCGCTCGGCGGCCTGCGCGCTGATCCCGGTGGGGTCGTGGGTGAGGATGGCGGCGGTCTCGACCTTGTTCTTGCGCTGTCCGCCCGGGCCGCCGCCCCTGTTGCGGGTGACGGTGCAGCGTTTCAGGAGTTCCTCTTCGGGGATCGCGGCGGGGTGGGTCATGGCGCCGTCAGGCGTGGGGAGCGAGGGCGGAACTCGGGGCGGCCTGGAGGGCGAGGTCGTCGACGTCGCCGGCGGCGAGGCGGTGGTAGGCGAGCCCGGCGAGCATGGCGGCGTTGTCGAGGCAGTAGCGCATCTTGGGGAGGCGGATCTCGAGGTCTTCGTCCGCGGCGAGCGAGGTGAGTTCGGCGCGGAGGCGCCTGTTGGCGCTGACGCCGCCGCCGACGAGGAGGGAGCGGTAGGGCGTGGGGGCGGCCTGGGCGGCGCGGCGGACCTTGACGACGACGGCGCGGCAGGCGGCGGTCTGGAAGGACGCGGCGATGGCGGCGCGGTCGTCGTCGGCGAGGTCGTCGAACTCGCGGGGGAAGCGGGGGCCGTCGGGTCCGGGCTCGGGGACGCCGCGGATGGCGTAGAGGACGGCGGTCTTGAGGCCGGAGAAGGAGAAGTCGAGGGAGCCGGGGCTGAGGCGGGAGACGGGGAAGTCGTAGCGGTCGGGCTCGTCGGCGACGGTCTGGGCGAGGGCGTCGACGCGTGGTCCTCCGGGGTAGGGGAGGTTCAGCATGGCGCCGACCTTGTCGTAGGCCTCGCCGACGGCGTCGTCGATGGTGGCGCCGATGCAGGCGACGTCGAGGGGGGATTCGCAGCGGTAGAGGTGGGAGTGTCCGCCCGAGACGACGAGGCCGAGGGCGGGGAAGGGGGGCGGGTCGGCGTCGAGGGCGCAGGCGTAGAGGTGGGCCTGAACGTGGTCGACCCCGATGAGCGGGAGCCTGGTGGACCAGGCGAGGGCCTTGGCGGCGGCGACGCCGACGAGGAGGGAGCCGATGAGGCCGGGGCGGTGTCCGACGGCGATGGCGGAGAGGTCCTTGAGCTGGCAGCCGGCTTCCTTGAGGGCGCGCTCGACGACGGGGATGAGGCGTTCGACGTGGGCGCGCGAGGCGATCTCGGGGACGACGCCGCCGTACTCGGCGTGGAGCGCGTCCTGGGAGGCGATGACGTTGGATCGGACGTCTCGCCCGGAGTGGACGACGGAGGCGGCGGTTTCGTCGCAGCTTGACTCGATGCCGAGGATGAGCATGTGGAGAGCTTAGTTGCGCCTGGGCCTGGCGGGCTGGACGGGGGCGTCGACGAGGTAGCGCTCGAGGGTGGAACCGGTGATCTCGAGGGTCTGGATGAGGTTGCCGTCGGCGTCGCGGATCTCGAGGAGTCCGCCGGTGAGGTCGGCGTCGTCGGGGAGGAGGGAGAGGTCGTCGGCCTCCTCGGCGCTGGCGACGGTTCCGAGGGCCTCGATGCGCTGGTTGGCGCGCTCGAGCTCTCGCAGGAGGTAGTCGCGGGCGCGGACGGCGTAGAGGAGTTCCTGGCGCGCGGGGGCGTCGTCGTCGGCCTGGTCGGAGACGGGGGTCCACTCGCCGTCGTCGAGTCGGCGGCGCATGGTCTCGATGGCGGCGGCGAGCTGGAGGTCCTGGTAGCGCTCGCGGACCCAGTCCTCGGGGCGCTGATCTTCGGCGGGTCGTGGGGCGGGGCGGTCCTCGCGGATGACGGAGTCCTCGGCGCGGGTGCGGAGGGAGGCGGCGGTCTCGGCGTTGGTCATGGAGACGAAGTAGCCGTCGGTGGGGTCGATCCCCCAGTCGGCGGTCTCGTCCTCGCGCTGGATGAGCTTGCCGGAGGGGCCGTAGTAGCGCTGCTCGGTGATCTTGAGCTGGCCGGCGCCCGAGGGGAGCTGGAGGACGTTCTGGACGAGGCCCTTGCCGAAGGAGCGTTCGCCGAGGACGACGGCGCGGTCGTTGTCGGCGAGGGCCCCGGCGAGGACCTCGCTCGCGGAGGCGGATCGGCGGTTGATGAGGACGAGGAGGGGCAGGTCGGGGGCGAGGGTCTGGGGGGAGGCGTAGTAGGTTTCCTCCTCGGAGGCTCGGCCTCGGGTGGAGACGATGGCGCCCTCTTCGAGGAAGAGGTCGGCGATCTGGATGGCGGCGCCGAGGAGGCCGCCGGAGTTGTCGCGGAGGTCGATGATGAGTCCGCGGACGCCCTGGTCCTGGAGGTCGGTCAGGGCCTCGCGGAACTCGGGGGCCGCGGTGGGGCCGAAGGAGACGAGGCGGACGTAGCCGATGGCGGGTTCGCTCGTGACGAGGTAGTCCCAGCTTGAACCGTTGCGGACGAAGCCGGCGGTGGAGCGGGTGACGATGGGTCGGCGCACGATGGGGACGGTGAGCTGCTCGCCCTCGCGCTCGATGGTGAGGGTGACGGTGGTGCCTTCCTCGCCGACGATTCGCTCGATGGTCTCGTCGAGGTCCTCGCCCATGGTGGTCTTGCCGTCGACCTCGAGGATGCGATCGCCGGGGAGGAGTCCGGCGGCGAGGGCGGGGGATTCGTCGAGGGGGGAGACGATGGTGGCCCAGCCGTCGGCGGTGTTGACGGAGGCGCCGATGCCGACGTACTCGCCGCGGAGGACCTTGTCGAAGTCGGCGATGGATTCCTCGGGGATGAAGACGGTGTATTGGTCGTCGAGTGACTCGAGCATGCCGTTGATGGCGCCGATCTGGAGGGCGCGGAGGTCGGGCTCGGTGACGAAGCGGGCGGCGATGAGTCGCTGGATGTCGATGATGGGGTCGAACCAGGCGTAGGGGTCGGCGGCGTCGACGGCGGCCTGAGCGGGGGCCTCGCCCTGGAGGGGCGCGACGGGGGTTTCCTGGGCGGGGAGGAGGGGGGCGAGGCCGAGGGAGAGGGCGAGCGCGGCGGCGACTCGTGGGGCGGTGGTGTGGCGCATCGGGCGTGTCTCCGCGGGCGGTCGGGTTCCTGGGGGGACTCGATCGGATTGATTCGGCTGATCGTAGGAGGGCGCGGGGGCGTGGGCGCCTATACTCGGGGATCGCTGCGCCCCGCGGGAGCCCTGATCCTGACGCGCCGGGGCGGCGGCGGTTTCCAGCGATGCCCACGAATATCGACGCTCGAACAGACCTGAGAGTGGCGCGCGAGACGGCGGTTCTCGCGGCGGTTCATCTTCCCGAGAGCCGGTTCGACCCGGCGGATCCGCTCGGGGAGCTGCGCGCGCTGGCGGAGACGGCGGGCGCGACGGTGGTGGGGGAGCTGACGCAGAACAAGGATCGTCCGGAGGCGGGCACGTACATGGGGGCGGGGAAGCTCGAGGAGCTCAAGGGGCTCTGCGAGCTTCAGGGGGCGGGGATGGTGATCTTCGATCACGACCTGAGCCCGTCGCAGATCGGGAACATCGAGAAGGTTCTCGAGCGGAAGGTGATCGACCGCTCGGAGCTGATCCTCGACATCTTCGCGAACCGGGCGACGACGAAGCAGGCGCGTCTTCAGGTGGAGCTGGCGCAGCTCGAGTACACCTACCCGCGCCTGCGGGCGATGTGGACGCACCTCGAGCGGATCGTGGGCTCGGGCGGGATCGGCGGGATCGGGACGCGCGGGCCTGGCGAGCAGCAGATCGAGATCGACCGGCGGCTTGTGCAGAAGCGGCGGAATCAGCTCCAGCGGGAGCTGGCGGAGATCCAGACGCGCAAGCGTCGCGAGGTGCGGGCGCGGAAGCAGGATCACTTCACCGTCGGGCTCGTCGGGTACACGAACGCGGGCAAGAGCACGCTCTTCAACACGCTGACCGCGGGCGGCGCGTACGCGGACGACCGGCTCTTCGCGACGCTCACGACGCGGACGCGGGCGTGGGATCTCGGCGGGGGCGAGGAGGCGATGCTGAGCGACACGGTCGGGTTCGTTCGGGACCTGCCGCCTCACCTGGTGGCGAGCTTCAAGGCGACGCTCGACGAGACGGTGCACGCGGATTTGCTTCTGCTTGTGCTCGACGTGTCGGACCCGTCAGCGCGGCTGCACCACGAGACGGTGACGGAGACGCTTGACGACCTGTTCGAGCGCGAGGCGAAGGCGGCGGCGCGGGCGAAGGAGGAGTGGCGGGAGCCGGCGCGGGTGCTCGTGCTCAACAAGGTCGACAAGCTCCCGGACAACGCGGAGACGCTGCTGTGGCTCTCGGAGTCGCCGGACGCGATCGCGATCAGCGCGGCGCGGCTGAGCGAGGAGCAGCTCGGGGCGCTCGAGGCGCGGGTGCGGGCGGCGATGCAGGGGGAGATCCGCGAGCGTCTGCTCACCTTGCCGCTCTCGGAGTCGCGGGCGGTGTCGACGATCGAGCGCCGGGCGGAGGTGCTTGACCGGACGTACGAGAACGGGTCGGTGACGCTGCGAGCGAGGATCGGGGACCGGCAGCTGGCGTCGCTTCGGGCGAGCGGCGCGCGGGTGGAGGTTCGCGAGCCGGCGTGAGGCGGCCGGCGACGCCGGAGCGGCGACGATGGCGAGAGACGGGTGGATCATCGCGATCGCGTCGGCTCACGCCCTTACCGCGCCGGTCTTCTCGCGGGACGATGGGGCCGCGACGCCGGATCTCCGGACGGAGCCGCGGGCGAGACTGAGCCTGGCGCCGTACGTGTGGATGCCGAGCCTGCGGGGCGACGTTGGCGCGGGCCGTGTGCGCTCGAGTCTCGACGTGTCGTTCATCGACGTGGTGGAGGGGACGGACGAGATCGTTGCGGCGATGGGAACGATCGACTACGGCACGTCGGACTGGGGTCTGTTCGTTGACGTTCGGCGGGTGGAGCTGTCGGACTCGAGCGCGGTTGGCCGATCGATGGGCGCGCCGGTGAGCCTTGATGTGGATTTTACGGTGGGGGTTTACGAGTTCGGGGGTCGTCGGCGGGTGGGGGCGGCTCCGGCGGAGCCGGCGGGCATGATCGCTCCCGGCGTGAGCCTGCTCGCGGGCGTTCGGGCGACGCGCGTGGACCTCGACCTGGGACTGGGGCGGCTGCCGCTCGTGGACGCGTCGGAGACGTGGCTCGAGCCCTTCGTCGGGGCGTCGTGGAACACGACGCTCGGCGACGGGTGGGGTCTTCGTCTGCGGGGCGACGTGGGCGGGTTCGGGATCGGGTCCGAGCTGTCGCTTCAGGGGCAGGCGGCGCTGGTCTGGGAGCCGGGGTGGTTCGGCGGCTCGACGGTGGTGTACCTGGGGTATCGGGCGCTCTACCAGGATTACGAGCAGGACTCCTTCGCGTGGGACATGCTGCTGCACGGCCCGATGCTGGGGGTGGGCGTCCGGTTTTGACGGGCGGCGTTGACGGGCGGTAGACAAGCGGGCGGGGCGCGCGGTACCCTTTCCGACTCGCCACCTTAGCTCAGTTGGTAGAGCGAAGCTTTCGTAAAGCTTAGGTCGCCGGTTCAAGTCCGGCAGGTGGCTTTGGGGCTGGGGCGCCCGCGAAACATGCTGTTCTCGCGCAGGATCCGCCTCCACCGGGCGTTTCGTCATCAGTGCGGACGACGGGGCGACGGGATCTCGCGCTCGCGATCCTTGACGCCGGCGTGCGGCTCCTCCGCCGCGGGCTGCGCCCCGGGGATCGGTTCGCGCTCGAGGAAGAAAGGCCGCGCCCTGTCAGGGGCGGGGCCTTTGTCGTGAAGAGAGGAGAATCGTTCGGGCGCTCCGGCGGGGGTTACCTGCGGCGGCGCGTCAGGGCGATGCCGGCGAGGCCGAAGAGCGCGGCGGCGCCGGGCGCGGGGATGGCGAAGGAGAAGTTGTCTCCGCTCCAGAGTTCCTGGAAGACGGCGGTTGAGGGGTTGCCGACGATGGCGATGGAGTCGAAGGCGTCCGTGGAGACGAAGCCGACGAACCCGGTGTTGAAGCCGAAGATGGAGTCGAGAAGGATGAGGTCGTTTCCGACTTCGAGACCGATGCCGTCGCCCGAGAAGGGGCTGTTCCAGTCGGCGCCGAAGGCGAAGATGCTCTGACCGGAGAAGCCGATCTCCACGCGTTCGTGGGGCGTGACGCCGGTCTCGCCGGAGAGGAAGTTGGTGCCGTCGATGTTGCCGAAGTTTGATCCGGGCTCGACCTCGAGGGCGCCGTCGCCGCCGTTGGGGGACCCGTCGCGCCGGATCTGGATGAGTCCGGTGTCGAGGGTGTCGCCGTCGGCGATGACCTGAACGGTGAGGGAGTTGAAGTCCTCGATGAAGACGGTGGCGCCGCCGAGGGCGGCCTCCCAGTCGGCGCGGTCGGTGAAGACCAAGAGTCCGGCGTGCGCGGTTGCTCCGGCGCAGGCGACAGCCGCCCCAGCGATGAGGGAACGATGCAACATGATGACGTGCTCCTTCAAACATCCGGCCGAAACGGACGTGTCAATAAATCAAAGTTCGGCCGGGACCCCGGCGAGACGTTCGCCGAAGTGCTATTGCGTTTCTTCCTAACGAGGCAATTTACCTCATCACTCGGTCGGCGCAGAAGTGAAAAAGGGCGGCTTTGCGTCGGGGGGTTTTCGCGCCGTGCGGGGCGCAACTGTTCTTCATCGCGACGCTCCCGCGGGCGCGAGGGCGCCGGGGCGGCATGAAGGGGACGTAAAAAGGCTTTCAGGTTTCGATGAACGCGGGCGGCTTCGTGAGGCGTTAGCCGCACGGTCCCCAGGCGCCGATGAGGGCGGCGAGGTCTGAGGGACCGACGCCGGCGCCGTCGAGGTCGGCGGGGACGCCGGTCTGGTTCCACGTTCCGATGAGGATCGCGAGGTCGGAGGCACCGACGGCGCCGTCGGCGTCGAGGTCGGGGGGGCAGGGGGATCCGGTGAAGTCGAGGAAGACGCTTCCGGGCTCGTAGCGGACGGTGAAGCCGGGCGGGAGCGTTTCGCCCGCGAAGGCGCCCGTGTAGCCGGCGGTTGACGAAAGGAGTTCGAAGGAAGCGCCGGAGGCGGGCGTGAAAGCGGGGTCGAGGGCGACGACGAGGTCGCCGTCGATGGTGGTCGGGGCGCCGGCGATGATCTGATCGAATTGTCCGTCGCTGGGTCCGGCGATGTCGATGGTGGTGGTGGAGTCGGGCCCGAGAGTGAGGCCGCCGGCGAGGGTGATGCTCCCGACGGGTGAGCCGGGGCGGATGTCGCCGCCCGCGCTGGCGTCGACGGCTCCCTGGACGTTTCCGCGTCCGCCGAGGGTCGCCGCGGCTTGGATCACGACGGGGCCGGAGCCGGTGGCTGATCCGACGCCGATGTTGTCGGCGAGGAGCGTCCCGAGGCGGACGGTGGTGCCGCCGGAGTAGTCGTTGTCGGCGGCGAGGGCGACGGTTCCGGTCCAGTCCGGGAAGGCGTCGGCGTCGGGGCCGCCCGGGGCGTTGATGGTGAGGGCGCTGGATCCGACGCCGGTGATCGGCTGGGGATAGACGGCGGTGGTTTCCTCGTAGGCGCGGATCCAGCCGTTGTCGCTGAGCGTGATGGGGCGGTCGATGATGGTGGTGAAGCGAGTGCCGAGGGCGGGGGCGCCTTCGGAGAAGCCGACGGGCTCCTCGAAGGTGATGGTGGTTCCGGGGGCGCCGAGGGAGGCGTCGGTGGCGGCGACGAGGAGGCCGGCGGCGATGATGGTCCCGCCGGCGTAGGTGTTGGACTCCCCGGAGAGGAAGAGGGCGGCTTCGGCGGTGGGGTCGTTGCCGATTCTGGACTGTGCGCTGCTCTTGACGAGCGTGTCGCCCGAGATGACTCCGGAGATGGCGGCGGTGGAGTCGTCGAACCAGGGGGTGATGCCGCCGGCGCCGTCGAGGTGAATCTCGGAGGTGATGGCGGCGCTGCGGAGCCAGATGCGTCCGCCGTTCTCGAGGGTGATGAGTTCGAGGGAGGCGGGGCCCGAGGCGTCGTAGATGAGTGAGGAGGTCGGGCCGGTGATGAAGGTTCCGCTCGCGGGGGAGCCGAGGGCTTCGGGGCGAGTGATGCGGAGGCGACCGTTGAGGACGCGTGTCTCGCCGGTGTAGGTGTTGAGCCCTCTGAGCTCGAAGAAGGACTCGAAGTCAGGGTTGTGCGTGATGCCGTAGTCGCCCGAGATGGAGCCGGTGATGCGACCGTTGCCGGCGCGCCAGTTGGAGATGAGGTCGCCCATGAGGACGACGTCCGAGAGGATCTCGCACGCGAGGGAGCCATCGGTGGAGATGAAGACGTCGGCGCCGGCGCCGTTGTCGAAGATGAGCTGGGGCATGCTGAAGAAAACGGAGGGCCCGCTGAAGCCCATGTCGACCGTGAGGGATCCGAGGGTGACGGGGGTGGCGGCGGTGAAGGTTCCGGAGGCGTTGACGGGGCCGCCCTGCGGGGCGCCGAGGATGACGGCCTCGGCGCCGGCGGCGTTCGGGACGGCGTCGGACCAGTTGGCGGGGTTGAGCCAGTCGCCGGGGGCGTTGGTGGTCCAGGAAGACTGGGCGTGTGCGGCGGCGGCGGCGACGATGGCGGCGAGCGCGGCAACGGTCCGGGGCGCGTGCGTCATGCGGGATCTCCAGAAGGATGCGGGGGCGATGGCATCTTCGGCGTGTCGGGGGTGAACGCAAGGGGAAGTTCGGCGGTTTTCGGTTTCCGGCGCCCGGGCGTATGGTGTGGATGAAGGGGGGCTTAGCCGGGCGGCGTAGGTTGATGGGCGGAGCGGCGTGGATTCTTGAGGAGCGCGGGAGATGAGCGGGACCTACGACCTGGTGGTGCTGGCGAACCGTCTGCCGGTGCGACGTCTGGAGGGCGCCCGGTGGGCGACGAGTCCGGGCGGGCTTGTGTCGGCGGTGTTCCCGATTCTTCAGCGGGAGCGGGACGAGGGGCGGGGCGGGGCGTG
>Ga0208218_1001139_pt1 | contig 10241 bp, 9 predicted proteins | sample HotLakmasection3_FD_184726 | JGI IMG/M metagenome (GOLD analysis project Ga0208218, IMG submission 184726) | Hypersaline microbial mat communities from Hot Lake, Washington, USA - Section #3 (SPAdes) | ecosystem: Environmental > Aquatic > Non-marine Saline and Alkaline > Hypersaline > Microbial... | reverse complement strand
GATGAGGATCATTAGAGGCGTTTTTATTTAGGGAAAAATAGCTAAAACAAAACCCCTGAGATGCTCAAAAGCTCTCAGGGGTTGAATCGTCGTTATACCCCCAGGGGAATTCGAATCCCCGTCGCCTCCGTGAAAGGGAGGTGTCCTAGGCCTCTAGACGATGGGGGCATGTGTTGTTCAACACTGTTCAATATAGACAAATGCTGTACCAGTGTCAAACAGATGGGCCGAGTTCAAAGGTCAATAATTTTGAAAGCTCTGAGCAATCTCAACCCACAAGGCAATATAACTCATTTTAGGCAGCTTGCGTTACGCAGTCTGATAACTTGCCGCCGCATTTCGGGGGAGGCCTCCAGTTCGGAGACCTCGTGAACGTCAACCTCGGTCTGTAACGCTTCCAGGTAGTCGTCACTGCCATAGGAGTAAGCATCCACCAGAATCTGCAGGAGCTGGTCGCGATCGCAATGGGCGAGGTCTTCTTCAATCAGCCGAAACTTGAGTTTGATCTCGCACTCATAGATGCCAACTTGTGGCATCGATTCCTGAGTTGCCGGTTTCATATCTGGTGAACAGTGATTCATCTTCTAATGCCCGCCTTAGTCGGAAGGGTAGTAGTTCCCCAGTCAAGGTGTCTCTTGAGCCTTCAACCCGATAACGAGTATCCGTCAACCTTGCTGGCGTGACTAACTCTATAGAACCAACTTTTCACCAGAAATAGAGGTTTGAAGACGCTATTTCATTGGATTAATAAACTTCCTTTCTATTAGCTTTAAATAAACAGCTATCCCCTTAAATACACTGAGATCAAACTCAATAAATGCTTTTGAAACCCTTATGCCTCAGTAGATTTAACGTTGATTGCGAGAAAACCGAGCGTCAAGTGGGGAGGATTGAATCAAGCTGGTAACTGAAGTTTTTGACACTTCCGCAAAAGCACTTAGCCAACTTAAAACGCGCTTCACTTTAATGCAGCAAAGTCTTACGTATTTGAGGAGAAATCGAGGAGCAGTAGGTGTTTTTTTTGACTGATTGTGTATTTATACTGTGTTGACATGCGATTGCATGGAGATATTAATCACCTATTGAAGTCAGGGAAAACCCAGGGCTACGGTGGTACCCCAAGCTATTTCGCTGTGTAAAAAGTGATAGAAGCACAGCAGAAGTCTTTCTTTAGCCTTGATTATGAGGCCGTTGATGAGGCCAGCAGCAGTCCTTCATAAAGCGGATGAAGCCTGACTGAAAGGGCGTTCCATTGAGATTTGTAGCGGGTGGGGGAAGGCATTCAGTAGTTCAAGGGCCTGCTTGAGCTGTGACCTGAGCTGCTTCTGGTAACAGTCAGGTTTATGTATTGGAAGATACTCAGTGGTGTTGGCGATCGCGGTTTCCGGTATCAGCGGCTTATAGCGTCGTCAGCAGGATCCCGAGTAAAACGGCGTAGAGCATCACGGCCCAAGGCGAACCCCAGGGATTATCTTTGGGTTTGCCGCCTTTTTTGGGGTTGAGGATGTTTTCGGCAAAAATCTCGCCAGCGGCAGCCTTGAGTCCTTTAAGCAAGTCATCTCCGGCGCTGGGCTTTTTGGGCGGCTTCTCGGGAACCAGCAGCGCAATGAAGACGCCGATGACGAATAGGAGAGCGAGTACTTCCATGAAGAATCAAGATATTCTTACTTATGGCTTTCAGCTTGCCGGATCCCTTTTCCGAAAGAAATATCAGAAAGTTCAGTAAATCTCAGACGAAATTGTGGTGGATGTAGGCGCAGTTGGGCGCGATCGCCCCTGTGCCCAGACTCAACAGATTGATTGCACCGTTGGCCTAAGCCAACAGCCGGATTCCAACTCTCGGCTATTGCTTCATTATGGGAAGCAGTCGCGATCGCTCAGAGCACTGTAAATGAATCAGAGCACTGTAAATGAATCGGAAGTACAATTTTCTAAGTTATGAGATGATAACAACCTCGTCTTAAGCTTCGCCGGTTAAATCTAGGTCTCATCCTTCATTGAGCTTGGCTGTACCGTGACCGCTTTGAGCAATCAAGGATTGGCGCATCTTTCCTTTATCAAGGTATTCAATATGACGGTTATTTATGACCTTGAGCATGTAACCACTTATCGTTATCGCAAACCCGTGACCTTTGGCGATCATCGGGCTATTTTTTTGCCCAGTGTGGGCTATAGCGGGCGAATTTTGCGATATTCACTGGAAACCAACATTCCCGCTAAGGTGCATTGGATGATGGATACCCTGTCCAACAATGTGGCGGTGTTGCAGTTTGAGGAGCCGGGGAATGAGCTGGTCGTCACCTATCGGTTACGAGGGGAGCATTTTGGGATTAAGGATGCCGACGATTTTCCGCTGAATGAGCGGGCAAAGGAAGTGCCGATCCAGTACACGCCGGATGAGTGGATTGACTTGTCGAACTTTATGCGCCCCCATACGGAGGATTCTGACAGCCGCGTGGCGGCTTGGGCCAAGAAATTTGTGGCGGGCGATCGCGATGACACCCTCGATGTCCTCGATCGCATGATGAATGAGATTTGGAATAGTCTGGAATATCAGGCGAGAGAGGTCGAGGGCACTCAAAGCCCGGCTGAGACACTAAAGCGCCAACAGGGAACCTGCCGGGACTATGCTTGGCTCATGATTGAGGCGTTGAGAAGACTCGGTTTTGCCTGCCGATTTGTGAGCGGTTATCTCTACGATGCGGCCCTCGATGGCGGCGAAGTGGGGATGACGGGGTCTGGGGCCACTCACGCTTGGTTGCAGGTGTATCTGCCCGGTGCGGGGTGGTGTCACTATGACCCGACCAATCGCATCACGGAAGGATTTGAACTGGTGCGGGTGGCGATCGCGCGGCACCCTGGCCAAGTGATCCCGCTATCGGGGAGTTGGTTTGGCGACAGCGGCGACTACCTGGGTATGGAAGTCAAGGTCAGCATTCGTAAATTGGGAACGCTCCCCGAATTTCCGGCGGCGGGGTGAGGCGCGGGCTGGGAGGCGCGATCGCCCCTCTGGGCAGTCGCAAGCAAACCGAAGGCCGGTTCATGGATGGCTAGCAGCCCGATTTCTTTGGGCACTCACTGAGAACCGGGTTTTGGTAACGGTGTGCTAGCAGTTGCTGAGACTGCGGTGAACTGCGGCAACTTTGGTCTGCTACCAGGGCAACACGTCCCCATTGCTGTGCCAAAAGGTACCGGTATTCTCCAGGGTCAGTTCGTCAATGCGAGCGAGCAAGCCTTTGACGGCGGTTTTTGGGGTGATGCCGCTTTGGGTGAAGCCGGTCATGCGGGTGCTGACCAAGCCGGGGTGCAAAATCGCCACGGCAATGTTTTGCGCCTTGAGATCATGGGACAGCGACTTGCCCGCCATGGATAAAGCCACCTTTGACATGCGGTAGCCATAAGAGCCGCCGGAGGTATTGTCTGCGATCGAGCCCATGCGGCTGGTCATCATCACAACTTTGCCCCCCGGCTTGATCTGCGGCAACAGCGCTTTAGTCAGGCGCAACGGGCCGATGGCGTTGACCTCAAACTGTTGGCGAATGCTCTCAAAATTTAAGTCGTCCAGGCTAACGCGCTCTAAGATGCCTGCGTTGTTGATTAAGACGTCCAGGGTGATCCCTTGCAGTTTTTCGGCTAATTGAGCTACCGAGTCGTCGGAAGTGATGTCTACTCCAGATTCAACGCGCCCGCCGAGGGCATCCAGATCTTTGGAGCTGGAGCGGCAAACGGCGATTACATCGTCGCCCCGCTGTTGTAACTGTTGGCAATATTCCAAGCCGATGCCTCGGTTCGCCCCGGTTACAAGATAAGTTGCCATGCGATCGCTCCTTTCCTTCAATATCAGCTGCCGGTCAAGGCTCTCACTACTACCTTAGGCGGTAGGGGAGTGGGCTACACCCTGCGGAAGCGGGAGACTCGCCCCCAAGCGGGACTAAGCTGCCATGAAAAAGCGGGAAGCTTATGCCACCCGCTAGTTTGCCTTGAATTCTGCCGCTTCACTCAGACCGATCAGACCTCAAGGTCGCGAGGCCTTCTAATTGACAGCAGCGGATTTTGTTCTACCCAAACGGAGACAGAGCCGCCGTTGCAGCGAAACTCTGCCCAACCATGGTCATTGGTGTAAATCGGTTCTTTAATGTGACCCGTGATGTCGTAGAACACCTTGTGGCGTTTGCCAACTTCCATCCATTTGTGGCCTGCGGGACCATCGCTCAGGATGACCGCCATGGCGTAAGGGTGGTGCTCAGTGCCGAGGCGAGTCCAGCCGATGGTGTTGAAATGGTCAATGTAGTCATATTGCGGCCCATAGGCAAAATGGGTGCGGGCAAACAAGAGGCGATCGAGGATCCACTGGTGCGAAGGCATCCAGATTTCATACCCTCGATCTTCATAATGAGCCCCGTAGTAGTCGGCGTAAAAGACGCAGGGATAGCCCTGTTCTCGCAGCAGGATGATGGCATAGGCCAGGGGCTTAAACCAGGCTTCGACGACTGACTCCAGGGCCTGCAGAGGTTGAGTATCGTGGTTTTCGACCAGGGTGACGGCAAACAGCGGCAGTTCCTTCATCAAGGTGCCGTCAAAAATCTGCCGCATGTCATAGTGGCCCCCAGCCTTGCTGGCTTTGTGGAAGTTGAGGTGTAGCGGTGCATCAAACAGGTTGAGCTGCCCCCCCGCGTTGCCGATGTACCAACTCAAGGTGCCAAAGTTGTAGGTCCAGTATTCGCCGACGCAAAACAGGTCGCGCCCAGTGTGGGCTTCCAGGTGATCAAGCCATTCGTTAAAGAAGTCGCCGTTGATGTGCTTGATGGCATCGAGGCGAAAGCCGTCGGCCCCAATTTCGTCGAGCATCCACTCACCCCAATATTTCAATTCGCCTTTGACCTCGGGATGATTCATATCGAGGTCGCTGCCCATCAAGTAATCGAAGTTGCCCTTTTCTAGATCGACCTTGGTTTCAAAGCTTTTGTCGGCCATTTTCCAAACGGCTTTGAAGTCGGGCTCATAGCTGTTGTAGTCCACGGAGTCGAAGTGGTACCAGCGCCATTTCATGGTGGAATATTTGTCGCCTCGTCCCGGAAAATCAAAGCCCGTCCAGGCCTTAATTTTCCGCCGATCGCCCAGCGGTCGGTGGCGATCGCGGGGATCGTAGGGGATCGCGTCAAATTCCTCTTCAAAGTCGGCGGCCATTTTGTGGTTAAAGACCACATCGGCATAGATTTGGATGCCGTTTTGTCGGCAGGTGCGAACCGCCTCGACATATTCGTCTTTGGTGCCGTATTTCGTCCGCACGGTGTCTCGTTGGTTAAATTCACCCAGATCAAAGATGTCGTAAACGCCATAGCCCACGTCGTAGCTGCCGCCGATCCCTTTATAAGCGGGGGGCAACCAAAGGGCCGTAAAGCCCGCTGCGGCTAATGCCGGGGCCTCGTGTTGGAGCGTTTGCCAGTGGGTGCCGTCGGCGGGCAGATACCAGTGAAACCACTGCATCATGGTGCCGTTGAACTCGGCGGGGGCTTTCTTGGCGGCGATCTCCCCGGAGTAGGACGCGACCCACTCTTTCAAGGCATTTTGGGCGGTGAGCAGCGCGTCCGTATTCAGGTCGCGCGAAAGTTGTTTTTCAGTTGTTGAAATGGCGTTGACATGGCGATGTAACCGTAAGGACAAAAGATATCGATGACGCGCTAGGAACGGGAGGCGGTGGCGGTACCGAGCCTTAACTAGCAATAACTAGCAATAGTGGCCTCAAAATATCGGAGCAAGGTTAAGAATCAAGGGCGATCGCCCAGTTTTCGGAGAGATGCGAACAATTTTCTTGGCCGTGATGGCGGTTGCTCCATCCTCAGTGACTGATCAGCGACTGAGTGGTCCTGACGACAAATGCTAACTTTCCCCGCCCCAGGGGAACAGATTGGGTCGCGACAGAATTTGAAAGTTTAGAAAACGTTACAAGAATTATCGAAATGTTCAATAAATTCCGAAGAAAACCCTAAAGCTTGAAAGGGATTGAAATTACTCTCCCTAAAGTGATATCAATCCGCCCGGATAGCAGTAGCCAGTCGTTGGCTATCTGACAGCCCTGAACTATCCGGTTAAGGGATTCTGGATTGCACACTTAATCAACATGTCAGCCAACATTCCCTTCGATATTTCCCCCCGTTTACGACGCCAGCGCGAGACTGAAAGGTCGGTCGAGGCCTCGGTGCGTCTTCGCCGACTGATTTGGAAGTTGGCGATCGCCACTTTGGCTCTCATGGCGGTGGGTAGCGCCACTCGCGTGATGAATGCGGGCTTAGCCTGCCCGGATTGGCCGCTGTGCTATGGACAAATCGTTCCCCGCCAGCAAATGAATTTGCAGGTATTTCTAGAATGGTTTCACCGGATGGATGCCTCACTGATCGGCTTGATGTCCATCTGGCTTGCGGTGCAAGCGTGGTGGTGTCGTCGTGATGTGCCCACCTGGTTACCCTGGGCCTCGCTGGGGGCGGTTTTTCTGATTGTGGTGCAAGGGGCGTTAGGTGGGCTGACGGTCACTGAATTGTTGCGGTTTGATATCGTGACGGCCCACCTGGGAACGGCTCTCGCATTTCTGTTGACGGTGCTGGTTATGGGGTTATGCCTGACCCCCTATCAAGGGGTCGGCACAACGGGACCGCTACCCATCATCGGGGCCATTGCCACGGTCTTGGTTTATGGGCAATGCTTGCTCGGGGCATTAGTCGGCTCCCGGTGGGCGGCCCACCAGTGTTTAGGCGGTGCGCAGCTGTGCCAAGTGATGAATAGTCACTTAATCGGGGTCGTTCCGCCGACGATCGCTATTCTGGGGTTGTTACTGGTGGCCTGGCGGACCCCGGCCTTACACCCCTGGCTGCGGCGGCTCACGGTCGTCATCGGTACCCTATTGGCTGGACAAATCGTCTTAGGAATTGCCACTTTGCAATTGCACTTGCAGGTCGAACCGCTCACCATCACTCACCATACTGTCGGTGCGTCCCTGACCGCCGCCCTGATGGCTTTTACCGTCCTGGCTTGGCGCGATCGCCGCGCCGTGGCCCCTGTCGCCGCAGCTTTACGCCCAGTTTCCACGGTTTAAGCCACCCGCCTGATGACTGCTCCTGAATTTTTAGATGCTTTCTCAATAAGGATTTTCCTGCATATGCAGACTTCTCCCACCTGGCAGAGTCCGACTCCCCATCACGACAGCTTTTGGCAGGTTTGCCGCAGCTATTGGCAACTGACCAAGCCCCGCATCATTCCGCTGTTGCTGATTGAGACCGCTGCCAGTATGCTTGTTGCCGCTCATGGCACAGTTGAGCCTTTTCTCTTAATCGTTACCCTGTTTACCGGAGCCTTGGCGGCGGCTTCCGCTCAGTCGATCAACTGTATCTACGATCGCGACATTGATTTTGATATGGAGCGGACGCGGCATCGGCCGATTCCTTCGGGGCGCATTCAACTGCGAGACGCGCTGATTTTTGCCGTCGCGTTGGCGATCGCCGCCTTCACCTTGCAATCCCTGGTCGCTAATGTGCTCAGTGCCACTTTAGAAATGCTGGGCATTGCCGTCTATGTGGGCGTCTATACCCACTGGCTCAAGCGTTCATCCACGCAAAATATTGTGATCGGGGGTGCGGCGGGCGCGATTCCCCCTCTGGTGGGTTGGGCGGCTGTCGCGGGTGAACTCAGCTGGGCCGCCTGGTTGTTTTTTGCCATTGTGTTTATCTGGACGCCGCCCCACTTTTGGGCGTTGGCGTTGGTCATTCAAGATGACTATGCCAAGGTGGGGGTGCCCATGCTGCCCGTGGTGGTGGGGGATGAAGCGACCGCCAAGCAAATCTGGGCCTACACGCTGCTGCTGGTGCCGATTACGCTGTTGATGACGGTGCCGTTGCACGCGACGGGTTGGGTTTATGGGGCGATCGCCCTTTACCTGGGCTGGATCTTTCTCAAGAAAGCTTGGGGATTGTTGCAGGCACCTAGCGATCGCGACCAGGCCAAATCTCTGTTCAAATATTCCATTCTGTACATGATGGCGCTCTCAGCCGGGATGGTGGTTGATAGTCTGCCGGTAACGCGCTCGGCAGTGACGGCTCTGGGACAACAAGTTTACGAAATTGCCAGCACCGTTGCCCCTTCGCTGATGAGCTAGGTGGAAAAGCGCGATCGCTCTACCTGGAAATAATGACAGCCAAAACAACAGGCTGAATTTCCTTTCAGAAATTCAGCCCTATTTGAAACTCACCCCCCCGGTTTGTGCTATTGAACCGAGGGGGTGAGTTTTTGGCTGGTCAGTATAGCGTTAGGGTAGATTAACCACGCTACCATCGCCCGTTTGTTAACGCCGAAAGACACAGGGCTTGGCGGTTTTGCAGGCCATATAAAACAGGCTAGGTCAACCAGCGGCGATCGCCCCTAAATGGGCAGGCGATCGGGTCAAGACAAGCTAGCTTCTTCGACCGCCGCAACCCGGTCTTCTAAATCGCAAACCTCGGACAAACTTTCGGGATCAACGTAATAGCAGGTGTGATTATCTTGGCAGATAAAAGCCCATCCCGAATCTTCGACTCGCACCAGGTCATAAGTCCCGTCTTGAACAAAATAGCCTTTGTGGTCACGGGTACCAGGAGCGATCGCAAAATTGTAAAAGCTTTCGTTCTTAAAATTCATGGCGATCCAGAAAAGCGAAACAGCAGCAAAATCAGTAACCAGTACGACAACCCAAAAACATCTGAGGTTGGTCAAACATTTGACTTAAACCTCAGGCGAAAGCAGCAAAAGATGCTGCATATGAACGGTTTCTAGGCTGAAATACTTAAGCGACGCTTATGAGTAATCTCACTGTACAACATGAATTCTTAAAACCGAGTTTACTTTTCTGAAGAAAAATAAAATATAACTTTTAGCGGACCCACCAATCTCGCTATCAAAACGAAAAACATCTGATCGCAGGAGTTTTTGTTTCAAAACATTGAGTGGATTGGGTTTCGCATGAAGTTTTGTCAACAAAGTTAGGGGCTGTATGGGCATTACTTGTGGTAGCAATTTTTGTGATGTCGATATGCGATCGCCTGTCACCCTCATCGCCCATGCCGCGATCCGACACCCCAAACCATGAAACTTGGAGAGGCGAGGAGCTTCAGTCCCTGTTTAGGTAAGTTTTACAAAAGATGACTGTCAATAGTTGTTTTTATGCTCAAAACCACCAGGGGTTTCTATTTTCTAGCGCCCGCAGAAGGTGCCCTGAGTGACAGCGGATAGGTTAATCATTGGGAATGAGCGTAGTGCTTTAAAGAAAAAAGCAGCTAGCTCTCAAAGAGTTAGCTGCTACTCGAGTCGTATTCAGGTAGAAACTATGGTCAGTCAACTATGCTTGATCCAATGACTGGAGAAGCAGCGAATTAGACCTCAGCTTCCTGCTTGCGGCGGCTAGCAAAAAAGCCAGCACCGGCTACCAAACCCAGACCCAGCATAGTCGCAGGCTCAGGTACAGCCTCGGCAACAGTAAGACTGATAGTGTATCCATTAGCAGCACCCGCAGATGAGAATCCCATGGTTCCGGAAGCAATGCTGTCATCGCCATACTTAAAAAATCCGGAGAAATCAACATTCGAATCTTCAATTGGATTCACTTCGTCAAAAATGCCGCCGGTGAGGACAAACGTCAAAGCCTTGGCACCAGTTCCGAAGAGATCTACAGACCCAAAATCGATAAATGGATTAGAAGCTGTAATGCTTCCAGAAGCATCGTAGGTCAAGTCCTGCAGCGTTACTGGTTTAAAGTTCAGCACCGGCGAAAAGTCGCCCCAAGTACCAACAATAAAGCCTCCGGCATTAGGAGCGTTGTCGAAGTCGATGGTCCCTGGGGCTGGGGTCAGTGGACTCTCCAAAATACCACTGATGGTCATGCTCCCGGATGTCAAGCCAGCGGCTTCAGCAGAGCCTGCGTTCATCAAGGTCCCAGCTGCGATGGTTGCGAAAGCTGCAACAGGTAGTACGCCTAATTTTGCAATGTTTTTCATGTTTGTCCTTAAGTTACTCAGTAATTTGCAAGGGTTGAAAAGTGCACGGTAGACTGCAGCTCTTCAAGTCAAGCCGCGCGGGCTACGTCGTAAATTACTGCACCTGACCCTATGTAATTACATCCACGTTAGATGTGCATTCTTTTACGGAGGGTTTCACGGGAACTTTAATGATGAGTCCGTAAATGTAATACGTTTATATATCGGCTTACACGTAAAGTAGGG
>Ga0208218_1001128_pt1 | contig 10381 bp, 8 predicted proteins | sample HotLakmasection3_FD_184726 | JGI IMG/M metagenome (GOLD analysis project Ga0208218, IMG submission 184726) | Hypersaline microbial mat communities from Hot Lake, Washington, USA - Section #3 (SPAdes) | ecosystem: Environmental > Aquatic > Non-marine Saline and Alkaline > Hypersaline > Microbial... | reverse complement strand
CGCGGTCAGGCAGCTTCTTTGCGCTCCTGAGCGGCCTTCCAGTTCCACGGCAGCAGCTCGTCCAGGCGGGTCTGGGGCAGGTCGGCGATCCGCGCCAGCACGTCGGCCAGCCACGCCTGCGGGTCGACGTCGTTCATCTTCGCCGTGACCACGAGACTGTACATCGCCGCGGCGCGCTGCCCGCCACGATCGGACCCGGCGAACAGCCATGACTTGCGGCCCAGGGCAATACCGCGCAGGCCGCGCTCGGCGGCATTGTTCGTCAGGCAGATGCGGCCGTCGCGCAGGAACACGGTGAAGCTGTCCCAGCGCCGCAGCATGTAGTCCATGGCCTTGGCCACCGGCGCATGGCGGGACAGGCGCACCCGCTCGGTGCGCAGCCAAGTCTCCAGCTCGGCCACCAGCGGCGCGCTGTGCGCCTGGCGCACCGCCAGCCGCTGTTCGGCGCTCTGGCCGTTGATCGCCCGCTCGATGGCGAACAGCGCGTCGATCCGCATCACCGCCTCCAGCGCCAGCGGCGAGATCGGCGGCGCGTTGCGGCCGCGCCGGGCGTTGGCTGCGATGTCGGCGAGGACGAAGAACCGGCGCCGGGCATGCGCCCAACATGCCGCCTCCGTGACCGGCCCCGGCTCGCGGTCGGCCGCGTAGAGCCCGGTGTAGCCGGCGAACGCGTCGGCCTGGAGGAGGCCGGCGAAGCCGGCCAGGTGCCGTTCGGGGTGCTCGCCGCTGCGGTCGCGGGAGTAGTAGAACATCGCCGCCGGCGGGTCCGGCCCGCCGAACGGCCGGTCGTCGCGGACATACACCCAGGCCCGCCCCTTGGCCGCCTTGCCTCGCGCCAGCACCGGCACGGTGGTGTCGTCGCCGTGCAGGCGCTCGGCGGCCATGACATGCGCCTCGATCCGCGCCAGCAGCGGCGCCAGCATCGCGGCGCAGGTACCAACCTGATCGGCCAGGGTGGACAGGCTGAGCTCCACGCCTTCGCGGGCGAAGCGCTCGGCCTGGCGGTTCAGCGGCTGGTGCTGGCCGTACTTCTCGACCAGGATCATCGCCAGCAGGCTGGGGCCGGCCCAGCCGCGCGGGATGGCGTGGAACGGCGCCGGCGGCTGGGTGATCGTCTCGCAGTGGCGGCAGGTGAACTTCTCGCGCACCGTCTGGATCACTTTCCACTGCCGCGGAATGATCTCCAGCGTCTCGGTGACGGTCTCGCCAAGCTTGGCCAGCTTGTCCGAGCCGCAGCATGGGCAGGTGTCCGGCGCCGGCACGACCACCCGTTCGCGCGGCAGATGGGCCGGAAACGGCTTGCGCGATGGCGTCTTGCGGGTGAACGCCTTGACCGTCGTGGTCTTGGCGGCGGCCTGCTCGGCCGCCAGATCGTCCTCGCTGGCGGCCGCCGTCAGCTCCTCCAGCTGGAGCTCCAGCTGGTCCAGGATGCGCGCCTTGCGTTCCGAGCGCGGGCCGTACAGCTCGCGCCGCAGCTTCTCGATCTCCAGCTTCAGGTAGGCGATCAGCGCCTGGTCGTCGGCCGCCTGGGCCTTGACCTGCGCGGCTTCCGCTTTCGCCTGGATGGCCTCGACCCTCACCTGCGCGGCTTCGGCCTCGGCGGCGTCCGCGTGCGCCTCGGCGGCGTCGGCGCGCGCCTCGGCCTGCGCCAGGGCGGCGCGCAGGGCGGCGATCTCAAACGGCGGCGACGCGGTGTTCATGGCCGGGAGTCTACCCTGGACGGCGCCGCGTGGCGCGGGGTTTCGGGCGGTCTGGCGGGTCCCGAGTCACCCTGCCGCAGCGATCCGGCCGGCGCCGCGTCGCCACGTCTGCTGCGGATGGCGCCAGTCGATCGCCTCGAGCAGATAGCCGAGCTGGGCGGCGGAGATGGCCACCGCCCCGTCCGCCGGGCTCGGCCAGATGAACCGGCCGCGCTCCAATCTCTTCGCGTAAAGCGACATGCCAAGCCCGTCGTGCCATAAAATTTTGACCAGGTCGCCGCGACGGCCTCGGAAGACATAAAGATCGCCGGCATGCGGATCACGGCCGAGGCCCTGCTGCACCTTCAGCGCCAGCGCATTCATGCCGCAGCGCATGTCGGTGACGCCGCCGGCCAGCCAGACCCGCACGCCGGACGCCACCGGGATCATGACCGCTCCGCGACGCGCAGCACCCGGGCCAGCCAGGCCGGCTCGATCCCGCTCCCGACGATGAGCCGCCGGCCGTTCGTCAGCACGATCTCAAGCCGCCCGGCCTCGGCCGCCGGCACCGGCGCCTCCGGCACCACCGTAACCGGCACGAAGGTCGGCGCCGCGGTACTCGGTGCCGCCGGCGTGCCGAGCAGCGCGTGGCGCCACTTGAACAGCAGCGAGGTCGAGATGCCGTGCCGCCGCGCCGTCGCCGAAACCTGCCGGTGACCGGCCAGGCTCTCCTCGACGATCCGCCGCTTCTCCGCCTCCGACCAGCGCCGCCGCCGGCCCGTCTCGACCACCGTCAGCCGGCCTGCGGCGCCAGGGGGTCTGTCTGCATGCCTGTCCATGCCGACAGTGAACGACATCGCGCCCGGACCCGGTAGGCGGTACTCCGCGGATGCTTACGGATGAAGCGACAGGTATGCCGGCGGCGGGCGGCGTCCAGGCCCCTCCGCCGTGCTCGGCGCCGGGCTCACACGCCGAAGAACCAGGGCGCGACCAGCATGAAGGTCAGCCACATCAGCACGACCAGCGGCAGGCCGCCCTTGACGAAGTCGATGAACCGGTAATGGCCGGGGCCCATGACCAGCAGGTTGGTCTGGTAGCCGATCGGCGACGCGAACGAGCAGTTCGCGGCCAGCAGCACCGTGATCGCCATGATCGCCGGCGACACCGCCAGGTCGTGGGCCAGGCTGATCGCGATCGGCGTGAACAGCACGGCGCAGGCATTGTTGCTGAGCAGGTTGGTGGCCAGCGACACGACCAGGAACAGCAGCCCCATGTTGACGAGCGGATCGGTGCCCGCGAACGATTCGATGGCGGTGACCGCCAGGAAGCGGGCGCCGCCGGTCGCCTCCAGCGCCGTGCCCAGGGCCAGCGTGGCGCCGACCAGCAGCAGGATGGTCCGGTCCATGGCGCGCACCGCCTGGCGCAGGTTCAGGCAGCCGACCGTGACCATCAGTACCGCCCCGGCGATCGCCGCCACCGAGATCGGCATGACGCCCAGGGCGGCGAGCAGCACCGCGCCGCCGAACACGACGATGGCGTGCGGCGCCCGCTGGTAGCGCGGCAGGTCGCGCGTGGCCCAGGCCATCAGCAGCAGGTCGGGGTTGTTGCTCAGGGCGTTGATGCTCTCGCGCGGGCCGGCCACCAGCAGCACGTCGCCGGCGGCCAGCCGGATGTCCGCCAGCCGCATGCGCGCCATCCGGCCGCGCCGCTGGATGCCCAGCACCAGGCACCCGAAGCGGCGGCGGAAGCCGACCATGTCGACGGTCTGGTCGATCATCCGGCTGGCCGGCGCGATCATCACCTCGGCCAGCACCCGCTCGGCCGGGCGGCGCGCGGGCGGCTCCGGGGGTTCAGTCGAGTCGCGTCCCTCCTGGGACAGCAGGTAGCCGGCATGGCGCGTCACCACGTCGGTCAGCGCCTGGCGGGTGGCCGCCACGATGACGCTGTCGCCGGGCTGCAGCTCGACGTCGTCGAACGGCGGCAGGATGCTGTGGTCGCGGCGCTGGATCAGGCGGACCGTCACGTCCGGAAGCTCGCGGAACGCGCCGGCGACGGCCCGGGCGCCGGCCAGCTTGCTGCCCGGCAGGACGTCGATCTCGGCGACGAACTGCCGGCCCTCGCCGAACAGCGTGCCGGCCAGCGAGCCGCGGTGCGGCAGCAGCCGCGGCAGGCCGAGCGTCACGTACAGCGCGCCGACGGCGGCGAGGCACAGCCCGATCGGCGTGAACGCGAACATCGACAGGGGCGGCACGCCCAGGTCGATCATCGCGCTGCCGACCAGCATGTTGGTGCTCGACCCGATCAGCGTGGTCATGCCGCCCAGGATGGCGGCGAAGCTGAGCGGCATCATCAGCCGGCTGGGCGACCAGTTCAGCCGCAGCGCCAGGGTCTGCATGATCGGGATGAACATGACGACCACCGGCGTGTTGTTCAGGAAGGCGCTGGTCACCACCACGCCGGCGAACACCGCCCCCAGGCTCAGAAAGATGCGTCGCCTGGACAGCCGCACCAACGCGTTGGCCACACCGGCCAGGGCGCCGGTGTGGATCATCGCCTGACCCATCACCATCAGCGCCAGGACCGCCAGCAGCGACGGGTTGGCGAAACCGCGCAGCAGCTCAGTGGGCCCGAGCAGGTTGCCTCCCTGCGGGCCTTCGAGCGGGAACAGCTGGAACCACACCAGCAGAAATGTCAGCATCAACAGCGAGGTCAGCTCGAGCGAGATGCGCTCGAGCGCAAACGACACCATGGTCACCGCCATCAGCGCGATGACCATCCACATGTGGATGCTGGCGTCGATCACGAACGGCATCGGCCGACGGTCCCGGCGGCGGTCAAGGAGAGGCGGAGCGGACAGGGGCGGCGGCGACGCGGCACGGCGTCAGAACAGGCTGGTTGTGCCGATGCGGATGGGGTCGCCGAGGTTACGGAATGCCACGGTCACGAACACGGTGTCGCCGCTCTCACGGTCACGGTCTTCGGTGAGGTCGCGCACCCAAGTCAAGCTGAACGTGAAGCATTCGTCCTGATAGGTGACGCCGGCGCCGATCGAGCGGTTCTCCTGCTCCGCCAGATCCCGGAGGAAGCTGCCGCTCGCGGTCCAGTAGTCGGTCACCCGGGACGACGCGGCCAGCAGGATCTCCTCGCGGGGCTCGGTCAGCCCGGTGCCCGCCTCCGGGTCGATAAAGGTGTACGTGGTGGTCAGCCGCAATTGCGGAACGCCGCCGGTGGCCGAGACCTCCTGCCGGCGCGGCTGCAAGGTCTCCTGGTCGAAACGGAACCGCCAGTCGATGTTCGCCCACGGCAGGGCCACCAGCTGGACCCGCCCGACCAGGTCCGACGGCCGGGTCGCCAGACCGCTACCCTCCGGAAAGTCGGTCGGCGCCTTGTCCAGGCGATAGCTCTGGCCCAGGAACACGGTGGCGAAACTGCCCTCCTCGTGAAACAGCCCGGTGCGCAGCCCGTAGGTGACGCGGACCCCCTCCTCTACCAGATCGAAGCCGGGGAAGCGGTCCGGGCTGAGCAGGTTGATCTCGTCGAACTCGATCGACACGCTGTCGTTGTTGGGGATGTCGTCCTCGTTGCCGACGGCCGTCGCCGCGGTGAACGACAGCACCGGCTCGATCAGTTGCTGCCAGGCGCCGGAGGTGCGCACCAGCGGATAGCGCGCCGTGACGTCGCCGAGCGGGTACAGTCTGCCGGACAGGGCGCTCTCGTCGATCACGGTCTCGTCGTCGGCGGCGGTCAGGTCCGAGACGAAATACCCGTCGCCGCGCACCGACGCCAGGATGCTGGTGGCCATGCCGAAGTCGCTGTACAGCGTGCGCCGCCAGCCGCCTTCGGCCGTCACCCGGCGGGTCTGCTCCGGGTTCTGAATCAGGTTGACGAGATTGCCCTGAACGAAGCCCTGGCCGCCGAGCAGATCGCCCGGCTCGGTCATCCAGTCGACGTTGGCGACGGGCAGGATCTTCGGCTGGCGTTCGCCGTCGACGCGCAGGTCCTGGAACGCGAACAGCTCGGTGGAGGCATAGTTCAGGCCGTAGAAGCCTTCGACGTAGCCGCGGCTGGTCAGCACGTCGGCGGTGGAGATGTTGAACGTTTCCAGATAGGTGTCGTCGGACACGAGCTCCACGCGGCCGCCGGCTCGCCAGTGCTCGTTCAGATCGAAGCGGGCCGTGCCGAACACGTGGCCGCGCCAGCGTTCGTCCTCGCGCGCGTTCGCGGTGCCCTCGTCGACCAGCCGGTCGCTGCGGTTGACGCTGCCGTCCAGCACCAGACTGCCGTCCCGGAACCGCCGCCGGTACTCGCCGCGGAGCAGGAAGCCGGCATCGGTCGTGCCGCCGGCCGTGATCGTGGCGTCCTGCTCCGGCGAGATGTCGATGTAGTACGGCAGGAACAGGAATGCGCCCAGGTCGTCGCTGCCGCCGAACAGCGGAGTCAGGAACCCGGTGCGCCGCTCCACGGTCGGATCGGGGTGCGACAGGTACGGCGTGTACAGCACCGGCACGCCGAACATGTCGAGCACGGCATCGCGGTAGACGACGTCGTGGGACTCGGTATCGTGGATGACGCGGGTCGCGCGCACCTGCCACAGCGGCGCCCGGTCGGGGTCGTCCGGGCAAAGATCGCAGGGCGAGTACACCGCCCGCTCCACCTCGGTGACCTGTCCGTCGCGGCGCAATCCGGCGTTGGCGGCGATGCGCGAATCGTCCGTCAGCAGCACGCCCACTTCGCGGATGAAGCCGTCGCGCAGGTCGTCCTCCAGCTCGGCGTATTCGGCGAACAGCACCTCGCCCGACGGCTGCACCAGCACGACGTTGCCGGTCGCCGTGACGATCCGCGTGCGCCGGTTGTAGGTCACCTGGTCGGCGCGCAGGATGCGTCCTTCCTGCGAAATCTCGACGTTGCCGCGGGCGATGACCAGTTCCAGCGTCTCGTCGTAGACCACCTCGTCGGCGGTCAGCACGACCGGCTCCTCCGACGGTGCCGCGCCGCCGCCGGGGAACGGCAGCGACTCCTGGGCCGAGGCCGCGGCCAGCCAGCCGCACAATGCGGCGCCGGCGGCGATGGCAAAGGCAAGGCTGCGCAGGTCGGTGCCTCCGGCCGCGCCGGGGACCCTCGGCGCATGCCGCGACGCTGCCGCGCGGTGTCTGCGAAGGCGGTGGGACTGCCGAAACACCGTGCCGTTCTGCCTGATGGGCCGGCCGCGCCGGGAGCCGGGCGCCGGGTGAATGCGAGGAACGATCGGCTGGCGCTACCAGCCGTTCATCAGCCTACACCCGTGCATCAGGTCCGGGAAAGAGCGATGGCCGCGCCGCAGCGCGCAGGGCGTGCGGAAATTGATCCGGATCAAGCGCGCCGGCGCACCGGGCGCAGCAGGAAGGCCGGCACGTGGTCGCCCAGCCCGACGACGCGCTCGTCATCGCCGCGGCGCCGGTCGCGCCGACGCGGGGCGGGTGTGGCGCCGCTGTCGGCCTCCGCCCAGCTCTCCGCCCGGTCCTGCGGCGGGGCGGCGGCGCGGTCGGCCGGCGGCTCGCCGGCGGCACGCGGGGCGGGCACTCCGGCCTTGTCCGCCCTGTCCCGGCCGGCCTTGGCGCGGCGCGACCGCTTGCGCCGGTCCTCGCCCTCCTCCAGGGAGGCCTGGGTCACACCTTCCAGCTCCACCACCGGGATCTCCTGGTTGATCAGCTTGGAGATGGCGGCGACATAGCGGGCGTCGTCCGGTATCGTCAGGGTGAACGCCCGGCCCGACCGGCCGGCGCGCGCGGTGCGGCCGATGCGGTGGACGTAGTCGTCGGCGTTCGGCGGCACGTCAAAGTTGAACACGTGGCTGAGCTCGCTGATGTCGAGCCCGCGGGCGGCCACGTCGCTGCACACCAGGATGCGAATGTCGCCGCGCCGGAACCGGTCCAGCGTCTCGGTGCGGGCCGACTGCACCATGTCGCCGTGGAGCTGGCCGGCATTGAAGCCGTGGCGCTGCAGCGAGCGGCAGACGATGGACACGTCGCGCTTGCGGTTGCAGAACACCAGCGCGTTGCGCACGTCCTCCTGATTGAGCAGGCGGCGCAGGGCCTCGCGCTTTTCGGTCGGCGGCACGACCACCAGGTGCTGCTCCACGGTGGCCGAGGTGGTCGCCGGCCGCGCCACCGCGATCTCCTCCGGATCGGTCAGGAAGGCGGTCGCCAGGCGGCGGATCTCCGGCGGCATGGTCGCGGAGAACAGCAGGGTCTGACGCTGCGGCGGAATCAGGGAGACGATGCGCTCGATGTCGGGGATGAACCCCATGTCGAGCATGCGGTCGGCCTCATCGATGACCAGGATGCGCACGTCGGCGAGCAGCACCTTGCCGCGCTCGAACAGGTCGAGCATGCGGCCCGGCGTGGCGATCAGCACGTCGACGCCGCGGTCCAGCTTGCGGATCTGCTCGTCGAAGCTGGTCCCACCGATCAGCAGGGCATAGCTCAGCCGTTCGTGCTTGCCGTAGGTCTCGAAGTTCTGGGCGACCTGGGTGGCCAGCTCGCGGGTCGGCTCCAGGATCAGGGAACGCGGCATGCGCGCCCGCGCCCGGCCCTGCGACAGGAGCTGGATCATCGGCAGCGTGAAGCCGGCGGTCTTGCCGGTGCCGGTCTGGGCAATCCCGACCACGTCGCTGCCCTTCAGGACGATCGGGATGGCCTGCGTCTGGATTGGGGTGGGAATGGTGTAGCCGGCATCCTCCACCGCCCGGAGGATTTCGGGCTTCAGCCCAAGATCCGAAAAGTTCATGTCGATTATGTTGCTAACCCCTGTGTTCCCGGTGGGTTTGGCGCGGGCTCATAAAGCCCGAGCGGCGCCGGGGAAGTCAATCGCTTTCCCCGCTCCTTGCGCTGCCCGTTATTTTGGCGCGCGACCGGGCGGTTCCAAGCGTGTTACCGTGCCCGGCGCCACGCGTGCGCAAGATATTCGGAGGCCAGCCATGCTGCTCGACGCCGCACGATCCGCACTTCTCGTTGTCGACCTGCAGGAGCGCCTGGCGCCCGCGATCGACGGCATCGACCAGGTCCTCGCCAACGCTGCGCGGGTGATCCGGGCGGCGCGCCGCCTGGACGTGCCGATCGTGTGCTCCGAGCAGTACCCCAAGGGCCTGGGCCACACGGTGCCGCCGATCGCCGAGTTGCTGCCGGAGGGCGCGATCGTCGACAAGGTGGAGTTCTCCGCCGCCGCCAATGCCGCGGTGAGCGGGCGGCTGGCTGCGACCGGCCGGCCGGAAGTGCTGATTTGCGGCATCGAGGCGCACGTGTGCGTGCTGCAGAGCGCGATGCAGCTGGCCGAGGGCGGCGTGCCGGTGACGGTGGTGCGCGATGCCTGCTCCTCGCGCCGGCCGGAGAGCGCGGCGGCGGCGTGGGACCGGCTGGCCCGCCACGGCGTCGAGCTGGTGACCAGCGAGATGGTCCTGTTCGAGTGGATGCGCCGCGCCGATTCGCCGGAATTTCGCGAGCTGAGCAAGCTGATCAAATGACCGGCCGGCCGTCCCTGGTGCTGCTGCCGGGGCTGCTGTGCGACGAGGCACTGTGGGCGCACCAGGCGGCGCACCTGGCCGACCTCGCGGAGGTGCGCATCGCCGACCTGACCGGGCACGACAGCATCCCGGCCATGGCCGAGGCGGTGCTGGACGACGCGCGGGACACGTTCGCCCTGGCCGGCCTGTCGATGGGCGGGTACGTCGCGCTGGAGGCGGTGCGCCGGGCGCCCGACCGGGTGACGCGGCTGGCCCTGCTCGACACCACGGCGCGCGCCGACACCCGGCAGAAGGCGCGCCAGCGCCGCGGCCTCATCCGCCTGGCGCAACGCGGCAAGTTCAAGGGCGTTACGCCGCGCCTGCTGCCCCAACTGATCCACCCGGACCGCCAGGACGACCCGGCTCTGACCGAGGCGGTGATCGCCATGGCCGGACGGGTCGGCCAGGACGCCTTCATCCGGCAGGAGACGGCGCTGCTGACCCGTGCCGACGGCCGCCACCACCTGGCCGCGATCCCCTGTCCGACGCTGGTCGTGTGCGGCCGTCAGGATGCGCTGACCCCGCTCGAGCTGAGCGAGGAACTCGCCCACCTGATCCCCCGCGCCCGCCTCACGGTGATCGAGGACTGCGGTCACCTGTCCACCATGGAACGCCCGGAGGAGGTGACCGGGCTGATGCGGGAGTGGCTGGCGGGGCGGTAGGACGGCGCCGGTTACTCCCGCCGCTCAGTCGTCGAGGAACACGTCGGAAAGGTCGCGGGCGTCGAGGATGCGTTCGCTCCAGACGTCGAGCCGGCTGCCGTCCGCGCTTCGGACACGGGTTTCGATCTCCGCCGGCAGCGGGCCGAAGCGCCGTGCGAGCAGGCGCAGGAGCATCGCGGCCTTTCCGCTGGTTTCTCCCTTGGCCTCGCCCTCGGCCAGTCCCTTCGTGAAGCCTTCGGCCATCCACTGTTTGGCGATCTGGGTGACCATGCGTTCCTCCTCTTCGGGCAGCAGCTCGCGCACGATGTCGCGGATCAGCTCGCCGCGCGGGTCGTCCACCAGGTGACCCTGCATATAGTACAGGAAGGTGAGCAGGTCATCACGGCCGAGACGCAGCGCTTCCCTGGCGATCTGCCGCAGCTTGCGCCGGTTGGGGCGGCCCGGCCGGCCGTGCTTGAGGATCAGCAGCCCGACGCGCAGCGGCCGCTCGCCGGACAGGTGGG
>Ga0208218_1001108_pt1 | contig 10506 bp, 9 predicted proteins | sample HotLakmasection3_FD_184726 | JGI IMG/M metagenome (GOLD analysis project Ga0208218, IMG submission 184726) | Hypersaline microbial mat communities from Hot Lake, Washington, USA - Section #3 (SPAdes) | ecosystem: Environmental > Aquatic > Non-marine Saline and Alkaline > Hypersaline > Microbial... | reverse complement strand
GGCCTCGAGTACCAGTGGCAGCGGGACGGCGAGCCGCTCGAGGAGTCGGTCGCGCACCGCGGCGTGCGCGGCCCGACTCTGCGGATCGAGGGGTTCGGGGCTGAGGACGTCGGGCGGTACGTCTGCGTCGTCGCCTCGGGCGGCGGCGTCGCGGCGAGCGACCCGGCGGTGCTCGGGCTGGACGATCCGCCCGCGGGCGCGGATGACCCCATGGCCCGGCTCTGGCAGCGGATGCTGCGGGTGATCGAGGCCGGCGGCGATTGAGCGCGGGGGGCCCGGGGGCCGGGCTCGGTCGCCCCAATGATTCATTGAAAGTTAACGTGTTTGTGCTTGACCGGAACCGGGGGGCTCCGGGATATTCTCGGACGGAGAAACACTCGCCCGAGCGGCCCCGTCGGGGCCTTTCCGGGCCGGCCGAAGAGGGGGAAGATCCATGCTGGTTCACGAGTGCGCGTCGCTGGGCGCCGTTTGGGTGTGCGGGAGCGCCTTGGCGGGTTTCGTCGACCCGAACGATGTCTTCACCGTGGAGCTGTCCTTCGGCGACACGGCCTGGAGCACCGCGAACAATCCGATGTCCGTGACGAACTTCTTCCTGAACGATCAGGGGCAGTGGGTGGTCGAGGGCCAGTGGCAGACGGCGAACTGGGCATCGGACTGGGCCTTCCAGATTGACCAGGGGTCGGCGAGCGCCCGCGGGGGCGGGCTGCTCGAGACGGGTTTCGTGGTGTCGTCGTTCAACTTCACGAACACGACGGGCATGGACACGGCGTTCACGCTCAACATCACGGCGAACGTGACGGCGCTGTCGCAGCCGACGGTGATGACCGGCTCGCTCTCGGGCTCGCTGGGCTCGGGGAACCCGCTCGTCGAGACGGCGGAGCTGGGCGTGCCGACGGGCGGCTTCCTCTACGAGGCGCTCGCGGACGGGATGGTCGTGCGGTCGCTCGTGGACGATTCGTTCTCGGCGTCGACGAACCTGACGACGGCCTTCGGGTCGTTCGGCTTCGCGGACGAGGTGGGCCCGGCGGTCGCCTCGACGCTCGGGATCAACCACAACTTCACGCTCACCGACGGCGACAACGTGAACTTCGTGGGCTCGTTCATCGTGGAGGAGATTCCGGCGCCGGGCGGCGTGGCGCTGTTCGGCGTCGCGGGCCTTGCCTTGGCGCGGCGGCGTCGCTGAGCCGGTTCGATGGATGGTCCAACGCGCCCGCGGTTCTCCCTTTTGCCGGGGGAATCGCGGGCTGTTCGTTTGTGCGGCCCGCCGGGGCTTTCGCTAGCATGGCCACCCCGATCGGGCGAGTGCCCGGCTCGGCAGCGACACGCGGCGTGACAGGAGCGAGAGCGGCATGAAGCGGGCGAAGATCAGCGTCATCGGGGCCGGGAACGTTGGGGCGACGTGCGCGCACTGGGCGGCGGCGAAGGAGCTTGGCGACATCGTCCTGCTCGACATCCCCGACAAGGAAGGCGTCGCGCAGGGCAAGGCGATCGATCTGGCGTGCTGCGGGCCGATCGAGCGCTTCGACTCGCGGGTGATCGGGACGAGCGACTACGCGGACGTGGCGGGCTCGGACGTGGTGATCGTCACGGCGGGGCTGCCGCGCAAGCCCGGGATGAGCCGCGACGACCTGATCCAGACGAACGTGAAGATCGTCAAGAGCGTGAGCGACCAGATCAAGCAGCACGCGCCCGACTCGATCGTGATTCTGGTGTCGAACCCGCTCGACGCGATGGTGTACACGGCGTGGAAGTCGACGGGGTTCCCGACGAGCCGCATCGTGGGTCAGGCGGGCGTGCTTGACGTCGCGCGGTTCCGCACGTTCATCGCGTGGGAGATCGGCTGCTCGGTGGAGGACGTCAGCGCGCTCCTGCTCGGCGGCCACGGGGACGACATGGTGCCGCTGCCGCGGTACACGAGCGTGCACGGCATCCCGGTCTCGCAGCTGCTCTCGGAGGAGAGGATCCAGGCGTGCGTGGAGCGCGCGAAGGTGGGCGGCGGCGAGATCGTCAAGCTGATGGGCACGAGCGCGTACTACGCGCCCGCGAGCGCGAGCGTGCAGATGGCCGAGGCGATCATCAAGGACAAGAAGCGGATCCTGCCCTGCGCGGCGTACTGCGACACGGAGTACGGCGTGGGCGGCTACTTCGTCGGCGTGCCGTGCGTGCTCGGCGCGGGCGGGGTCGAGAAGGTGATCGAGGTGGAGCTCAACGACGCCGAGTCCAGGCTGATGGACGAGTCGGTGAGCCACGTGAAGGACCTGGTGGGCGTGGTTCGGGAGCAGTTCCCCGAGCTGGCGTAAGGGATCGGCGGGACGGATCGACGCGGGCGTCGATCCGGTTCAGTCGGTCGCGCGGACGCGTCGCGTGCCGGCCTGGATGAAGCTGTAGACCGCGAAGGCGAGCAGGCCGATCGCGACGAGAGCCAGGAGCCAGGGGCCGAACTGCCAGGTCTGGAGCGTGCTGAGCGCGCCGGAGAGGCCGCGCGCCTCGCTCGGGTCGGCCTGGTAGGCGGCGACGATCAGGAAGCCGCCGATGATCGCGAAGGAGACGCCGCGAGCGTAGAGCCCGGCGCGGCACACGGGGCTCCAGGTCCGCATCTTGTCGGGGGAGAGATCGAGGTACTTCTCGAACTTCGCCTTGTAGCCGCGGACGAACTGTGCGATGCCCGCGATGACGATGGCGACGCCCACGGCCCCGACGAGCCAGCGTCCGGCGGGCATCGCCATGAGTTCGGCGGTGAGCTTGTCGGCGCCCTGGCCGCCCCCGCCCCCTGAGCCGGAACCGCTCGCCGCGCTCCCGCCGTTCGAGCCGCCCGAGCCGAGGCCGAAGGTCCATCCGAAGGTGAGGGTCAGGGCGTAGAGCGACAGCAGGACGTGAGAGATGCCGCTGACGACGAAGGCGCCGCGAACGGCGACGCCCTTGGCGTCGGTCCCGTGGTGATCGGGATCGGCGAAGGCCTGGGTGAAGCGCCAGAGCGCGTAGCCGAGGAGCCCGATGGCGAGGAGGACCAAGAGCGTCTGTCCGAAGGGCTGGTTCTCGAGCCACGCCATGGCGCCTCGGCTGCCCTCGGCGTCCTGCGCCGGCGCGAAGGCGGCCGCGAGAGCGAGGCCGCCGATGAGGACGTACACCACGCCGCGCGCGGCGTAGCCGGCGCGGGCGCCCTTCTCGATGGCGGAGAGTCCGTGTTCCTTGGCGCGCTCCGCGTGGGCGCGGGCGTGAGCGGTGGTGGTGGCGGGCGTCATCGGTGTTCTCGCTTTCCTCGGAGGCCGCGCGGCAGACGTGGCGCGGAAAGATCCGGCCGAGCCTCTCGGACCGGCCGGATCGTGTGCATGCCGCAGCGTCGCGGCGAGCCTGATCAGCGGTCGTCCCGCTCGTCGCGGTCGCGGCGGTCGTCGCGATCGGAGTTCTCGTCGCGGTCGCGGCGATCGCGGTCCTCCGAGTGATCGGAGTCGCTCACGCGGATCGTGCGTCCGTCGATCTTGACGCGCTTGGCCATGTAGACCGGGCGGCCGTTGATTGAACCCGGCGCGGCGCGCACCGAGATGCGGTCGCCGCGGTCGATGCGGTCGAGCTTGCGCGGGTGGCCGAGGCAGACGGTGCGGGCGCCGTTGTCGGTGTCGAGGCGCACCATCATCTGCTCGCCCGAACCCTTGTCGTTCCGCAGGTTCGCCGTGCGGAGATGGGTGACGCGTCCCTGGAGTCGCGGGAGGTCTTCAGCGCGGGAGTGACGGATCTCCACCGTGCGGCCGTCATGGCGCACGCGGTGGGCGACGGGCACGACGCGGTCCTTGTGCGTGCCGCGGGTGACGAGCGCCTTGATGTCGTCGCCTCTGCGCAGGTCGAGGCGCTCGGCGCGCGAGGCGGGGCCAAGGTTCAGGACCATGTTTCGACCGTCGTCGGTGCGGATCCGCGCGAAGAGGTTGTCGTCGTCCGCGTCCTCCATGCGGAACTCGCGGGTGGCGAGGACCTCGCCGGAGACCTGGCGCATGTCCTGACGCCAGTTCTGGTTCGCCTGCTGATCGCGCTGGCGATCGCGGTCGCGTGTCTGGGCGGTCTGGCCCGAGGCCCAGGCCTCGTTGCGCGCCCGCCGGTCCATCTGGGCCTGCCCCTGCTGATCCGCGGCCCGCCGGCGGATCATCTCGAGCTCGTAGCGCGTGACCGCGTAGTAGACGTCGCTCCGCCCGTCGGCGTCGAGGTCGAAGCCGACGACGGTGGAGCCTTCGCGGTCGAGCATCGCGCGCGAACCGGTCTGCCCCTGGCGGTCTGTCATCCGGCGCGGCTGGTCCGCGCGTCGTCGATCGCTCCAGTCGCGCTGGTCGCCATCATCGAATGAGCGATAGAAGTAGCTGCCGCTGTCGAGATCCCGATTCTGATCGCGGTCGTCCCAGCGGTTCCGGTCGTCGGTCTGACGATCGCCGGAGCGGTAGAAGGAGCTGCCGGCGTCCCGGTTTCCGTACTGGCGAGCGCGATCGCGGTCTCCCCAGGCGTTCCGGTCGCCCGTGCGCCGGTCGTCAAAGGAGCGGTAGGACTGGCCGCTGACGTCGCGGTCGCGATAGCGGTCGCGGTCATCCCAGCGGGTGCGACGATCGTCGCTCGCGGCGTCGCTGTATTCGTTGTAGAAGTAGTTCGTGTTGCGATCAGGGTCGACTCTCTGGCCGTCGCCGTCGCGTCCGTCCTGAGCGACCGAGACGGTCGCGCTGGACGCGGCGATCAGGGCGGCGGCGGCCATCGTGGAGATGGACATCTTCATGGTTGATTCCCTTTCGTTCGGATTCAACGTGTCAAGCGTCGCCTCGCGGCGGGGCCGCGGGCGTGAGAAGGCGTGGGAGCGGCTCATTGCCGGTCCCGGCCTCACTCATCAAGGTCGAGATTCGTGTCAGTCGAAGCCCGCAAGAGCGAGTTCCGCGGCAAAGACGAGAGCGTGAACGTATCGGCGCGGCGTGATGCGGTCGTGATTCAAGGATGAGCGTCTCATGAACACTCCCGTTCAGCTGCGTGTCGGACTCATTTGGTCGTCGATGCAAAGGTCATTGAGGATTCTGGCGAGCACGTGGCTCGCGCGTCGCGAAGATGAGGCAGAGTAGGGCGCAAACGAGACCTCCCGAAGTAGCAAGCGGCCCCATTTCCGCGCAGGGGCGTGGTTCGCGGCGGTCGATGAGGCGGCGGAGCAACTACACTCGCCCGTTTGTTTGGTCGTGCCGGCGCGGCGTGGGCCGCGGACGTTGCGTGTTGGTTGTGCTGGAGCAGGTCATGTGGGTGAGAGCGCAGAAGATGGGTCGAGGGTCGTGGGCGTGCGCGCGGGCGCTGGTCGCGGCGGCGGCGGTCGCGGTCGTGGCGGGGTGCGCCGGCGGCCGTGGCGGCGATCCGTTCTCGGAGATCTTCGAGGAGCGCGAGATCACGCCCTCGTTGTTGCAGTCGCGCCTGATGGCGCTGGGCGATGAGCTCATCGCGCGGGTGAGCTCGAAGGCGGAGATGATCGATCGCGGGACCGACGACATCGCGACGCGGCGTCTGGCCCACACGCTCAAGCTGGTGACGGCGGAAGCGACGATCGCGAACGTCGCGACGCCGAACCCGCTGGTGGGCCTGCTCGACATGGTGGTGATGACGACGCTCATGCGGTCGCGCGTGGAGTCGCTGGCGCCGCGGGAGATGCCGGAGTTCGCGGATTCGATCGTGGTCGCGTTCGAGCGGTCGGAGCAGAGCGCGTGGGCGCTGGCGGGCGAGTTTCTGAGCGAGGAGCAGCTCGCCGACCTTTCGCGCGCGATCAATACGTGGAATCTCCAGAATCAGGACGTGCGGTTTGTCTCGCGCATTCGGCTCAGCGAGTTCGCCAACGAGCGTCTTCAGACGCCGTCGGGAGCAAAGCCCACGGCGTCGCTGCCGTCGAGCGTGCTCGACCTCTTCTTTCTTGATCCCCTCTCGGGACTCGATCCGGCGATTCAGGAGATCGAGGAGGCGCGGCTGCTGGCGGAGCGCATCAGCTACCAGGCGCAGCGGATGCCGAGGCTCATTCGGTGGGAAACCGAGGCGCTCTACTACGACCTGGTGACGAACCCGGAGATCGAGGAGCTGGCGGCGAGCCTCATGGAGGCCCTGGATGGCGTCGGGCGCGTGGGACGGCTGGCGGACGAGTTCCCGCAGGTGATCGAGACGGAGCGGGAGGCGGCGGTCGATCAGCTCACGAGCTCGTTTTTCACGCAGGGCCGCGACTTCCTCCGATCGCTCGAGGGCTCGCAGGAGCCGCTCCAGCAGACGCTCGCGAGCTTCGAGTCCGCGGCGACGGCGGGGACGTCGCTGGCCGATGAACTCAACGAGCTGGCGGGGGAGAGCCGGCGGCTCGCGGATCAGCTTGACCTGGGCGAGGAGTCGTCAGCGAGCGATTCCTCCGAAGCGATGACGGCCGAGAGCTTCGAGCGGTCGACGACGCAGGTTGAGCAGGCGGCGAACGAGGTGACGCGCCTGCTTCGCGAGGCGAACGAGCTGGCGGATCAGCCCGTGCTCGACTCGCCCGATTATCTCGCGCAGATGACGGAGGACACGAGCGACGTGTTCCTCGACGAGGTGCTCGAGACCGGGCTCTACCTGATCGGCGCGGGAGCGCTCGCGCTCTTCCTGGCCGTCTCCGGCGCGCTGGCGATCCACTCGCGACGTGTGTCGCGCGCGGGCGAGGCGCGGACGTACGGCTGGACGCACTGACGTGTTTTACCCTCGGGCGCCCATAGACCCGCGGTCGGAACCGTGATCTCATACTGAGTTGACGCTGTCGGTGGTCAATGAGCCGCCCGGGCGGCAATGTATTCGAAGCGACAATGAGCGTCGCGGCGTCGTCAGGGTTGGCGGGGCCGCGTCAGAAGGAGTTGATCATGAGCGTGCTACACCATGAATCGTCGAAGATGTGGATCCGCGCGCGGGCGGGGCGTCCGTGGCTTGCGGCGAGCCTCGTGCTGGCCGCCGGTCTTGCGATCGGGTGCGAGGAGGACTACGACGATGACGAGGTGACGATGGCGCCCGATGCGGCGCACGTCGACACCGCCGCGTCCGAGCCCGGCGAGCTGACGGCCGAGGAGTCGGCGGAGGCTGCTCGTCGCGCGTCGAGCGCGGAGTTTGTCGAGGCGGCGCAGGAGGTCCGGCGTTCGGCGCGCGAGGCGAGCGAGCAGGACGTCTAGCGCCCGAGGCGCGATTCGGCTCTGCGTTCCGGAGTTCGATCCGGGACACTCCAGCGGCGGGAGACGAGCGGCAACGCTCGTTCCCGCTTTTTTCCCGCGTCGGCCCGCGACGAAATGGGGTGAAGGCGCGTTTATTTTTCGAGTCGCGAGCGGGCGAGCATGACAAGCCTGCGCAGGCTGTCGGGCGGGGCGCGTCACGGATCACGCGGAGCGGTCGTGATTCGTGACGCCCTGCTCAACCGGGCATGAATCGTTGGTCAGTCGTGTGAGCGGCAGGTCATCGCGTGCGTTTGGAGCGGCGCGCGGGGTGTGGTATCAACGCGGTCATGTCTGTTGTTCAAACCACGGCGAGCGCTTCGTCCAGAACGCCGAGGGATCCGCGGCTGACGCGGCGGGAGCGAGCGGTGGGGGTCGTCGCGGTCCTGACCGAACAGCAGGTGTTCGCGGACTGGCTGGCGCTGCGGCTTCCCGAGGTTGGGCTCGCCTTCGGCGGCTGCGTGGCGGAGCCGGCGCGTCTTGCGGACGAGGTGGACGCGCTCGAGGCGACGATGGTGGTGTCGGAGGCGACGCTCACGGGGGCCGAGCCGATGGCGCTCGTGGCGTCGGCGCGGCGGCGACACCCGTCGCTCCGCGCGGCGATCGTTGACCGTGACGCGTCGACGCACCAGATCGCGGCGGCGCTGCGGTCGGGCGTTTCGGCGTACTTTGCGAAGTCCGACGACCCGATCGAGATCGTGCGTGGGCTGCGCGCGGCGCACGACGGGCGCCTGGCGTTCGGAGACGCGGCGCTGCGCGCGTGCCCGGCGCTCGGGGAGCTTGCGGGGCGGCCGCCCTCGGCGGCTCGGGGGTTCACGCTTCCTGACGAGTCGGGACTCAGCGAGCTGACGCCGCGGGAGCGTGAGATCCTTGCGCTGATGGGTCAGGGTCTGTGGCGGATGCAGATCGCCGAGCGGCTCTGCCGAAGCCCGAAGACGATCGACAAGCATCGCGCGTCGATCATGAAGAAGCTCGACGCGCACGATCACGCGGGGCTCGTGCTCATTGCGGTGCGGGAGGGGCTCGTTGATCTGGAGCGGCTCGGCTAGGCGGCCTCGCCGTCCTCATCGGCGTCGCGGCGTCCCTCACGGAGGGTCGTTTCGGCCTCGCGGTGGTCGTCGGCGTCGGCGCTTGGGCGCGGCGGCTTGGCGTGCTCGAGCCGGAGGTCGGCGAGCACGGCGAAGTGGTCGGAGCCGGGGGCGCGGAATCGCTGGATCCGCGCGACCGCGAAGCCGGGCGACAGGTAGATGTGGTCGAGGGGGTACCGCAGGAGCGGTCGCCTGGCGTGGTAGGTGTTGAGCAGGCAGCGTCCGACGCGCGGGTCGCGGAGCCCGCTCATTTCCTCGAACAGTCGCGTCGTGTGCGACCACGCGACGTCGTTGAAGTCGCCCGCGACGATCCACGGGCGGTGATCGTCGTCGGCGGCTTCTTGCGCGACCTTGACGAGCTCGGCGTCACGGATCCGGCTGTCGTAGCGCTTGGGGCGGTCGGGCTTCGGGAGCGCTGGCGGCGCGGGGTGCAGCCCGACGAAGCGCACGCGGCGCCCGTCGGGCAGCTCGAGGATCGCGTGGATCGAGGGGCGACGCTCCGAGACGAGGAACCGCACTTGCGGGTCGATCACCGGGAGGTTGGACCACAGCGCCATCCCGAGGCCTTCGGGAGCGATCTCCTCGACGTGCCAGCGGAACCGCGAACGAAGAGCCGACATCGCCTGCTTCCACTCAGCGTCGATCTCGAGAAGAAGCAGCGCCTCGGGCTCCGCCCTCGTGAGCGTTCTCGCGACCTCGGCCTTGCGGGCGTTACCGACCTCGAGGTTGGAGACGACGAGACGGAAGTCGCGTTCCTTGCACCCGGGCACCCGGACGGGCCGCAGCGGCGAGTAGCGGATGACGTGCGAGAGCTGCCAGAAGCCGGCGAGCGCCGCGATCGCGACGAAGATCATCGTTGGGGCGTTCCATGTGGTCGCGAAGGCAAGGGCGGCCATCGAGACCGAGAGCGCGATCCCGATCGCGCCGAGCTGGAGACGGGGAAAGTCCCAGACGCGGATCCACCATTCGCCGCGGCGGACGAGCGAGAGGAGCGTGCCGCCGACGAGCAGGGCGGTCAGGGCCCGAAGCGCCAGTGTGATCGCCGCGGCGGCCTCGGCGGGGATGGACAAGGCCCCGATCATTCCATGTCCCCCAGCGGTGCGTGCCCGACGTCGAGTTCCCGCTCGAGAAGTCGCGCGTTGCGAAGGTTGGCCTTGAACGCGACGTCGAGCACAAGATCCAGCAGCGGCACGAGCCCGATGAGCCAGTCGACGAACAGGTTGAGCAGCATCTGCGCGATGACCGCGAGGCGCACGCGCCGGCGGATGGCGACCAGAACGATGTAGGCGCCGATGACGAGCGTCACCGTGTCGCCCACTCCGGGGAGGATGCCGATGATGGGGTCGTAGCCGAAGCGGATGGACGTCCCGGGCAGTCTGAATCGAGTGTCGAGCACCCGCGCGAGCCAGCGTACGCGGGCGAGATCGCGGTCGATGGGCGTCATCGATCGTCCCCGGGGGGGCGGTTGAAGCGTTCGGGCGGGTCGGGGCGGACGGCGGTCTGGGCGGCGCCGCGGATGGATCGGTCGGAGACGGTGAGCCACCCGAATCGGACGACGACCGCGGTCAGGGGCACGGCGAGCAGCACGCCCACGGCGCCGAGCAGCCACCCCCACAGGATGAGCGAGAGCAGCGCGAAGAAGGGACTGACCGGGAGCGCGTGGCCCTCGAGCTTGGGCTCGATGAACATGCCGGCCGCGTTCTCGATGATCAGGAGCGCCGCGGCGAGCCCGAGGGCGCTCCCGACGCCTTCGAGCAGGAGCGCGACGAGAACGGGCGGGATGGCCGAGAGCAGCGCGCCGACGTTGGGGATGTAGTTCATCAGGAACGTCAGGACGCCCCAGGTGATGGCGAGCGGCAGGCCGAAGGCCCACGTCGTCAGCCCGGTGGCGACGCCGGTGAGGAGCCCGGTGATGGTCTTGACGCCGAAGTGCCGGCGGATGTCGACGCCTGACCCGCGGAGCGCGTTGGAGAGCGCCTCGAATCGGTCGTCGTCGAGATGGCGCCTGGCGAAGGCGATCCATCGCTCCGACTCGACCAGGAGAAGGGTGGCGAGACCCATGCCGAGCCCGATGAGCACGAGGAACGAGAGCATCTCGCCGACGCCCGAGGTGGCGAAGGCAACGATGTCCTCGATCCGCCGCTGGCTGCGGTCGTCGCGCGTGCGCTCGTCCGCAGAGCCCGAGGATTCGTCCTCCGCGCTCTCGTCGCTCG
>Ga0208218_1001107_pt1 | contig 10513 bp, 19 predicted proteins | sample HotLakmasection3_FD_184726 | JGI IMG/M metagenome (GOLD analysis project Ga0208218, IMG submission 184726) | Hypersaline microbial mat communities from Hot Lake, Washington, USA - Section #3 (SPAdes) | ecosystem: Environmental > Aquatic > Non-marine Saline and Alkaline > Hypersaline > Microbial... | reverse complement strand
CCCCATCGCGGGTCCACTTCGCGGGCGCCACCTCGATGCAGCTCCCGCCGGCCTTCTCGATCTTCTCCCGGGCGGAGCCCGAGAACTTCGCGGCCGTGACCGAGAGCTTCTTCGAGAGCTCGCCCTCGCCGAGTATCTTCACCGGCTTGTCGGTGCCGCGGATGAGGCGGGCGCTCACGAGCGCTTCGGGATCGACCGTCGCACCGTCCTCGAACCGCAGCTCGAGGGCCTTGACGTTGACGATGGCGTACTCGACCCGGAAGCGGTGGTTCGAGAAGCCGCGCTTCGGGATGCGGCGGACGAAGGTCATCTGCCCGCCCTCGAAGTAGGCCCGCCGAGAGTTGCCGGACCGCTGTCCGGCGCCCTTGTGGCCGCGGCCGCTGGTCTTGCCCACGCCGCTCGCGCGGCCCCGGCCGACCCGCTTGCGGGCCTTGTAGCGGCCGACCTTCTCGGTGATCTCGTGGATCATCATCGCTCGGTGACTCCTTCGGCCCGTTCCGCCGGGCCGTGCGGGGCGGCGTGCCGCCCCTCGCCAGATGCAGGCCGTCCCCGGAGGGACGGCGGGTCCGGATGCCCGCGGCCGAGGCCGCGATCCGGGGATCGACCGTCTCAGGCCTCCGCGCCCGCCGGCTGGGGCTCGGCCTCGACGTCGGCCGAGACCTGGGCGTGCTGCCCGCGGCGGACCGCCTCCTCGACGTCGGTCTCGCCGATCTCGACGCCCCGCAGCTGGGCGACCTTCTGGCGGGTGCGGAGCTTCGACAGCCCGTCGACGACCGCCTTCACGAGGTTCTTCGAGTTGTTCGACCCGTAGCTCTTCGTGAGGCAGTCCTGGATGCCGACCATCTCGAGCGGGGCCCGCGCCGCGGCCCCCGCGATGACACCGGTACCCGGAGCGGCCGGCATGATGCGCACCCGGCACGAGCCGTAGGTTCCCGTCACCTCGTGAGGGATCGTCGCGCCCACGAGGGCGAAGGTCCGCATGCGACGCTTCGCCTCCTTCTGGGCCTTCTCGATCGCCATCGGCACCTGGTTCGCCTTGCCGTAGCCGTAGCCGACGCGGCCGTTCCGGTCGCCCACCACCACGAGGGCGGAGAAGCTGAACCGACGGCCACCCTTCACGGTGGCGGCGGTGCGGTAGACGCCGACGGTGACCGACTCGATCCCGTGTGCGTCGTCAAGAAACTCGGCCATGGAAGCCTCTCGATCCTGGGTTCGGCCCCTCCCGTCGGGGAGGCGGCCCAGGGCCCCGCGGGGCCCGGCTCAGAACTGCAGTCCGCCCTCGCGGGCGCCGTCGGCCAGCGCCTTGACGCGGCCGTGGAAGACGTAGCCGTTGCGGTCGAACACGATCCGCTCGACGCCGGCGGCCTTCGCCCGCTCGGCGAGCCGCCTGCCGACCTCGGAGGCGGCCGCGATGTTGCCGCCATGGGCGGCCCGATCCGCCTTCTCGTTGGTCGAGGCGGAGACGAGGGTGCGGCCCGACAGATCGTCGATGATCTGGGCGTAGATGTGCCGCGAGCTGCGGAACACGGTGAGCCGCGGACGCTCCGGGACGCCGCCGATCCGCTTGCGCAGGCCCCGCTTGCGACGGAGCCGCCGCATCTTCCGAATCTTGTTCACGTTCATCGCGGTGATCCTTCCTGGCGCCGGGCCCGGCTCACTTGCCGAAGACCTTGCCCTGCTTGCGAATGACGTACTCGCCCGAGTAGCGGATGCCCTTGCCCTTGTAGGGCTCCGGCGGCCGCCACCCGCGGATGACCGCCGCGAACTGCCCCACCGCCTGCTTGTCCGCGCCGCTCACGGTGATGGCGTTGCCCTCGATCGCGTACTCGACGCCCGCCGGAGGCTCCAGGACGATCGGATGGCAGTAGCCGACGTTCAGCTCGATCTGCTTGCCCTTGGCCTTGGCGTTCCAGCCGACGCCGATCACCTCGAGCCGCTTCGAGAAGCCGTCGGCGACGCCGACGATCAGGTTCTGGATCCGCGCCCGGGTCGTGCCCCACAGGGCGCGGGCCCGGCGGTCGTTCTCCAGCCCTGCGCGAGGCGAGCAGGCGATCCGCTTCTCCGACTCGTCCCAGCTCACCTCGACCTCGGGACGCCAGGAGAACTCGAGCTTCCCCTTCGGCCCCTCCGCGGTGATGGTCCGGGTCTTCGGATCCAGGCTGATCTTGACCGCGGCCGGGACCTCGACCGCCTTCTTTCCGATGCGCGACATGGCGTCGTCCTCTCCGTCCGCGGCGTCCGTGGAGTCCGCGGGCTCGGGTCCGGAGCCCGCCGTCCGCGGCGGGCCCGCTGCGGGGCCGTCCGGCCCCTCGTCGTCAGGTGACCTCGGCCACCACCTCGCCGCCGACGCCCTTCGTCCGGGCCTGACGGTCGCTCATCACCCCGTGGCTGGTGCTCACGACCGCGATGCCGAGCCCGTGCAGGGGCTTGGGCAGGTCGTCGGCCTTGCGGTAGACGCGGCAGCCCGGCTTCGACACTCGACGGATGCCGTTGATGACCTGCTCGCCCCGCTCCCCGTACTTGAGGCGGACGATCAGGACGCCCTGGCGACCGTCGTCGATCACGTCGTAGCCGGTGATGTAGCCCTCTTCCTCGAGGACCTTGGCCACGCCGCGGTTGAGCTTGTTGTTGAGGCACTTCACCGAGTCCGCCCGGTTCCGGACCGCATTGCGGATCCGGGTGAGCATGTCGGCGGTGAGATCCTGCTGCGACATCGATCGCTCCTCGCTCGAGGGGCTCCGCCGCCGGGGCCGGACCGGACGGTCCGGCGGGCGGCGGGCCGCCTCACCAGCTGGCCTTCCGCATCCCGGGCACCATCCCCTTGAGCGCGAGCTCGCGGAGCACGATCCGGCTCACGCCGAACTTGCGGTACACGCTCCGGCCGCGCCCGGTGATCCTGCACCGGTTCTCGCGGCGGCTGCTGTACTTCGGCTCCCTCTGCATGCGGGCGAAGACGCGCTTGCTGGCCATGGTCGAATCTCGCTGATGGTCCCGTCGTCGGACGGGCGGGTGGTCGAATCGGGGGTTCGGACGCCCGGTGGCGTGCCGCGGGCTCGGGCCCGGGCGTCGGTCACCGGCCTTCCTTCTTGACGAACGGCATGCCCAGCTCGTCCAGGACGAACCGGCTCATCGCCGGGCTCGAGTTCCGGAACACGATGTTGACGTGCATGCCGTGGGTGAAGCTGAAGTCGGCCATGTTGATCTCGGGCCACACCGCCTGCTCGGTCAGGCCGAGCGAGTAGGTGCCGCCGCGGTCGAAGGAGCTGTCCTTCACGCCGCGGAAGTCCTTGATGCGCGGGATGGCCAGGTTCATCAGGCGGTCGAGGAAGTGCCACATCCGCACCCGCCGCATTGTGACCATGTAGGCCGACGGGGCGCCCTCGCGCACCTTGAAGTTGGCCACCGAGCGTCGCGCCCGGACCAGGATCGGCCGCTGGCCGGAGATCCGCGACAGGGTGTGCTCCACCGTGTCCGCGATCTCCTGCTTGAGCTTCTGGTTCTCGAGGAAGCGACCGACGCCGGTGTTGACGACGATCTTCTCGAGGCGGGGCGCCTGGTGCACGTTCCGCAGCGAGAACTCCTCCAGCACCTTCGGCCGGACTTCGTCCTCGTACTTCACCTGCAGGCGGGGCTTGGTCGACGTGGTCGCGACCATGGTCACTTCCTCCGCGGGCCGCGGACGACGCCCAGCTCGGACCCGTCGCGCGCCGCGACCCGGATCTTGCTGCCGTCGTCCTTGATCTGGAACCGGACGCGGCTCGGCTTGCCGTCCACGACCGGGCTGACGTTGCTGACGTGGATGGGCATCTCGCGCCGGACCTGGCCGCCCCGGGGGTTCTGCTGGGACGGACGAAGGTTCCTCGTGCGGACGTTGACGCCCTTCACGATGACCCGGTCCTCGGAAGGACGAACCTCGAGCACCTCGCCGATCACGCCCTTGTCGTTGCCGGCGGTCACGATGACGGTGTCACCCTTGCGGACGTGGCGGGGCATCTCAGACGACCTCCGAGGCCAGGGACACGATCTTCATGTACTGCTTCTCCCGCAGCTCGCGGGCGACGGCACCGAAGATCCGGGTGCCGCGGGGATTCCCGTCGTCGTTGACGAGCACCACCGCGTTGGAGTCGAAGCGGACGTAGGAGCCGTCGGGCCGACGGGTCGGGTACTTGGTCCGCACCACCACCGCCTTGACCTTGTCGCCCGCCTTCACGTCCGCGTTGGGGAGCGCCTTCTTGATCGAGCAGACGACCCGGTCGCCCACGCCGGCGGTCCGCCGGGTGAACTTGCCGCGGGCGGTGGAGCCGCCGAGCACGCCGATCACCTGGACGATCTTCGCGCCGCTGTTGTCGGCGACCTCGAGCCTGCTTTCCTTCTGAATCATCGCACACCTCTTCCCGACGGGCGGCGGGCGTCGCCGCCCGGCCCGGGGTTCACGCCTGGTCCACGACCCGGAGCAGCACCCAGCTCTTGGTCTTCGAGATCGGCCGGCACTCGGCGATCTCCACGCGGTCGCCCACCTTCGAAGCGTTCTCCTCGTCGTGGACGTGGAGGATGGTCTTCCGACGGATGAACTTGCCGTACTTCTTGTGCCGGACGAGGTAGCGGATCGCCACCTTCCGCGTCTTGTCGCGGGCGTCCGACTCCACCACGCCGATGCGGCGGGGCGACTTCTCGGGAACGGTCAGCTCGATGTGCGACACGTGCGTCGTCCTCTCGCGGGTTCGGCCCGCCCGCCCGGTCACGTCCGGGCGGGGCCGGGGGCGGTCAGCCCGCCTGCTTCTGCTGGTTGGCCCGCCGCGACTTCTCGGTGAGGAGCCGGGCGATGTCCTTCTTGATCTTCCCGAAGCGGCTGGTGTCCGTGATCTTCTCGGTCACCGCCTGCGACCGGAGGTCGAACAGGGAGCGCCGGAGGCGGCGCACCTCGATCTCGATCTCCTCGTCGTCGAGCTTCCTGACTTCGCTGGGGGTCATGGCGTGGTCCTTCGTTCCGGGCGGCCCGGGTCAGACGGTCATCCGGCGGCCGACGAACCGGCACTTGACGGGCATCTTCTGGGCGATGCGGGCCATGGCCTCCTTGGCCATGCTCTCCTCGACGCCCGAGAGCTCGTAGAGCATCGTGCCGGGCTTGATCCGCGCGGCCCAGTAGTCGGTGTCCGCCTTGCCCTTGCCCATGCGGGTCTCGAGCGGCTTCTTCGACACCGGCTTGTCCGGGAAGACGCGGATGTAGATCTTGCCCTGACGCCGGAGGAAGTGCTGGCACGCGATGCGGCCGGCCTCGATCTGGCGGGCGGTCAGCCAGTGCGACTCGAGGGCCTGCAGGCCGTAGTCGCCGTACGCGACGTAGTTGCCGCGCGTGGCGTTGCCCTTCAGGGTGCCCCGCATCTGCTTGCGGAACTTGATTCGCTTGGGCATCCGAGGCATCGGACGGACTCCTGACGAATCGGCGGGACGACGTCCCGCCGGGGTGAATCACTCGAACGCGGCGTCGATCAGCGACGACCGCGGGCCCGACCCCGGGCGCCGGCGGCGCGGGAGTCGACCTGCTCCTCCTCGACCGTGCCGTACATGCCCTTGTAGACCCACACCTTGACGCCGATGGTGCCGTAGGTGGTGTGGCTCGGGACGCAGGCGTAGTCGACGTTGGCCTGCAGGGTGGAAAGCGGGATCGAGCCCAGACGGGTGTCGAAGGTCCGGCTCATCTCCGCCCCGCCGAGGCGGCCGGAGACCTGGATCCGCACGCCCTTGGCTCCGTTCTGCATCGCGGCCTCGCACCGCTGCTTGAGCAACCGACGGAAGTTGGCCCGCTTCTTCATCTGCTCGGCGATGGCCTCGGCGATGAGGACGGCGTTGGTGTCGGGATTGCGGATCTCGATGATCTTGATCGAGACCTTGCGGCCGGTGAGGGCCTGCAGGGCCTCGGTCAGCTTGTCGATCTCCGCGCCCTTCGGGCCGATCACCAGGCCGGGGCGGGCGGTCTTCACGATGACCGTCAGCTCCTCGCGGGTGCGCTCGATGAGGATGTCCGACACCGCGGCGAAGGGGGGCGTGCGGTTGAGCCGCTTGTCCACGTACTGCCGGATGCGGTAGTCCTCGACGAGGAGCTCGCGGTAGAGGGCCTTCGGCGCGTACCAGCGGGACTTGTGTCCCTCGGTGACGCCGACGCGGAAGCCGAACGGGTGGGTCTTCTGTCCCATGGATCAGTCCATCTCGTCCAGGACGACGTGGAGGTGGCTGGTGCGCTTCATGATCGGGTGCGCCCGACCACGGTCCTTGGGCTGGAACCGCTTGATGGTCGGGCCCTCGTCCACGCGGGACCCGGACACCACGAGGCGGGAGAGGTCGGCGTCCTGCTCCTCCGCGTTGGCGATCGCGGACTTGAGGACGGCCTTGTAGTACCAGGCGGCCCGCTTCTTGCAGAACTCGAGGGCGACCATCGCCTCGTCCACGGGCATGCCGCGGATCATGTCCGCGACCAGCCGCGCCTTGCGCGGGGCGATTCGGGCGAATCGGTGGGTGGCTCGGTAGCTCATGGCAGGTTCCCCGCCCGGGTCCGCGTCAGCGGCCGGACTTGATGCCTTCCTTCTTGTTCGTGTGGCCGCGGAACAGCCGGGTCGGGCTGAACTCGCCGAGCTTGTGGCCGACCATGTCCTCGGTCACGAAGACCTCGACGAAGGCGCGGCCGTTGTGGACCATGAAGGTGTGGCCGACGAACTCGGGGACGATCGTGCACGCGCGGGCCCAGGTCTTGATGGGCGTGCGCTGCCCGGCCTCGTCGAGCCTCTCCACCTTGCGGTAGAGCTTCTCGTCGACGAACGGACCCTTCTTCAGGCTGCGTGACATGAGCGATTCCTCTCGGCTCGCCCGCGATGCCGCCGGCGGGGGCGGCGGTCGCGGTCAGAGCTTCAGCTGTCCGTACCGCTTGCTCTTGCGCCGACGCAGGATGCGGGCGTCGGTCCACTTGCCCCGCGACCGCGTGCGGCCGCCCTTCGACTTGGTGCCCGAGGCCGAGACCGGCTCCCGGCCGCCCTTCGACCGGCCCTCGCCGCCGCCCAGCGGGTGGGTGGCGTGGTCCATGGCGACGCCGCGGACCTTGGGCTTGCGGCCGAGCCAGCGATTGCGCCCCGCCTTGCCGAGCTTGACGTTCTGGTGGTCGGTGTTGCCGACCTGGCCGAGGGTGGCCCGGCACTCGACGGAGACCTGGCGGATCTCGCCGCTCGGGAGCACCAGGGTGGCCCAGCGACCCTCCTTGTTGGAGAGGCGGGCGCCCGAGCCGGCCGACCGGCAGAGCTTGCCGCCCTTGCCCGGCTCGAACTCGACGTTGTGCACCGTGAGACCGGTGGGGATGTGCCGCAGCGGCATGCAGTTGCCGGCCTTCGGCTCGATCGCCGCGGACGAGGACTCGACGGTGTCGCCGTCCTTCAGGCCGCGGGGGGCGATGATGTACCGCCGGATCCCGTCCTCGTACTCCACCAGGGCGATGTGACAGGAGCGGTTCGGGTCGTACTCGATCCCGACGACCGTCGCCGTCATGTCGTCCTTGGTGCGGCGGAAGTCGATCATGCGATAGCGGCGCTTGTGCCCGCCGCCACGGCCGCGGACGGTCACCTTGCCCTGATTGTTGCGGCCGCCGCTCTTCTTGAGCGGACGCAGCAGCGACTTCTCGGGCGACCGCTTCGTCACCTCCGCGTGGAGGTTGACCGACATGTTCCGTCGGCCGTTGGTGGTCGGCTTGTAGACGCGAATGGGCATGGTCGGGTTCCTCTCCGGGGCGGCCCGCGGACTCTCGTGCCGCGTTCCGCTGGAGTGGCTCGTCGGGAGCTACCTCAGAAGAGTTCGATCCGGTCGTCGGGGTGCACGGTCACCACCGCCCGCTTGAAGCGCCCGGCCTGGAAGTGGCCGAAGCGGTTTCGGCGGGCGCGGCCCTTGCGGTTCTGCGTCGCGACCTTGGTCACGCGCACGCCGTAGAGGTCCTCGATCGCGGCCTTCACGTCCGACTTGCTCGCCTTCGCGTCGATCTCGAAGGTGTAGCGGTTGAACTCGGCCGACTCGATCGTCGCCTTCTCGGTGATGATCGGGGTGCGGATCACGCGGGTGGCTTCCATCACGCCGCCTCCTCGGTCTGCCGCCACAGCGAGCCGTCGACGAAGGCCTCGAGCTGGGCCTTCTCGATGACCAGGTAGCGGTGGTTCAGCAGGTCGAACGCGTTGAGCTGCTCGGCCCGGATCGTGTCCACGTCCGCGAGGTTGCGGGCCGCGAGGGCCGCGTTCCGGTTCGCGCGGTCGAGGGCGAGCAGGCAGGTGCGGTCCACGTGGAGGGCCGACATCAGCTCCCGCATGACCGCGGTCTTCGGGCCGGCCTCGAAGTCGAGCCGATCGACCACCTTCACCTCGCCGTCCACCAGCTTGGCGAGCAGGGCGTTGCGGTTGGCGAGCCGCCGCTGCTTCCTGGGCATGTCGAGCCGGTAGGACTCGCGGGTCTTCGTCTTGGCGAAGGCCACGCCGCCGCCCTTGCGGATGACCGTGCGCCGGGCGCCGACGCGAGCGTTGCCGGTGCCCTTCTGCTTGTAGAGCTTGCGGGTGGACCCCTCGACGTCGCCGCGACCGCGGGTGCGGGCCGAGCCCTGCCGCCGGTTCGCGTGGAACATCACGTAGGCCTGCTTGAGCAGCGCGGGTCTCACCTCGCCGCCGAGCAGTCCTTCGTCGATGGACAGGGAGCCCACCGCGGTGCCCTTCATGTCGTGTACGGGAACGTCGATCATCGTCTCATCACCTGGCGGATCGTCCGCCGTTGCGCCTCACCCTTTCGACCCCCGGTTGGATGCGTCGGTGAACGCGTTCACCGTCGCCCGGGTCGTGGTCGAGCAGGGATCTCGACTCGGTCCGTCATGCTGTCGGCATCCCTCGGTTCCCGGCGGCGTTCGCCGACGGGCCTGCGGGATGACCGCCCGCGGGCTCAGCCCTCGGCCATCGCCGCGGCCTTCTTGGCCTTCGGCGTGTGCAGGCGTGTCGCCTCCCGAATCATGAGCAGTCCGTCGTTGGCCCCGGGGACGGGACCCTTCACCAGCATCAGGTGCCGCTCGGGATCGAGGGACACCACGTCGAGCGAACGCACGGTGACCCGCTCGTCGCCCATGTGGCCCGACATCCGCTTGCCCTTCTTGAGCTTCGGACCGGTGCCGAGGTTGGCCGAGTGGCCGCCGATCGAGCCCGGGGAGCGGTGCTTCCGCTCGACGCCGTGGCTGGCCAGCTGGCCCTTGAAGTTGTGCCGCTTCATCCCGCCCTGGAAGCCCTTGCCCTTGCTCCGGCCCGTCACGTCGACGAATCCGACGGACTCGAACCGGGCGACGGTGATCTCCTGGCCGAGCTCGAACTCCGCGGCGGCCTCGTCGGACGCGAGACGGAACTCGCGATGCCACCGCTTCGGATCCGTGCCCGCCTTGAAGTCGTGCGCGATCTGGGGGATCGCGACCCGGCGCGGCTTGACGTCGCCGAAGGCGAGCTGGATCGCGGCGTAGCCGTCGGTCTCGGTGGTCTTCACCTGCGTCACGATGCACGGACCGCCCTGGATGACGGTGACCGGGACGTTGGTGCCGTCCTCGCGGTAGAAGCGGGTCATGCCGACCTTGGTGCCGAGCAGGAACGCGGGCATCGGGGGGCTCCGTGCAGTGGTCCGTGCGGACGCGGGTGATCGCCAGGGGTGCCGGGTGAGCCGTGGCGTGGGACGGCACGTGGCGGGAGTGGAACGAACGCGTCCCGGCGGCGGCGGGGAGCCGCGACCGGGACGACGACGGGGTCAGGCCTTGATCTTCACGAAGACGCCGGCGGGCACCACGAGCCGGTTCAGCGCCTCGACGGTGCGGGCGTTCGGCTCGTGGATGTCGACGATCCGCTTGTGCGTGCGGATCTCGAACTGCTCGCGCGACTTCTTGTTCTTGAAGGTCGAGCGGTTCACGGTGTAGATCTCGCGACGCGTGGGCAGCGGGATCGGACCGGCCACGCGGGCGCCGGTGCGCTTGGCGTGATCGACGATCTCCTTCGACGAGGCATCGAGCGCCTGGTGGTCGTAGGCCTCGAGTCGGATGCGAATGCTGTTCATCGCGGGGTCCGAGGGGTGCTGCCGAGTCCGTCCGTCGCCACCGGGGGCGCCGGACCAGTCGTACGCGAGTCGTCCGTTCGCGACCCGACCGTCGGGTCGCGGGGTCCGTCGGGTGCGGCCGCGGGGCGGCCATCCGACGATGACGCCCCCGCTCGGAGCGTCGCTCCGGACAGGGGCGAACCGCGGATGATACGGCCCCCCCCGCTCCTGTCAACCGATGCGGGCCTCTCGCGTGCGGCGATTTCCGCGCGGCGGGGTCGGCGGTCGCGGCGGGGCCGGCGCTGCCGTGCCCGCCCGGGGCGCGTCCGTGCCGGTCCGTGCGGACCGCGGAGACGGCGGACCGGTCGCGGCGGGACGGTCGCGGCGGGACGGTCGCGGCGGGACGGTCGCGGCGGGACGGTCGCGGCGGGACGGTCCC
>Ga0208218_1001098_pt1 | contig 10565 bp, 5 predicted proteins | sample HotLakmasection3_FD_184726 | JGI IMG/M metagenome (GOLD analysis project Ga0208218, IMG submission 184726) | Hypersaline microbial mat communities from Hot Lake, Washington, USA - Section #3 (SPAdes) | ecosystem: Environmental > Aquatic > Non-marine Saline and Alkaline > Hypersaline > Microbial... | reverse complement strand
GACAAGTTTGTCATCGGCTATGGCCTAGATTGGGACGAACGCTATCGCGAGCTACCTGACATCTACGTTGTTGAAGGCGGGGAAAGCTAAGATTTCTCCACCCCTCCCAGCCAAAGATTAAGTACCTGTTTTCGCCTGTCTCCTGGGTGCATTGCTTCGCGTTGGCGAAGCCTCGCCTTAGCGTTATGCACCCTTATATGTAGGATTTGACGGCTTGTGCAAACTCGGCAATGCCCGACTGCGAAAAGCCCTTTACTTTCCCGCCTTAGTGATGCGGCGGCGCGCACCTGAAATTCAGCCCTTGCGGGACCGCCGCATCACTAAGGCGGGAAGACCAAAATGGCGATCGTCGGCGCGGTGATGCACAAACTCATTCGCATTGTCTATGGGGTGCTCTCATGGGGACAAGCATATGACCCTCAGAAGTTGTTGCCATCGACATCAACCCCAGAAACCGCTTGACACCCTTACCCCAACACAGTACCTACAATCATTCATCAAACCGTTTGGTACTTTATTTCCAGGCTCATCCCTAAGGGCTGTCAACAAACATGAGGGCAGGGTGGCGAAATCGAGAATCAATTTCTTTGACTGTGACCTGGCTTGGCGTCCCCTGACGGCGCATGTCGAGGGCTGGTTAGTAATCGCTGGCCCCGAGGGAGTAGAGCATCTGCCGCTCGGAGTCGGTCAGCCCCAAACAGCCGCTGATCTGCATCCCTTCGTAGGGGCGATCAACCCGCAGTTGGCCCTGGGGTTCGCCAGCGGTGACTGACCACAGACTGATCTCGCCATTTTGGCTGGCACATACCAGTGACTCGCCATCGGGGCTGGTGCTGACATGCCACAGGGGTTCCGCATTCGGGGTGAAGGTCGCCCGGCAGGTGCGGCTCTCGACTTCCCAGAGGGAGAGGGTTTGCGTGTCGCTGGTAAGGGCGATCGGGTGTTGCTGCGGGTCTAAAGTGATCTCGTGAATGTAGGCGTCATTTTGCTGCCAGTGGTCGATCTGCTCGCCCGTGGCGGTTTGCCAGGTTTGTATGGTGCCGTCGTAACTGCCGCTGTAGAGGCGGCTGCCATCCGCCGAGAGGCACAGCGTATGCACCCGCCGCCGATGCCCCGACAGGGTAAAAACGGCTTCGCCCTGGCAGTTCCAGGCGCGAATGGTGCGATCGCGACTGCCACTGTAAACTCGCTGCCCATTAGGCGCAAAGGTCAGTGTCATCACCTGGTCCGCATGCACCTGGGTTTTCTGCCAGCGAAAGATCCGCTGCGACAAATCCCACAGGGCCACGGTGCCGGTAGCGTCTCCGGCGGCGAGAAGGGTGCCGTCCGGGCTAAAGGCAAGGGCCGTTACCGCTTTGGGAAGCTGCATTGGCCCCTGCAGCCAGTCTCGGGTCTGGCGATCCCACAGATGAATTTTGCCAGCGGCGGTGCCCACCGCCCAGTAGGCCAGGGGCAGACTGCTGGCAATCACGCGGGTCGAGTCGGTAGTGGGCACCTGTAGCCGCTCGTGGGGCAACCACCGCTGGCGAGCGGCGGAAAATTGCCAACAGCGTAAGGTTTGATCGGCGTGACTGCTCAGCAACTGTCGCGGCTGGGTTGAGAGGGCTAGTTGCCGGGCGGGATGGCGATCGCTCCGCCAAATGCGGAGGCACTGCCCGGAGGGAATTTCCCAATGCTGCACTACATAGTCACAGCCGGTCATGAGGGCGGCACTGTCGGGGCTAAACACCAGGGATTCGACGGGGGCGCAAGATTCCGTAATTTGACAGAGCCGCGATCGCGATTTGACCTCCCAGATCGAGACCGTATTGCTCGCATCGCTCGCTGCCAGATAACGCCCATTGGGGCTCAGCGCCAGGGCCATAAAGGTTTCGCAAGGCTCACCCATGATGAACTGAGGCCGTGCCGAAGCCATATCCCACACGATGAGCTGGCCTTCATCGCGACCGACCACCACCGCCTGTACCAGAGCTGCCGTCGTGGGGACATAGGCCACCGTGCCGAGCAAGGTCGTCAGCCGCCCCTGGAAGTGTTGCCTCTTGTCGCCGGTCGCCAAGTCCCATTCCATCGCGGTGCAATCTTGTCCGCAACTGAGCAAGCGGTGACTAGCCGGGCTAAAAGTAATCGCCGTCACAGGGCCAGCGTGGGCCGAGATGCGGTGAATCTGTTCGCCCGAGTCTAGCCGCCAAATGTGCAGGTGACCAGCCTCGTCACCACCGGCCAATAGCGATTGATCAGGGCTGAAAGCGAGGGTGGTCAATGTGGCTTTAGGGTTTTCCGCGAATCGCTCAGGGCCAAAATCGGACAGCAAATCCCAAAAGCGGACAGTCCCATCTTGCCGCGCCTCCGCCAGCAGGTTGCCATCGGGACTAAAGGCGATTGCCCGAATCGCCTCTGCCGCGGTGAGCATAGCGCGCTGGAGCCGACCGGTCTGCAAACTCCATAGCAGCAACCGACCATCTTGATCGCCGACGGCTATATCACTACATTGTGGATTCACCGCGATGATGGGACATTGCCCCATGGGCTTAGCCAGGAGGGTTTGCGTCAGATCGGTGCCCGCAAACGACACCCCCTGAACCAGATCCGACTGTAGGTCGGCCCCCCGGAGGCGCAACCCCTGTAAATCCATTGCCACCAGCGGCATGTGCCAATGATGGGCCAGATTGATGAGATTGCCCGGACGATAGTCGGGGACGTCGGCAGCGATCGCCTCGGCCCGGCTCTGCTGCAAGGCGGTCTGTAAAAAAGCTTGTTGATCTGACCGATGGCTGTATTGAGTTTCAAGGTGTTGAGCGACTGCGGCCAAAAGATTGTGGCGCTGCCACTGGCGCACCATTTCGGGCGCATCGGCTTGCATGAGGGCATACCGGCCTAACCAGTCAAACTGTTGAGGGGCATCGGCAGCGATGAACTGCCTCAATAAGCGATCGCGCAGGTAAGGCGACAGCAACTCCGGCAGCGCGAGTTGCCAAGCCGGTTCCGCCCGGACGATCGCCCGACAGATGCCGCGATCGCAGAGGGACTCCAGGGCTCCTAACGGCGTAGTTACCCCCAGATACTCATTCAACTGGGCTAACGACAGGGACCGCCGACTAATCATCAGCCAGGTTAAAACCTGCCATTCCAGGGCTGAGAGCGGCGCTAACCAGGCGTCAAGGTAGGGATACAGTAAATGATTTTCTTGCTGCAAGGCAGCTAAGCAAGCCTCTAGCCGATTGCCAAAAGAAGGCAGGCGCGGCGCAACTTCAGTCAAGATTAGCGCTGGCACGCCCCCGTAGTGGTGACTGAGCCACTGCCATGCGGCTGGGGGGGCATCAATCTGGTCATCCCAAACCGCCAGCGTCGCCATTTCCTCTGGGGCTAGACCGGCGAGCAAATGGCGACGACAGCTAGACCCCGTAATCGCACTGGTTGACCGGGGCAGTTCGCGCCCTACCCAAACGAGACAACTGTGGTGTTCGCGACTGGCGAGCGCGGCTAAGAGCTGGTGGTAGTCTTCAAACTCGGGCTCATAAACCCCCGCCAACTGTTGCGAGGCACACAAGGCCTCGGTGCCATCCAGGATGATCAAACTGGGGCAACTCACCAGGGTTTGCACCAACAAATCCAGGCACTGGGTGAGCGAGTCCGTTGTGGGCAATGACCCGCCTAGCGCAGTCAGCACCATCTCAATCAACGCGAGGGATGACGGGCGATCGCGCAAGTCCTGGTAAATGAAGCGCTGAAAGTGCGATCGCACCTGCTCTGCCAACTTGACCGCAAACCAGCTCTTACCCACCCCCGGCAACCCAGACAAACACAGCAATCGGCCATGCTCATTCACAATCCAGTCGGCCAGGGCATTGAGCGTTGCCGTGCGACCGCGAAAATCAGTGATGTCAAAGGGCAAAGCATCCGGAGGCGCAGCCAGGGAACTGGGCACCGTCGCCGCTGCACCGCGACCATTGAACGCTGCCGAGGGGAGTGACTCAGCCTGCCGTTGCTGGGTCTGTTCTGACCAGCGCTCAATGGCGGTTCTAAAATTAGTTTTTTTGACCTGCACGCCTAAAGCCTGAGAGAGCACATCCCACAGCCCTGGGCCGACATCGCGACTTAAGTACCCTTCGGTGTAGCCGGCTTTAGAGGCAATGGTTTGATAGGTATGACGGTGCCAGGAGCCTTCTAAAACGACCCGTTCAATGTCCCGCAGCCCTTCTGCACGCACTGCGCGAACGGCTAAGTCTGCTGCTCGGAACGCTTCGTCAAACCCCATTAACCCAGACATTGGTTGCGCGTACCCTGATCATAGTCCGAGTTTATCGTGTCTGTCCTGAGTTTTTCTGAGTTTTTCTGAGTTTGTTTACCCTCGCTTAAGCCGGTGATCCCCAGTCAATCGCTCAGTTCATGACAAAGGCATTTTCGCTAGGGCAAAGCCTCGGATTGCCAACTATCTAAGGCTCCGGCTCTGCCTGCAGGCTTGGAGGCAGAGCCGGGTTACGCCAGTTTCGCCAGCCCTTTTGGGCCTGCTTGCCTAGCCCAAAGCTTTTTCGATCGCGGCTTTTAAGTCCGGGTCGTCGGGGGCCGTCTGCGGCTCAAAGCGAGCGACAACGTTGCCCTCGGGGTCGACGACAAACTTACCAAAATTCCAGGCAATGTCTTCTCCATCGCCCACGAGGAACTGGTACAGCGGGCTCCGGTTGGGGCCATTCACGTCTTGCTTTGCCAACAGGGTAAAGTCGACATCGTACTTCGACTTGGTAAAGTCTTTGATTTCTTCAGGGCTACCGGGCTCCTGCTTGCCAAACTGATTACAGGGAACGCCAACAATCATCAAGCCGCGATCGCGATACTCTTTGTCTAGCTTGACTAAGCCGTCATACTGTGGCGTCAACCCACACTGACTAGCAACGTTGACAAACAGCACGACTTTACCGCTCAGCGCTTCAGCAGGCAAGGGAGCGCCTGCCAAAGTGGAAAGATTTGTGGGTAGGGGCATAATTAAGTCTCAAGGTTTACAACCAGTTACATTATTAGTCATTACCGCCCCAATGCCGCGATCGCCCATATTGGGAAAAGTTGACCCAGGGTATTGTCAGAAGTCAAAGGTCAAAGACCACTCCTTGGGAATGGAGGGCGGCGACCTCCGATGAGGAAACTGAACTGGTCGGCAGGGGGAGTCCGCTTGCAGGCCTAGAGGGGCGACCCAATTTTCCGCTCAGGGGCCGAGTGGCCAGCGTTTGGGGCTAGGGCCGAGCATCAAATGTCATCTGTGGGCGTGTCGCGATCGCGGCCGGCAAGATCGCGTTGAGCGGCGTGCAAGATGTCTTGAAACCAGTTTTCGTAGCGTCGTCCATAGACCTCTAAAGAATATTCCGCTTCGGCCTGTTGCCGACAAGCTCGACGATCTAGGGCATCGATTTGGGCGATCGCCGCCACCAAGCCCTCAATACTGTCGGGTTCTACGAGCCAACCAGTTTGACCGTGGCGCACGATTTCCGTAGGGCCGCCACGCCGATAAGCAATGACCGGCACACCACAAGCGAACGCCTCAATGGCGACCATGCCAAACGCTTCTACCCATTTAGGCGTCATTAACAGCGCTCGACAGGTCCGAATGGCGGCCTGCAACCCTCGGGTGTCTAAAAATCCCAGATACTCAATGGGCGCATGGGGATAGGTGGTTTGCAAATGTTCCCAGTAGTCTCGATTTTCCAGCTTGCCCAGGATCTTGAGGGGAATTTGCGTAGCCTGAGCAGCGGCGATCGCATCCTCTAAGCCTTTTTCTGGAGAAATGCGCCCCATCCAACCCAGGGTGGCTTCGGGGGTTGCACAGTAGTCGTACAGGCTTAAATCTACGGCATTGCCAATGGGGCGATAGCGGTCAGACTGGGGAAAAGTTGCTGCCTGAGTTCGGGTGCAGACCCCCACCGTGTCCGGAAAGGCGGTTGCTACCTGCGCGATCGCGGCATCCATCGCATCCGTCAGCGAACCCATGCTGACATAGTGGGCGATCGGCGTTTGAAAAAACGGCGTCAAATAAAACGGCAGCCAGTCATAGCAAAAGTGCAAAATGATGTCATAGTCCGCCTGCACTTTATTAGCGTAGGTAAACATCCCTGACAATACCGAGGGTTCCGGCATCACAATTGGGCTGTCACGTTCACTCGTGTGGGCGGTCGGTTGCAACTTGCCACCAATGGGGATGAGGCGATCGCCCGTTGCCAAAGTCGAGTTTTCGGGAGCCACGATGGTCAGATGGTGACCCCGTTGCTTGAGGGCCAGGACGGCATTTTTGACCGATAGCTCAACGCCGCCCTCGAAGCCAGACCCCAGCGGAGCCACCGCCGTCGAGATGACTAATATCCGCAAACTTGGTGAAAAAGACATGACAGGTGTAGCGCCTCCAGATTCAGCCCAAAATCAGCCGTAAAAGCTTAGTTAAAGCCCCATGGCGAGATGCCGGTTGATTCAAAGCAGCCCTGAGCAAGTCTCCTGGGCTTAAAACTTCAACCCAGATTCTCATCAAAATGTCCACTGCGATTCGCATTCGCCGCACCTTATTCCCCTTTCGGCCAGCCCAGTCCTAGCTAAATTGATCAGCTTGGATAAACACCAGGATGTCATCAAAGCCGCCGCGATGCAGCTTTTTGCAAAACCCCAAAGGCCTATGGAATCCCCAATGCTTAGCCCGAATGGGACGAAGACTCATCTTCCGGCAACCGCTCTTGAGGCTTGCCTTCCTTCAAAAAAGCAGCAGTATCCGCTGGGTTTAGGCGCATTTTGTTGAGTTGACTAAGTGCCCAATCGGCTGTTTGCCGCACATCCGGATCTTCATCCAGAGCCGCATGACCTAACATCCGACTGGATTGATTGAGAGAATCGTAAATCCGCGTCAAGTCTCGGATGGCGTTCTTTCGCACTTCGGCATTTTCGCTGCGCAGGGCGATCGCGATCGCGCGATTCATGGGCTTCAGGGTCTGGCTAGTGATTTCTGATAGGGCCGCCAGGATCAAACTCTGTTCATGGGAATCGGCCTCAGCCAATAAATTCACTAAAGGATGAACGGCTGCTGAATTGCCACGTTGGCCTAATTCCCAAATTGCCCGTCGCCGCAATTCAGGATCGGGGTGCTGCAAATCTTGGATTAACTCATCAATAATATTGACCTTAGCAACTCTAGGTTCCGCCGGATTATTGATCGCCATTGACTGATGCGAAACATCTAGAGAAGTTTGAGGTAATTGTGGCTTCCCCGGTTGTCTGCCGTTCTGGTTTGGGAGGGTGGCGGCTCTCGAGGGCGGCGGGGGCGGCGGCTTTACCGAAGAATAAGGAGGCGATGGGGCTGCCGCTGCCGCTCCAGGCTCTTGAAGAGTCTCACTGTCCGCAGCCGGATCAGCAGATTCTTGACCGCGTCGCTTTAGTAGCCAGAGCACGATGAAAGTGCCAAGCCCCCCTAAGACTAAAATCAACACTCCGAGCACGACTAAGAGAGGTAACCGCCCACCTTCGTCGGGGGCAGCCGCTTCGGGGGCTTCAGAGGGTTGCGATGCAGTGCCAGCAGGCGTATTCTCGCCGCCTACGGCATCACTTTCTGGCGTAGTTGCCGGTGATTCGCCATTCTCCCCTTCAGAGGGAATCGCCGAGCCTTCCACTTCTCCGCTCTCGGAGACTGGTGGTAAGTCTAATGTCGGCGCTGACCCAGTTTGGGCACTGTCAGATTCGGGCGAGGTCTCAGGAGGAGCATCAGCGCCCTCGGGGTTGGCTAAACGCTGTTGCGTTAAGGGATCCAGAATGCCGGTACCGACTAAGCCATTGTCCTGCTGGAATGCAGTTAAGGCCTCGCGGGTTTCAGAGGTGAAAATGCCATTTGCCGCCCCCTCGTAATAACCGAGCTCTGCCAGACGATTTTGGAGTGACTGAATCGCAGGTGAAGGCTGGGATGCACCGGAATTATTGTCGTCGCTATCGAGCTGACTAATCGTAATATTTGGATCTGTTTGCGGGTTTTCGGTGGTAGGCACCTCAGTAGCTCGGGCGATCGCCGCTGTTCCCAGCCCGCAAGTCGCCAGTGATGTCAGCACAATTGGTAAAACACGATTAAGCATGTAATTAATTCATTCAGCCCGCTGCGATTGCCCGTTATGACGAAACGCCTATAAACTCTGACCCTTATATAGCCTAACTACGATCAGAATGTCGGCGTCTGTCCTTGATAGCCATCCATGTTTGCAAATCCTTAATACTTTACCTAAATCTCTAAAGATATCGGGATATCGTTCCCATACCGACCGAGAATGTATAAGAATGATTGGTTCCTTGGATATCAGGGATTGATGTTGCTCAATCTAAAAATAATGTATTGGTTCCCTGCCAGAAAAGTTGCTGTAGCACCATGATGGTTGAGTTAGAACCGGGTGAATTGGATCATCATCGAATCTGGAGCTTTGCCTGGTGCGCAGACGCCTAAACACCATCGAGATGCCATCCCCGTAATTAATCTTAAGTATAAAGACAGAAATCATCATCGCTCTGTCAGGTTAAACGAATCGAGTCCACTCATGGGTCCAGAGGGGCCAGTGGGTACCGGCCTGGCTGAATGGCACAGAGATAGTGATGTCTACATTGCTTAACATACCCAATTGTGTAGTGGAAGTTTTGTTTGAGTTTTAATCCCTTGGGCGGCGGCAAGTACTGAGTAGCGATTGACACAATTCATGTATCCATCTTGGTAATGTTCGAATCGAGATGGCAGGTGCTTGGGCGCGATCGCTGATGAGCTGGGCTCTGCGACAATTCGACAATTCTTTACGCTTACTTAGTGAAGGAAGTAGGGCATCACAATTAAACGATGTCATTTTGCCCAAGGGAGGCATCTCGGACTCTGCCCACGACTAAGAGGTCTCGACTGCGCTGCACTCCGTTACTCCGTTTGAGCAACGAACTCAGCCCCAAGTGCGGCGCGAATAACCGAAGCAACTGGATAGGATACTGCTGTGTTCTGACAGTTAAGACTGCCGCCTCGCTAGTGCCTGAGTTGGAGCCTAGTTCTGGGAGCCATGCTGATAGCAGGGGGACTAGTTGACTGACAGAACTCTCAGAACCTTCATTCTGCCGTAGATTGGGTAAAGCCCTCCAGGCATGGCTGAGTGCAAAGCACTCGCTGCGCGAACGCTAAAGCGACAGCGTAACCCATCGAAACCGTTGCTTTGTAGATTGGGTTGAGTTTACGAAACCCAATCTACAAAGCGAACTTTTGTCAGTCAATCAGGCAGGGGTGAATGACCGCTGGTCCTATCCCGTTTAGAAGAGGCTGTTGGCACCGTCCCAGGCAGAGCACCTTTGCCGAGTTGAGCGATTCTGATGGCAGATTCACTGGATACTCAACCGATATAGCAAATTCATCCTCATGCAGCCGGTATCGATAATTGGCAGTGACGCCCATTGGGTCAGCGTAGGCGCGGGAGTTGCTTCCCCGTCAGTGCGTCAGTTTGGATGCTTTACGGTGTGGTTTCAGCCTTGGCAGAGGAAAATCCGGCGTTGCTGAATCACGGATCCTCCCTGCGAAATGTACCCAAAAGGCTACCAGTCCAGAAACTCATTTTAATGACGCACAGGGGCTGAAAGGCAAAACTAACATCAGACCTGAGAGGGATTTTGAACGGGAAAACATTGATATTTTATCCGACTAAGGGATGAAATTTATTAGAAAGCTTAAGCAAAAGTAAAGCATCAAAAATGTCGCGTGCAATTACTTTGTGCTGATAAATGCAACATTTCCTTAACGACAAACTCATATTGGAAAGCATTTCTTGGATAATGAAATGTACTGGGTTTAACAGATGAACTGCGGCTTTGTCCACGGATGCTTTGCGGCAAAAAGGGTAGAGTTTGCAGCTTTGCTGTTTAAAAAGCACTTCAAGAGCACTTCAGGCAGATGTTTTTGGAAAGGGTGACGGCGGCGGGCGCGATCGCTAATTTTTGTGTGTCAATACGGTTGGCTGCTGATATTTATTTAGGAAAGCAATGGTTCAACTAGGGATTAGAAATGTTCGTCTCAAGGCCTCAATTCCTAGCAAGGTAAAGGCGATTCAAGCGGTGGGTGAGCTGCTGACAGAAAGCGGCAACATCGAGGCGGGTTATGTCGACAGCATGATACGGCGGGAAGCGCAAGCCAATACCTATCTGGGCAACGGCATCGCCATTCCCCACGGGCAGCCGAAGGACCGCGACCTGATTCTCAAGACGGGGATTGCGGTGGTGCAGATCCCCGCTGGGGTGGAGTGGAACCCTGGGGAGATCGTGCATCTGGTGGTAGGCATTGCCGCCAAGTCAGACGAGCACTTGCAGATTCTCACCAATCTGACCCACGTGCTGGATGACGCCGCCGCCGTCCAGCAGCTTAGCCATACTGGCGATCCAGAGCTGATTGTCGAGCGCTTAACGCGGGTGGCCGGGAGTCCGGCCAGGGGCCACGGCCAGGGGGCAGGCGCAACCGCTGACCAGGACTTTGATCAGTTTGTTGATCTCACCATTACGGGCGGTTCGGGGCTGCACGCTCGCCCCGCCACTGCGTTCGCCGAAAT
>Ga0208218_1001097_pt1 | contig 10570 bp, 10 predicted proteins | sample HotLakmasection3_FD_184726 | JGI IMG/M metagenome (GOLD analysis project Ga0208218, IMG submission 184726) | Hypersaline microbial mat communities from Hot Lake, Washington, USA - Section #3 (SPAdes) | ecosystem: Environmental > Aquatic > Non-marine Saline and Alkaline > Hypersaline > Microbial... | reverse complement strand
TTTTTTACTGTATTGGTGGCTGGATATTTCGGGATCAATCCACCCGGTTTTGTGGCACAGACGGTGGCGTTTGCGTTCGGACTCGCGGCCTCTTCCTTTTTTCCCGTTATTCTGATGGGAATTTTCTATAAGCGTATGAATAAAGAGGGGGCCATTGCCGGAATGGCAGCAGGAATTTTGTTCACAGCCTCGTATATCATCTACTTTACCTTTATCAACCCGGAATTAAACAATACTGAATACTGGTGGTTTGGAATATCACCCGAAGGAATTGGCACGCTGGGTATGTTTCTCAATTTTGCAGTTGCCTTTACCGTCTCAAAAGTTACAAAAGAACCCCCGCAGGAGATTATGGATCTGGTGGAGGATATCAGGATACCGAGAAAGATGAAAAAGAATAGTTCTAAATCGAAATGAGTTTGAGCAGCTTATTGAGATGAACGGTTTTCAGAATTTTCTGTCGTGATTGCAATTCAGAGAGGGCAGAAGGGTTCAACCGAGTCCATAAGATATGAACTTCACATCGTTAAAGTCTAACTATAGTAGAATCATGCTTGTTTATAAACTAAGGTTTTAGTATAAATAGATAGGATTAAATTTGTCGGCATATATATTTCATTGTTTTTTGCGGCTGGTTTTGTTTTAGCTGTTCAAGCGCAAACCACCATCAAGGGTTCACTTCTGAGCGTGGACGGCAGAACGATTCCTGAAACCATTATTTCTGTGAACCGGGAGAATCCCAGAGATATCTTTAGCAGATTCGAAGACCAGAGTGCTGACTCTGACGGATCGTACACTATTACGATTCACGAACCCGGAGTCTATAATATCACCTTCAAAGGTATCTATCACCACAGTTTTACCATTCCTTTTCTCATTGTGGATCAGGATGAAATTGAGATGGATCTGCTTTTGCTGCCAATCGTGTACAATGACGGACGTTTTTTTGGCAATGAAGAGTACCTTCAGTGGATCCGGGTTTATGGTAATTTTAATGGGTATGACTACTCAAGCGGTATTCCTTTCAGCCTGAATGATGATGGGTCAGTCAGCGCTATGATTCCTGTAGTGTCAGATACGGTTCGATATCAGGTGAGGGGGCTTGGATACGGCAGAGCTGGGGCCATGCCTCTGCCGCCTGCTGACGAATATGGCATTCGTGATGATAACACATTTGAGTCGGTAAGATATCGAAACCTGCCTCCTGATTCCCTTGAAATCCGGTTCGTGCCCGGAGAAACGATTCCTTTTCGAAGAAATTTACCGAATGATGCCGATCATGACTGGCTCAACGCGGATGCTCTCATCAGCTTTCGTAATCCTACAGATCGATACTGGGCAGAACCGATTGTACTGATCCGTAATTTTAGAAGAAACGTACCCATTCTCGAACAGGATCTTAAAACCGGGCTAACAGATATCGAACAGGCTCAATATGTAGAAATGTTTTATTCATCCGAAAGCATAACCGATTTTTTGAGGGAAACTATAGAGAGAATCGAAAAAGAGGCCGATAATCCATCACTTCATCCGCAGCAGAGAGCTATTGTAACACTTGGATATGCAGCTGCGCACTACCGTCTTGAAATGCACCAGCGAATAGTACATCGGAAGCAATTAAGCGTCCGGGATATGATGAGTGCAGGGACGAGGGGAGATTTAGAATCTGATATCGACCAATCAGGCCACATTTCAATCGATACAGAGTTAATACTGCAAATTCCTGAACGTGTTGTACCAACACACCCCGTTTGGAATCGTGCTCAGATGCTTCCTCAATACCTGCTTAACAGTACAGATACAAACCCGGTTCTCGTGGACTATTTTCTGGAAGTCGTAAAACACCATCCGGACGAAAATGTAGTATGGAATGTGACAGGCGCCCTTATCAGAAAGCAGGCGCATAATTATAGCACAGTGAAAGAGATGGGCGTGTACAAAGCCATAACTGAGAGATTTGGAGAGCGGGAACTGGCCCGGCGGGCTCACGAGATATTTCATGCAAACCGGAGTAATCAGCGGTAAAATTTACTCTAAAACGATGATAAGCATTGATTTTTTTAGGTGGGATTTTAAAAACTATCCTCATGACAACAATGGTATATTTTAAAGAAACAGACTTCCGAAGTTTGCTTGAATGAGTTTTAAATTTGGGATGCATTATAAAGCACAGGCTTGGAAACTATTTATAAAGACGTCATATGTCTTACTGAAACATTTCTTACATACCCGCCGAAAGTCTACAACTTAATAAAGAGTTGCCGTTAACTTTTGTTCAGATCTGAGTCTTAGATAAAAAATTTTACACTAGTATTAGTAAAAAAGTTAAATCTAAGACTAAATCGGGCAATTCTGACAATTGCATATGAATAGTTTTTTTTTAAGTAAGATGTGGTTCAATTACTAACTAAATCCAAAATTATTATGAAAGAAAAGACAATTATGGAAAAAGCAATTGGTTACATAGGAGTTACAATATTTGTAATAGGTATGGCAGTAAGTAGTCAGATAAGCACGGCAACAGCTAACTCGGATCCCGGAACAAGCTGTACTCAGATATGTCAGGCTGGTAGTAAATCATGTGGTTTAAATTGTCAGAAGATGTAATAGGTGTAATTGCTCTGCCAGTTGTGACAATCATAACCTGTCGGCTGGCAGAGTTACAATAAATATTCTATGAAGAAAAACAGCTCCATATTTCTACTACTTTTATTCGCCATAATGTCTATCGCGACATTTTTATGGTTATTTTTTATAAACGAAACGAGATTTGATCTTTTGTCGCAGTATTCTGTAACGCCCGCTGCTCAGCATCAGGAGAAACGAGTTTGGGTCAAATTTAGATATCAGGATACAATAGAAGTCGATGAGGTATATACCCCTGTGAATTTAATCTCCGGGGATGAGTATTTTTATGTTGGAGACTGGAGTGACAATAAAGTCAAAAAGATAGATGCTGGAGGAAATATTGTAGAGGTATTTGGAAAAGGAAAAGGGGAAGGCCCCGGAGAATTTTTGCGGATCAACTCAATCGACTTAGATAACAGCGGACGAATATGGATTTCTGATGAGTTGACAGGAAGAATTACAATTTTTGATGACATAGAAGATTTTGAGGTTGTAAACGTAAAAATAATGCCCAACAAATTGGTTGTACTGAATGACAAATACTTCGTTATTTCAGATCGATTTGATACCAGGCTCAAGATTTCATCCTTAAATAGTAGCGAAAACATGTTCTCAGAAGCAATTGTCTCCAGAGATCGAGAGTTATGGTCAAGAGTATTTGATTCAACATTTATGAAGGCTGATTCAAGTAATATTGTTCGCGTTTTCTACTATACAACCGATATTGTGAAATATAATGAAGAGGGAGAAATTCTCTTTGTACGCAGGCCTATAGAAGCCTTTGACATTGAGGATTTGAAAATCATTCCTCCACGCCAATACGAAGAGAATCAGGAGCAAATTTTTTATGAAGTTTCTCCAAGTTCTAACCTTCCTCAGATGCATGGACTACATATTGATGAGAGGTATATTTACATATTGACTTCAGAGGTTCAGGGCGAGTTGTTCATAAGAGATATTATTGATGTATATGATCTGCAAACGGGTGACTACCTTCATAGCTTCAGAACCCCAGAGCCAATATACTATTTTTCTTTAATGGGTAATACGATATTGGGCATTCGTCAGGAAACTGGACAGCTCGTAATTTGGAAATTTATTGAAGAAAATGAAATAGAACGCGTCCGATGATAGATCCATTGAAAAAATCAGAACTTTTTTGGATTAAAGCTCCGCGATTAATAGCTGTCATCATGTTTAGTGTCGGATTTATTGGGAAAGCGCTTAATCCGGATATTTTTTTATCGTTTGTTTATGCTACAAATTTACCGATCTATTTTCCTGAAATTATATTTTCTCTCTTTCTAAGTGGGGAGTTTGTGTTAACGTTCATGCTAATTTTTCATCCAAAATCCGGGGCTTTGTTTAGTTCATTTTTCCTTTTAGTAATTACAATCTTTACTTATTGGCTTTTCATTAATGGATTTGATGATCCATGTGGTTTTTTCGGTGGTTTAGCATCCGATACAATTGGCCCGGCAAAAATATTTCAAAATTCAGGTCTCTCATTAATGTTGTTGTCATCCTGGTTTATTGAAAAAAGACGCTCCGTGGTTTAAACCCTTACGTTAACGACCCCCTAATAACGTAAAAGATCCTCCAGCCTCTCAGCCATCCTGTAGCTTGCCAAATACCCCTCTTCCAGTTGTTTGCTGAATGGAATGGGGGTGTTGAGTGAGGAGCACCTCATTACCGGCGCGTCGAGAAACTCAAATGCCCGTTCTGTGATACCCGCAGAAAGCTCGCTCATGGGGCCCAGAATCTCGGAAGGTTCCTGAAGCAGAAGCACCCGTCCGGTTTTTTTCACGGAATGGATCACAGTGTCCCAGTCGATGGGAGCCAGCGACCTCATGTCGACAATTTCCAGGCTTACACCTCTTTTTGTGTACATCCCTGAGAGTTCCCTGGCCCAGTGCACGCCCATACCATACGTGATGATGGTGGCATCCGAACCTGTTTCAACAAGGTATGCCGATTCAATATCGATAATTCTGCAGAGATCCTCCGTCTCTTCCCTGAAGCTTCGGTACAGTTTTTTATGCTCAAAAAAGAGTACGGGGTTGTTGTCGTAAAGGGCCGTGTAGAGCATATTTTGGGCATCTTCAACCGAAGAAGGAATCAAAACCCGTATTCCCGGTAAATTCATAAACCACGCTTCAGGGCATTGCGAATGAAACGGTCCGGCCCCCACACCACCGCCATAAGGGGCCCGTATGGTGATGTTCAGGTCCGGCATCCACCGGTATTTTCCTTTTGAAAGATTATTCACGATCTGGTTGTATGCGCAGGAGATAAAGTCTGCAAACTGAATTTCCAGGACGGGCTTAAATCCATCAAAAGCCAGGCCTATTGCCGTTCCCACCGCACCCGATTCTATAATGGGCGTGTTGCGAATTCGATTTTTGCCAAACAGCTCCAGAAACCCTTCCGAAGCTTTAAACACACCACCGTATTCCGCTATATCCTGTCCCATCATAATAAAGCTCTCATCTTCCGTAAAGGCCTGCTTTTGGGCAAGGTGAACGGCATCAATGATGCGTTTTTCAGATTTTGAACTTGAGGTTCCGTTTCGTGAGATGTTAAGCGTAGACGATAGATTTACACGAGCCAGCTCCTCGCTTTCGTCGAAAACCGGTTCGGGTGCATTGAGTGCCCTGGTAAGTTCAGGCCGAAATTCTGCTTTAATATCTTTTTTGATCTCATCAAACTCGTCCATGTGAGAAAGAATACCGTTACTCAGCATCCACTCCTCATAGCGGTGAACAGGATCAAGCACACGCCACTTTTCAAACTCCTCATCCGGCACATAAAACGTGCCCGAAGCCTCTTCATGCCCCCGCATTCGGAATGTTTTCGCTTCAATGAGTACCGGCTTGCCATTGAGGGCGGAAACTCTTGCTTTTTGAACCGAATCAATCACCTCAAAAAAATTATTTCCGTCGATATGCATCCCTTTCAGTCCGTAACCGGCCGCCCGGTCAACCAGGTCCGAACACGCATACTGTTCGCTGATGGGTGTTGAGAGGCCGTAGCCGTTGTTCTCAATAATAAAAATTACCGGCAGCTTCCATACGCCTGCCAGATTGAGCGCCTCATGAAAGTCGCCCTCGCTGGTTGCACCGTCTCCGCAGAAACTTATTGCCACCTGATCTCTTCCCTTCAGTTTTTGAGCCAGGGCAATTCCGTCCGCTACAGGCATGGTTGCGGCAAGATGTGAAATCATACCAAATATTTTGTGTTCAGGGCTTCCGAAATGGAATGAGCGGTCACGGCCGCCTGTGAAGCTGTCTGCACGCCCCAGCAGCTGACAAAAAAGAGGATACAGAGGAACATTTCGCGTTGTAAACACTCCCAGGTTTCTGTGCATTGGCAAAAAATAGTCGTCGGGATGGGTGGCCATAACAGATCCCACAGCAATGGCTTCCTGCCCAATTCCGGAGAACCATTTGCTTATTTTGTTTTGTCGTAATAGTTTAAGCATTCTCTCTTCAATAAGTCTCGGAATCAAAAGTTTTCTGTAATGGAGCAGCGCATTTTTCGTAGAAATTTTTTTTGATGGGGCTATCATATGTTCAGCAATTCTGCGTAATTTTAGAATCTTTTAAATAAACCAGTAAATAAAACAAATCGGTGTTTCACACCAGCATTTAATTGTTGCTTGTATGGACAGAAAAAAAACTCACTTTGTCAATCACTATCTTTCTAACACTTAGCTTATTTTAAGGCAAATACATATGGAAGCACTCGGCAAACAAATACTCGTTGAATTTTATGATTGTGACCAATCCAAACTGAATGATGTCAGTTTTATTGAAGCATCACTTATTGATGCAGCCAAAGCATCAAGAGCAACACTCATTTCTCACAACTTCCATAAGTTTAGTCCATATGGTGTTAGTGGTGTGGTAGTTATTGCGGAATCGCACATTGCCATACACACATGGCCGGAGTACCTGTATGCTGCCGTAGATATTTTTACCTGTGGTGATACCATTGACCCCTGGGTGATACAGGAAAAACTTAAAGAGAGTTTCGAATCGAAAAATGTTTCCAGCATGGAGATGAAGCGAGGCCTTTTTAAAGTGCCCCAGGGCCAAAAGCTTCTGTTTAAGCCGGAATCAGAGTATCAGAACAATTAGCAGCCCATTTTTGTTATTTTTTTCGCTGGTATCCCGGCCCTAATATCTAATTAAATAATCTTTTTGATAATGATGGTAAAAACCCCCAATGCCTATGCACTCGTTAAAGGAGCTGCAGAAGGGCGAACCCGTTTGAACGCTTTTGACCTGGCACTGCTAAATGCCGGAGTGGGCGACACCAACCTGATGAGAATGAGCAGCATTCTTCCTCCTTCCTCAAAGCAGTTTTCCGTGAAGGAGTTCTCTCTTCCAAAAGGCGGTTTAATTCCCCTGGCATACGCCACCATAGACGGAACCATGCCCGGACAAATCATCTCTGCAGCAATAGCCGTCGGCATTCCTGAAAACCCGGATGAACCCGGAGTGATTATGGAATTTGAAGATCATGCCCCGCTCGAAAACGTAGAAAGCATAGTTCGGCAGATGGTTGTGGATGGCTTTGAGTATCGAAACCGGAAACTTAAAGAGATAAAGTCTGTGGGTATTGAGCATAAAACCGAAGTTTGCGGTGCGGTTTTTGCTGCAGCCGTTCTCTGGTATAAATAGTATTGGGTTGCAGGCAGTGAATAGTATGGTTTATTCGAATTTTGCACTTTCCGACCAGACTATACCCTAAAATTTTTTCCAAACATCTGAAGCATTGATCATATGCCCTTACAATACAACGAATTTTATAACGAACAAACAGGTCTGACAATCGGCCTCAAAAAGCTGCTCTTCTCAAAACAGACGGAGTACCAGCTGGTAGAGGTGTACGAAACCGATACGTGGGGCAACCTGATGACCATCGACGGAATGGTGATGCTGAGCGAGAAGGATGAGTTTGTATATCATGAGATGATCTCGCACACAGCAATGTTTACCCATCCAAACCCAAAGCGTGTACTTATTATTGGCGGCGGGGACGGAGGCACTGCCCGCGAAGTGATGAAGCACGCGTCTGTAGAAGAAGTGGATATGGTTGAAATCGATAAAGCGGTTGTAGACGCTTCAAAACTTCACTTCCCGGGTGTAGGTGACTTTGAGAATCCCAAACTTCGGGTTCTGTACGAAGACGGCATTGCCTTTATCAAAAATGTGACAGATCCTTATGATGTAATTATTATTGATGGTTCAGATCCGGTTGGCCCGGCAGAGGGCCTCTTTGAGAAAGAGTTTTACCAATACTGTTTTGATGCGCTCGCTGCCGACGGCGTACTTACCACCCAGACAGAGAGCCCGTGGGTAGAATCGTATCACCCCAGTATAAAGAAAGTGTTTAACGCAATTGGAGATCTGTTCCCAATCTCTAAGATGTACACCTGTGCTATTCCGCTGTATCCCGCCGGACTCTGGTCGATGGGAATCGCTTCAAAAAAAGCAGATCCTCTAAGTGCTGAAACTTCAAATCGCATTCTTGTAGCCGGAGAAATATTAAAATCACTTCTCTATTATAATCCGGAAATACATACCGCCTCTTTTGCCCTGCCAACGTTTGTGAAAAAAATTATCCATTAGAAATAACCCGTTGGTATAGAACAGACAGAGAGATTTTACAGATGCGGAAAGCGCTTTCGCTCTCCAAAAACGCAAATTTTCAAAAATTTCTGAAAAAATAATATCTCCGGGTATTGATTTCCGGGCTGATAATTTTAAGAGAGTTATTGGCGTACAATAGCTTACTTCAGTGATTTTTTGGTTTCAGATATATGAACTTTGGTTTTTTCCGTGATGTTAATTCTTCAACTCGATCAAACACGCAGATCGACAATCTTTAATTAACCAAATCACAATTATGGACGAACTAATTAGTTCTTTAGGGAATGCGACGTTCGAAAACTATGTGGGGCTGCAGTCCGGCTTCACAGAGATGGCTTACCAGATGTCAGCCCATGTGCTCACTCTCGGCTACGCCGTTATGCTTGCAGCGTTGCTATATTTTGTTCTTACGATTAAAACAGTTGCACCGAAATACCGAACATCATCGGTTCTTTCTGTGGTAGTTATGGTTTCGGCCTTTCTGTTACTGTTAGTACAGTCTCAGAACTGGACAAACTCACTTACATACGACACCGAAACAGCACGATACATGCTGAACGGAACAACAGATCTTTTCAATAACGGCTACCGTTACCTGAACTGGTTAATTGACGTACCAATGCTTCTGTTCCAGATTCTTTTTGTTGTTACGCTCACAAAAAGTGATTTCAGTAAAGTACGAAACGGTTTCTGGTTCTCAGGTACCGCTATGATCGTTACCGGTTACATCGGTCAGTTTTACGAAGTTACGAGCCCAACTCTCTTCTTTGTTTGGGGTGCTATCTCAACCGTATTTTTTGTACATATCTTGCTTCTAATGAAGAAGGTTATTGCTGAAGGTAAAGAAGGTGCTCCGCCAAAAGCTCAAAAATACCTTGGCAACATCTGGACACTCTTTTTCATCTCATGGATGCTTTATCCGGGTGCATATCTGATGCCGTATCTGTTCAGCTTTGGACTGGAGCCGGCACTTTCAGAAACCGCAGTTGTAGCACGCCATATCACCTATACTATCGCTGACGTATCTTCGAAAGTGATTTATGGAATATTCTTAACACTTGCTGCTCAGGAAATGAGTAAAGCCGAAGGTTACGACTACGAAAAAATGGAAAGCGCACTCTAATTAAACAGCGTTTTTGGTAATGAGCGAGGCCCTGTCAGGTAATGGCAGGGCCTTTTTTTTGATGCAAACCTGCCTTAACACAGTTTTATTTCAAGGAAGAACACCTTACATTCAGCTATCTAAGAACTCAAAAAAAGAAGTTTAATACTATGAGTACAAATCAGGATGAGAGCCATCCGAATGGAAAAAGCGACTCCAGCAAAGGATTTGCTCTTATTATGAAATGGTCGGTAATTATGCTCGTGATTGCCATCGCCACCGGTTATGCGTATCGATTGATTATGCCCGTTGAACTCCATTTAGATGAGACAGAATATGAGCAAAAAGTATTCACGGAGTTTGAAACACCGGTGAGGAAAACATCTTCAGATGATTCTGAGATTGCCGGCCTGTTTGAGGGCGGATCAATTCTTTACGCACTCGATGAAGAGAATCAAAAATACCTTGTGCGTCCATTCGCAGTCTCCGGTCTCGACAGCGTATGGATTCCGATCGATTCGGTTACAACATTTACCGATGAAAATTACCGGCGCTGGCAGTACGAAGAAGAGCGCCGAAAATACGACCTTGATTAACCCTGATACAATTTCTTAACCAATTTTTATCTTTTATGAAGTCAATCCGAATTACACTTATTTCACTTGCGGCCTTCCTGCTGATTTCCTGTTCGCAGACAACATCAGATGAGTCTCTTTATGAGCTGCTGAACCTTGAAGAAGTTACGATTGATGAACTGCGCTCAGGGTTTGAAAACGGAGACTTTACCATTGCACAGGTAACGCAGGCGTACCTCGATCGTATTGAGGCGATCGATAGAAATGGTCCGTTGCTTAATTCGGTGCTTACAGTGAACCCCAATGCGATGGAAATCGCAGAAGAGCTGGATGCAGAGGCACAAGAAGGGAGTTACAGGGGGGCTCTGCACGGTATCCCCATTTTGTTGAAAGATAATATTAATACGGCAGATATGCCTACAACGGCAGGTTCGCGTTTTCTTGAGGGATCTGTTCCGCCGTCTGACGCATTTATTGCTGAAAGACTGAGAGAGCAGGGAGCTGTTATTCTCGGTAAAACCAATTTGAGTGAGTGGGCAAATTTTCACAGCAGTTTTTCATCCAGCGGATGGAGCGGGCTGGGGGGGCAGGTAAATAATCCGTATGAC
>Ga0208218_1001089_pt1 | contig 10655 bp, 10 predicted proteins | sample HotLakmasection3_FD_184726 | JGI IMG/M metagenome (GOLD analysis project Ga0208218, IMG submission 184726) | Hypersaline microbial mat communities from Hot Lake, Washington, USA - Section #3 (SPAdes) | ecosystem: Environmental > Aquatic > Non-marine Saline and Alkaline > Hypersaline > Microbial... | reverse complement strand
TGACTGAAGGAAGTAGTTATAAGGACCTATATTACAATCTGTAAGGGACTAAAGATGAGCATAAGACAATGTCATAAATGTGGAAAAATGGCTGAGATGCGTAAGTACTACAGGACCTGTAATGATTGCTTGACGAAGATTGAGGAACTCAAAAAGGCAAAGAAGCGATCTAAAAAGGTCGTTCGTCACATCTGTCCAGATTGCGGTAACTGGGTCAAGGATTCCAAATTTGACTTGTCAAAAGGCAAGTGTTTGAAGTGTGCTGCTAAGTTTGTCTGGCACCAAAAGCCAACGGTGAAGGTAAAAAAGTGTGAGCACTGCGGTAAGGAGTTTAGATTTGTAGGTGCCACAAAGTGGCTGTGTATCTCGTGTAGTGAGGCCAAAAATGCGAGATATGTTATACTACAGTATCGTGAGATTGACGACTATGTATTGGGCAGGTTTGTAACTGAGTATCCGGATACGATTAGCATAATACCATTTGACAGTAAAGGGGAACAAATGGATACTGTCTTGACTTTGGATAAGAGGGATTTTACGGAAGACAGTATAAAACCGTTGACTAAGTTATCATTTCAGCGAACGATGAAAAATGTAAAGGTGCTTTGATTATAAATACTGGTAGAAAAGTTCATTTTCTTTTCCAAGAGATATTTTTTCATAATTTCTCTATTGTGCCCTTCATTCTGTCAGTTTGAAGGGCATTTTTTACGTTTCCGTCAATTTTTTCTATTTTTGTCAGGCAAATTCTCGAAAATCAGGAGCATTTCCTGACGAATAGGCAATCTTCCGGGACTTATCCAAGGTTCCAAAGTTTGGAACCTTGATCCATCCGTGACCATCCATACGACTTCCACGCAGATATTTCGATGCCATTTTGATTCTGGCATCTATTTACACGCCTAAATTTTGACCTGAATGTCGGGGGGGTGTAGTCTGGATAGGGTCCGATGCCCGGGTGGAATGGGTGTCTTCTGGTGAGTTCGTCTGAAAATGTGACAAAGTGCCTCAAAACATAGGAATTCAAGGATGCCACATATTGTTATGCTCCTTTTGGTCAAGAAAAACTCCCATTGTAAGGTAAATTCCTTACATTAGAGAAAAAATTTGACATAAAGGAGCATTCAAATTTACATCCGTGGTTCTAATCCTTACTTTTTTCAGTCAACCTGGATTGATAATCTGTTTGGGACTGACGGATAAGATTTACTAAGTTATCGCAGTCTCTCTTGCCACCAAAGTAAATCACGTCCTCGGGACCTGTATCACCAACGTATCGCACATTATGCCTTTTTCCCGGGCAAGATTGACGCCATGGTATTTTGGACCTGTAGACCGGTACCTGATTAGCGATGATTGCCCTTAGTCTATCGTAATCCTTCCTTATAATCTGATAATCGTAAACATCTTCTATAATCGGGAACTTGGATAAATGAAGGTGCCATAAGTGGTATCCCTTGTCCTTTACCTCTCGGGTAAATATTCTTAGCTCGGGTATTGGTATATCCATTTTGGTTTACTTCCTTTACCACTCCATTAGTTCTGGATTCGGTTTTTGCTTTTGTGTTTGATAACTTCCATAGGGAAAATCGTTGTAAATGTAAACGGTGTTTTTGCTTGACAAAGGTCTTATTCGTCCTACTACTTGCTTGAGTGCTGATCCGGTGAACCACAAGTCAATCTGTCTCAACCTTGGGTCACGATATGTATAGTAGTTGTCCTTACGTAATCCACAATACTTTATTGTTTGTTTGCTCTTGCTGATATCAGTAATCGGATAATCTGGATCTATGGACTTTACTATTAGTTGACAAGTCTCAGGGTTGAGTACTGCTTTACCAGCAACTATAAATGACTTATCGTTTAGTGTATCGTATCCTTCCGAATTGCCTATATGGACTACAGGCAATGGTTGATTAGCATTTACAATAGCAGTTATTGGTAGATATGTGACAACTGGTAAACTTTGTTTTGTCAAATAGTCAACGAACTTCGCGTGCTTTGTTATGGATGACCTGGACATACTATACCTAGCATCCTGTATAACTTGGGCTTGCTCCTGACATTGTGGTAGACTGTGGACGACTACTCTATCCTCTCCATACATTGCCTTATATAGATCAGGATTGACGGTTGCGGAAAGTATGATAATGGTTTTCGTATCGGGTAATCTTTTTGGGCTGACGTATAGTATTTCGTCCGTTAGTCTTGCTTTGCCTTGATTGTAGTTTGCCTTGCTTATGTAGTACTCAGCATTTACAAGGAAGTCCAGGACATTGGTTTCTGGCTTATGGACAAGGACAAACTCAAGGTAGTTATTGATAAACAACTTTATATCAACCGAAGACTTATGTATTAGTCTGTCAGTCCTTTGTATGTCAAGTTCCACTCCATAAAATGACTCAAAGTTTCGTATGTCCTTGAGTGATACAGTCTTTACGTTTATCAATCTATGTATTGGGTCCTCGTCAAAAATGATAACTGGATTATGCGTTGGGCTACAAAGTACTTTGTCGTGAGTTGTGAATGTCAAGCCCTTGAGTTTTCTGGATTTATCTTCAATGTATTTTCGTCCTTCTGGATATTGCTCAAGGATTGACTTAGCTAGTTTGTATGCTCCAGCATCATAGAGTTGCTTGACGGTTGATATCTCTAATATTGCTGGTAGCTCAGGAGTTATCGTCCTTGGTGATATTGAGTGTACTATGCTCTGGTTTCTTTCTATTATTTCGTCCTTTAACTTATGCGTTGGCATTGCTACCGTTATATTGTCGGATAGATTATCCTGAATGTACTGAAGATATGCTTCGGTCTTTCCAATACCACATTGGGCACCGGCAATAATGTGTATTTTACCTTGGTATTTTGGGGACTCAATACACTGGGATAATGTATTGCTTAGAATATGCCTTACAAAAGCAACGGGTTCCATTTTATATCCTGACATTTCGCTAGGGAAGTATTGGGGTTGAATGGACTGAATGGACTTGGTAAGTAGTTGGCCTATTGGATTACACTTATCAGCATAAGGACAAAAAGAATGGCAGTCCATCGGATTATACTTGGCTCTGTAAGTGCTATTCCATACATTGCCTTTATCCAGTTTTGACAAGCACACTTTGTGTGTTTGCTGGATGTCTTGCGACATCCAGCAAAGATTAGTTATTAGTCCAAAAGTCATTTTTCGGGAGAGCTTTTTAGTAAGCCCTTTTCTAAAGAGTTTACAAGTGGACTTAAGTTCATCAGAAGTGATATTGGACGCGCACGACCTAATATGGGTGCCACTCCCCCTTTCTTCCCTCTTGGTTTCCTTATTGGCCTTAGTGGTTTCTTTAAGTGGCTTAGGGGTATCACTTGACGAATTTTTTGTTCGTCTAATATATAATATTAGACCGGGTACTTTTTCGTCAAGTGATACCCCTAATGACGTTAGATAATCAGGTCGTGCGCCAGCAATGTGCGCAGCACATTCCCTCAAAGTCCTATTGTAGTTTACGTCAATAGTCTTGATTGTCCTTGTACAGACTTCGGCCAGATATTGAGCATTGACGGTTGCTCCAAAGTCTTGATAAACGAGACTTTCAAGCCCACCTGTTGTACCAAAGTATATTCTGTCAACATTTGAGCAACTAGTATCAGCAACAGACCCAGGACCTATATAGTATGCTCTACCGTCCAATGTCCTAAAGCATCTATACCATTGTCTCCTTGTCCCTTTTTGTCCATTAGAGCAGTACTCTTTGAGTCCTTCAATCTTATACTGTGCTCTCTTGTTTGGTTTTAGTTTACATTTTGGGCTACTACCAAAGTACCTGATAAGTAGACTTACAATGTATTTGTAAAGTGCTGGTTCGCTTATTGGTTTATCAAGTATCCATATTGCCCTATACTTTTGCCACTGTTCGGTAAAGCTAAATGTCTTGTAAACAAAGCTAGGTCCAATGCCATCGCGAAGAAGTTGATTGATTATTTCGCTAATGTCCTTACAATCGTTATCAAAGTCAATGCCGATTATTTGGGACTGTATAAAGTCATTATTCTTTGCTCCTGACATTTCGGATACTCTTATCGTGTGTCCGTTAGTCAGAGCATAAGCTATTTCGTCGGCTGATAGTGATATGCTAGGATGCGTGCTGAAAAAGTGGTTGATTTTCCGCAGTTCGCCATTGCTTGGTTTTGTCTCAAAGGCAATCGGATAAACTGGTAAGTTTACTTTTGGATATTTTACGTTCATTTTTGACCTCTCATATAAGCAAAATGGACACCCTGAGCGAGAGGTCAAAAAAGCTCAAAGTGTCCATTTGCTACTACTATATAAATCCAAGGCTAGCTAAGCCTTGGTTTTATTCAATCTTGTTTTTTTTTGACCTACTCCTATATATTTAGTCCTTTTCCATTTCAAAATGATTGATTTTCGCAAACTTTTTTTACTTTTTTATATCTAAATGATAACATATTACTCTGGATATGTCAAGAGATATAATGGTGCTTTTGGCGCACCATTACATGATGGATCAAGATATACTCTGTCAATCTATGTAAACTTTCTGATCAAAAAACCGTTACAACCGTTACAAAACCAATAACTCGTTGACAATACACAACTTACAAAGAGGAAAAAACCGTTACAAAACCATTACAAAACCGTTACAACCGTTACATTTTCCGAAAAGCATCTAAAGTAGTCTTCATTCAGAATAGATACCTGACTTGCGGAGTAAGCCCGGGAGTTTCGTTGCCGATCCATTTCTTGGCTCAGGCAGTACATTGTTAGGTGCTATTGAGGCAAACTATAGATTTATCGGAGCTGATATAGACCAGAGTTGTATAAGTGCGACTCTTGACAGAGTAAACAAAATGTATGGTACCAGGCCGAAAATCAATGTAGCATAAAAAAGGGTTGTCCTGAGACAACCCCGTATACCGACTGACAAAGACTATATACCCAACTGTTCCGCAATCTCCCTGAGTTGTGTCCTCTATTCAGTAATCATTGTTTTGAGCTTACGTATCGTATTGATACTCAATCCATACTGTTTATTGAGTTCCCTAAGACTCATACGTCCAGACTGTATAGCAGGGAAAAGACCCCTTAACCCCGAATACCTCTTGAGTATCTTTTCCCTGCTACAGACAGCACCCTTTTTCCTCCCTTTGTAAACAAGTCCATTTCGTCTCGCTTCCTGGATACCCGATTTTACTCGTGCTTTGAGTGTTTCCGACTCCATCTGGGCTATTGAGGACAAGATACCTGTAATCATACTATTCATCGGATTCGGTTTGCCCTCAATAATCGTATGGTGCCCTATATTGGCAATGTGGATATTGATACCTCTTGAGGTACATTCATCCACGAAATAAGCAGTATCGGCAATCCTTCGGGCAATCCTGCTTATTTCGGATACTACAATATTCTGAACTTTGCCTGTCTCAATCAACTTCCGAAGTCTGCTAAATCCTGTCCTCTCAGAAGTGGATTTGGAATAACCAGAAATAGTGTCCTTTATCACCAATGGATTATTCCAACCATTTTTCTGGCAGACTTCCTTCAATTCGCTTATTTGCCTGTCTGCCTGTTGTGCGACTGAGGATACTCTGGCATAGATTACGTTTTTGGGCACTGTGGGACCTCCTTTGTATCACGGAAAAAGTATACTCTAAAGATAATACAAAAGGTGTCTTTTGGCAACCTCTAAATTGTTGATTATGGCGAATATACGCAGTTTTCTAAAGTTGATACAGTTGGTTTTTGAGACTGAGAGACAGTGGAGACTTATATAATGGATTATATAGAGGACTAGGCAGACTTCAGGACGATTATATAATCTGGGAGCAGTAAACTTGACAGGCGAGAATAATATATACGGTGGACTGAAACACAATATATTGTTGTCTTACTCGTCAGGATACACAATATATTGTTGCCACGTAGTCACCCAATAATATACTACGCAATATATTGTGGTCCCCCTATCCCAACTACACAACCAGTTGCGTAGTCCACCAAAAGAGTCCCTAGGTCCTAATGTAACTGCCTGGGATATGTTTTGATATTACAGTTACACTATAGTTACTCTTCTCTTGTGACTCAATCGCATATCATTGTATTTCAATGGATTAGAGAGGCATATCAGGCAACCGAAAAGACTCCCCTCACCTCCATTTACCTTTTTTGCCCGTTTTAGACAAGTGCCTGATATACAACAAAATACCACATAACTCCTTGATTTATCAGGTACTTACCTTCCTTCCTTCTCTTCTGTTGTCTTCTGTTGATTTCCATCACTTTTTGATATTTTAGTTACACTGTAGTTACAATGTTGTATATTGCTTGCTATATGAGAATTTGACCTTATTTTGACCTGAAAGGGGTTTTTCCGTGGCAAGTCTCTATAAACGCAAGACAAGTCCCTATTGGTATATCAAGTACTATCAGCACGGGAAGCAGTGTTATTATAATACGAAGACTAAGAGCAAGACTGAGGCACAAATAATCCTCAAGACAGTCATCAATCCTATTGAACTGAATACAAGGCACAAGAGCAATATCTTTGCTGTTGCGGTTGGACTTCGGGACGCAATGAGGGACTTTCGCGAGAATGTATTGATATTGAGTGAGCAAGGCACCAAAGAAAAAGCACCGAAGAGTATCAACCGTGACCAAAGAAACATTCTGAACTTTGAGGAGTATCTTGAGGCAAAAAAGATTACTGAATACTCAGAGATAACAGAGGATACAATAAGGGACTATATACAGGTCCATTGTATCCAAGAAAAGCAGAAGAAACCAAATACGGTTAATAAGGAATTGCGGATTGTAAAGAAGTTTTTCAACTGGAGTGTCAAAAAGGGATACAGCCAGGATAATCCTGCGGAAAACCTGCGCAATCCTAAGCCATCACCAAAGGCACCAAGATTTTTATCCGAAGAAGAATTAGAAAGGTTCTGGACTGCTTCTAAAGAACCATATCGGACAATGACAAAGATACTGTATCTGACTGGACTTCGGATAGGTGAGCTATTGAATGTAGAGACACAGGACATTATCAGGCATACTAAGCAGATTATTATTAGAGTAAAACCGGGGAATAAAACTAAACGTGAGACAATCATACATTGTAATAAGTCAGCTTGGAAAATCATTGAAGAGTTATTGAGTGCCAGAGATAAAAAAGCACCGAGTACATATCTCTTCTATAATGGTAACTCAAATAAGTACGACGTGAATAAAGTCAGTGACTACATAAAGAAAAAGCTAGGTGACTGTAATATAAGCGACGCATCGGTACACACATTTAGGCATACTTTCGCAAGTCACCTAGCAATACGAAATGTTTCGTTATATATCATTAGTAAACTCTTGCGGCACAAGTCCATAAGGGAAACCGAGATATACGCGCACCTTAGTACTCAGTCCGAAAGGGAAGCAGTAGAGTTATTGTTCGTTTAGAAACCACTTGTCAAGTCTGGATTGCTCGGCATATAACCACTTGCCTCTTTTAGTTATTGGTAGACTCTTGTAAGGACTGTTTTTGTCGTGCCTGTTTCGGAATGTCCACTGATACAAGGTTGCTCTGGAGACTCCATAATTATTTCTCAAGTAACCATACAGACTTTCACCCTTCAGTACATTTCCTTCCTGCGTTGACATAATAAGATAGTAACCAAGCTACACTCATTGGCTAAGCTCCTTTGCTCATTGCTGATAATAAACGGGTATAAACAGGATACGGTTGTAGTGGTGGGTGCTGCTAGTATCCTTCGTTGTCAATCATCTATATCTATTATACCATATTCTTAACAAAATGTCAACGAAGCTCTATTGTTGTTTCGGGGGTATCTTTGGTTGACTTATGGAGTTCTTCAGCACGGATTGCTCTCCACTCGGATAAAACCCAATAGCGAAATAAATCAGTTGTGCTCATGCCATAGTAATCATTTATCTCGTCAATCTGCTTTTTTTGACTTGGCGTTATCCTTATTACCTTGTATCCCTTCTTTTTCTCAGCTTTCATTTTTCATTCACCTCAAGTCAAGTTAATAAGAGGGCACTTTGGATTGTTAGGGGGAGCCTGTAAGTATTCAGCAACAATCCTCGGTGCCCCTAAAAGTTAAGTGATGGTGGACTACAGGAGAGCTCAGTTGCGGAATTTACGGGCACAACTTGAGTTTATTTTCACGCATCCACCACCACCATTGTTAAGGAGCATCCCTCAAGGGACGATATTCAACGGGCAATTTTTATTCAGCGAAATAGCTAGCTGACTTACGGTATATACGGTAAATGGCAGACTCTTCGGCATACTCTTCATTGCTCGGCGATGATTCATTGTTCGGCAATGACTCATTTTCGGAATCAATACCCATCTGCTTTAGTATCTCGTCAATGTATTCTACAACCGGGGACCTTGAGTAATCATTCTCGCGAAGCCAACCTTCCATCCACTCAACAATCGCACTGTATATGTCCTCGGTGTCACTGTCTCGGTTAAAGTCTACAATCTGGACGACTGCCTTACTAATCTCAGCCTTGACTGACTGAGGCAATTTATCCGAACCAGCACTAGTTGCCTCAGTGCTTTCCTTCCTCAGTCTCTTTTTCATAGTGCCTTTGGTTCTAAACTCAGCCATTGGCTTTGCCATTGGCTTTGCCTCCGGAGTAATCAACTTGGCAATCTGCTGCTTGACGAACTCCATCCATTCATTTTCGGCAAATGGTTCCTCAAGTGTGTCGTTGATACCTTTTGCCTTTGCCATCACGTCGGCAAGCGCCTGACTTACGGCTACAATGTCCGATAAGTCAATATTGTAAAAGGTTTTGCGGATGGCTTTGTCAAGGTCCTTTGTCATCCACTCAGGGTATTCGTCCTGCTCCTCCTCAAGCAGTTCGTCCTGCTCGTCATCAGTCTCAACTGCTAATTCGTCCCATTCTTTAGACATTGCCATATCGGCAAATATCTTTTTCGCCAAGTCCAGGCTGACCTCGGGATTGGTGCTGGCATAATCCAAAAGCGCCCTGTTTATCTGGCTCAATATCTGTTCGTCGTTCTCGGTTCCCTTCAATCCGTCAATAACCGCCTGAACTACCTTTTTGATATCTCGCGTTATGACTTCTGTCTCTTCAGCTTCACGAATTATTCTTTTAGCGAAGTCGCTTATATATGCTTTTACACTCATTGTCTTTTATCTCCCTGCCTTTAGTGATGACTGTCTAACAGCTCTACCTGTCTTCCAGTCCTCGGAAAACTCCTCAGCCTCCTTGAGTAAGGCATCTAACTTCTCAGGTCTCATTTTGCTAAAGTCGTGTTTGATCTTCTTTTCTATAAGCTCGTCAAACTTTTCCTTTATATAACTATCAAGCTTAGATTTGGATATTGCCTTATCTATCTTTTCGTCAATCAATGATTCCACAAGTTCTAACGCTGCTTTTTTGAGTTCTGTTTTAGTCATTTTCTCCTCCTTCTCTAAGTTCGTCAATACCTAGAACTAAATCGGCAACTGACAAGCTATCGGTTACCATCCCATCAATCTCTTCCGCGAGTTCAGGATTGCCTTGAAGTAAGTCTTTCAGGTCAGTAAGGCAGTTCCTTAGCTCACTAAGTTTTGTATCAATAGCCTTATCGTTGACTTGAGTGTCGTTTACATTGTCATCTGCTTGGTCATCCTGTTCCAACCAGTAGTTGGCTGCTTCGGTTACTGTCCTTGCCTTTCTGTCCGGGGTTAGCTCATCAAGAAGTTGGTACCCTCTGTTGGTAAGATACCAACAGCCGCCTAACTTAGTCTTTTGCTTTCTATCCTCGGAAAACAACTTATGGGCTGTTTGGATTGTTACGTTTAACTTTTTTGCTGCTTCTGTCAATTTCATTTTTACCTCTTGTTGGTTTTTCCGTTCATATAAATATTTATAAGTCATTCTGAATGACTTTCTATTATTATTTATAGTTTTACAAATCGGAGTATTTTAGCAATGAGTTATAATTATGGAAGTCTACAGGACTACATTTTATTTCGCCAACGACATTGTAAGCCAATATCCCCGCAGACAATCGTAAGAGGTGGACTATACAGCTCATCATATATATGGGCTGAAAACGAATACAAGAAAGCAGGAAAACCAGTACCCAGCTCATTTTTTAGCCAATGGGATTTCTTTCCCTTGTTTATTTGCGGAGAAACTCGCAAAGTTGCTAAAAACTCCCAAAAAAAGTACCTTGACGGTATCAACCTCCATTTTCTGCCGGTGCCGATTCGCCTAGAAATAGTACGCAATCGTAAGTTACCTTTGCCCGACAGTGTAATAAAGGAGGCAATAAGGCACTACAGGTACGAAGGCATCAAAAGAGTTTGGTTTGTTCCTAAAGCAGTACAAGAGGAAATGTGCCTATTTTACGCTGATACTTACTTTAGCAGTACTTACGGCAGAGTAACAGGACAAACAAAAAGTCAGGCTAAAAAGTTTGTACAGCATTACAAAGATGCCGAGTTGACTGAAGGAAGCAGTTATAAGGACTTTTACTACGGGGCTAACGGGGACTAAAGATGAGCATAAGACAATGTCATAAATGTGGAAAAATGGCTGAGATGCGTAAGTACTACAGGACCTGTAATGATTGCTTGACGAAGATTGAGGAACTCAAAAAGGCAAAGAAGCGATC
>Ga0208218_1001086_pt1 | contig 10667 bp, 11 predicted proteins | sample HotLakmasection3_FD_184726 | JGI IMG/M metagenome (GOLD analysis project Ga0208218, IMG submission 184726) | Hypersaline microbial mat communities from Hot Lake, Washington, USA - Section #3 (SPAdes) | ecosystem: Environmental > Aquatic > Non-marine Saline and Alkaline > Hypersaline > Microbial... | reverse complement strand
CAAACAATGGATCTGGCTGGCGATGAACGTGAGACCCGCGAAATTATTGAGGTGCATGTCGGTGATCGCAGGCGCGACGGTGCCCGTGCCCTGTGGCGTTCTTTGCCCCGCTCTACCGGCAATGCGCGGTCTGCTACAGTGATTTTTGGGAGGCCTACGCAACCGTGCTACCCAGTAAGCGCCATCGGGCGGTCGGCAAGGAGAGCGGTCCAACCAGCCCCATTGAACGGTTTAACCGTACCCGACGCCAACGAGTTTCGAGATTAGTCCGGAAGACCTTGTCTTTCTCCAAAAAGCTAGAGAATCATATGGGTGCGATCTGGTATTTCATCCACCACTACAACGCATGCGTACAGGTTTAGTTAGGATTACCGTTGCACCCACGTGATCACCGTCGTGTGATGCTCCCCTTGTCACGCTCAATGGCCCGAAAGCGAGACCGATTGGCAGACATTCTAAGACACTCACGCTTGAACTTATCGGAGTAGCCTCTGGGCGGATCATACTGGGCAATGAACTGACGACCGTATTCGACGCAGATGTGATTTTGCTTGCCTTCTTTTGCTGTTCTTACGGATATGAGTAGCTCCACACTCAGGACATTGCATTGCCATTTCCCCTTAATTTATACCTTCATCATGCAACGCCTTGATTTTCTGAACCGAAATGCAATGGTTTGTTTCTATCAAAATCACTTTCTCCACTTCAGAGCACCACATTCTGTATTAAATTCAAAAGCTTTAAGGCAAAAGGATTGTAGGCTTTTTTAGGCATTTGAGCTATTGCCCATTTTTCTCAACAAGGATTAATTATTGAGGATTTGGCGCAAGGGAATTCCTGTAGTCCTTATGTCTTCGTTCTAAATATCTGATGTATCAGAGGTAAGGGCGAAATGTCAGATCAAACCCTGAGATACTAGTATAAAATGATACGGTAAGAGAAAAGATGTACTGTGTTGTCCACTACCTTTGCGTGGCTGATGGCAGTTCTCCAAAGGTGCTTTATGGAGAGATAGCTGATGGCTATCGTGATAGTGAGGCTAGCAGGAATTTTTGGTGGCAGCGATTTAAGATACTTAGAAAGATTATGTTTGCTGATGTTGATGCAAAACAGGTTTTGGAGCTGTATTGGCGTCTGCCAAAATCGGAAAGAGAGGCAATGCTGGTTCGGATTCTTCGGGAAACTCCGGTCACCTTGATTGTCGGTGGAGAAAATGATGAGCCCCAGGTTGTAATTTTGGGTCAACGTGAAACGACTAGAATTCTAGGTCGGATAGTTGATCGATCAGCTACCTCTTAATTCTTCAACACTGTTTCCCGTGCTTTCACGATAACTCCAAGAAATTCTTGGAAGTCTTGCAAGGAGCACTGCTGTAGATACTGCCGTAAAGAGTGCATCAGGGTAGTTTTCTGGAGCGAGAGTTGCTCAGTTTGGGAGGCGGGAGATACCAGTTGCCAGAAATGTTGCTGAGCCTCGTCCGGTAAGTGCTCAAGCAAGCGCTGAAGCTTGGCTAGGGAAATATCGGTTTGACGCCGTAGAAAACGTGACAGCAAAGAATCGGACACTCCAGCTTTCTCTGCTAATTCTGCACGATTAAGAGGGTATGCCTCAATCGTTGCGATGAAGGCATCATGTAAACCAATGGTAGGACAGGTAACAGGGATGGGATCGGACATAGGAGAACTCCGAACTTACACTTAAATAAAAGTATAAAAAATCACTCAGCTCAAAGCATTTTTCGGGAAGAGTTTATCTTTTTCGCAAAGAAAATGTGAAGGCCATCCAAATTGTAGTCAAGAAAAACGCTTGCATATTTCTTTTTTGTGAGGGAGATATCTGGGGGATATCTGCCCGATACCCTGCAAGGGAATTTTAGACTGAGTGCAATCCAAGATGAACACTTCTTCCCCAGAGTACCCAAAGGTTGCCGATGAGCAGATCAAGGCTGTCACGATCGCTGGCCGCGAGATCGTTTTCTTTGAGCTACGGACAGCTTATCGTTTTGAGGCGGGGGCATTAACCGAACTTGACCACATCTGGGTGCGTGAGTCAGATGTCCTTGCGGATTCTCCTTCTTCGGCGATTACCAGATTTTTGCATCAAAGCCATTCCTGGTTTGGAGTGCCAGAAGGGGTTTGGTTAAACGGTCGGGTGGTGAAGCCCATTCCATTTATGGAGGCTGTGCAGTTCTGGGCACAGCGATCGCAGGCTCCGGGTGATCAGTGGTCGGCACTGGTTATCCGTGAATTGGAGCGGTTAGAAGAGCTCGTTTATAACGTCTTCCACGGCATTGAAGTTGCGGAAGACGACCAGTGGATAGTCACTTATCGAGACTTTGATGGTCGGCCTGCGGCGTTAGCGCACGACTCTCATTCCCTTGCGCCGACGATGTACCAACCCACTAGCAGCGAACGTGAAGCGATCTCCCACCAGGGTCGTGTAGTTGCGTGATTAGATTGATACTTCAAAACAGCCAATTGCCTCAAGGCCCAGCGAACGGGTTCACCAAAGTTTCGCCAAGCCTGGTTCCAGGCATTAAGAGGCAAAGGCGATCGCATAAACAACCTCGATACAGCGCTTGAAGTTGGCCATAGGCAAATCCAGAGTGCCCCTAGATTTTCGAGTATGTAGCTGGAAATGCAATCCCGAACCTTAAAAAAGGTTGGGTGGATATCTGGGGGATATCGGCTCGGTATATTCCCCATAAGCAACAAAGCAGACCTAGAGGGCTCTATGGAATCCAGACACTTCAATCTATCTGCCGATCCCGGTTCATCCAGCTTTGATGATGTCCCCATAGATTTGCTCCAGCCGTTGCTAAGGCAGGTGTTGCAGGAGGTGATGGGGGATGTATCGCTGGTTGAAGATGGCGATAGCTCTTCCCCTCAGCTAATCCGCGATCTAGAAGGTGTAATGTCAAATCTGACGGAGATTTGCGAAGTCTTGGCAGATCGAGCACTGACAAGAGCACAGCTCCAGGCCCTAGCCGAGTTGGAACTGGCGATCGAGGTAGTGCAGAACAAAGCGGCGACGTTTATTGCTCAATTTTCGATGTGAGGTCATCTGATGCAAGTCTCAATTCATCCAAAAGGCAAACGAATCATTCAAGATTGCCTGGGCGATACCTTATGGATTGCCGGGCCGGGCATTATACTCTTCCTAGCTCTGCGGTGGGTCTTGCCGATCAACCTAGTGCCATCGTCGTCAATGGAGCCAACGATACCGACTGGAGCGAAGGTGCTGGTAAACCGAACGCCTGCGGCGGTGGATACGCTCCAGCGTGGAGATGTGGTTGTTTTTGATTCGGGTTACCGGACGGGGTTCGGGAAGCGTGAACCTGTGGTCTTTTTGAAGCGGTTGGTTGCACTGCCGGGAGATACGGTGGCAATTGAGGCAGGTCAACTGATCGTGAACGATGTGCCGATTAAAGAAACGTATGCGACGGCAATGGCGGCACCCTTTGGGAGGATGACGGTGCCCGAAGGACATTATTTTGTCATGGGTGACAACCGGGAGCACTCCTACGACTCCCGGTTTATGGGACCAATTCCCCAGAAAGCTATACAAGGGAAGGTCAGCCGCATTCTTGCCTGGGATGAGTTTCTGGTATCGCCCAACCAGAATGGTTCATTTGCGTTGGTGGCGAATTGAGATGCTTACCGAGGAGGGTTTTAGCGCTTAGGGGAGTCATATTCCGATTCCCCATGCACGCGTTGCAGGTTCTTTCGCTGTGGCTGTACTGGCAGATGGTGCAGGGCGTTTCATAAAGACGACTGTTTGGATCGCCAGGAGGATAGACACCCCAGTTGGAGAAGGCCGCATCATTCGAGAACGACAGTGCATCAAAAAAGTAGTATCCGATGCTTTCTTGCGTATGGATAAACGGGAATTTGTAACCCGTTATCAGGCTCCATGGTGCAGTGGGATTCAAAGCTGCTAGTTCCGCACCAATATGCTTCCGAATTTTATGAACACTTCTATCTATTGTTCGCACGTCTGGGATTCTGGGGGATGTGTCTCTAATCTCATCAGAGATCCGCTTGGATAGTTCGAGTCGACTCCAAATTGCTCTGGGATAACTAATGAGAATTTTGAGCAGAATGAATTGCAAGGGAGTGACTCTGAAGTGATTCAAGAGAGTGCCGTGTGTCGTTTTAACGTGACAATCATGTGTTCTGGTATTCAGCAGCAAATGTGGAGATATCAGTACGTCCTTGCCGATACTAAGACGCCGATCTAAGGCTTTTATTTGAGAAAACAATAGCTTTTCTTGAATCGGCTTCTCAAATACTAAATCAAATCCCAGGTTGAGAAAATCATCGATTTTATTGGTTCTCTCTGCATGGGGAATCATACCGATGGTGATTGGATAGTAACCGCCAGACGTCGGATTTATGTATAGCTTCTGCAACTGCAAAAAGAAGGGTTGCAGGGTAAAAGTTGACTCGATATCGATGCAAACAATGTCAGGCTGATCTCTGGCAATTGCTATCAGTGATTGAGATGGAGATGAGCAATTGACTTCATTACCATGTCCACAGAAAAGCTTGCTAAGGATGCTAGCAAATCTTCCATCTTGACCAATGAGAAGTACACGCATAGAGAGAGTAATTGAAAATCGTATTTCCGAATAACCTAATTTTGCATGGAAGCCTCTGGTCTGCACGTTACCATCCCAACTTTTTAGGGTGTCTTTAGAATCTTGGTAAAACTTAGCTTTAGTTGTTGCTTCTTAATCGTTTAGGTTTCTTGTCCAAGAAAGTTAGGGGAACTTTACTCGAAAAAAGGTTTGGGGGATAACTGAGGGATATTGGCTCGATAAGTTGTTTCCCATAGGCCATCAGCCTAGTTAAGCGTTAACTGTTCTAATTAGGGAAACAGCAATGACTTCACTTACTTTGAAACCGGAAGAACGTCAGTTTGCTCGACAACTTTCAGGCCGCATCGTTGCTGACTTGCAAGGGCAGCAACGTTATTCTGCTTCGACAGCCGCGACGACGACCGTTTCTCGCCCGGCATGGTTGCAAAGCCTGCAAGAGAATAAATTTCTGCGGAAATTAGCAAGTGTTTTGCCTTACTGCTTATTGGGCGGAACGCTGGCCTTCCACCTAATTGCTTCTACGCCTGCCCTAGTGATCGGTGTTGCCCTTCTGGCGGCGATTCGGCTAGTTGTGGGTCGAGTCAAGAAAAATAACCCCGTGATCCAGCGCATGTTTGCCAAAATCGGGCATCGGAAGTACATGCGGATGATTGCTGCGTTGTTGTTTGGTGGAACATTGTGGGGAGTGCTGAATAATACGGCCCATGCTCAGTTCTTGACCGGGGCTGAAACGTTCTTCACCGATACCTTTGGTGCTACGGCTGGTGACACCATTCCCATCGTGTTCGGGGTACTCCGGGCGATCTTCCTGCTCTATATCGCTGTGTCGCTTATCCGTATCGTCAACGCCGCCAGAAATGACGATGATTGGCAGCAAATGGCTAAGGCTCCTCTCATTATCGTGATGGCTGTTGTGGTTGGTGATGTGCTGACAACGCTTGTAGTAGGCGCATAGATGCTCATGCAGGTTTTATCGAGCTGAAAGGCAGCTCGATAAAACAGACCTATCTCGTCAACGTAGTTCTGTATCTTGTGGGTGTGAGCAATGGCGGCATCAGATCCTAATGAATTTATTGCCGTGAATGGGGCTCTAAACCTGAAACCGAGTTTTGGCCCGATTCCAGCAGACCAAGTGATTCCCTGGTCTGTAATTGTGCTTGCCAATATTGTTGTGGCCAACCGCATCCTGGGCCTGAGCTGGATTACCACAATTTTGAGCACGGGGTGGGGGATCGCGACCTGGTGGATTCTGACGGGCAGCGATGCGAGTCGATTTCTTTCTAAATTTCATTCGCCCCCCCTATGGCTCTATGGCAATTTGACCTACTACAGTCCGCTGCAACCTCCCCCAGAGTTAGATCCCAACAAAGTGCAAAAAGCTGCCCACCGCCCGCGCCTGCGCTCCCGCCGATGGCGGCGACGAATCAATCGCTAAATCTGACATCTTGCACCCGGTTTTTCTCAATCAGCCAGTTTTTGATGGCTGAAAAGCCTATTCTTCGGTTGAATCCCAGTTAGTAATTTAGTTCATCTGCACTGGTGAAAGAGCTGATTAAAGCCAATTTGCTGCTTCATTGCTTTGAGAGTACGGTCATGAAACGAGAACCCAAGCTAGGAAAACGCACCAAAGTTCCTTTATTTACTAAAGGAAAGCCGAAAAGCCAAACGGTTCATGCGTTTGAGGACTTTTGTGCGCTCCGAGGATTCCTCCAGTACAAGATGAAGGGCCGCGATGTCGGGGCTGCACTACTGTCGCGTAAGGGAGTTTATCGTCTGGTCTTTGGGTTTGCGTGTAGGGGCATTCACGATACGCTCCGCCCGGATCAGGTGTTGCCGACTGTCGACAAAATTGAGGCTGGTCTCAAAGAACTGTTTACAGGCAGTATGCTGACCTTTCATCTGTCGAGCTTTGCCGACGATGCGGATCGACAAGTAGAACTGGATCAACTCATTGAGAAGAGCGCTTCGCCGGAATTAAAGCTCATTATGATGAGCGAGAAACAGCGGGTGAAGGCACTGGCTGCATCTGGAGTGCGCCGAGTTAAATCCCTCCATATCTATTGCAGCGCAACGATTGGAGGGGATGATCCGACCGATGTGGACTCTGATGTGATTGAAAAGATCCTGGCAAAGCTGCTGGGTTCCTGGGAGCGCTTTAAGGGAAACGGTGCAAGCCTTGAGCAAAGTCGATTTGAGGAGATTTTTCGAAACGCCTTTGAGCGTTATCTGCTGTATGAATCCCTGCTCGATGTCAAGATGGGACTGGATGTTACTCCCCTTTCCATCGAAGCTCTGTGGCAAAACGTTTATCGGGTATTCAACGTTTCTGCTGCTCCCGCTATCCCGAACCCAATCGTGTTCGATGGGCATCGCCTTATCGAGCAACCGACCACGGATTTAGATATTAAAAGTTTGCTGGTTCAGGGAGAGGGCGGTGAGTCACGGGTGCCAGATGCGGATCGCGCCTGGGTCAATGTACGGGGGCAATATGTCGGCGTCATGACGGCGACCAGTAAACCCGCAGGTTTTTCCAATATGCGGTCGCAACTCCGGTATTTATGGGATGTGCTGTGCCGTCCTTACGTCATTGATACGGACATCATCTGCCAGATCACGCCTGCCAATGCGGCGATGGTGAAGACGCAGATGCAACGGCTGATCAAGCAGAGCAACAATGCGGCTCTCAATGCGGCAGACCATCGTTCCATCGATGTTGCTGCAACGCTGCGCACCCAGAAAACGGTGAATGCCGCGGCCCAAATCATTGAAGGAGCGCTCCCCGTTAAAGTGGCGACAGTATTTCTGGTTCACCGTCAGTCCCGCATCAAGCTGGATGAAGCGTGTCGGCAGTTGTCTGAGTGTTTTGCGCTGCCTGCGAAGGTGGTGCGGGAGAAGGAATTGGCTTGGCAGTATTGGTTGCAGTGTTATCCCTTACTGGCCTGGGAGAAGCTACTGGGAGCACCCTATAACCGGACGATGACTTACTTAAGCAATGAAGCTCCAGGGCTCATGCCGCTGACGATGACGCGGAAGTTGAGTGATCAGGGGTTTGAGCTAATTGCGGATGAGGGAGGTAGTCCGATACGGGTTGACTTCATCAATGAGCATCGTAATATTGCCTGCTTTGGGACAACGCGCTCCGGTAAGTCAGTGGCCATTTCTGGCATGATGTCGCAATTCCTGGCACATCGCTACCCGATTGTATGCCTGGACTATCCGAAGCCGGACGGGAGTTCCACGTTTACGGACTATGCCAAGTTTTTAGAGCCCAATGCAGCCTACTTTGATATTGGCCGAGAAAGTAACAATCTGATGGAGATGCCCAACCTGGCAGGGCTGACTTTAGATCAGAAAGAAGAACGCTTTCAGGACTACAAAGCATTTCTAGAATCGGCCCTGGTAACGATGGTCCTACCCTCCACGGATGGGCAAGTACTCCTTGAGCAAACGATTCGGAGTTTGCTCGGGCGTGCCCTGACGCGCTATTTCAAGGATTCAGATATTCAGGTTCGATATGCAGCGGCGGCGGCGGGAGGGTATGGTTCTGCGGCCTGGGATAATGTGCCGACGCTGCATGATTTCATCCAGTTCTGTGCTCCTGAAGCTCTTGATGTTGAGAACAAGGCAGGTGCCGAAATCGAGGCCGCATTGGGTCAAATCCAGTTGCAGCTGAACTATTGGCTTAATTCGAGAATTGGTCGGGCGATTAGTCGACCCAGTTCCTTTCCCACCGATGCCCAATTGCTTGTCTTTGCGCTGCGGAACCTGAGCAATGAGAATGAGGCCGCAATTTTGTCACTGTCGGCTTATTCTGCGGCATTGCGTCGAGCGTTGAGTAGTCCCAAATCCATTTTCTTCATTGATGAATCACCGATTCTCTTTGAGTATCCGGTGATTTCTCAGCTGATCGGCAGACTGTGTGCGAACGGAGCGAAAGCGGGGATTCGCGTATTTCTATCGGCCCAAGACCCCGACACCATCATGAAGTCTGCCTCTGGCCCCAAGGTAATGCAGAACATGAACATCAAGATGGTGGGACGTATACAGACGGTGGCGATTGATAGCTTTGTGAACTTGCTCAACTACGAGCGCACAATAATTGCGAGAAATGCATCAGAGGCTTTCTTTCCAAAACGTTCAGGGTTGTATTCCAACTGGTTGGTGGACATTGATGGGCACAGCATTTATGCCCGCTATTATCCCGGTCCCGTGCAGATTGCCATCGTTGCGAACAACCCAGATGAGCAGTACGCCCGGACGCTCAAGCTAGAGCAGAGCCGGGGCAACAAACTCAGAGCTACCTACGAATTCGCTGTGGACTACGTTCAGGCGATTCAAAACGGGGCGGGACTGCATGGGTTGATTGAAGCTTACGAGCAGCAGTCCAGCCAAACAGCGTCAGCTATTTCTGCTGTAACTGATGTTGTGCAGGTGAGTGCGTAACTAAGGAGCAAAACGATGGCTATCACCGCAGGTTTGAGAGTGGGTCAAATTACGAGGTGGACGACGATTACGTTGCCGATGGTTTGGGCGCTGGGGTTGGGTATCGGGACTACGCCTGTTGTTGCCCAATCTCTCGTGGATTCCAGTCAAGCTCCAGTTGTTGGACCGGATGGCAACCTTTATCCGCCCGGAACGGTCTTTGAAGAAGTTCCGCCAGGAGATTTACCGTCAGGAGGACTTCCTGATCCTTCGGTAACAACCGGCGGAACCTGGGGACAGGGCACCTCAATTCTCAACGGTGACCTGGAAAGTATCCTGAATGGTGACTTAGGGAGTATCTTCAACGGCGATTTAGGTAGCATTCTGAGCGGTGATTTAGGCAGCATTTTAGACATCGACAGCATTCTCGGTGAGGTCTTAGGTGGTGACTTGGGGAGTATCCTCAACGGTGACTTAGGCAGCATTCTGAGCGGTGATTTAGGCAGCATTTTGGACATCGACAGCATACTCGGTGAGGTCTTAGGTGGTGACTTAGGGAGTATCCTCAACGGTGACTTAGGTGGCATTCTGAGCGATGATTTAGGGAGCATCCTGAATGGCAATTTAGGCGGCATTTTGGACGGCGATTTAGGCAATATTTTGGGCGATTGGGGAGGGATTTTTGAGAGTGGCGATCTGGGCGGCATTCTCAACGGCGGAATTGGTGGTGACTTGAGCGGAGTACTCGGCGATCTCGGTGACATTCTCAATGGTGGCGACCTGGGTGGCATTCTCAACGGCGGAATTGGTGGCGATCTGGGTGGAGTGCTCGGCGGTCTAGGAGGAATATTCGGCGGCAATGATAGCTACTCCGCCACTATTGAACTCAGCCTGCCGTCATTGGGTGAGTCTTTAGTCTCGTGGAATACGCTGGCTGGAGATGCCTCTGGTGCGTTGCTGAATAATGTCGTGAGTACCTTTGGCGCAGCGCCCAACATCATTACAGGTGCGTTAGGAGTACCGGATGTATTGGCCTCCCAAGTCGCCGTGACGGATACCGTGATGAGCGGCACAGAAAATGGCTCTCCTACGGGTATCAGCCAGCGGGCAGATCGCTTCAACGTTAACCCTGTGGCATTGTCCGAAGCCGTCGGTAAAGAAGTTTCCAGGGCTGCATCGGTTGGCTTCTCCAATACCTTGCTTTCTGAAGCAGGGCAACAGGCGATAGTCGAAGAGGTGCAGGCGACCGATGAAACGCTGAGCGAAATTGTGAACTTGGCGACTGAGGCGCAAGACCTTGATGTAACCCAGGACGTGATGAAAAACCTATCAGCCATGCTAGCTCAGCAGTCATCAATCCAGGTTGCTGGTTACGGGCAGACAATTCAGTTGCGGCAGCAATTTGCAGCGGATGCGGTAGTACAGGCAGAGGCGGCAGAAGAATTAGCGGCGATGAGTCGCAGAGCCCAAACTGAACCGATGGCGGCAGCGGCGGAGGTCATACAGTCTTCGTCAACGTTGGTGATGTTTTAGTGAGACGGGGATGATGAGGGCGCATCTAGGGGTTGGGGGAGATGATGGGCAGGGACAAATCATCGTCTGCAAAGAGGACATCAAAGCGTTGATTGACCCAGGCGACTCGTAG
>Ga0208218_1001085_pt1 | contig 10679 bp, 10 predicted proteins | sample HotLakmasection3_FD_184726 | JGI IMG/M metagenome (GOLD analysis project Ga0208218, IMG submission 184726) | Hypersaline microbial mat communities from Hot Lake, Washington, USA - Section #3 (SPAdes) | ecosystem: Environmental > Aquatic > Non-marine Saline and Alkaline > Hypersaline > Microbial... | reverse complement strand
CGTCTTTCAGGGCATCTACGCGGATATTGGCGACGAACAGAGCATCGAGCAATCCCTGTCGACGTTCTCCAGTCACATGACCAACATCATCAGCATTCTGCGCGAGTGCAGCTCCCGCTCGCTGGTTATCCTCGATGAACTGGGCGCTGGCACCGACCCGGCCGAAGGCTCCGCGCTGGCGCGTTCGCTGCTGAATAGACTGCTGTCCATGCGCGTGACGACCATGGTCAGCACACATCATCCGGAACTGAAAATCTACGCGGTTGATACCCCGGGGGTGCGCAACGCCAGCGTCGAGTTTGATCTGGAAACACTCGCACCGACGTATCGGCTGGTTGTAGGTCTGCCGGGACGCTCAAACGCGCTGGCGATCGCCAGTCGTCTCGGTCTGGCGGATGACATCATCGCCGGGGCACGGAGCATGGTCGCCACAGAAGACCTCGTCGCCGATGACCTGCTGGACGAAATACAGCATACCCGGCAGGAAATTCGGCAGAAGGATGCCGAAGTTACGGCGCTGCGCGACGAGATCGCCGGACTGCGCGATGACCTTCAGGCACGTCTGGATAAGATCGAAGACGAACGGCGCGACATCCTCAATGCTGCGCGCCGCACCGCCGAAAGCGAGCTGGACGATGTCCGCAAAGAGATCAAGCGCCTGCAGGCCGATATGCGCCGCACCGGTATGCCGCTGGAAAAAATCGAAGCGCTTAAGGCTGCCGCAGACAAGATGACCAACTGGATCGGCAGCCCATTGGACGACGGCGAAGTGGAAGCCGTCCAGGATACAGACTGGAAGCCGCGCGTCGGCGACACCGTATACCTGGATACGCTCAACGCCGAGGGCACCATCATCGAGCTTGACAGCAAAGAAGCCCTTGTCCAGGTAGGGTCGCTGCGCGTCCGCGCCCGGTACAACGACATGCGCAAACGCACGCGCAGCGAACGCCGCGCATCGCAGCGCGGTCACAAGCGCGAGTACAAGCCCACAGAAGCGGCACCACCAATGCCCGCTTCACCCGGCATGGAGATCGACCTGCGCGGGCAGCGCGTTGAAGAAGCGATCGAACAGCTCGACCGCTACATCGACGCCGCTTACCTGAGTGGGCTGCCCTTCGGGCGTATCATTCACGGCAAAGGAACGGGCAAGCTCCGTGAAGCCATCCGCGACTATTTGCAGAATCACGCGCTGGTCAGCAAGTATACAACCGCGGAGGCCAATGAAGGTGGAGCCGGCGTGACGATCGTCCACATGGCACCGCTGACCTGAGCCAGCCAGGACCACCTACATCCTGAAGACGCCGTAGCGCGTCGGCTCGCTGGGCTTATTGAGACAGGCGGACAAAGCTAACCCCAATACACGGCGCGTCTGCGCGGGATCAAGTATGCCATCATCCCACAGACGCGCTGTGCTGTAATACGGGCTGCCCTCTCGCTCATATTTGGCCAGGATCGGCGCTTTGAACGCCTCCTGCTCAGCGAGCGTCATATCATCCACTCCCTGGCGTGTCAGTTGATCACGCTTGATCGTCAGCAGGACGTTCGCCGCCTGCTCACCGCCCATGACGCTAATGCGGGCGTTTGGCCACATCCACAGGAAGCGCGGCCCGTACGCTCGCCCGCACATGCCATAGTTCCCAGCACCAAAACTGCCACCAATGATTACCGTCAGCTTGGGCACGGCCGCATTCGCGACCGCATGCACCATCTTTGCGCCATCGCTGGCGATGCCGCCCTGCTCATAGGACTTGCCGACCATGAAACCGGTCACGTTCTGCAAAAACAACAGCGGGATATTACGCGTCGTACACAGCTCGATAAAATGCGTGCCTTTCAGTGCCGATTCGCTGAACAAGACGCCATTATTCGCAATAATGCCCACCGGGTAGCCTTCCAGATGGGCGAAGCCGGTCACCAGCGTGGTGCCATAGTTCGACTTGAACTCTCTGAAACGACTGCCATCGACCAGCCTCGCGATGACTTCACGTACGTCATAGCTCTCACGGAAGGTCGCAGGTATGATGCCATAAAGTTGCTCCGGATCGTACAGCGGCGGTTCTGGCGGTCTGACGTCCATATCAATGCGCTTAGGCCGATTGAGCGTCGCCATGATTCCGCGCAGAATCTCCAGCGCGTGCGCGTCATCTTCTGCATAGTGATCCGCGACGCCGGAGATATGGGTATGAACGTAGGCTCCGCCCAATTCCTCAGCGCTGACTTCTTCGCCCGTCGCAGCTTTGACGAGGGGTGGCCCACCCAGAAAGATCGTCCCCGTGCCCTTGACGATCACAGTCTCATCAGACATAGCCGGCACGTAGGCCCCGCCAGCGGTGCAACTGCCCATCACCGCACTGACCTGCGGGATACCCGCTGCACTCATCTGGGCCTGGTTGTAGAAGATCCGCCCGAAGTCGTCCACATCCGGGAAAACTTCATCCTGCATGGGCAGGAACGCGCCACCGCTATCGACCAGGTAAATGCACGGCAGATGATTCTCAATGGCGATCTGCTGTGCGCGCAAGTGCTTTTTCACGGTCATCGGGTAGTATGAGCCGCCTTTGACGGTGGCATCGTTCGCCACGATCAGGCATTCGACGCCGCTCACCCGCCCAATCCCGGCCACGACGCCGGCAGCAGGCGTCCAGTCATCGCCGTAGAGGTCCCAGGCTGCCAGAGGCGCTACTTCCAGAAACGCTGAGCCTGGGTCGAGCAGCCGGTCGATGCGGTCGCGTACAAAGAGTTTCCCCTGCTCCTGGTGACGCTGCTGATACTTTTCGCCCCCGCCCTGGCGTACCCTCGCCAGCCGCTCGCGCAATTCCATCACCAGACTGCGATTGACCTGCTCATTGTGAAGAAAGCGCTCATCAGCAGGGTTGATATGGCTGTCAAGAATCTCCATCAAAAGCAATCCTTTTGCAGCAAGTTTATTGCGCTCGATTGTAACCTATCTCCCGCCCTGGGTGGACGTTCAGCAGTCCACTGACCGTGTGGAAACCGCCACCACGTGTTATAAATGCCCGCATGAAGTCTGAAAACAATTTTCAGGGATACGGGGCAGCACCCCCAGCGCCACACAAGCGGACCACCATCATTCACAACAGGAGAACAGAGACATGGCCGATTACGCCAGCAGAATGAGCGCTCTGCTCGATCGCACAACAGCCGACGTCGTCGCGCTGGTGCCGGGCGCCAATATGATCTATTTCACGGGGCTGCATTTTCATCTGAGCGAGCGGCCCACAATTGCCTTTCTCAGCCGCGAAGGTCTGAGCTTTGTCATTCCTCAGTTGGAAATGGGCAAGCTGGCCGCACGCCCCGACCTCGAAGCCCACGCCCTGCCCTGGTCGGATGGCGAAGGCTATCGCGGCAGCATTCAGCAGGCGGTTGCAGCGCTCAAACTGGATCAAAAGCGTCTGGGCGTCGATGGCATGACGATGCGCGTCTTCGAGTGGCTTGCCCTGGCATCAGCAGGTATGGATGTCAGCACTGCGGAGGATGTCGGCCAGCTGCTGCTGTGGCAGCGCAGCATCAAGACAGCAGCGGAGGTCGATGCCATACGGCGCGCCATCGCGCTCAGCGAGGAGGCCCTGCACGCCACACTGCGACAGGTCGGCCCAGGCATGAGTGAACAGCAGATCGCCACACTACTCAGCGATGAACTGAGCGCTGCCGGCAGTCAGTCTTACGCTTTCTCTCCGCTGGTGCTGACAGGTCCGCGCAGCGCCCTACCGCACGGTATGCCGGGTGCGCGCAGCCTGGGCGCTGATGAATATCTGCTAATCGATTTTGGCGGCAAGACGGACGACTATCCAGCAGACATCACCCGCACCTATTGTCTGGGCACGCCATCCGATGAGATGCGCATAATCCATGATGCTGTGCTGCGGGCTAACGCGGCCGCGCGCGAACTGGCAGGTCCGGGCGTGACCTGTGGGGCTGTCGACAAAGCCGCACGCGATGTGATCGAAGCTGCTGGTTATGGCGAATACTTCACACATCGCACCGGGCACGGGCTGGGGCTGGAAGGTCACGAACTGCCCAATATCGCACCAGGTGACGAAACAGTGCTTGAACCGGGGATGGTCTTCACAATTGAGCCAGGGATTTACATACCGGAGATCGGCGGGGTCCGCATTGAGGACGTGGTCCACATCACCGCGTCAGGCTGCGAAACGCTGACACACACACCGCGCATGCTGGAACTCAGTCAAAGCGGGTAGTATCTTCGGATTGCCCCAGGTAACTTTCGATCACCCGCCTCAGAACAAAACGGTTGACGGGCTTCGGCAGGAATTCGTCGAAGCCCTGCCGGATATAGCCTTCTCGATCTTCTTCACGGACGCGAGCCGTCACAGCAATGATGGGTGTCTTTTCGAACTGCGGCATCGCACGCAGTTTCTCACAGACTTCGATACCACTCATATCAGGCATGTGAATATCAAGCAGGATAAGATCAGGCTGTGTCTCCTCGGCAATTCGCAGCCCTTCCTCGCCAGTCACCGCGCCGAGGAAGACATAATCCGTGTTGCGCAGTATCAGCTGCACAAGACGCATATTCATCGGGTTGTCTTCGATATAGAGGATCTTACCCGGCATCTTTGCTCCGCCGTTACCTTACCACAGGGTGTGTGCTGAAGCGCAGCGGCCCGGTCTGTAACGCCATCCGACGCTGCTGCGCTGCACCTTCAAACGGTCACTGATTCGTCAGGAAATCCTCAAGAATCTGTTCCATCTCGGTTGGATTCAAAGCTCCGAACCAACGCTGCACGACATTACCTTCACGATCGACCAGGGCATAACGCGTCCGCTGCACAATATCGAACGCCTGACGCTCCGCCAGTGTCTCTGGATCATCAATATTCAGGCGAACAAACTCCATCTGACCACCGAACTGCTCTCTAAGCCCATCCACGATGGGCGTATTGCGACGTCAGGTTGGTCACCAACTGGCCCAGGAGTACAGAAACCGTGGGAGCGTATCGCCAGCGACAGCCGCTTCAGCAGTGAGCGTAGGCCCCGCTTCCGCGTTCACTTCCGCTGGAGCTAACGTTGCGGGTACCGTCGTCGCCGAGACCTGTGTCGGCAGCGATGTGGGCGCACTCGCGGCGCAGGCCGATACCCCGAACAGGACCAGCAGTCCCCAGAACAACCACCTTACTGTATGAACCACGTCATCAACCTTCTTTAAGACTTACACTAACAGTAAAATCATGTAACAAAATTACAACTCGAGAATTATAGCACAGTCACTCTCAGCAGCACGTCCCATACAGGTTAGGACTTTATAACCAGTTTACAACCTCGCAAACAGCGCTTGTAACGCTGGATACAGCGCCTGATAGGTAGCGTGCTGCTGCGCATAATAGGCCGCGCTTCCACCGGGCTCGACACGCTGGCCGGTCTGGATTGTGGCGTCACAAGCGCTGGCGACATCAGAATAAGCACCCGCACCGACCATCGCCAGCAAAGCCGCACCAAAAGCGCCGCCTTCGGTCGTATTGACGTTGACCAGCGGCACGCCAAGCACATCGGCAATGATTTGCTGCCAGATCGGGCTGCGCGCACCGCCACCACTGATGCGTGCCTCGACCTCGGCAGGCAGGCCCGCCTGCGCGATCAGGGCGAAAGCGTCTTTGAGGCCATAGGCAACCCCTTCGAGCAGGGCGCGGGTCATGTGGGCGCGCGTATGGCGACTTGTCAATCCGATGAATGCACCCCGCGCCAGCGGATCAGGGTGCGGCGTGCGCTCTCCCGTGAGATACGGCAGAAAGTAAAGTCCCTCGCTGCCGGGTGGCACCAGCGCCGCCTCGCTCAGCAGATCATCAAAGCTGATCTGCGGCACGATCGTATCTCGATACCACTGCAGGCTGCCCGCCGCACTCAGCATAACGCCCATGAAATGCCACATACCCGGCACCGCATGACAGAATGCGTGCAGACGCCCTTCAGGTTCGTAAGCGTAAGCCGAAAGCGGCGCGAACACGACACCAGATGTGCCAACAGTCACGCCGATGATTCCAGGGGCAACAGCGCCCATGCCCACCGCCCCTGCCGCCTGATCCCCACCGCCGGCCATCACCGGCGTACCCGCCCGCAGGCCTGTCGCCGTGGCAGACGCCGCACTGACGGTGCCCGTGACTTCGGTGCCCTCATATGTAGGGGGCAGCCAGTCTGATGGAATATCGAGCGCCTGCAGGACTTCATCGGACCAGCGACGCTCAGCCACGTTCAGCAGCGAAGTCCCCGCAGAACCCGCCAGATCGGTCGCATAGACGCCGGTCAGGCAGTAGCGAATGTAATCCTTGGGCAATAGAATCTGCGAACAGCGCGCATATACCTCTGGTTCGTTATCTCTCACCCACAGGATTTTGGGTGCAGTGAAGCCTGTCAGGGCACGATTGCCCGTCAGTGCGATGAGCCGATCAAAACCGACCGCCTCGGTCATGGCATCACATTGCGCCTGTGTGCGCTGATCGTTCCACAGAATAGCCGGACGCAAAACCTCACCGGCTTCGTCGAGCATGACCAGACCATGCATCTGACCTGTCAGGCCGATCGCCCGAATATCTTCACCCGTTAAGTTGGCCGACGCCAGCGCGCGCTGGATCGCCTCAGCGATACCCTGCCACCAGTCGCGTGGATTCTGTTCGCTCCATAACGGCAGCGGCTGCGAAATGGGCTGCGCGACGCCTTCGACAGCGACAACTTGCCCGGCATCATCCGTGATTAACGCCTTGGCGCTGGTTGTACTGATATCAAGTCCCATGAAATAGGGCATATTGGAATTCCTCGGCAGCGGTCACAGACAATCTACGCAAGGCTGCACGCAAGCCTGAAACCGATGTTGCTCGCCCTGGACCCGGGCAGGTAGCGTGCACGGATATGTGGCTTTGCCTGTGACAGTGGATCAAACCAGGAGCCGCCCCGTATGATGCGCGCCGCGCTGCCACTGAGGTCCTCGCGGCCATCGTCCGCCGTATACGGATAGGCATAGTCGAGGGTTTGCCAGTTACGGCCCCAGCGCGTACTGCACCATTCCCAGACGTTCCCCAGCAGGTTATGCGCACCAGCCGCAGTCACATACCCCACATCCGACGCCGCGATTGGCTGCGCAGGGCGCATACCCGCGCTGTGCGGCACACCTTCACCAGGCTGCCGGGCAGCGGCCTCCCACTCGACTTCAGCAGGCAGACGCCAAGGCTGACCAGTGACATCCGTTAACCACTGGCAGAACGCCTGAGCCTCATACCAGCACACGCCGATGACAGGCTGCTCAGGGGCGTCAAAACGTGGGTCTCCCCAGAACGCTGGCATGAAAGCCGATTTACTCTCACGCCAGCGCCAGCCAATCGCTGACCAGTAGGTCGGCTGCCGATAGCCACCCGCGCCAACGAACGCCGCAAATTCAGCATTGGTCACAGCGGTACGACCAACGCCGAATGCACGCAGTGTCACGGTATGGGCCGGGCGGCATAGTGGGTGATTATCATCACCGACGACATAATCCCCAGCGGGCAGAGACACCAGCGCTATATCGGGACTATCCATCACACTAGTTTTTTGGCCGCTTGAAAGCTACCTTACCACCGTCCGCCGTCCACTCAAAACTGACAAGTTCCCAACCTGCTTCGCCATAGAAGTTGAGCTTATCGGTATAGGTATCGGCGTCCAGCGCCATGTCTTCATCGGTATTATCCGGCGCGACCTTGCTATCGTGGATGAAGACCACGAGGTATTCCCATTGTTGACGCATCCAGTTTTCTCCCGTGCAGCATGCGGACACTGCAATTATAGCCAGCCCGTAACGAGAGCGCAGCAGATCACCACAGGATTCATCCCCGGGTTTGTTATACTGGAGGAATGATCTGATTAGATAATCGAGCCTTCTATGCAACTGCCAACGGTATTACTCATCGGGACGCCTGCATGGGCGGAGGATGTTCAGCAGGCCTTGCGCGACCGCTACCAGGTCCACCAGCTCAGCCAGCCCGGCACGTACATGAACACTCTCATCGAGACACGCACCGCCCTCGTTATGGTCGACGGCACGCTGGAAGACTGGGCACGCTGGACCACAATCCCCAAGACCAGCTCTGCCACACGTCGCATTCCAATCGTCCTGATCAGCGACAACGCCGAGCAGCGCGCCACAGCGACTCTCAAGGGCGCTGATCTGGTCGTCACAACATCAGAACTACGTCAAGAGATTTTGCGGCTGGTACAGGATTATGCGCGCATCCTCTCGTCGCAACTGATCGAACAATTGGATTGCGAGTGCCAGGAAGTGCTACCTGAACGTGCTCAGGAAGGTGTGCGCCGCTTTAACGCTGGCGAATACTACAAGCAGCATGATCTTTTTGAAGCCGAGTGGGTTGAAACAACAGGCCCAGTTCGCGATCTTTACCGGGCTGTATTGCAGGTTGGCGTCGCCTACTACCAGATCGAACGGGGCAACTATCGTGGCGCCCTGAAGATGCTGCAGCGCAGCGTGCAGTGGCTGGTTGTCCTGCCTGAGATCTGTCAGGGCATCGACGTTGCCCAACTCCGTGAGGATAGCTTCAGAGTGCGCGCCGAGCTGGAACGACTGGGCGAAGACCGATTCAACGAATTCGATCACAGCCTTATCCGGGGCGTCCGGCTCGTCTCCTCAGACACCGCCACATAGTCCGATTGAGCCTTGTTCCAGGGGCGCTGGTTCCGCAAACCTGCGGATAGTCTCATTCTGACCGGTGGAGGTGTCTTTCACATCGCGCTGGTTCAGCCTCACCCCCCACCTCTCTCCAAAGAGATAGGCAACAGGGGATGAGGCATAGCGATACGATGTTACATAAATTAGCCGATACGCTCGACAGGGCCGTTGGTGAGGCCGGAATCAAAGCGGTATACGCCGAGCGGAGTTTGCACGTAGATGCGCCCCTGGCTGTCGCGCTGCGTCGTCAGCGGCGCGTTACTGACAGACGTCGTTCCCCAGCCGATGATGTCATACCAGAAGCCGCCAATCGCCAGTTTGTCGTAAAACACCTCCTGGAAATCGGCACCGGGTGGGAACAGACCGGTAGGCGGCGTCACAGAGGGGGTACCCGTATAAACCTCATAGGCGAAGCAGCTATAACGCTGGCGATCATTCTGAATGCCACACACGCGATCCTGGCCGCTGCCGAGCTGTAGTCGGAACATCCAGCCTTGCTCGAAGGGCTGATACGCACCTGCGGTGGAAGAAGCAGGCCCGGCCGGGCACCCAAGCGATGCGGGCGCGTTCGGGAAGAACCACGGCGTCGAGCAGGTGACCGCAATCGCGACCGAAAGGCTCGTCTCCTGACCGCCGCGCGATGCAACCAGTCGATAGACAACGCGCGTATCACCACCGGGCACCGTAAGCGATGACTGGGATACTGGCGGCACAGGTATCGTCTCCTGCACAACCCCCGCACTGTTGAGTCGCTCAAGGCGAGCGCTGTCAGCGGCAGCATCCCATGTCAGCAGCACCGGAGAGCCCGGTGCGGCTGTGCTCACGTTGGCCGTAAAGCTGTTGATAATTGGTCCGGCCTGTGTCGGTGAAGCTGGCGGCGTATTCGTCGCGGTTGGCGTCTCCGTCGCAGTCACGGTTGGCGTCACTGTCGATGTTGGCGTTATGGTGGCCGTCATGGTGGCAGTCGGTGGCCGTGGCGTACCCGTCAGGGTAGGTGTCGCTGTAGACGTGGCCGTCTGCGTACTGGTGGCGGTAGCCGTGTTGGTCGCCGTAACGGTCGGCGTCTCGGTGGGTGTATCCGTCGCGGTGAACGTCGCAGTTGGCGTGACCGGGGTAGGACTGGGTAAAATAGCCAGAGTTGGCAATGCGACCGCCTGCTGCGGTCCACACCCCGCCAGGATTATCCCCAGCGTGACGACCATGATAAAATGACGCAGGATAGCCCATCGACGCGAAGCCATGATTCACTCCCGTTTGTTTGCGAGACGTTACCGGGTATAAAGCCCTGATAGGCTGCACCCTCACGTCATTCTGATGAAGAAGCACGCTATCTTGATTATAGCCATATTCCCCTTGCAGCCAATTATACCCATCGTCCCGGTCATCCTGGTGATGCTGCTGATGCTCCTGACGGCCTGCAATCCCACACCTGCCACCCTGCCGACCTTAGCCATCCTGCCGACGACGGCTCCATCGCTGACATTCACACCGAGCCACACACCGACAGTCACCGCCACGCCCTCTCCAACAACGATGCCAAGCGTCACACCTTTACTGGCAGGCGAAGCCCCTCGGTGGACACAGGCCCCGACACCAACTGTCACAAACACACTACCACCAAATACACCCTCTCCAACCTCGCCAGCCACAGCGACGTTGTTGCCGCCAGTTTTCACGTTCGGCACTTCTGTTGAAGGCCGTCCGCTGGAAGGATTTCGTTACGGCACAGGCCCGCAAATTCTCATGCTGATTGGCGGCATCCACGCTGGATTTGAGGCAAATACGGTAGATCTGGTGCGTGAACTCAACGCCCATTTCGCCAGAACACCCGGCGACATCCTGCCCGGCATGACGCTGGTGCTGGTGCCTGCGCTGAACCCGGATGGCCTGGCCAGGGGCCGCCGACTTGAAGGCCGCTTCAACAGTAACATGGTCGATCTCAACAGAAACTGGGGCTGCGGCTGGTCTCCTGAAGCAGAGTTCGACCATG
>Ga0208218_1001080_pt1 | contig 10712 bp, 10 predicted proteins | sample HotLakmasection3_FD_184726 | JGI IMG/M metagenome (GOLD analysis project Ga0208218, IMG submission 184726) | Hypersaline microbial mat communities from Hot Lake, Washington, USA - Section #3 (SPAdes) | ecosystem: Environmental > Aquatic > Non-marine Saline and Alkaline > Hypersaline > Microbial... | reverse complement strand
CAGATCGCCGGAGAGACTGGTGCCGACTTCGATGCCCGTCACCGCCGGGAAGAACAGGGCGAACATCGTCCAGAAGCTCTCGCCGGGCTGATAGTTGGGCATCAGCACGGGTGCTTCGAGCTGGCCGATCGCGCCGACGGCCCCGGCGATGAACGAGGCCAGCGCCACGATCAGCACCGCCAGGATCACAAACTGTATCTTCAGGGCGAAATCCGCGCCGATGTAAGCCACGCCGACGAAGACCAGCACGACGGCGCTGGAAATCAGGCGGCTGTCGAGTTCTGTGAAGCTCGGCAGAGCCTGGAGCGCCTCCGTAAAGCCGATCACGTAAAAGGCGACGCTGATCGCCTGTGACAGAAACAGCGGGATGCCGATCGCCCCGCCGACTTCCAGGCCGAGTGAGCGCGAGATCACGTAGTAGTTGCCGCCTGCGCCGATGCGCATGTTGGTCGCAATGGCGGAGAGCGATAAGCCGGTCAGCAGGCTGATGAGGTTCGCCAGGCCGACGAGGGCCAGGCCGTGCCACAGGCCCGCATTGCCGGTGACTTCGCCGATGCGCAGGAAGAGGATGATCCCGAGGATGGTGAGCACATTCGGCGTGAAGACCCCGGCGAACGTGCCGAAGCGCGCCGCTGAGCGCGTCACGGGTGCTCTGGCTGCTGCTTTAGATGCTGCTGTGGGTGTGGTGTTCGCCATCGTTCCGTTCGCTTTTCGTCATGAAGATGGAGCGGATTTGTCGTGGACGCCCGCTGCGCCGCCTGATACCTGAGATCTGACAGGCAATGTCAGAGATGTGTTTACAGGCTACAGAGGATAACACAGGATACTTCCGCAGTGCGTCCCCTGAATGGGGCCGATGGTAGTCAAGGGAAGCGCGGCGCACAATGGTCAGAGGGCGACTTTAGCGAGATTTAATGCGCTTATCAGGGCAAAATGCAGCAGAAGGGGTCAGAAGGAACGTCACATGGGCCGCAGATCAAGGGAAAAAAGGGAATAAAGAAGAGGAGACGCAACATAATACGGTACACAACATAAGATTAATATGAAAGCAGATAAACAAAATTACGAGACGTGTATTTTGTCACGGGTGAGGCGTGCTATCTATCATGCCAGCAGATGGGGGTGTGGCGTTATGCTGGTTCTAACTCGGAAACGAGTCAGGTTAGTAGCATGGCTGTGGATCGTTTACAGATGGTTCATTGTCGCTGAAGATACACAGCAAAAGGTAAAACATCATCTAAATCGCTGATAGACCTGTTTGCACTGGTGCCTCTGGATACAGTTTTGAGAGTGTTCGGGAGGCCCCTGGCTTTTGCCTTTAAGACAGTTGCTGCGACCACTCATTTGTCTCACAGGCCTCTCCCACCAGCCAGGTAACGCAGACTCAAGTTGAATGCTCATGAAGCCGGAGCGTTGTCTATCTCCCCATACTTGAGTTGATCCAAACCAAAGCCCAATACTCGTTACGCTACGGACAATCACAGTGAGTGAATCGGTGATCTATTAATGTGCCCTGGTAGGGGGAAACATGCACCGCGCTGAACCAAATGTTCAACTTCCCACCACGTTCCGATGGGGGGCCCTGATCGTCGCTGCGGTCGGGCTTGTGCTGAGTATTCTCGGCTTGCTATCGGATATCGATCTTTTCTTTCAAGTTTATCTCATTGCCTATCTGGTTTGTTTGGAACTGGCACTAGGCTGTCTGGGTCTGCTGCTGCTGGCACATCTGGTCAACAGTCGGTGGACATTCGCCGTGGAGCGTGTGGCCGCGGCGGGGGCGCGTACGCTGCCCTTGCTGGCGGTGTTGTTCTTGCCACTCCTGTTTGGGTTGGATCGCATCTACCCGTGGGCCACGCCGGAAGCACTGGTTGGGCTGGAGGGTGGTAAGGCGATCTGGATGCAGCCGGCCTTCTTTATTGCGCGGGCCGTGTTGTATTTCGTGATCTGGATCTGGCTGAGTTACGCTATCTCGAACCTGTCGTACCGGCATGATGCAAGCGGTGACGGCCGGCTCCTGATGCAGGCGAGCCGCGTCAGCATCCTGGGCATGATCCTGTATATGCTGACGACGACCTTTGCTGCTTTCGATTTTTCCATGTCGTTCGAACTAACCTGGTTCTCCAGCGTGTATGGCTGGTTGTCGCTGAGTCGCAGCGGACTGGCGGTCATGGCGTTTGTGATGGTTGTGCTCGGCCTGTTATGGGAAAACCGCCCCTTCAAGCTGGTGATTAGCAACCGCGTGTTGACTGATCTGGGGACGCTGCTGCTGGTATCGCTGATGGTCTGGGTATATCTGACGTTTATCCAGTTCATCGTCTACTGGTCGGGCAACTTACCCAGCAAGATCGCCTATTACGTAGAGCGAACGAGTGGGGGATGGGACGGCATCATCTTTTTGATCATCCTGTTCCACTTCCTGATGTTCGTGCTGCTGTTGATCCCGGGTATGAAGAAAGTGCGCTGGGTCCTGATGAGCATCGCCGGGTTGCTGCTGCTGCTGCGTCTGGTTGATATGTACTGGACGGTGCTGCCCAACTATGAGGCGCAGGTTGGCCTGCAATTGTGGGCGCTGGGCCTGCCGCTGGCGATCGGTGGTGCGTGGTTTGCGCTGTTTGTCTGGCTGTTCGGACGGCAAAGCCCGCTGCCGACACGCCAGCTTGAAACTGTGTTGGCGGAGCAAGAGGAGGAGCACTATGGGATGGTGGGGTAAACCTCCGGATGGCGCGGGGGGTATCGCGCAGGACGGCGGACTGGATGCGGACTCGGGGCGATCCCTGAGCCATCATCGGGGCCGGTCGGCTGCGCATAATCGGCCAGCGGGCCTCCCGGTAGCGCTTCTCTTACAAGATGTTCTGGCCAGCCTTTCGCGTCGGGACGACACGCTGAAAGAGAATGGTTGCTGATTATGTCGCAAATGTTCACCCCAGGTACGAATACCCTTGCACGGCTCAGCCTGTTTATTGGGTTGCTGTTCGTGGTCATTATTGTGGGGGCCATCCTGATATGGGATAACTCGCCGCTGGGCAATGCCCGCGCCGGGATCGCGGTGGCGCAACCGGTACGCTTCAGCCATGAGCTGCACAGCGGCGCGCTGAATATCGACTGTCAATACTGCCACTGGACGGCTGAAGAATCCGACTACGGCGGTATCCCCGACACCCATGTCTGTATGAGCTGTCACTCGCAAATTGCGATCTATAGCGAGCTGTTGGAGCCAGTGCGTACGAGCTATGCCACCGGGGAACGCATCCCGTGGCAGAAGGTACATGATCTGGCCGAACACGTTTACTACAACCACAGCGTTCATATTAGTAAAGGCTTCGCCTGCGAAACCTGTCACGGGCCGGTGACGGATATGCCGCTTGTCTGGCAGGCTGAGACGATGACGATGAACTGGTGTCTGGATTGTCATCAGGCGCCGGAGAAGTACGTCCGTCCGCTGGATGAGGTCTACACCTTTGGCTATGAGCCGCCCATCGACCAGGCTGAGTTGGGGCCGATCCTGGTTGAGGCTAATAACATCGACGTTGATGGTCTGTCCAACTGCTCTGTATGCCATCGCTAGAGGAAGATGTTGAGCATGTCCAATGAATTGAGTAACCAACCCGATCTCAACGGCGCGCACAACGCTGCGTCCTCTCAGCCCGATGGGGCGACCCGGTTGGAACACCTGGTCGATGAGAAGGCCTTCGCGGAGTTTTTGAAGAAAAATTATCCGCGCGAGGCAGCAGTTTATCAACGCGCTGGGATGAATCGCCGCAGTTTTTTGAAACTGATGGGCGCTTCATTGGCGATGAGTGGCCTTGGTCTGACCGGCTGCTCCGCCTTCGCACCGAATGAAGAGATTTTGCCGTATGCGCGCATGCCGGAGAATCTGGTCCCCGGTAAGCCGCTGTTCTTTGCCACATCGATGCCGCTGGGCGGTTATGCCAACGGTATGCTGCTTGAAACGCACGAAGGGCGTCCGACACGTGTTGAGGGTAACCCACGCCATCCGGCGTCGCTGGGCAGCATCAGCGCGGTGCTCCAGGCGGCCATCCTCGACCTGTACAACCCGGTGCGTTCGATCCGCGTGCAGAATCAGGGCACACCGACCACCTGGGACGCTTTCGTGGCTGCGCTCGACGAGGCGCTGCCGAGCGATGGCGCAGGCGTGCGCATCCTGACGGAAACCATCACATCGCCGACGCTGGCCCGCCAGATCACCGCCGTGCAGGAACGTCTGCCGCAGGCGCAGTGGCACCAGTACGAGCCGATCAACCGTGACGCTGCGCTCGCAGGCGCGAACCTCGCCTTTGGTGAGCCGGTCAGCACGGTCTATCGCTTTGATGAGGCGGAAGTCGTCGTATCGCTTGATGCTGACTTCCTGATGGATATGCCGGGCAGCGTACGTTATGCCCGCGACTTCGCCAGTGGGCGCAGAGTCCGCGCTGATAACCCGACCATGAACCGCCTGTATGTAATCGAGGGTGGTTTCAGCGTGACGGGCGCGGCAGCGGATCACCGGCTGCCCCTGCGACCCGCTCAGATTGAGAACTTCGCACGGGCGCTGGCGGCAGCGCTGGGCGTCTCCGGTGTGAGCGCGCCGAGCGACACGCTGTGGTCCGGTGAGTGGTTTGATGCGCTGGTGGCCGATCTACAGGCCAGCCAGGGCCGCAGCCTGGTCGTCCCGGGCGACGGCCAGACACCCGCCGTTCATGCGCTGGCACACGCGATCAACGCGGCGCTGGGCGCAGTCGGCACGACTTTGAACTACCTGCCGCCGCTCGAAGCGAACCCGGTCATCCAGAGTGACGACCTGGCTACGCTCGTCTCGGATATGGCCGCCGGTAACGTGCAGGTCCTGATCATCCTGAACGGCAACCCGGTCTACAACGCACCGGTTGACCTTGACTTCGCCGGGGCGCTGGCGCAGGTGCCTTTCAGTGCGCATCTGTCGCTGTACCTGAACGAAACGTCAGAGGTGACTACCTGGCACGTCCCGGGGACGCACTTCATCGAAGAATGGGGCGATGCCCTCGCCTTTGATGGCACTGCCAGTCTGCTGCAACCGCCGATCGGCCCGCTGTACGAAACGGTCCACTCCGGCAGTCAGATGCTGGCGCTGCTGGCGGGCGATGATCGCACCGCGTATGAGATGCTTCAGGAAACGTGGTTGAGCCAACTGGGCGAAGCCGGCTGGCGGCGTGCGCTGCACGACGGCACCATCGCGGATAGCGCACCGGCACCGATCACGCCGAGCCTGCAGAGCCTGAACCTGGGCGCAGCGCCATCGGCGGACGGACTCGACGTGCTGTTCCGGGTCGATCCGGCCATCTATGACGGGCGCTTCAACCAGATCAGCTGGCTGCAGGAACTACCCGATCCGCTGACCAAGATCACGTGGGATAACGCGCTGATGGTCAGCCCGGCGACAGCCGAACGGCTGGGCCTGGTCGAGGAGCAACTGGCGGAAGTCAGCCTGGGCGGTAACGTGCTGGCGATCCCGGTCTTCGTGCTGGCGGGTATGCCAGATGACACGCTGGCGACTTACCTGGGTTACGGTGGCGGCCTCAGTGCCGATCTCGACGCCGGGTTAGCCTTCAACGCGTATCAACTGTTGCCCAACGGCCTGACACGCTTCTTCAGTGGCGCATCTGTGGAGAACACCGGGCGCGGCTACAACCTCGCTCAGTCGCGGGTGCCTAACTTTGATGAGAATCTCTGGGAAGCCGATGATCGCAGGCCCGTCGTCTCCGCGACGCTGGCTGCGTTCCAGACGGACCCGGACGGCATCTACAAGCCCAAGTACGAAGACCCGGCCTCCATCCTGCCGGATTTTCTCTATGAAGATAACGCCTGGGGTATGACGATCGATCTGACCTCGTGCATCGGCTGCAATGCCTGTGTCATCGCGTGCCAGATGGAAAACAGCATCCCCACTGTGGGCAAGGATGAAGTCGCCCGCGGTCGTGATATGTCGTGGATCCGCGTGGATCCCTATGAGATCCCTGATGGCGACGAGACGCGTCGTGCCTTCCAGCCGGTGCCCTGTATGCACTGCGAAAAGGCCCCCTGCGAGATCGTCTGCCCGGTCCAGGCGACGGTGCACGATCACGAGGGCCTGAACCTGATGATCTACAACCGGTGTGTTGGCACGCGCTACTGCTCCGCAAACTGCCCGTACAACGTCCGCCGCTTCAACTATCTGAAGTACGTGGACGAGGCACCGGAGATGGAAGAATGGCGCAACCCGAACGTAACGGTACGCGTCGAGGGTGTGATGGAAAAATGCACGTACTGCGTGCAGCGTATCGTGGCGGCCAATATCGAAGCCAGTAAAGACAACCGTCCTATCCGTGACGGCGAAGTCACACCGGCTTGTGCTTCAGCCTGCCCGACACAGGCGATCATCTTCGGCAATATCAACGATCCGGAAGCGGCGGTCAGCAAGACCAAAGCGGAGCCACATGAGTATAAGTTGCTTGCGGAGCTCAATGTGAAACCACGTACTTCCTACCTGGCGAAGCTCTACAACCCCAATGAAGAGCTTTATGAATCCGGGCAGGACGAGGAGTAGGGGACGGCTATGGCGACTCAATCGAGACGACTTCCAGCTGCTGAACCGCCCGAATCGGAAGAACAACACGAGCCGTTCGTGCTGGGCAGCGTTACGGAAAAAATCAGCTCTACAATTTTTGGCAGGACGCCCCTGTGGTGGTGGATCGGCTTCGGTGTTTCATCATTGCTGCTGTTGATCTTCGCCTACACGCTGTTGGCCATCGCGGTCGAGGGCACAGGGCTATGGGGCATCAACGTTCCGATTGTCTGGGGTATGGGCATCGTCAACCTGATCTTCTGGATCGGGATTGGTCATGCGGGCACGTTCATCTCGGCGTTCTTGCTGCTGATGCGCCAGCACTGGCGTGGTACATTCAGCCGCTTTGCTGAGGCGATGACGCTGTTCGCGCTGACGACCGCCGGTTTGTTCCCGCTGTTCCATGTGGGCCGGCCGGAGATGATCTACTACATCCTGCCCTACCCGAACACGATGGGCCTCAACCCGCAGTGGCGCAGCCCGCTGGTATGGGACTTCATCGCCATCACGACCTACGGCATCGTGTCGCTGATCTTCTGGTACATCGACCTGCTGCCGGACCTGGCCGCGATGCGCGACAAGGCCCGCAAGCCCTCCACCAAGCGCTTCTACGGCCTGCTGTCGATGGGCTGGCGCGGTGACGCGGGTCACTGGGAAGGTCTGCACAAGACCAGCTATATCCTGGCGGCGATTGCTACCCCGCTGGTGATCTCGGTCCACAGTATCGTTGGTCTGGACTTCGCGATTTCGATCGCGCCGGGCTGGCACCACACGATCTTCCCGCCATTCTTCGTCGGCGGCGCGATCTTCAGCGGTTTGGCGATGGTGATCATCTTTGCGACGCTGCTGCGCAGCGGCTTCAACATGCAGCGACTGATCCCGCTGAAACATCTGGATAATGCGGCCAAGCTGATGCTGGTCACGGGACTGATCGTGGTCTACGGCTACATTATCGAGACCTTTGGCGCATGGTACACGGGTGAGCCGCACGAGTGGGCGCTGGTCGTCAACCGTGCCTTAGGCCCCTACGCGCCGACCTTCTGGGGGATGATTATCTTCAACGGGGTGGTCATCCAGGCGCTCTGGTTTAAGCGCGTCAGACGTAATCCGACGTTACTGATACTTATCTCGCTGTCTGTGCTTATCGGCATGTGGTTGGAGCGTTGGGTGATCGTCCCGGTCAGCCTCAGCTACACCTACCTGCCGGGCACGTGGGAGATATTCAATGTGACGATCTGGGATATTCTGACGCTCATTTCACCATTTGGCCTGTTCTTCACGGCGATGTTCGTCTTCATCCGCATACTGCCGGTGCTGCCGATCCATGAAACGCAGGCCGTCGCTGTCGAGGAGAGTCGAGAATGAAAACCGATCAACCCGTAAGCATGTTCGGCCTCGCGGCTGAGTTTGAAGATGATCGCCAGCTTTTGAAGGCTGTGCGTCAGGCACGGGCTGCCGGCTATGAGGACATCAACGCCTACACGCCCTACTACGTCGAAGGCCTGACGGAAGCGATGGGTAAAAAGCAGAGCAACATCAATTACTTCCTTGTCTTGATTGGTCTGGCCGTCGGTGCGCTGTTGGGCTTCTGGCTGCAGTACTGGACAGATGTGATCAACTACCCGATCAACGTCGGTGGACGCCCGTTCAATAGCTGGCCGGCCTTCTTGATCATCACGTTTGAAGCGGCGATTCTGTTCGCCGCGTTGACGGCGGTCGCCGTGCTGTTCCTGCGCTCCGGTCTGCCGCTGCCATATCACCCGATCTTCAACGCGCCCAACATTGAGTTGGCCTCCAGCGAGCGGTTTTTCCTGGTCGTGCGCGTGCAGGATCGGAACTTCCAGCTCCGGCAGACGCGAGAGTTCCTGCAGAGCCTGGATCCCGTATCCGTCAGTGAAGTGCCGGGCTAGGCCCGCCTTTTGCGAACCGTGATGGTGAGGTGACGAATGAACAAGATCAAAATGATGCTGTACCTCATGCTCGGCGCGCTCTTGCTGGCGGGGTGCGGCAACATGGAGGAGCAGCCCAGGCTGGAGACCTACGGAGAAAGCCCGCTGTTCGGCGTGGCTGCCCGTGACATCCTGCCGGAGACGGTACCCGTTGGGCATTTGCGCGAAGACACTGCTTTCTACGAAGGCCGTGAAGGCGACGCCTACACGACGACGCTGCCCGTTGAGCTGAACGAGGACCTGCTGGTGCGCGGTCAGAGGCAGTACGAAGCGTTCTGCGCGCCGTGCCACGGCTACGCCGGCTACGGCGATGGGATCATCGCCCTTGAGGGCTTCCAACGGCCCGCGTCCTTCCATATCGATCGGCTGCGTGATGTCCCGGTTGGCTACATCTACGAAGTCATCAGCGAGGGCTTTGGCAACATGTACAACTATGCCGCGCGCATCAAGCCAGTAGATCGCTGGGCGGTAGTGGCCTATGTACGGGCATTGCAAGTCAGCCAGAACGTACCGGCTGCAGAACTATCGGCTGAAGCCCGTGCCCAACTGGATGCCCAATCGGGCAGCCAGGATTGAGAGGACGCGAATCGTGGCTAAGTTTGAGAACGAGATTTACAACAACGAAACCCTGGAAGTTGACGGCAATCGCTACGAGCGTTGCACCTTCAACAGTTGCCGGTTGGTCTATCAGGGGGGTGATCTGCCCGTATTCGTGGGCTGCACCTTCGTCAAGACCGGCCTGCAATTGCAGGACAGCGCCGCGCAGACCGTCAAATACCTGAACAACCTGTACAAAGCGGGCCAATCGGCAACGGTCGAGCGCGTGCTGGATGGCATCCAGTATGGCACGCTGGCACGGACGCAGCGCCCGCTGGCGCCGCCCGCAGTCAACACGGGCACGAACTTCGCCCAACTGGGCATCGTGCATGCGCTTGTCCTGGGCGTGGTCGTCCTGTTCATCGCAGCGATGTACTACGGCAACCTGGCCGGGCCTGCCTGGGCCGTGGTGGAAGGCGCAACGGAACCGATTAGTGAACAGTTCCCGCTGGATGCCATGCCCAGTCTGCCCGACGTCCTGGCGGAATCTTACGACCAGCTCGAGGTTAATCAGCGGTTGCTGATCACGGGCTATAGCTGGGCCGATGAGGAAGCGCAGGTCGCACGTATCCCGATTCAGGATGCCTTCGACCTGGTGTTGACCCAGGGACTGCCGGAGCCTGCGGCACCCGACACAGACGAGGAGGCTGAAACCGATGGCGATAGTTAAGAGTCTCGACCGTGTCGAAAACGTGACGTTCGGCGAAGAACCGCTGATCGTCGATGGGAAGCAGTTTGTAAGCTGCACCTTTGAGGAAACAGCGTTCGTCTATGTGGGCGGTACGCCGCCGACGTTCGCTGGATGCAGATTTATCAATGTCAGCCTGCGCTTCGAGGATAGCGCTGCCGCAACGCTCAAATTTTTGAGCGGCATGCACAGAGGCGGCTTCTCCTCCGCGGTGGTCAATATTCTGGCCAACATCCGCAAGAAATAGCGGAGAACGCGTGGCGCGCTGACCCTAACGATGGAACCAGGAGAGCCAGGTAGGGGGGTTGTAACTGTCCTGCTGAGCTCCTCGGTCAAAAGTTTTTTCAAGCCATCCTATCGAACTTATAAGGAGGTCAGAAAAGATGGCAGCTAACGAAGTAGTCGTACGAGCAGATGAAGACCGTGATGTCGTCGTCGTAGAAAACGACCTTGTGCCGGATCGCTGGAAGGGCCTGTTCTCCAATGAGGAATGGCTCATGCACGACATCGTCGTGAAATCGACCTACGGCTTCCTGGCGATCGCCGTTGTCGCTCACATCCTGGTCTATGCCTGGCGTCCCTGGCTGCCCTGAGCGCCACACACCAGCGATCAGCTCGGTCTGAGCCGGGCAGCGGCCAGCCCTGTATAGGGTGTGGCTGGTAGCCAGGCTCAAATCGTAACGCCGCCAGCCATGGCAGACGCCTTGCGGCAGACGCCTTGCGGCAGACGCCTTGCGGCAGACGCCATGTACGACAAACGTCATGTGCGGCGAACGCCAGGCCAGAAGGGAGACAGCCCGAGCGGGAACACCCAAACGGGAACACCCAAACGGGAACACCCAAACGGGAACACCCAAACGGGAACACCCAAACGGGAACACCCAAACGGGAACACCCAAAC
>Ga0208218_1001077_pt1 | contig 10734 bp, 7 predicted proteins | sample HotLakmasection3_FD_184726 | JGI IMG/M metagenome (GOLD analysis project Ga0208218, IMG submission 184726) | Hypersaline microbial mat communities from Hot Lake, Washington, USA - Section #3 (SPAdes) | ecosystem: Environmental > Aquatic > Non-marine Saline and Alkaline > Hypersaline > Microbial... | reverse complement strand
TATCATTAAGATCTGTCGCATAGGTTAAGGACGACATCACTGTCACCTGCTACGCTCGTCTACCTTGATCCTATGCTCCTACTCCCCGCCTCGAGGGTCGGAAAACCCTACTTTGTAAATAGCCTCTAATTGAGAAAACGGCAATTGAGAAAAAGCGATTGAGAAAAAGCGATTGAGAAAAAGCGATTGAGAAAAAGCGATTGAGAAAAAGCGATTGAGAAAAAGCGATTGAGAAAAAGCAGTTAAAAAACTGAGGAGTCCCGATCAGCCGTTAGACCACTAAAAAGGCTAATCGGGACATTGCATGGGAGGAACAGACAACCTGTTTTATCCGGGACGCCGTCCTGCAACAGGTTGCGGCGCTCTCGCCGGACCTGCGGCTCCACCAATCAAGCGTTGCAGTTCATCAGGGCGAGAGGTCTTCGCCATTGCCACCTCAAATGAGATGATCCCCGCCTTATACATATCCGATAGCGCTTTTTCGAGGGTAATCATACCCAGCTTGCCGCCCGTTTGGATAGCGGAGTAGACCTGGGAGGTTTTTCCTTCTCGAATCAGGTTGGCGATCGCAGGCGTTACCACCATAATTTCCTGTGCCATCACCCGCCCAAATTCACCGGGTTTCGGGTTCATGCGGGGAGCCAGGGTTTGGCTAAACACCGCAATCAAGGAGTTTGAAAGCTGCACCCGAACCTGTTGCTGCTTCTCGGAAGGAAACACGTCGATAATCCGGTCAACGGTTTGCGCCGCAGAACTGGTGTGCAGAGTTCCCATAACCAGGTGACCTGTTTCTGCCGCAGAAATTGCCAACTGAATGGTTTCCAGGTCCCGCATTTCACCCACCAGAATGATATCTGGGTCTTCCCGCAATGCGGCTTTCAGCGCGTTAGCAAAACTCTTGGTGTCTTCGTGCAACTGCCGTTGGTGAATCAAGCTTTTAATCGGCTCGTACACAAATTCAATGGGGTCTTCAATGGTCAGAATATGCTCTGCACGGGTACGGTTGATCAGGTCAATCATTGCCGCCAGGGTCGTCGTTTTCCCAGAACCCGTCGGTCCGGTCACCAAGATCAGCCCCCGTGGCTTTTCTGCCATTTCCCGTACGATGTCGGGCAATGCCAACTTTTCAAAGGAAGGAATTTTAGAACTCAACGCCCGCAAACAAGCGGCGTAGGTGCCCCGGTCTTTGTAAACGTTGACCCGGAAACGCGCCAGCCCTTTAACGCCGTAGGAGCAGTCCAGTTCCCAAGTCTGTTCCAGGGTTTTCCGCTGTGTATTGTTCAACATGCTGAAGATCAGCCGCTGACACTCTTCGGCGGTCATGGGTTCATCTCCGATGGGCGTCAAGTGCCCATTAATCCGAAAGTAGGGTGGAAGACCGGCAGAAAGGTGCATATCAGAGCCACCCATTTCTACCAACTGTTCCATCAAATCTTCGATCATCAAATCCATGAGTTCAGTCTCCTTACAGCAAGGGAGTAGGTTGGCAAACGCAAAGCAGAATTCGGAGAGAGACAGGCTGATTTTGGGCTGATCAGCCTTACCCGGAAACACACGCTGAGGAATAGTTTGTACAGGCAATGGATTGTCGTAATGCAACTAGAGGCATACCAGCGGTCTAGTTAGCGTTAATCCTGGAATCGGGGAGTTGTGCAATAGGGACAATCTAACCACTCTGGCTTGAGTTCGGCGGCACAGGTGCGGCAGGTGAGAGAGGTTTTACGCTTAGCTTTCAATTCCGCTTCCAAACCTGTGTCTGTAAAGGTTACCCGTTCCACTTCGTCGAGCGTCGTCATACCCTGACGTACCAGATTTAAGCTATATGCCAGAAGGGTTTCCATCCCTTCGTCTACAGCCACCTCTTTGATGCGTTCGGTAGGCGCACCTTCCGTAATCAGGGTTTGCAGCGTTTCTGTCACACGCATCACTTCATAAACCCCACAACGCCCTTTATAACCCACGCCTCGACAAGCTGAACACAGGGTTCCACTGGCATCGGCTGTAGCAATTTCATCGGGCTGAAGGGTGTTGGCTTGGTAGAAGGTGACCTCGGCTTCGCGGGAGACACTCAGCCCGAAACGTGCTAACTCCTCAGGGGCGGGATGGTAAGAAATGCGGCACTCTGAACAGACCCGACGCATCAGACGCTGTGCCAGAACCCCAATGAGGGAGCTAGAAACCATGAAGGACTCAACCCCCATTTCTTCGAGACGGGCGATCGCACTTGCCGCATCATTGGTATGGAGAGTCGTCAGTACCAGGTGTCCGGTAAGTGCCGCTTCGATCGCCGTCTTAGCCGTTTCCTTGTCCCGCGTCTCACCCACCAGAATCACATCCGGGTCTTGTCGCAGAAACGCCCGGAGGATCGAGGCAAAGTCCATCCCCTTTTCCCGAATCACCTGCACCTGGGTTAAGCCAGGTAGCGAATATTCAATCGGGTCTTCAGCCGTGCTGATATTGACCCCCGGAGAGTTCCTCTCTGCCAGAGCAGAATATAGGGTCGTCGTTTTACCCGAGCCAGTCGGTCCGGTTACCAAAATCAATCCAAAAGGACGAGCCACCATGTCCTTCACAATATTTAATGTGTCGGGGTTGGTAATCAGCTTATCGAGACCGAGCTGGGTAGCAGAGTTATCCAAAATCCGGAGAACTACCTTCTCGCCATAGCGGCTGGGGAGGGTATTGACCCGGAAGTCTACCTTACGCCCATCAAAGATTCGACGAATCCTCCCGTCTTGAGGCATCCGTCGTTCTGCAATATCCAAATTAGAAATGATTTTGAAACGAGCTGTGACGGCTGGAATAATTTTCTTAGGAAGTTCATCAAACGCCTGACGCAAAACGCCATCTTTCCGAAAACGAATCCGCAAATACTCTTCCTGAGGCTCAACATGAATGTCAGAAACGCCTTCCTGGAGAGCTTTTACCAGAATCTTGTTGACCAAGGCAATAACTGGAGCTGCTTCTGCATCTTCGAGGGCAACGTCGAGGTTTGCTTCGACATCATCATCAGGTTCTTCCAGATCCAGATAGTCCAAGCCTTCAATATCGGCTTTTACATCAACCTTAGAAGCTTGCTCCAAACGCTTCTGACGTTCGACCTGTTCATCCAAATATTGGGAGATAATCCGCTGATAGTCTTCGTTAGTAATGACCATCCGTTGCAGGATTAATCCCTGAGGACGCAGAATTCGGTTCAGGTCATCCTGAGCTGCCAGGTCATCGGGATCGACCATCGCAATCAACACAGACGCAGGTTCCTCATCACTTTTGGAAAGCGGAACCAGTCGATAGCGACGGCAAATATCTACAGGGATAAGGGAGTCGATGAGCTGACCCACCTGAGAGGTCGAGATCTGACTCAACTCTGGATCAAGCGATTCGACGCCGTACAGAATTTTTAATTCGAAGAGCTGCTGCTTCTTGTACTGACGAAGTAAGTCAGGGGGCAGTTGCTGCCCGGTAATCATTTGCAGCACATCGGTCAAAGGTCTTCCAGACTTGCGGCTTTCAACCAGTGCCTGTTGCATTTGCTCGTCATTGACGAAGCCTGACTGGATAAGCTGATTACTGAATGGAGAAAAGTTGTGCTGAACGACTAGCGCACGGCGCTGCGACGAAGAGTTTGCCATGATGGATCCAGTGTTTCAGTGCAGACGGTTTGAGTATTCCCGGAAATTTGAAAAAACAATAACAAGAATCTAGAAACTTTAAAGGAATTGCAAAGTAGACATGGGACTAAATTTGGACACAGGAATAATAATATAGATGCAGCAGAGATGCAGGCGCAGATGCAATGGAGAGGCTGAAGGACAGGCAGGGATGTGAGATGACAGTGGGTAGGTAACGATGGGTGCCAATGAACGATGAATGATGTGATGTAAAGTTTTGATCACATTTGATCTCGCATTTAGATCGTTTAGATCGGTTTTTGAGCTGTACGCGGCAAGGTCTCTCAAAGCGACATTTAATCAAAGCAGCATCTTGAAAAAGTGATGTGGCAACTAGCCACCCACTGGCAGCTTATTTGTTCTGGGAATCCGCTTTAGAGTACTGCGTCTGCTGCTGAGAGGTTACTTGCTCAGATTCAGAGGTTGCCTTGCCTCAGGCTCCATCCAAGTCAACCGACCAAATCAATATATTCCCTTATATTCCCTTAGAAGAATTTCTTTGAGCTTAAATATCTCCAATCATAGTGCGAGATGTATAAGTTGCATGAATTTAAAGAGTGAAGGTTTGAGGTGATTTTTTTAAGGAGAAGCCAAAGGAGAAGCCATTGCAGGTGCGGAACAGCAAAAATCTGACAAAAGCCAAAGGAAAGTCGCTAAAGTTGACGGGTAGTAGAATGGTCTTGCAGATTGCCGCTAGCTTTGACGCAAGCGCTGCGAAGGAACTGGATGAGCCGCTGGCATCCTCTGGCTCCAGACACGGTGTTGCCTGTTACGGTGCGCCTAAATCTCCGCTAAAAATGTGACTGAGGGAAGATTCTGGTTATAGCGGGCTGGCAGTAATCATGCAATATGTATAGCACAAGCAATATTGAGTCGCTCACCGAAACAAGTTGGATGAATGCCCATGATTAACGAGGAAAAACCCATTGACGAGATGGCACAAGGTTCTCCGTCGGATGGAGTAGAGAATGCATCACCTACAGATTCTCCGGAAATGGTCACCGAGGCAGCTATGGCTGGAGAAAATTCCAATGAAAGTTCTGCCGAAGCTGTCCAGGAAGATATGAGTGAACCTCAAGTGGCAGAGGCAGTGCCCGTCGAGGAGGCTGAAGATGTTGCTGGGGTAGCGTCAGATGCGGCTAATCAGAAAATCATGGCGCTGAGCCAAGAAATCTCTACCCTGCGTGAACAACTGGAGGATCGAACAACTCAGTTCATGCGGATTGCGGCGGACTTCGATAATTTCCGCAAGCGCACTCAAAAAGAGCGCGAAGAATTGGAGATGCAAATTAAATGCAATACCGTTATTGAATTGCTTCCAGTTGTGGACAATTTTGAACGGGCGCGATCGCAGATTAAGCCCCAAGGTGAAGAAGGAATCGCTATCCACAAGAGCTATCAAGGGGTTTATAAGGACCTGGTCGATCGCCTCAAGCGAATTGGGGTTGCCCAAATGCGATGTGAAGGACAAGAGTTTGATCCGAACTATCATGAAGCTGTGTTGCGGCAGCCTTCCACTGAGTACCCAGAGGGTACGGTAATGGAGGAATTGGTTCGAGGTTATACTTTGGGAGAGCGGGTGCTGCGTCATGCTATGGTCAAGGTTGCTGCACCACCGGAAGAGGGTGATTCTGCCGAAACAGAGTCTGACAATTCAGAACCCTCGGGAGAGTGACGCGATCGCACATCCATTCCCAACAAATGATTGGGATGTGTTCCCGAAGCAAAACCATCAGGGTTTTCGAATTTCTAAGAAATATTCACGATTCATGATCACTTTCTGATCATTTGCGGAATACTTGCTAGAAATGAGAGCAGTTCTTGAGGACACTACTATCCTCAACTCTCCCTGACGAACTTTATTGGCTGCTGATCATGGGAAAAGTTATTGGCATTGACCTGGGTACTACAAACAGTTGTGTTGCTGTGCTGGAAGGCGGGCAGCCTGTTGTCATAGCCAACTCCGAAGGTGGGCGAACGACACCCAGTATTGTCGGTTTTGGCAAAAACAATGAGCGCCTGGTTGGGCAACTGGCAAAGCGGCAAGCCGTTACCAATGCCGAGAATACGATTTTCAGCATCAAGCGGTTTATTGGGCGTCGGTGGGACGATACCACGGTCGAGCGATCGCGGGTGAGCTACAACTGTATACGCGGGAAAGACGACACCGTTGATGTGCAGGTGCGGGGGCAACACTATACCCCGCAAGAAGTATCAGCAATGGTTTTGCAAAAACTGAAGCAGGATGCCGAGAACTACTTGGGGGAAGAAGTAACCCAGGCAGTGATTACGGTTCCTGCTTACTTTACAGACGCGCAACGGCAGGCAACGAAAGACGCTGGCACGATTGCAGGTCTAGAAGTTTTACGGATTATCAATGAACCTACGGCGGCTGCCCTCTCCTATGGATTGGATAAGCAGGATCAAGATCAAACCGTTCTCGTCTTCGACCTGGGTGGGGGCACGTTCGATGTCTCCATTTTGCAGCTTGGAGACGGGGTGTTTGAGGTTAAGGCAACCTCCGGCAACAACCACCTGGGTGGCGATGACTTTGATAGCGCCCTTGTCCAGTGGTTGATTGACAACTTCCGGGAACAAGAAGGGATTGACCTGTCGAGCGATCGCATGGCAATGCAACGCCTGCGGGAAGCGGCAGAGAAGGCAAAAATCGAACTGTCGAATATGCTAACGACCACCATTAACCTGCCATTTATTACGGCAGATGCCAGTGGCCCAAAGCACATGGAGCTGGAACTAACCCGTGCCAAGTTTGAGGACCTGGTCAATTCCCTGGTTTCCAGCACCATCGAGCCGGTTGAGCAAGCCCTAAAAGATGCTGGATTGACCCCCAATGAGGTCGATCGCATTCTGCTAGTTGGCGGTTCTACGCGGATTCCTGCTGTCCAAAATGCCATTAAAGAATTTCTGGATGGCAAGGCTCCCGATCGCTCAGTCAATCCCGATGAATCGGTGGCTTTAGGCGCAGCTATCCAGGCGGGAGTATTGGGCGGTGAGGTCAAGGATTTATTACTGCTCGACGTAACCCCGCTTTCCCTGGGGATCGAAACTCTGGGCGAAGTATTCACCCGCATCATTGAGCGTAACACGACCATTCCCACCAGCAAAACCCAGACGTTTTCGACGGCAACCGATGGGCAGACTTCCGTGGAGATCCATGTGCTCCAGGGTGAGCGGGCGATGGCGAAGGATAATAAGAGCCTGGGGAAGTTTCAACTGACGGGCATTCCACCTGCACCCCGTGGCGTACCGCAAATTGAGGTGAGCTTCGAGATTGATGCCAATGGCATTTTGCAAGTCTCGGCACGGGATAAGGGTACAGGTCGGGTACAGAGCATTCGCATTACCAACACAGGCGGTCTCAGCGATTCGGAAGTGGAGCGGATGCGCCAGGAAGCAGAACTTTATGCCGAGGAAGATCGGCGGCGACAGCAATTGGTGGAGTTACGCAACCAGGCGGATATCCTCTTTGCCAACTACGAAACCATGTTGCGCGAAAATGGCGACTTGATTTCCGAAGACTACAAGTCTCAAGCCATGGAGCGGGTAGCCGAATTGCGGGCAGCGATCGCAGATCGCACCATAGCAGTCGAAGATATGAAACATCGCATCGAAGCCCTACAGCAAACCCTGTTTGCCATTGGAACATCGCTCTATCAAGATCCGAGCAGTTCTAACGACTTCGAGGATTATGGCTATGACGAAGAGCCCGTGAGCGATGATACCCCGACTGCCATGTGGACAAATGGGCAGTATGATGAAGCCGAAACGGAAGCGGTGGACAATTATGATGAAGACTTCAACTTCGAAACAGACGAAACCGTAACGGCAGATTATGAAGCGGTGGATTGAAGCGGTGCATTGAAGCCACAGATTGAAGCCATAGACTGAAGCCATAGATTGAAGCCGTGAATTAAAAGCCGTAGACTAACTTTTGAATCAATTTAATCGTTTGCAATTCATTTTTTTCTCTCTCCTAAAGGCTTACGCTGTTTTTACTGGTTGGGAAACCCGTAATAGTCCTCCTGGTTCTCATCCGTTAGGATGATGAAAGTGTGACTAGGCATCAATGCCGTGACACTGTTAAGCTGTAAACCAAGTTTTGCTAATACGCATCCTCCGAGGCACGCTCTATGCCCCGCGATTATTATGAAGTTCTGGGCGTTTCGAGAAGCGCCGATAAAGAGGAAATCAAGCGAGCATTTCGTCGCCTCGCTCGTAAGTACCATCCTGATGTCAACAAAGAAGATGGAGCCGAAGAGCGTTTTAAAGAAATTAACCGTGCCTACGAAGTTCTGTCTGACGAAGAAGTGAAAGCTCGCTACGACCGCTTTGGTGAAGCGGGAGTCAGCGGTGCGGGCGCGGCAGGCTACCAGGACTTTGGCGACATGGGCGGCTTTGCCGACATTTTCGAAAGCTTCTTTGGTGGGTTTTCGGGAATGGGACAGCAGGGACGACGGCGCTCGGGGCCTGTGCGGGGTGATGACCTCCGGTTAGATCTGAAGCTCGATTTCCGTGAAGCTGTTTTTGGTGGCGAGAAAGAAATCCGCATCAGCCACCTGGAAACCTGTGCCACCTGTAATGGCAACGGTGCCAAACCTGGGACACGTCCTGTTACCTGCTCAACCTGTGCGGGTGCCGGGCAGGTTCGTCGGGCGACCCGCACCCCATTCGGAAGTTTTACGCAGGTTTCAACCTGTCCTACCTGCAATGGTGCCGGGCAGGTCATCGAAGACAAGTGCGAGAGTTGCGGTGGAGCAGGGGTTCGCCAGGAAGCGAAGAAGCTCAAAATTACCATTCCGCCCGGTGTCGATAATGGAACCCGGCTGCGTGTATCGGCAGAAGGCGATGCCGGAGCGCGGGGTGGTCCTCCAGGGGACTTAATTATCTTCCTGTTTGTTAAGGAAGATGTTGAGTTTCAGCGGGATGGCTTGAGCATCCTTTCTGAGCTGAAGATTAGCTACTTGCAAGCCATTCTGGGTAGCAAGGTTGAAGTAAATACGGTTGATGGGAAGGAAGAGGTCACGATTCCACCCGGCACTCAGCCAGGTACCGTGCTGACCCTGGAAGGTCATGGTGTACCGCGCCTGGGTAACGCCGAGCAGCGTGGGGATCACTTGATCACCGTTCAAGTTGACATTCCAACGCGGATTTCTGCGGAGGAGCGCGATTTGCTGGAGAAACTGGCGAAGATTCGAGGCGATCGCATTGGCGGCAAAGGGTCAGGCTTTTTGGGGGGGCTGTTTCAGTCATGAATGATGCGATCGCGCCTCCCTCCCATGCGCCCGATGCTCAGCTTGATTTGCGCGGCACACCCTGCCCAATCAACTTTGTACGAACCAAGTTAACCCTCGACCGCATGGCACCGGGATCGCTGCTCGAAGTGTGGCTGGATGAGGGTGAACCCATTGAGCAGGTTCCCGATAGCCTCCGTCTCGAAGGTTATCCCATTGAGCAGATTGAAGAGAAAGACAACTTTTTTGCGCTGCGCGTGCGTCGCCCACAGTGAGTTATTCCATTGGGCAGAAGGAGACGCAGGGGAAAGGCATTGTGCAACAACGCCCGGATCAGGTTAATTTAATGAATCCTGATGCGACGGACTACAACGGAGATGGGAAAGACCTGACCGGAGTTGTGTTGTCGGTTCAGGCAAACTTTTATGAGGTGCAGCTTGATCCTCACGCCCCTCTTCCGCCAGAAGCAGAGGAAACCCAATCGCTGCTCTGCATTCGCCGATCGCGCCTGAAAAAAATTGGGCAGCGGGTCATGGTAGGCGATCGCGTGCTCATCGAAGAACCCGATTGGGCAGGGGGACGGGGGGCGATCGCCCAGATTTTTCCACGGGACACAGAACTGGATCGTCCACCCATTGCCAATGCTAGCCAGATTGTGCTGGTGTTTGCGCTGGCAGATCCGCCCCTCGACCCGGTGCAGTTGAGTCGGTTTCTGGTCAAAGCCGAATCGACAACTCTGGCGGTGCAATTGTGCCTCAACAAGCAAGATTTGGTAACTGAGGCAGAGTTGCAGGATTGGCGCGATCGCCTTGCCCAGTGGGGCTATCACCCGCTATTCATCAGCGCTTATAAGGGCACAGGTGTTGAATCCTTGCGCGAGAGTTTGTGTGACAAAACGACCCTGGTTTCAGGACCATCGGGGGTAGGAAAATCAAGTTTGCTCAATTTGTTGCTGCCAGAAGCCAATCTGCGGGTAGGAGAAGTATCGGGAAAACTTCGGCATGGTCGGCACACAACGCGCCATGTGGAACTGTTTGAGCTGAACAGTGGCGGTTTGTTGGCAGATAGTCCTGGGTTTAATCAACCCGATTTAGATTGTGCGCCGACGGAGCTTGTTCAGTTCTTCCCAGAAGCCCGGTCGCGATTAGCGGAAGCATCTTGCCAGTTCAACGATTGCCTGCATCGCGATGAACCGGGATGTGTGGTGCGAGGAGAGTGGGAGCGCTACGAGCATTACCTGCTATTTTTGGAGGAGGCGATCGCCCGACAAACGGCTCTAGAACGTAGTCCAGATGCTGAAGCTACTACTAAGCAAAAGGTCGGACAGGCAGGCAAGATTGAAACAGAACCGAAGCTCTCCCCCAAAAAGCATCGCCGCCCATCGCGCCGCACCGAAAAGCAAGCCCTACAGGATTTGTTTGAGCAAAACGAAGATGAGTTAGATCCCGACATCCTGCCCGATAATTTCTAAGGATTGAACATAAAATCAAACCCGGAACTTTTGATGAGAAGCGTGGCAATATTGCACTTCTCATCAAAAGTTCCGGGTTTGATTTTGTACGGAGTTTGGACCTGATACTAAGTGCCAAGCCAGGAGTTCAACATGCTCGCCATTTGAAGTTAACCCTGTTTTTGGGGAAGAAGGTGCGGCAACGCCACACCTTCTTCCCCAAAAACAGGGTTAAGAGGCTATTTATAAAGTTCGGTCTAGGCGGCCAGGCGCTTAAGCATGATACGAGTCATGACCGCATAGATGGCTGCTTCACTCATCTCGGGTAACCGCTCATAATCCTTACTCAACCGTCGATACC
>Ga0208218_1001075_pt1 | contig 10757 bp, 8 predicted proteins | sample HotLakmasection3_FD_184726 | JGI IMG/M metagenome (GOLD analysis project Ga0208218, IMG submission 184726) | Hypersaline microbial mat communities from Hot Lake, Washington, USA - Section #3 (SPAdes) | ecosystem: Environmental > Aquatic > Non-marine Saline and Alkaline > Hypersaline > Microbial... | reverse complement strand
CCTCATAAATAACAGAAGGAATCAACCAAAGCATAGAAGCAACCGGCACCGGCAAGGAATTGGAAGCCAATTCAAAAGCACCAGCATACAAAAACGGCACAAATCCAATCAGTATCGATCCAGGTTTACCGTACCTAAGTAGACTAAAATATATCTTGCTTCTCCATTCCTTTCCAAAATAAATCAATGCCATTACCAAAGCAAACGGTAACCAAAAGAATTTTGAAATCGCTCTAAATAAACTTTGCTCCAAAGACTCAACCTCTACAGCAGCTCCACCAAACAATTCATACAGAAGGTACCCTCTCAAGGTCCATATTACATAAAAAGCGATCAGACAGAGAGCTGCCATTACATCTCTGTTTGTGCCCCATCTGGTTAGTAGCTTATACATCTTTGTACTATCCATATACGTTAATGTATGTATGATATTCAATTATCAAGTAATTTGCAATGTTGCTTAGCACAATAATCGATATGAGCCATTAGTTTTTCAGTGCATTACGGTATATATATGGATTACTGCACGGGTTAAACCATCTCTAAGGTGCCTGGAAAAAACAGGTGTTGGTATATTGACAGAGAAATCCGTATATAGCAGAATCCGGACATGAATCTTGTAAAAACCGATGATTATGGAGTCAAAGGTATTAATTATTATTGGGTACGCCGTGAAATGTATGATCTTAGCATCGAGGAGCTTAATTCGGTTGGAGTATTCGATGAGTATGCTTATGTTGATGAATCAATTATTGATCCGTTACTATCCGCACAAAAGAGTCTCGAACACCTCGGATACCAATTAATCGTAAAAGATGCCTATCGCTCCCCCGAATTGTATCAACTGGTTTTTCAAAAGAGGAGTAAGAAATTTGGAGAGGAGCAAACCAAAAAAATACTCAATACCATTACCATGCCCCATACCAAGGGAACGGTAGTCGACGTTAATTTGATTGACAAAAATACCGGGAAAGAGCTCCAGCTAAGGGACAAGGGAGACGGAACTAATGCTTTTTTTGTGGGATATTACAAAAATTCAAGCAATGATCAGCATAAAGAATTCAATAGATTACAAGAACTATTAGCCAATACAATGCTAACAAATGGGTTCAAATTTGGCACAAAAAACGAATTCTGGCATTTTGAATACGTAGGATAGTAGTTTGTATACAGGGACCCCGAAGAGTGCATACTCTTTGGGGAGAAGGAGGAAATTATTGGAAATCGGAAATACCGCCTTTAGGGCGGTATGGAGATTGTAAAGAATTTCCGACGTGGTGGCGGGACCAGGATTCGAACCTGGACTATCTGGTTATGAGCCAGATGAGCTGCCATTACTCAATCCCGCGATACTTATTTAATGAAGCATCTGTTACGATTTTTGTCAAATGTTTTCAGTGCAATAAATAATTACTGGACAACACCTGGATTGATATCTAGGTTTACGTAGAAATCACAAGCAAGACTCTTAGAATATGCCTAAAAAATCAGATAACGTCAAAAAGAAAAAGGTGAATAAACCTCAAGCAAGCAAGAAAAAAACCACAAAAGCACCTATAAAAGTCGCTAAATCAAACAAACCAACCCCATCCAAACCATTGGAATCAAAGCAATCAAGCCAAAAAACTCTCGATACCAACAATCAGACAAAGACTATCATTATACTAATAGTCTCGATTATCGTTATGTTCGTAATTTTGGCGATATTTGTGTTATCTAATGCTTTGGATAAGTCATCTTCCGATCAATTCGAGGATACATCTGTAACGGAAACCTCCATATCCACACCAAACGCAAACGAACAAGTCCCAAGCCAAGGGTATCTGGCTTCTACTAGCATATCGCTCCAAAATGAGGGCGAATTCGAGATTCGCAGGCAAGATGAAATTATTGATTGCGGTAGCGGCAGTGTAGTGAACAAAAAATTTATTTATTTGCACGAAGATGGAAGTTTGTTGCTGATCACCCCTGAAGATGCCCAGGCATATGATAGCAACCTGCTTACCAACTTCGATTCGATAATGACAAACCAGGAACAAACTGCTCCGGATCATACAAGAGTTAGATCAACACTGTTCAATGCTGCATGTTCCGGTTTTTCCTCCCAACCCATTGTTGAGCTAACATCAGATTATGAGTATCCAGGTATGGATGAGTACAAAATATTTATTTTGGGTGAGGGTCAGGGGGTCTTCCCAAATCTCAACACTGTCATTTATGCAAAGAAAGGTGATAGTTATATATCTATATCGGCACCGCTACGTAGAGGTCAGGAAGCTGCGGATTATGCCTATAACTTCTTCCAAAGCGAATGCGGCCAATCCGATAACCCTGGGGAGTGCGTTGATGAGGAGCTTCTCAAACAAGAAAATATTGCAAAGGGAAATGAGGTGGCAGTCAGACTTTTGGAATTGTTTGCCATAGAGCAATAACAACTTGACATAAACACGGAAGTCTGCAAGTTTTAGCTGGTATAGAATAGATTTTTTTGCACGATATATATGCCACGAAGAAAAAGAGTACTGAAACGACCAAACATCCTACCTGACAGCACCTTCAATAGTGTGTTGGTATCTCGAATGATCAATCGCGTCATGTGGGATGGGAAAAAAACCGTTGCTGCCAAAATCGTTGTTGGTGCTCTTAGAGACGCAAGTGACGAATTAAAAGTAGCCCCCCTTGATGTAATCGAAACCGCGGTAAAGAATGTGACCCCCCAAGTTGAGGTTAAGTCAGTGCGTGTTGGTGGAGCGAACTACCAAGTACCTATTCAGCCTTACGAAGCTCGTGCACTTCGTCTAGCTCTTACCTGGATAATCAACTCCGCTCGAAGCGTCAAAGGCAGACCAATGAGAAGCAAACTTAAGGATATACTCGTTCAATCATATAATATGGAAGGTGCGGCAGTAGCCAAGAAGGACACCGTCCATCAGACAGCTGCTGGTAATAGAGCTTTTGCTCACCTTGCAATGAGGATCAGCAGAAAAAAGTCCTAGTAAATATAGTCCGGCAACTGACATGGTGATCCGATCACCATTTTTTTTCATCTATTAAGACTATGCGTGTACCAAACGATTCAATTCTGTTAATCGATAAACCACTTCAGTGGACTTCCTTTGATGTCATTCGGTATCTCAAGAGGGAATACAAACGAAACACTGATGAGCCTACGGGAATAAAAAAATTTAAAATAGGCCATGCAGGGACACTTGATCCTCTTGCTTCAGGACTGCTGATTGTTTGCACGGGAAACAAAACCAAAACTATTGAGTCCATCGTAGGAGCCAAGAAAGAATACGTCGCAGAATTAGCACTAGGTGCAGTAACAGCTTCATTTGATAGCGAGTTCGAACCACAAGATTACCACGATGTATCAGCCATCTCTAATGAGGATGTACTAGAAGCTCTCAGACATTTTGAGGGGATAATTGAGCAGGTGCCTCCCCACTATTCAGCTATCAAGATTGATGGACAAAGGGCATATCAAAAAGCACGAAACGGCGAGCAGTTCAAGATAAACAAACGTTCCGTTACCATCCACGAAATCAGTCTTCTCAATTCTATTCAATCATTAACCATTGCTAATAATGTACTAAAAAAATGTACAATCAGGGTCATATGTTCAAAGGGAACCTATATACGAACACTTGCAAGCGATATTGGCCAGCACTTAGGAGTGGGAGGATATTTGATGAACCTGCGCAGAACCCGCATAGGAGATTATTCACTCGAGGATGCTCAGAAGATTCAAGCAGAAGACTTCACACCATCCACACTGAAATAAACCTATTTGTAGATCTGCCTCACCCTGTCCCAGTACTTTCCTCTTCTTGGGAGTTTGTCTGCGTCATTAGGGTAGCATAAAAGATGCTCCGCAACTATTTCCAAGAAAATTGTGTTCTGAGAGCCTTTAAGCCAAAACCAAGAATTTGGTCGTATAGTATCTTTGTTGAGCAGAGTATTAACGTCACCAGCCCTGGAAAATACTTTGAAGAGCTGATTTTTATAAGAAATGAAGCTGACGTTATCCTGAACTTTAACCACACCGTCATCATCGCATTTGAGCCATTCGGACCCTACAAGATAGATATTTTCAATATACGAACCCCTACTCTTACCCAACTCGATCAAGCGTTGCAGAATTTCTTGGTGAGCCAATGTAGAAATTTCTCCAAGTTCCCGCATCTCACCAAAAATAAGATAATGTTTGGGGATTTCAGAACTTCTGGAATCACTCTCGGAAGATAGCAGCTGTGTGTCTTTAACTCGAGTACTTACTTCTACAACCTCTTCCAGCACATTCAAGAGAGAATCCATGCTTTGAGGGTCGGAATTATAGGTACTATCAATTATTACCGAGTTTAGAATTCCTTCAAGAAGCGAGAATCTTCCATTGGGCAAAGCTACGGTATTTACCGTTTTGGCGACTAATTCAGTATCCATACGATATTTTTGGGCAACCAAATTGAGGATGTACGCAGATGATGCAAAGGTGTGAGGCAAAATATATTCCTTAGAAAATACAAAAGTGTCATCAGCTATCAGAGCAAACCCATCCCCTCTCTCTGACTTCACATAATGAACACGGGGCTCTTGATCGTCGCTCATCGAATCCATAACCCAGTTATCAATGATACCTATAGCTGCCGGAATGATATAATCATCGCTGTATTCAATGAGATGGAATTGCTCTAGAGCTATATTCTTTAGTCGAGTATCAATACCTTCGTCTTCGAATACGGGTAACCATTTTTGAGGCAGAAGATTGGTAACTTTCCATAAAATATCATTATTTATTGAATCCTTGAACCCTGCGGTGTGCTCATATGTTACACTGGTAGTGAGTAGTAAATCAAACCCATTCTCGAACACTCTGCTGAATTCAAATGATTCATTCTGGTGATCGTATCCAACTTCATATATCAATATAGTCTTCTCCGATAGTTTGGCATAGGATTCAAATAACACGAACCATAACGCCCTAAAGATAAACCATGCCTTTTTGAGAAACACAGCCCCGCCTTCAAAATCAATACTAAATCCTGCCAGGGACATCGTGAGTCCGGTTATCGAATTAAAGGATTTTTTGTTTCGTGAGGTTCCGGTGAAAACAAACCATCCATCATTTTCGAACAAAGTCTTTAGCATCAAAGTCTGACTTGACTTTCCAACAGTTCCTGTAACCAAAATGATCGGCATCCTGGAACCATAAAATCGATGATATCGTTTGAGGATTTTTAATAGAACGATTCGAGCCAACTCAACATTTATTCTCTTCTTGAGACTCATAGTACTGTTTTGGTGCAATTTTTGGGTTTTGTCTAGTCTCAAATAGACCCTGATTAAAATCTTTTCATCGTATCGGAATTATCAGAATATTGAGCGAAAAGAGTTGTACAGTATGAAGGCGAAGTAGTAGAAATATACGATCTCTTGTAGCCAAAATAATGATGTTTTTGTAGGCGAGAAGATATTAAAGAATTTCTTCTTACTTCGATTACAAATCAGCCCGAACGAAACACTCTATTACTGTCTCAACCGTAGGCTTTTCTTGACCAGACAAACAGACTTTGTAACCGTTTTGAATTATGGATCGAGCTCACAAAATAAAGACTTCAATACCTATCTTCATTAGTGTACTAACAACAGTTATTGTAAGTTTCTTTGTATTTTTTTCGGGTGGTCCGGTGGATGAACGAACTGTGAGTGCTCAGAACCTCATTCCCACCGACATTTGTCCTGAAGGAGAGTGTCCAGTCGCCAGCCCCGGGTTGTCCGATGATCTTGAGTCGGAATCAAGAGATATTCTTACACGCCAAGAGGACTCATCATTTTTAGTAATATCTATATTCCGTTTTATATTATTTATAATTATTGCAATTTCAGTCATTGCTACACCAGTACTGTTCATCACAGGTGTTATTGCCATAATACTAAAAAATACCAAAACCGGCATTGGCATAATACTTGTAGGCCCTGTGATAATTCTGATCTGCGTTTTACATTTTACCCTAATCTCAATTATTCAAACCCTGATCTAAGGATCAATTGAGAGAAATGCTACTTTTTCAAAAAATACATTGCATTATTCATGGTATCATCATACGCAATATTAAGAATTCTTAATCCGGTTTTCTCGAACATTTCTTTTAGTTGATGATCTTCAAATCGAGCCGATCGAAACATTGTTACCTCAGTACCCTCATCAATATCAACACCCATCAAAGAAGCGGGTTTGGTCGAATTCAAATAAACCTGAATACCATTTTTTTGCTCATTCCATTTTACATTAAATGTAGGTTCTTCAGTAAAAATCGTTGCGATATCACGCATTACATACCATCCTTCCGGCTTGGATATCCATGAGTTATAATCTGCAATCAATGCTGCCTCACTATTCCTGCTATAAATTCCTTGAATGATCACTAAATAGTCATTATCCGTCATCGAATTATAGATGTTTCTAAGCATTTGGTCCGGGTGTTCGGAATTCCCGAGCGACGAATTAAGCAGAAGGAATAGATTACAAAACCTTTCATTGCGATATTCGCTCGAAATATCAGCAATAATATCTCTCGAGTCTTCTAGATTGAAGTTTCTAGTCAAAGACGCGGTTTTGAATTCGGTATTGTTTGGATCGAATATTCTGGACTGAAGTAGATAGTTCTTGAGATTTCGAATCGCAACATTATTAACTTGAGCATTGGGTGTTGCAGGTACATACGTTCCCAGTATGGAATCATCAACCAGTAATTCATATATGAAGGGGAGCGCGCTTGTTCCACTTGTCTCAGCCAGATCGATAATATTTATTTTGTCGCTCTCTTGGATCCTTTGCTTGATAAACGTTGCTTCACCGAACATCAAACTTCTTTCTCCATGAAGAATTTGGTTATCCAATGCTTTGGAGTCAATCATATGAGTAGAAGAAATATAACACTCGGGGTGGTAGAGTACTGACCAATCAGGAATTTCATGCTCAGTTCTTAACAGGTGTGTAGCAGCCTGAACTTTTGGATCCCTTAGCCATTGTTGTGTTGAGGTACGCATATATAGTAGGTAGTTTTACACTTTCAAGGTATACTCCATAACACATCCAGTCAATATTGCTGTAATTAAGCTTATCCATTGATAAACAATTAATCCCTCAAATTAAGCCATAAAGGATTAAGTTTTACAAGAAATACTGAATTTAGTCTGCCTGTGATCGTTCAGCCAAAATTTCACTAATTGCCGAAGCTTCCTCAAAATGCATAGCGTCGACAGCTATCTGAAGCCTTTCCTTTAACTCTCCATAAGTATAGGACTTCTGTATCAAATCTTCTTTGATTGTGCGAACTTCTACATCGAACTGATCGAACACCTGCTTACCTTGCTGAGATTGTGTTTGTCGTCTTTGCTGATTATGTATTGACTTGCCGCTCTTACCTTTTCGTGAAAACCTACTTTCAATCTCCATAGCACCATCAAGTGCATTGTTTTCCTCGACCCAGCCGTCAGATGTATAGCGAGCACCACGTTTTCCATAGTTTTCATCCTTTTCAACTTCCTCTCGTACTTCATCGGCAATATTTGCAAGTTCCCGTTTTGTATTTTGAGGTATGATACCGTGTGTAGTATTGTATTCAAGTTGTAATTGCCTTCGTCTATCGGTTTCATCGATAGCTTGCTTCATGCTTCTGGTTATAGTATCAGCATACATGATTACGGTTCCTTCGGTGTGACGAGCAGCTCTACCGATGATTTGAATAAGTGATGTCTTGGATCTGAGAAAACCTTCCTTATCGGCATCAAAAATCGCAACCAGACTTACCTCAGGCAAATCAAGACCTTCTCTGAGGAGGTTTATTCCAATAAGGACATCATATTTCCCTCGTCTCAAATCTGACAAAATATCAAGTCGATCCAGAGTGTCAACATCACTATGAATGTATGCGGATTTTACGTTAATTTGCTTAAAGTAGATATCCATTTCCTCAGCGAATTTTTTGGTTAAAGTCGTAATTAAGACTCTCTGACCTTTCGCTACGCGAGCACGTACCTGCTCCAGAACATCATCAACCTGATTGGAAACAGGCTTGAGAACGACCTGGGGATCAAGCAAACCGGTAGGGCGTATAACGGCTTCTACAACGGGTACCGACGAGACATTTTTTCGATGCTTCAATGCTATGGCGTCTTTGTTCTTGGAAATCTTCGCAGTCTTGCCGAGTTCGAAGTCTCCCGGAGTCGCCGAGACATATACCGCGTTGTTTACCTTTTCGAAGAACTCATCGATTTTGAGCGGTCTGTTATTCAAAGCGCTTGGGAGACGGAAGCCATATTGTACCAGTGTATTTTTCCTACTTCGATCTCCATTATACATCGCGGCAATCTGAGGAAGTGTTATATGACTCTCGTCAATGAACGTCAGACTATCGGCAGGAAAGTAGTCCAACAAAGTAGAAGGAGGCTCTCCATCACTGCGACCGTCAAAATAGATCGAATAGTTTTCAATACCCGAACAGTAGCCTAGCATCTGGAGCATCTCAATATCATTCATCGTACGTTGCCTAATACGATCAGCCGGCAAGAGAAGACCCTGCTTCTCAAAGTGTTCGACTTGTTTTACAAGATCTTCTTCAATATCGGTTATGGCATTATTGATTTTTTCCTGTGTAGTAACATACTGCTTGGCGGGATATGCCGTGTATGACTGCATCTTCTCCAATATATGATTAGTGACGGGATCAAAGCTTTCGATCGCTTCCAACTTATTCCCGAAAAAACTAAACCTGTATCCGACATCTTCACCGGAAGGCATTAATTCGAGCAAGTCTCCACGAATTCTGAACATACCTCTGGAGAGATCCATGTTGGTTCGAAGGAACTGTAGATCCACCAGTCTGCGAGCCAGCCTATCCAGCTTATATTCCTGACCAACTTCAAACTCTACTCTGAGTGACTTGAAGTCTTCGGGATCTCCTATTCCGTATATACAAGAGACGGAGGCTACTATCAGAACGTCCTTTCTGGTAAGCAATGCCTGTGTTGTAGCATTCCTGAGTCGATCTATCTCCTCATTAATCTGTGTCTGCTTCTCAATATATGTGTCTGATCGCGGAATATAGCTTTCCGGTTGATAATAGTCATAATAACTAACGAAATAATGTACAGCATTATCGGGAAAGAATCTTTTGAATTCTTCAGCCAGCTGGGCGGCCAAGGTTTTGTTGTGAGCAATAACAAGAGTCGGTTTTTGGATCTTTTCTACAACCGATGCCATCATGTATGTCTTTCCCGATCCGGTGACTCCTTGAATGGTTTGCTCGGGCTGCTTACTCTGGATACCCTCAGACACAAAATCTATGACCTTTCCTTGATCACCGGCAGGCTTGTACGGCGATGCCAGACGAAACGGCTTAGTTGATTGAATTGAACTTTTTTTCATAGAATAGTTGATTCTAACTTCTTTGAAATAGCCGTTTCTTTACGACACTAACTGGCCTATGTAGCCAATCTGAATTCCGTTAAAATATTATGAAAGCTTTTTCAAAATAATATCTATTGTCAAGATTGTCTGGTGAAGACACAATATCTAGTACTTACTCTGCCCAAATATCCTTTTTTTGTGCTTCCAGATAGGATTTTAGTCTAGGAAGCTGCGTATCTATATTTGAAAGATCAAGAGCATCTACTTCCGAAGCAATAGTATTAAGATCCGATTGATCAATATTCATGAATAGCTCAATGTCTTTGGTATATCCACTTTGTATGTTACCGGTGAGATCTCCAGACCCCCGAAGCTCAAGATCCTTCTGAGCCAGCCAAAAACCATCCTGAGAATCGAGTATATAATTCAGGCGCTTAGAAAACATACCTTGCTGATTGGTCACCAAAATACAATAATTGTCCTGATACGAATTTCTTCCGATTCTACCCCGGATTTGATGAAGTGCTGCAAGTCCAAATCTCTCGGCATTGAGTATCACCATAACGGTAGCTTCGGATATGTCGACACCTACTTCAATCACACTCGTTGCCACCAGAATATTATGCTCATCAGAATCTTTGAACTCCTGCAGGACGCTATCTTTGTTTTTTGCTTTACCGTGAAGTGTTTTGATGGTATCCCCAAAGTATTTTTTGAAATACTGAGCTGTTTGATTAATCGACCAAAGATCAGAATCGTCATCGTCTTGGATGCGTGGACAGACGATATAAATTTTTCTGCGCTTCGAGAGTGCTTCACGTATGACGGGTATAACCTCGAATTCAAGATGATCAAACATGGTGATCCTCGTATCAATCTTGCTTCTTTGTTTGATTCTATCCAAAAAGAGAGGTTGCAGATCATGATATAGTGCCAGTGCAATAGTCCTTGGTATCGGCGTAGCTGAGAAGGAAATAAAATGAGCTTTTAGATTATCTCCTTCCAGCCGTGTCGTTAGCTCTTTGCGCTGGCGAACACCGAATCTATGTTGCTCATCTATCATAACGAGTTCGGGTTGTACGTCATCACGGTGGAACAGAGCATGAGTTCCGAGCCACATAATATGCTTGTCCGTTAACTGCTTCAAGTGATTTTCAAACTTTGATTTGGTGTATTTTTCACCGTCAATAAAGTACGACTTAGCGGTTACCAGAATACATACAACGCTATCATTTGAGAGCTTATTGAGTAGCTTTATCAGGTTGTGGTAATGTTGAGACGCAAGAATTTCGGTTGGAGCAACGATTGCTACTTGCCCGAATCCCTGAGTAATATCCAATCCATG
>Ga0208218_1001073_pt1 | contig 10766 bp, 7 predicted proteins | sample HotLakmasection3_FD_184726 | JGI IMG/M metagenome (GOLD analysis project Ga0208218, IMG submission 184726) | Hypersaline microbial mat communities from Hot Lake, Washington, USA - Section #3 (SPAdes) | ecosystem: Environmental > Aquatic > Non-marine Saline and Alkaline > Hypersaline > Microbial... | reverse complement strand
GGGGGCGCGATCGCTCTTGGTGGTGCCGCTGATTACCGAGGGCCAGATCATTGGCAGTATTTCCCTCCGCCATATTCATCGCCCCCATCAGTGGCATCCGGGCGAAGTCGCCCTGGCGCAATCGGTGGCAATTCAAGCGGCGATCGCGGTGCAGCAGTCGCGTCTCTACCAAAAAACCCGGCAGCAAACCGAACAGCTCATGGCGCTCGATCGCCAGAAAACCGAGTTTTTCCAAAATATCTCCCACGAATTTCGCACCCCGCTGACATTGACTCTGGGGCCTCTAGAGGCCGCCGTTGAGCAAGGCCGAGGTCTGGATTACGAGGCTTCAACCGTAGCGTTGCGGAATGCGCGGCGCTTGTTGCGATTGGTCAATCAACTGCTCGATTTGCAGCGGCTTGATGCTGGGCGCATGCAGCCAGCCTTTCGCCCGGTCAGCATTGATGCCTTTATCAAAGATGTGGTGACGGCCTTTCAGCCCTATTGCGAACGCCAGGGCTTGCGATTGGAGACAACTCTCGCCCCCTGCCCGACGGTGTTTCTGGATCTCGAAAAGTTTGACAAAGTTCTCTATAACCTTCTGTCTAACGCCGTGAAGTTTACCCCTAAGGGTGGCACTATCTCGGTCGCGTTAGAACCTGCGGAGGGGCATTGCCTTCTCAAAGTATCGGATACCGGCATTGGCATCCGCGAAGACCAATTGCCCTACCTATTCGAGCGCTTCCGCCAGGCAGATGGCTCCACTAACCGGCGGTTTGAAGGCACCGGGTTGGGGTTGTCTCTGGTGAAAGAGTTGGTCGCCCTGCACCACGGCAAAATTGAGGTCACCTCGACGTATGGTGAGGGCACAACCTTTGCCATCCAATTGCCCATCGGGCATCAGCATTTACCCCCTGAGCAAATCATCGATCAGGCCGCCGTAACGGAAAAAAGCCGCGCCAAGATCGAACTGGCGGATATTTTGACCCCGGCGGAGCTGTCGTCGACAGCCGCAGGGTCGACTGAGGCCGCCGCCCAGCATGGAGATATGCCCCGTATCTTAGTGGTGGACGACAACAGTGATTTACGGGCTTACATTTCGAATGTGTTGCAGCGTCAAGGCTACCAGGTGCGCACGGCCCACGATGGCGAGGCCGCCCTCACCATGCTGGAAACGTTTTTGCCCAATTTAGTGCTCACTGATCTAATGATGCCGGGTATGTCGGGCCTGGAGTTGTTGCAGCAAATTCGCCAGGACAACCGCTTTAGCAGCATTCCCGTGGTGTTGTTGACCGCCAAAGTGGACGACGAAACGCGGATTGAGGGGGTTGAACAGGGCGCTGATGCCTATTTGGGTAAGCCCTTTAACGATCGCGAGTTGCTGGCCGAAGTGCGGAATTTATTGGCCCTTAAAGCCAATGAGCAAAAGGTCAAGGAACTCAACCAGTACCTGACGGAGTCCGTGTTGCGGCGGTTTTTGCCTGCGTCTTTGGTGAGCAAGGCGGCGGCGGGCGATTTGCAACTGGCGCTGCAGCCAGAGCCTCGGCTGATTACGGTGCTGTTCAGCGACATCGTCAGCTTTACGCCATTGTCGGATCAGTTGGGACCGCGACGGTTAGCCCAGGTGCTCAATCAATATCTGAATGCCATGACGGAGGCCATCTTTGCCAGCGGCGGCACGGTGGATAAGTTTATGGGAGATGGCGTATTAGCGCTGTTTGGCGCGCCCGAAGATTTGCCCCCGGATGAGCAGGCCCGGCGGGCGATCGCGGCAGTACACCGCATGCACGACACTCTGGATGGATTGAATCAGGAATGGCAACAACAGGGCATTCCGGAAATTCGCGTCCGCTATGGCGTGCATCAGGGGGATGCGGTTGTGGGCATGTTTGGCGGTGAGGTCCGGGCGGACTATACGGCGATCGGGCCTTGCGTCAACATTGCCTCCCGCTTGCAAGAAGTCGCTGAACCCAATGGGGTGCTGGTGTCTTGGACGATGGCCCAGCATCTCCCCGACGAGACGAAGCTGTCGAGCTACGCCGCCACCTTGCGAGGTCTGACAATACCGCTCAAGGTTTGCAGCATTAAGTTGTAGCCGATCGAGGTAGCCGACAGGGGTTGGTGCCGCACTGCCAGCGGGTGGGCAAGGTAAAGCTGGCCTGCTCTCCTCAGCCGATGGGCAGATAGTTGACTTGCACAGTCGGAGCCCGAGGGCGGAGACGGAGCGCTAAGCTAGGGACGTTGATGCACTTCAGGGTAGCCACCATAGCGGTGATCAGGGCAGACGAGTTTCAGACTCCCGGATCAGTCTGGGTGACCAGCGCGATCGCGGCGGGGCTGCTGCATGTACTCCTGGTGTGGTGGGCGATCGCCGCTTGGCAAGAACGATCGGCGATCGGCGAGCCGGCTCCCATTCAGCTCGTGACCCTGCCAGAAAATTCCGAGCCGGTGCCGCAGAGCGATGCCACTGACGGAGAAAGTACCCCTGCGCCTAGTCAAGACCCCTCTGCGGACTGGACAGCCGCAGAGTCAGGCGCGATCGCCCCTACAACTCCCCCAGTGCCCCCCACTGATAACGGTCCCCCCATCGAGTCACCCAATCCGTTCCCGACGTCCACTGCCCCGGTTCCTCCGGTGGCCTCGCCTACACCCACTCCCCCAGGGGATGCCTCCCTGCCGCCTCAACCGCCAGTGCAGTCCTCCCCTCCAGTCTCCCAACCGCCGATCACATCGCCACCGTCACCCTCGCCTGCCCCTGCGCCGCCGACCAGTTCACCGAGTTCGCCTGCCGCTGGTCCCAGTTCACCCTCCACCACTCCCCCCAGCAATCCTGGCCCTGGGAGTAATGCATCACCCTCTCCGGAATCATCCGGAGTCCCGTCCTCTGGCAGCGGCCTGCAGTCCTGGTGGTCGCTGCAACCAGTGCCTGGTGGCGGCTCCGATATTCACGACGAAATGCCGCGACTCCCCAGCGGTTGGCAAGATGCGACGGCTCAGCTGCTAACCGATGCTGGCTGTGCATCAGACCTATTGGCTCCGGGCGCATCTGTGCGGCTAACGCTATGGCCCGCTGTCGATGCCGAAGGCCGCATTTTTGAGTTTTTGCCGTGGTCAGGCAACAGTGGCGTGCCTAATCGCGTGCTCCAATGTGTGGAAGCGCTCAAGACGCAAATGCCGCCGCTCATTCCCGCCCAGGATGCGGGCCAGCCGATCGCCTCCGATGAAGTGGTATTAGTGATTGAACTGCGGGGCACGCCGTAGGGCAACGCCCGGCAAGCCTAGTCTCAGTCGATAGGAGGAAATGGGCGCATCGATCAGGGCGTGAGAGAAAAGCCAGTCATAGCGGCGACGGGATTTCTTTAGAATAGGCACAGCCTTGTCGAGTTGCTAAACCAATGCCTACCCCCCGCTTACTCATCATCGGTCTAGACTGTATGGAGCCTTCCCTGGTCTTCGATCGCTGGCGAGATGACCTCCCCAACCTGAGCCGCCTGATGTCCCAGGGGAGCTATGGCCGTTTAGAAAGCAGCATTCCGGCGATCACCGTGCCCGCCTGGAGCTGCATGATGACCGGGCGCGATCCGGGGGAATTGGGCATTTACGGCTTTCGCAACCGGCGCGATCGCGATTATCACAGCATGGGCATTTCCGATGGGCGAGCAGTCAAGTTTCCCCGCCTGTGGGACTGGCTGGGGGATGCGGGCTGGCAGGTAGCCGCCTTGGGCGTCCCCGGCACGTCGCCCCCCTATCCCGTCAACGGCAGTCTCGTATCCTGCTTTTTGACCCCCAGCACCGACGTGCCCTTCACCCATCCCCCCGAACTCGGCGACCAGATTCGCGCCTGGATGCCGGATTTCATGATGGATGTGCCCAACTTTCGCTCCGACGACAAGCAGCGCATTCTCGACAATCTGTTTCAGCTCTGCGATCAGCGCTTCACCCTGGCGGAAAAACTGATGACCCAAGACCAGCCCGACTTTCTCATGCTGGTGGATATGGGGGTCGATCGCATCCACCACGCCTTTTGGAAACCCATGGATCCCCGGCATCCTCAATATGAGCCAGACTCCCCCTTTGCCAACGCCATTCACGATTACTATGTACACGTGGATCAGCGCGTCGGGGAGTTGCTGAATATCTGCGATGACGACACTGCCGTGCTCATCGTCTCGGATCACGGAGCACAGCCGCTGATGGGGGGCATCTGCATTAACGAATGGCTGATCCAAAACGGCTACCTCACCCTCAAAGAGCCGCCCACCGAGCCGGTTCCGCTGAATGAAGTGGCAGTGGACTGGAGCCAGACTAAAGTGTGGGGAGCGGGCGGCTACTATGCCCGGATTTTTCTCAATGTGAAGGGGCGCGAACCGGAGGGCACCATCGCCATGACGGACTACGAACCCCTGCGCGAAGAATTGACCGCCAAGCTGTCACAGCTCACCACCCCCACGGGTGAACCGCTGAATGTCAAAGTCTTTCGACCGCAGCAAATTTATCAAAAAGTGCGGGGACGGGCTCCCGACCTGATCGTGTATTTCGACGATTTGGCCTGGCGATCGGTGGGCAGCGTCGGCGTCGGCAACCTCTACACGGTGGAAAACGACACCGGCCCCGATGACGCTAACCATGCCCCCTTTGGCCTGATGATTTTTCACGACCCGCGATCGCCCAAACAGGGTCAAGTCCTCGAAGGTGCCCAGCTCTACGACATTCTGCCCACCTTCCTCAATCGCTTCAATGTGGAAGCGCCAAAAGACCTGAGAGGCCAGGTTTTAGATATTTAACCGACTATTCGTCTACCAGTTGGCGATCGCTGCTCTCCTGAGGCGATCGCAATCTCCACACCCGCTGGGTGTAATAACCGGATTGTCCAGCCCCGCTCATTTGTTTACAATTCGTAACAATTAATGACAGGGTTGGATTAAGCACCATGGCGAAAAAGTTGAAGGCGAGCGCTCAAGCGAGATGGCGCAAGACAGTGTTAAAGGGAACGCTGTGGCTCTCTTCAGAACTAGTGCTGGGCCTGGTCGGGATGGATACAGTGGCGGACTATGGCGAGTTTTTGATGCATCATCAAGTCGCTGACTACCTCAGTCAAGCGATCGCGACTATCACCACAGTGATGTAACCCTTGGGAACGGCTTGAGGGCGATCGCATCAGAGCAACTTCCCCTGATCGTGTCGCATGAGTCAGCAATTTCTCAAATCAGTCCCTAGAGGGCGGTAATCTAGCCCACTACCATTCGTACAAATCGGTAGAATCATAAAAAGCAGTAGATGGAATTGACGTCGATGATCCCAACCGTTATTGAACAGTCTGGCCGTGGTGAACGCGCCTTTGACATTTATTCTCGTCTGTTGCGAGAGCGCATCGTATTTTTAGGCCAAGAGGTGACGGCGGATTCAGCGAACCTCATCGTGGCCCAAATGCTTTTTCTGGAAGCCGAAGACCCCGAAAAAGATATTTATCTCTACATCAACTCTCCGGGGGGCTCCGTGTCAGCGGGCCTCGGAATCTTTGACACGATGAACCACATCCGTCCCGATATCTGTACGATCTGCGTCGGCTTAGCCGCGAGCATGGGAGCCTTTTTGCTGGCAGCGGGCAAAAACGGTAAGCGCATGAGCCTGCCCAACTCGCGCATCATGATTCACCAACCTTTGGGCGGTGCCCAGGGGCAAGCCACCGACATCGAGATCCAGGCCAAAGAGATCCTGTACTTAAAGGATTTGCTTAATAAGGCTCTGGCAAAGAACACCGGCCAATCCCTCGACAAGATTGCGTTGGATACCGAGCGAGATTTCTTTATGTCTCCCCATGAGGCCATGGAATACGGCTTGATCGACCAGGTGATCGATCGCCACGCTGTTGGCATCCGCCCGACACCGGTTGCCTAAAGCTACGCTCTGATTAAACTCCACGCAAAACCGGGATTCCCGACCAGCTATCAGCGTTACATCTGGCAGCTGAAGGGGATTCCCGGTTTTGCGCTTTTTGGCTTGGTCGCCCTAAACCACCCGTTCAAGAAATAACAACTGTTAAACCACGTCTAAGTTGAGAACTGGAGTTTTGTGTGATCGGGCAGAACCTCACCTAGCCTCTCCTTGAAAAGGAGAGGAACCAGAGTCTCATTAAACCTCTCCTTGAGAAGGAGAGGTGCCGCAGGCGGTGAGGTTGTCTCATATGCCAAAACTCCACTTCTGAATCTGGATGAGGTTTATCTCTTGGTTCAAGTAGTGTTTTAGAGGGAGAGCATGGAGGCCGCTGTCTGTTGCCAATCGGGAAAGAGGGATGATTGCACGATCGCATCGCCGCTAAAAACGGCTTGTTGATAGCCCGTTTCGGATATTGAGAACACCGTGACCTGAGCCAAAATGGGGTCCAGAATCCAGTATTCGGAAATGCCGCGCCATTCGTACTGATTGCGCTTTTCAAAATAATCGCGGCGGTGATTTTCTGCACCGGGACTGACCACTTCGGCCACTAGAATGGGCGGGGCCATGTCGAGGGTAATAGCCGCCTGCCCTAGTGCTTTCATCTGCTCAGGTTGCTCAGGTTGCAAGACCGTCAAATCTGGGTAGCGGTTTTTAGGTTGCCCTGGCGTGGCGATCGCAATCCCCTGAGGACACACACGCTCATCACCGACGATTGCCCTTAGCACGTCATAGAGCTGCAACGCCCGCCGCAAATTTTCATAGGACTCCGGTGGCATCTCAATGAGTTCTCCGTAAGACAGCTCATAGTAGCCATCCATCTCCTCGGCATGAGCGAGAAAATCGGTAAACGTCTGTAGTCGAGGACGTGTCTGTACCATGAGCTAAGGCGGTAAGGGAAAATATCATCACCAGTGTAGCGAGGGCAGACTGGTCTCAGAGGAAGGGTGAACAAGAGGTGGCGGGACGAGGCTGAAAGTAACCCCCTCCCACCCTGCTACTCTCAGACCCTCATCCCCATCTACTCCCACTCAATCGTGCCAGGAGGCTTGGAAGTGATGTCGTAGACGACGCGGTTCACCCCTGCCACTTCGTTCACGATGCGGTTAGAAATGGCTTCCAACAGCTCGTAGGGAGCGCGCGACCAGTCGGCAGTCATGCCGTCTTCGCTGGAGACGCACCGCAGCACGATGGGATACGCATAGGTGCGCTGATCGCCCATGACGCCCACGCTCCGCACCGGCAGCAACACTGCAAAAGCTTGCCAAAAGTCGTGGTACATACCGCGAATGCGAATTTCTTCGCGCACGATATAGTCGGCATCGCGCAGGATATTGAGCTTTTCGGCAGTGACTTCGCCGAGAATCCGGATCGCCAAACCGGGACCGGGGAAGGGATGTCGGCGGACGATTTCTTCGGGCAAGCCCAGCGATCGCCCCAATTTCCGCACTTCATCTTTGAACAGTTTGCGTAACGGTTCCACCAGCTTGAACTGGAGATCCTTGGGCAACCCGCCGACGTTGTGGTGGCTCTTGATCTTCACCGCCACCCGCTCGCCTGTTTTCGGATCAACATTGGTATCAGCGGACTCGATCACATCGGGATAGAGCGTCCCCTGGGCCAGATAGTCGAAAGGCCCCAAGCGACAAGATTCTTCTTCAAACACCCGGATGAATTCGTGACCAATGCGCTTGCGCTTTTCTTCGGGATCAGTGATGCCTTTTACCTGGGCCAAAAAGCGATCGCGGGCATTCACATAGCTGACGTGAATGTGGAATTCGTCTTCAAACAGCTTCACCAGACGCTCCGGTTCACCCTTGCGCATAAAGCCCTGATCGATAAACATGCAGGTGAGGTTGTCGCCAATAGCCTTGTTCAGCAAAAAGGCCAGCGTCGAGGAATCGACGCCCCCCGAGAGGGCCAGCAACACGCGGCGATCGCCGACCCGAGCTCGCACTTCGCGCACGGCTTCTTCGATAAAGGCTTCCGTCGTCCAGGTAGGCTGGCAGTCGCAGATGTGATAGACGAAATTGCGAATCAGCGCTTGCCCCCCGATGGAGTGGACGACTTCGGGGTGAAACTGCACGCCGTAGCACTTGCGCGTATGATCGGCGATCGCCGCACTGGGCGTATTGTCGGTGTGGGCGAGGATCTCAAAGCCAGGGGGCATTTGCGTGACTGAATCACCGTGGCTCATCCACATGGTGGAGCCTTCGTCGACATTGGTGAGGAGGTCCGTCGGGTCATCGATAAACAACGACGCCTTGCCGTATTCAGCTCGTTCGGCCCGTTCGACCTGACCGCCCAACTGTTGCACCATGAGCTGCATGCCATAACAGACTCCGAGGATCGGAATCCCGAGCTGCCAGATTGCGGGATCGCAGTGGGGCGCACCTTCGTCGTACACCGAGTTTGGTCCCCCCGAGAGAATGATGCCGCGCGGATTGATTTGTTTGAGTTGTTCTGCCGAGGTGCGATAGGACAACACTTCTGAATACACTTCGGTTTCGCGAATCCGCCGGGCGATCAGTTCAGAATATTGGGAACCGAAGTCGAGGATGACCAGCATTTGACGGCCAATGGCATTAGTCACGGGTTCGGTCGGTGGGGTAAGGGTTTGAGTTTGCGAAGTCACGGCTGAAATCCTGTAATCGTTTGAAAAGTGAAAAGATGAGATCTGGCTAGGCGCAGGCCCCGATCAACATCAACACAGCGGCGTTAAACAAGAAGACTAAGACTAAATGCTGAAATTTGTCCGGGATCATAACGGGTCCTGTCTGTGAGGAACCGTCAGGACAAACAAAATGTGTAATGGGCTTCAAAAAAGTTATTCCTATCAGCTTACCAAAAGAGACTGCAGGAGTGTGGCTCCGCGATCGCTGGTGGCCACAATCTCTCTCTGTCGGTCGAAGACAGCTGATCCCACGACCAGGTCGTAATCAGCATTCGCTCTAATATAGGCCATCGCCCGCTGATCAAGACGTTCCACTAGCGATTGGTAAATTTGCGCCACCCAGTCTTGGTGAGTCGTCTGATCGATTTGCCGCAGGTGAGTGAGGCCCGCCTCGACCGTTTCGGCTTGGAGTAGCTGCTGCACATCAGCGGTCGGCAGTCCCTGGGCAGCCGCGATCGCGCTCAAAATTTCCTGGCGACCATCGGCGACGTAATGATGGGTATGAAAAATACCGCCCGCCAGCTTGATCAACTTGCCGTGGTAGCCCAGCAGCAAAATTCCCTGGACGCCCCACAGCGCCGCCTCAATCAGCAGCGGCCCAACCCAGTTGCCAGTTTTGATGCGTCGCTCCGCCGGAATGCCCAGGGTCAGCGCCCGTTGCAGACCGTTTTCGCCCACACATAAGACCAGGGTGTCGAACTGTTGGGCTTGCTCCCGCACCGTCTGTCGAAAGGCTTCCAACTGTCCAGGCGCGCTCAGCGGCTCCGAAATGCCCGAGGTGCCCAGCAGCGACAGCCCATCCACGACCCCAAAGGCCGCATTGGAGGTGCGTAACGCCAGCGATCGCCCCTCTGGCAAAATGACGGTAACTCGAACTGATTTTCCTGACGGCAGTAACGGTTCCAGATTTGCCGTCAGCAGGGTTTTGGCATAAGCATAAATTGCGGGCGGGTTATCGGCAGTTACGTGTCGTCCCAGCCCTTCACCGCCCTCGATTTGCACCCGCTCTGGTAGAGAGGGCTCACCCCACTGCACCACGGCCCATACCGGCGTATGGCGCGTCAGATCCAAATTGTCGCCGGGATCGCTGCGGGTAATCGCCAGGGCTGACCCATCCGGCAACGCTGCCACCTGCTCTATCGGAATGGTGACCCGGCGATCGGGCTTCACCAAATTCAGCTCGACGGCGGTAATCGGCATGTCGGCAGTCAGCAGTTTGTGTAGGGCGGCGATCGCACTGGCAGCGGCAAACACCGGCAACGTGTATCCAGCTCTGGGTTCTGGCGGTTTGACCGGATCCGAAGACATACTTTGGCAATAAAAATGTTGTTAAAGTATAGAGCGATCGCGCTTACCTCGCGACACTCCAGCCCGTGTATTGTCCGTCGGATTGCCTGTTTATGAACGCTATCGACTATCTCCGCATCAGTCTGATCGACCGCTGCAACTTTCAGTGTCAATACTGTATGCCAGAGGGGGCCGACCTGACCTATGTGCTCCAGCAAGACTGGCTGACGCGGGCGGAGTTGCGATCGCTGGTGCAGCACGTTTTTATGCCGGTGGGCTTCACGCGCTTTCGGCTGACGGGGGGCGAGCCGCTGCTGCGCCCCGACGTGGTAGAGATTGTGGCCGACATCGCCCACCTGCCGCAAACCGAGGATTTAGCGATGACGACCAACGCCTTTCTGCTGGCGAAAAAGGCCGAGGCGCTGTGGCAGGCCGGACTCCGGCGCATCAATATCAGTCTGGATTCCCTGGATCCCGAGACGTTTCAAACCATCATCGGCGGTCGGGGAAAGTCCCGCTGGCATGATGTCTGGGAGGGCATTCAGGCGGCGCATCGGGTCGGCTTCTCGCCGCTAAAGCTGAACGTGGTGGTGATCCCCGGCGTCAATGACAGCGAGATTCTTGACCTGGCAGCGCTGACGCGCGATCGCGAGTGGCATGTCCGATTTATTGAGTTTATGCCCATTGGCAACGGCGACCTGTTCCAAAATCGGGGGTGGATACCATCGGAGGAGTTGCGGCAGCGGATCCGCGATCGCTGGGGGCTGACGGAGGGCACGGTGCGCGGCAATGGCCCGGCGGATGTGTTCCAGATTCCCGACGCCCAGGGGACTTTGGGCTTTATCAGTCAGATGTCGGAGTGTTTTTGCGATCGCTGCAATCGCATGCGGCT
>Ga0208218_1001070_pt1 | contig 10812 bp, 6 predicted proteins | sample HotLakmasection3_FD_184726 | JGI IMG/M metagenome (GOLD analysis project Ga0208218, IMG submission 184726) | Hypersaline microbial mat communities from Hot Lake, Washington, USA - Section #3 (SPAdes) | ecosystem: Environmental > Aquatic > Non-marine Saline and Alkaline > Hypersaline > Microbial... | reverse complement strand
CCTAACTTAGGCGATACGTGGGTTTGCAGCTGAGTGCGCACGGCCTGCTCGATCTCACCCATGCTAGCCATGTTCATTCCCTTTGCTTCAGCATCATCGTAGAGGATTTGAGCGAGTCCGCTGACATGGTACTGCATTTGCTCACGTTGTTCTGGTGTCATTGATAGGGCCTCAGATTGCACTAGACTCATTATATTTTCATCTCCTCAGCGGATGACGTGCTCCCGTGCCATACGACGTATAAATCTGAGTTAGATTCACTGTTAACCTTGCGTTTTCAGTCCTTCAAGAAAGTAAAGGCTATTCCCTGACAAAGTATATCAATTTAGCTACTAACCGTTTGACCGTAAATGGACTACCAGGGATTGGAACTTTTTCCTTTACTGCGATCAACTTCGCCAATGTGTTTGGAACCAGTAGCGATGATACGTTGGTTGGTGATGCGCGTAACAACGTGCTCAATGGTGCAGATGGTGATGATGACCTGATAGGAAGTGGTGGAAATGACGTACTCGTTGGCGGTTCTGGTATCGATATTTTGACAGGAACGGATAACCGTTTTAGGGGAAATCGAGAAATTGATCGCCTGATCGGAGGACTCAGTGCGGATGGTTTTGTGCTGGGCGATCGCTTTGGTTCCTACTACGGAAATGGGGGCTTCAGCGACTTTGCTGAAATCACCGACTTTAGCTTTAATGACCTGATTCAACTTGGGGTTGGCGAAGTGTATCGTGCGGTGCGTGATGCGGCTGGGTTTAACTTGTTCGTTGCCCGGAGTGGTCGGTTTGATTTAGTTGCTGACGTCCGCACAACATCTATCGTTCCCCTTCCTACAGGGAATTTCAGTTTAGTATCTGGGCAGCAGATAGGTAGCTTTGTAGGTGCATAAGTATCAGTACAAAATTGCACATTGTATGGGAAAAGTATGGGAAAAGTATGGGAAAAATCCTATTAGGGTAGTTAGTTTTGAGGCTGGATGGCAGGCTCACCTCGACGGGGGTGAGCCTTTTCTTTGGCTCAGCCTCCTCAGCAGATACCACAAGACAAACTTCTTGGTCTTTGATGAAAAAGTTCCCAACAATACATTTCGAGGGAGTTTACCGTTTTCGGCAATCGGATGTGTAGTTTTCTCCAAACTGAATGGGAAAAAGGTGCGATCGCCCTGACATGAAGTGCGAGTGAATTGCTCCTTGAGCCTGGTTATTCTATAAAAGTGTTCCGGATTCAATCAGCTTTTTGGGGAAGGAAATTTGTGATGGCTAGTATAGGTTTCGGATGACTTGAACAACGAGTTCGCTGAATATCAAATTCAGGTTTTGGCTCGTTCTTTACATGCTTTCAAAGGATAAGTTCTCACTGAATTTCTTTTTAATAAAAAGAAGTTAAGCACATGGTCATAAATAAAGCCAGTGGGGTGCACCTCTCGCCGGGGAGCGTACCCCACCCTAGCTTCGTTTATTTATGGCTACCCACTTAGTAACTATCTGCTTTCCTTTGACCTGTAAGTTTTTGATTTTTGTGGTGTGATTTGTCTGAAAGATTCGGTTTCACATTGTGTTTTGAAAAGGTAAAGGGGGCGATCGCTCCTCTTCCTCCTTCCATTCGGTGTTCTCGCTTCATTCACGCATTTATCTTTAGCACTCTTGCATTGATTCCCTGGCAACTCGCTCTTCGCGGTTGATTTTTACAGTTATTCTCCGCAATCAATTCATGCAGTTGGGAATTTGAATTATGGCTGACCTGAATCGTCCGATGGATCCTTTGTTCAATCGGCAATGGTACCTCCAAAATGTTGGGCAAACGGGTGGTACGGCGGGAATTGATCTCAACGTTATTCCCGTTTGGCATGACTACACAGGGGCAGGAGTCCGGGTAGGAATTGTTGATGACGGTGTGGACTATACCCACCCCGACCTGAACAATAACTACAACCTTGCGGCTGATGTAGACACAGCACGGCGATTGGCGGATGGCGCACCCTTGCTCCAGAGCGATAATCATGGAACGGCTGTGGCAGGGCTGGTGGCAGCAGAGCGGGACGGCGCGGGCACGGTGGGAGTTGCCTACGACGCCAGCCTGGCAAGCATTCGCCTGGATTTTTCGACCAACAGCCTTACCAATACAGACTTTGCGCTGCGCCAGTTCGCCAATTTCGATGTCGTGAACAACAGTTGGGGATTCATTGCACCGTTCGCCGATAACTTTTCCACGGTTGACTTTGCCCCCCTGGAGGCGGCGTTGCAGGCAGCCGTGGAAAAGGGACGAAATGGCTTGGGTACCGTGGTGGTATTTTCCGGCGGCAATGCCCGTCAAACCGGAGACAGCTCCAACTATCACAACCTGCAAAATTCCCGCTATTCCATTGCCGTGGCGGCGCTGAATGACCAGGGCGATCGCACCTTCTACAGCAGCCCTGGAGCCAATTTGCTGGTGTCGGCATTTGGCGGCGACACCAACACCAATCGGATCGTGACGACCGATCGCCTGGGCAGAAACGGCTATAGCTTTGACGACTACACCAACGACTTTGGCGGCACCTCGGCGGCAGCCCCAATGGTCGCAGGGGTTGTGGCGTTGATGCTGGAGGCAAATCCAAACCTGGGCTATCGCGATGTGCAGGAAATCCTTGCCTACTCGGCTCGGCAAACGGATCAGCAAAACCCCTCCTGGCAAACCAATGGCGCAACCAACTGGAATGGTGGGGGACTGCAAACCAGCACCGACTATGGATTTGGACTGGTGGATGCCCAGGCGGCGGTGCGCCTGGCAGAAACCTGGGGCAGCCGACAAACCGCGCAGAATGAGCGATCGCTCCAGGGGCAACAGAGCACACCTGTCGCTATCCGGGACAATGCAACCGCAAGCAGCCAAATTAATCTTGCCGGGGGCTTAGCCATCGAGCAGGTTGAAGTAGCTGTAGATCTTGACCATAGTTGGATTGGGGATCTGGAGCTGGTTTTGGTTTCCCCCAACGGCACCGAAAGCGTACTCATGAGCCGTCCTGGAGCCAGTTCCAATACCCCCTTTGGGTTAGGGCAAGCAGATCTGAAGTTCACCTTCTCCAGCACGCAATTTTGGGGAGAGCAAGCAGCGGGGAACTGGACCTTGCAGGTGCGCGATCGCGCTACAGGGGACGAAGGCACGCTCAAAAACTGGAGTTTGCAAGTGTTTGGGGATGCGCCCAGCCCTCACAACACCTACATTTACACCAACAGCTTTGCCTCCGTGGGTGACGCCGCAGAACGCACCCAGCTTCAAGACAGCCAGGGACGCGACACACTTAATGCAGCAGCCATCACCTCAGACCTGGCGCTGGACTTACGCCCCGGTAGCCGCAGCCAGATTGCAGGGCGATCGCTCACCCTGGCGCAAGAGACGCAAATTGAGGTAGCCATTGGCGGCGATGGCAATGACCAGATTCGTGGGAATGCGGCGCGTAATCGACTCACGGGCGGACGGGGCAACGATGTGCTGATAGGACGACAGGGCAGCGATGTTTTGGTGGGGGGGGCTGGCGATGATGTACTGGTGGGCGGACCCAGGAGCGATCGCCTGTTCGGCAATAGTGGTGGAGATAGCCTCCAGGGGGGCGGCGGAGACAACAGGCTGATTGGCGGGGCTGGAAGCGATCGCTTTGTCCTGGATGCCCCTGGCGCAGGCGTTGATACCCTCACCGATTTCATCAGCGGAACCGACAAAATTGTGTTGAGTAAAGCGACATTCACCACCCTGACAAGCGCGGTTGGACAGGGATTGGAGCAAGCAGGAGAGTTTGCCAGCGTTGGAACGGTTGGGGCGATCGCCACCAGCGCCGCGCTAATTGTCTACAACTCAGCAACGGGGGCTTTGTTCTACAACGCCAACGGCAGAGCAGACGGCTTTGGCACCGGAGGACAAATCGCCAACCTCTCCGGCTCCCCCACCCTGACAGCCAGCGATTTTCTCCTGCAAGCCTAGTGCCGCTTCACGGCTGGAGCAGCGCCCACCCAATCCAAAATCCAAAATTCAAAATCCAAAATTTAAAATCAACCTGTGCCAATCCAGACGGGCTATACCCAAAACTCCGGTTGGGAAAGCTCAATGACTCCTGCTATCAACCCCGCAAAATCGATCTGGTAAACCATACGCCAGAAGCGGAGTTGATGCCGGGTGCGGTGGACTGGAGGAGAAAGGGCGATCGCCCCCATCCGCAACACCAGATTTGACCAGGGATAGGTCTTGCGCAACAACCACCGGATAACTTGAGGAGAAAAGCAACACATTGTTCAAGCAACTCCTGAGAAAATCACCACGGAGACACAGAGGACACGGAGGAGCCGATCTACGTTCTCTGTGCCTCTGTAGTTTTAAAGAAGCGGGGTGTGATAACGAGCGGATTAGCAGGCGATCGGCTGAATATGCAACTCCTCGCGCCAGGTAGCGAGAGGCTTGTCCCAGTGCTCCTCCCACTTTTGGGCAAAGAGCGGCTTGGCAGCTTGCCCCATCGTCCACCCTTTGCCGATCGCGTTCAGTAAATCAGGCAACTCGTCAGGCTTAAACACTAAAGTTGTCATCAAACTGCTGGAAAGCAGCACCACCGCAAGGGGATAGGGGAACTGCGGCAGATGAAACGCTTGCAAGCCAATTTCGTCTATCTCGCTGACACTGAAGCCTGTGACCAGGTGCCAGATGTCGTGGGTCTGGCTCAGCCGCGCCTCCACATAGCTGGCATCGGAGGTGATTGGGATGTCAACATACAAGTCCTCTGCCCGGAAGCCCCGTGCTTTCATCTGCTTGGCGTAGAGGTAGCCCAGGGAGGCGGGCGGGCATTGCAGCAACGCCTCCAGGTCGTGGGGTGGAGCCATGTAGCGTTCGGCAATCAGGGCGGCGGCATCAGCATCCTGCTGCAAGTGGGCAACGGCGCGTTCAAAGGAAGGCATTTGCAGCAAGATTTCGGCGACACCCCCAACCACTTCTAATTCGTAGCTTTCTGTCATGAGTGCAAAGAAACCCTGGAATACAGGCATCGCTTGCAGCTCTTGAACTTTGGCAAGCATGGCAGGCGGCAGAGCTGGCACATCGTTGGTAGAGGGGCGATCGCCCGTTCCCTTCAAAAACGATGGCAAGTTGGTTGTCCCGTACATCAGTCAATCCTCCAGAAAATTACTCCAAAAATGCAATTTCTATTCTTTGGGGTGGTGATGAGAGCAGGCGCTACCCGCCCTGGTCACCATGAACGACTGGTGTGTCAGAACCCCCAAAAAATAAATCGAGCGCTCGTTCTAAATAAAGCCCAAAAAAAATTGCCTTGCTTCACCCCCCTTTGTCAGAAGGCGAATCTACAGAACGAGCTTCGAGATAAACCGTCAGCATGTCGATCAGCAAATGCACCTGTTCGGCAAAGTTGATCCGGTTGGAACCGCCGACCTGTTCCATCAGCACCCCGTTCACCAGCGTCCAGACAAACTGAACGAGGCTCCGGTCGTGCAACTTGAGGGCATGGGCGATCGCCTCCCAATACCGCTCCTCCACCTGGTTGAACACCGCATTGTTCGACACTTCCTCGGCATCAACATTCATGCAGAAGTCTATCCAGATAGCGGTTTGCTTCACAAAGTAGGCTTCGTTGTCGATGAGGAACTGCCCCAATCGCTGGAGGCGTTCTGTTAATGCATCCACAGCGGCAACCTGCTCCTGCAAGGCAACGGCATCCTGTTGTCCCAGTTCTTCCACCAGTTGCTCAAACAAAGCTTGCTTGCTGGGGAAGTAGTGGTACATTGCCCCGGTCGAAATGCCCAACTCCTTCGACAGTTGGCGGGTTGTGACCTGCGCATATCCCTTCTCCGCCAGCAAATCAAAGGCTTTGCGGAGCAGTTCTTTGCGGTATTGGTCAGAGTTAACAATCTTCGGCATCAGTTGGGGTTCGATCGCTTGGGGTTCGATCGCTACAGATAAGAGCAATAAATGTTTTATTTCGAGCGCCCGCTCTAATTTATTCTACTAACTCATCCATTGTCAACAGGGTTTGCGCAGATGAGCGATTTTGGGGAATGGGGTTCCCAAAATCGCTCATCTGCATGGGTTTTCGCACGAAATGCGGAAGCCCGACCCTGCTTAAACAAAGTCAGCTTGTGAAATTTGCGATCGCGCTACATTTTCCAACACCACCAGATTTTCGCCACCCAAGGAAATGAGGACATTATTCTGCTGCTGTTGAATCGTGAGTTGGGCAAAGTTAATTCCCGCGAGAGCGATCTTGTCTTCGTTGTCGGTAAAGTCGCGTACCCGGTCTGTGCCTTGCCCCTGGCGAATGATGATTTGATCGCTTCCGGATCCAGTAATGATGATGTCATTGCCCAGATCGCCCGATAGCCGATCATTGCCGCTACCGCCACTGAGCACATCGCGATCGCCTCCACCTCGCAAGACATCGTTGCCGACCTGTCCATTCAGGCGATCGCGACCATTAGCACCCGACAGGCGATCGGCATCTCCTCCACCGTTAAGGGTGTCATTGCCCAAGCCACCCAGGAGGCGATCGCGCCCCCCCGCACCCAGGGCTCGGTCGTTGCCGCCACCACCAACTAACGTGTCATTGCCACTGCCTCCCAGTAGTGTGTCATTTCCCGCACTTCCGACTATGCGGTCGTTACCAGCATTTCCAATGAGGCGATCGCGCCCGCTGCCGCCCGATAGGCGATCGTTGCCGGGTCCTCCAACCACCCGGTCGTTACCTGGTCCGCCTACCAGACGGTCGTTTCCACCCCGCCCCGAAAGGGTGTCATTGCCCAAGCCACCAATGAGGCGATCGCGTTCACTGCTGCCAATCAGGCGATCGTTGCCGCTGTTATCACCGCCACCGCCGCCACCGCCGGAGCCGGTGATGGTCAACAAATAACTCCCCTGGCTACCCGGAGCTGCGCCCGCTCCAGTGATTGGGTTATACTCCCGTGCCTGGGCACTAAATCCATTGACCCCAATAAAATATTCCTGCCCTGCGTTGACAGCAATTTCAACTCGACTGCCCCGTGTAGTCGCAGATTCATCGTCGTTAAATGCCAACTCATTACCACTGGCATCAAATATCCGCAAAAATGTGTCTGCACTACTGTCAACAGGCGAGGCGATCAAATTTGTCACCGTCCGAATAGTGACACCACCGCTAGTCGTTGGAACAAAGCGATACAAGTCAATATCGGTCGGTCCAACGACGAAATTACCATCTCGACCCAATTCTCCAAAAACTTCAGTTCCCGAAGAAACATCCGTAATCGTATTCGGATTTTGAATCGCGTTATCGGTCAGGCTTGCCAGGGTAGCCAGCGATAACAGTTGAGTATTGATAACATATTCCCCGGTATCACCACTGGAACCACTTCCCAAAGCAAACGGATCAAAGTTTTCGTTGCCATATCCAGTAATGGCAACAAAATAATCTTTGTTCGCTTCAATTTGAATTTGTAAGAAGGGGTCAAGGGAATCACTATCATCGTTCTCAGCTAGCAAATTTCCTTCCCCATCAAATACCAGAAGAACAGAATCTACTGGAGTACCCGTTGGTAATTGGGAGGCGATACTAAAGGAGTCAACATTGATCTCTAAAATGCCCGGAGTAGCCGATCGCACGCGGAAGAAATCAACGTCTTTATCTCCAACATCCTGGATACCACCCGTCAGCGGATCGCCGTCTGTTCCAATAGTTCCGGGTTGATTAATCAGCGGTAATGGTGCGGCGATCGCCTGGTCAATACTCCCATTCAGATCATTATTGACAAACTCAACAATCAGATTATAAAAACCACCCTCTGCAAGATTAGTTGGACGATTATTTAGATTGTTGGGGTTGTAGGTGTCATTAAAGAAATCCGATACCCCAATGTGATAAACCTCGCCTCGCTCTACTAATACACCCAGAAAACTATCGGTAGTATGCCCCTGGAAGAATTGCCGATCAACCGGGTCTTCAAAGGTTAAGTCAGGGAATCTAAAGTCAGTAAACTCAGTTGGATTACCGACGCGATCAAACGAGAGGTCATCATCACTCTCAAAGGGAAAACCATCAGGGAAAAATAACTCGTTTCCATTCTCATCAAATAGACGTAAAAATGAGTCAACAAAGTCGGTTTCAAAGGGGGTATCAATGTCAATCAGTAATGTTCCATTATCAGGAACCTCAATTCTGAATAAATCAACATCTGATACACCAACGGGAACACCGTAGTCAGCCCCAATAAATCCTTCAAAGAATAAGGGTTCACGGTTGGTGCCCAGGCGCACATCGACAGCCCCACTGACGAGTCCGTTGGGGTCGGCATTGTTGAGACTAAAGTTTAGGGCATAGTTTCCCGTTGCCCCTGCTACTCCGCTGCCCGCAACATTGGGATTGTATTCACTGTTATCAAAGCCACTGACTCCAGCAAAATAAGTCCCTGGCGCAAGGAACTGGTCAATCCGAGAAAATAGGTTTGAGCCAACATCATCGGAAAAAGCAAGCTGATTCCCCGCCTGGTCAAACAATCGCAAAATCGAGTCAAAATCCCTGGGAGCATCTGGATTGGTTGTTAATTCCAGGGTGACAGTTCCAGGGGAAAGGACCTCAAATTTAATAATGTCAACATCGGTATCACCAACATTTACTGTGCCGCCATCGGTGCCAATCGAGCCGAGCACTGGATTAACGGGTGCGCCAGTAAGAGTCGGACCCAAAAATGCACCCTGGATAGTTCCATTAGGGTCGCCTGAGTCACCACCAATGTCCTGAAAACGATTGAAGACTTCCTCAACCGCACGAAAAACATTAATACGCGGATAAGATACGTTGGTATTGACAACAATATCTGCTTCATCATCTCCATCGAAGACATTATCCGCAGTCGATCGCATGATTTCGACAATTTCATCTGGTGCAAGCAACCGCCCCCCAAATTTGAATGCGGCTTCTTGCATTAACGCAACAACACCCGCAACGTGGGGCGATGCCATACTTGTACCAGGCCATCGGTCAAATCGCCCTCCCGGAACAGTACTGTTGATCATTGCCCCTGGTGCAAAAATCATATTTGAGGCATTCAAGCGCTGACTAAAAACGGTCAGGCGATCGCTACCTGCAACCTGTTCATTGAGATATCTTCCAAGCGCGTTACCATCCTGCCAAACTGCCCCAACGGATAGGGTACTAAAAACAGCAGGCGCTCCTACATTGGGTGCTTCATTTGGCGTAAGAGTCCTTCTGTCTTTAAAGCGATAACTATTACCTGCCGCAGAAACAACGGTGACTCCAGCTCGTTCTAGCTGGTTAATAATTTGAATTCTTGGATCGCCAGATACCTCAAATTCAGAGGTATAAAAGCCCGCTCCCAGGGACATATTAACGGCGACAATATTATATTCTTCACGATTTTCGAGAACCCAATTTAGAGCTTCTGAAACATCCGTGTTATACGCATAACCATCTGGCTGAAAAACTTGTAAGCCAATTAAACCAACATCAGGGGCAACCCCAATATTTTCATCGCTAGCTCCTACTGTGCCTGCCACATGCGTGCCATGACCATTCTCATCAAAGGGAGTCGTAACCCCTCCGACAAAGTCTACGAAGGTTTGAAAATTAGGTCGAATCAGGGGATGATTGGCATCTAAGCCAGTGTCGATGACCGCAACACTAAAACCCGTGCCGTCGATATCTGCAAAGCGAGGATCATTACGGAGCTGAGTCAGACCAATCAAATCGAAGGCAGGATTAATGCCAGGATTGGCTTGCTCCAGGGTAACTAAATCTCCGCCAAACTTGACATCAATGCTGTCATCTTCCGCATAGAGGGTGTAAAGGGCAGCATCATCGAGTGCTACATTCTGGACAAGGGCACTAAAAATAGCCCCCTCATCACCGGGACTATCTTCTGCGTTGATATGGGCGTCAAAATAGTGACCAATCTCTTCCAAAACAACGCTCGTTATAGCTGCAATATTGTCTAGATTTTCTAATAAAAACTCACGGGAAAGGTAGAGCGTATTTGTTGCGGCAGAAAAGGCTCCAGAGGCATTATTGATATCACTCCCAGGAAGCAGATCCAATGTCCAGAGAAATTCATTACCTGTCGCAATTTGGTCGATTATGTCTTCTGCTGCGATGACATCAAAATCATTTCCAAAAGCCGTTTGCATCTGAGTCAGAAAGCCTGGTTCCTGCCGAAATTCTAGAAGTAGACGTTGGGCTTCTTCAAAGATTGCAGTAAGGGCAGGAGCCAGGGGATCGGCAAGGGAAGATTCTGAGGCGATCGCCTCATCGTAAAGAATATTCATGATCAGCCTTCCAGAGGTATTGAGAGCAATGCGTTTGAGAACTGGCAGGGATATGCAATTACTTTGTAATGCCTTCGTGAGGTATTACAGATATCATTAAATTCTGATAGACCATGCCCACTATATAAGAAGCCATCGCTAAATTTAAGGATATTCAGATTATTTAAATGACAGGACTTACACAGTTGAGTGATTTTTGGGGCGCTAAGCGCCCCAAAAATTATTACCCTTTGAGGACTACCATCTTCTAATTACATACTTAAGAAATATTGAGTTCTTTAAATTGCTTCAGTAATCAGTGAAAAGAAATATTTCGTATCCTTAATGCATTTCGACGGGAAAACGGAGGGCGATCGCCTCTATTCTTTGAACTGATCTGATTTTTGAACCGGTCTGAGGTCGATTGGATCATGCTCAAGGGGTAGTAATTTTTGGGTGGCGGCATCGTTGAAACCCAAAAAAACATTGCCTCCTGGCACCACCATCTATAGCGGTGCATCTCAATTTTGCAAGTACGGCGGGCTTCGCCCG
>Ga0208218_1001056_pt1 | contig 10923 bp, 8 predicted proteins | sample HotLakmasection3_FD_184726 | JGI IMG/M metagenome (GOLD analysis project Ga0208218, IMG submission 184726) | Hypersaline microbial mat communities from Hot Lake, Washington, USA - Section #3 (SPAdes) | ecosystem: Environmental > Aquatic > Non-marine Saline and Alkaline > Hypersaline > Microbial... | reverse complement strand
GCGAAGGCCCAGGTGCGCCAGAAGTCGTCCTCGATGCCGGCGGCGGTGTCGACCGCCTCGTCCACCCGCCCGGCCCCGGCCAGCCCGCCGGCGATCTCGGCCTGTGCCTGCGCGGCCTGGAAGGCGTCGTCGATGTCCGCGGCGACGGTGCGTGCGGCCTCGATGGCCTCCTCGGCATGCGGCACGTCCTGCGCCGCCACCTCGGCCGCGGCCAGATCGACCAGCGCCTGGACCCGCTGGAACGGCGCATCGACGGCTTCGGCCGCGGCGACGCCGTCCGCCAGCGCCGCCTGCGCCGCGTCCGTGTCGCCCGCCGCGAACGCCGCCGTGGCGATGTCGGCGTAGGCCTGCGCCCGCCAGAAGGCATCGGGGATGTCGGCGGCCAGACGCCCGGCGTCGGCCCTGGTCCCGGCCGCCGCCATGGCGTCGACGATCTCCGCCCGCACCCAGTCGCGCTCGTACGGATCGGAGATGGCGCCGACGGCGTCGCGCGCCGCGGACACGATCGCGGTGATGCAGGCGCGCGTCGGCCCCTCCGGGCACAGCGCCGGGCCGGCGCCGGCCGAGCCGTCTTCCTGTGCCGCGGCCGTGCCCGACATGCCGCCCAGAGCCATGCCAAGCGTCAGGGCGGCGGCTAGCGTCCTCAAACAGGTCATGATCTGCGCAATCCCGACAACCTTCCGCAGCCTAGCAGATCCGCCGCGGCCAGCGAACCCTGCATTGCGTCCCTCGGGCATGTCCGGCCGCGTGCCGGGAAGGTCGCCGCTTCGTTGCAGGACTGCCGCGGCGGCGCCACATTGCTCGCCCATCTTTCGGGTGGTTCGGTCGCGCGTGCGGCCGGTCGATCGGGAGCACGAGTCATGCTGAATCGGAATCTGGGTCTGGTTGTGGCGCTGGTCGTCGCCGCCGGCACGGCGGGCGCGGTTGCCGCGCCGGGGGTGGCGCAGCCGGCCGCACCGGGCGATCCGTTCGTGGTGCCGGCCGCCGGCGAGGTGAGCTGCCGGCTGCCCAACGGCCAGGTGGTGCGGCTGACGCCGCGCGACTGCGCCGCCCGCGGCGGCACGGTGGTCGGCGGCTGACGCCGTAGCGCCCGCGGCGCGCCGGGCGCCGTCGCACCGTGCAGTGCGGGCGGCTTGCGCACACGCGAAACCGTTGCCGCCGCCCGCAGGTTCGCGTAGACTTTCCGCGCGAAGGTCGTCCTTCGTTGCAGGGTTGCGCAGACGGCGGAGCGGGGCGATGGCACAGGTGGATCGCGGCGGTGCACGGCCGGGTGCCGGGCGGGTTCTTCAGGGCTATTTCCAGAACGGATTTCATCGGCTGACGGTGCTGGCCCACCACGCCACCGCGGTGCAGCGCGCCGGCAGGCCCGCCGACCGTCCGGGGGCCGGCGCCCAGCCCCGGCCGAACCCGCAGGCGGGCACGGTGCAGCGCGCCGGCGGCGGCTATGCCGTGCCGCTGCCCGACGGCCTGCTGTCCGGCGGCGGGCGTGGCCGGCCCCTGCCGGAGCCGGTGCGCGAGAAGATGGAATCGCTGTTCCGGACGGACTTTTCCGACGTGCGCGTGCAGGTCGGGCAGGAGGCGCCGGCGATCGAGGCGCTGGCCTTCACCCTGGGCTCGACGATCTATTTTGCCCCCGGCCAGTACAGCCCGGACACCACGCGCGGGCACCAGCTGCTCGGCCACGAGCTGACCCACGTGCTCCAGCAGCGCGCCGGCCGGGTCACCAACCCGTTCGGCAGCGGCGTCGCCGTCGTGCAGGACCCGGCCCTGGAGCAGGAGGCCGAGCGCATGGGCCTGCGCGCCGCCCAGCCGATGCCGGTTGCCGCGCAGCCGGCGCAGCGTGCCGGCTCGGCGACTGCCGCGCCGCGCGGGCCGGCCGCGCAGCCCCGCACCGCGGCCCAGCCGCGCGGCAGCACCGAGGCCGGCTACCGGCTGGTCGTCGGCACCTACATGCACCGCCAGGAGAACGCCCGGCCGCTGCCCGCCGACCTGGCCGGGCACACCTTCGTGGCGCTGCGCCGCCCCGACGGCCGGCAGGAGGCGTGGGGCTTCTCCCCGCGCAACTACGGCAGCTACGACGCGCAGCGGGACTACGGCAAGCTGGCCACGGGCGTGCCCGGCATGGTCCACGGCAACGCCGACGCGCTGAACCGGCCGGGCGTGCGCACCCGCAGCTATCCGATCTCCGCCGAGCAGGCGCAGGCCGCCGAGGCCAAGGTGGCCGAATACCGCTCCGGCCGGCACGAGTTCAGCCTGAGCCGCCGGCCGTGCTCGGCGTTCGCCCTGGACGTGCTGCACGCCGCCCGCGCCGACGCCTTCCCCGGCGTGCAGATGCAGCGCCCGCGCGACCTGTACAACCGGCTTTGACGCCCTCCCCTCTTAAAAACGGCGCCTCTCATCCCTTATAGAACCGGACGCAGCGGCAACCGGTAAGAATATGGGGGAACGCGCCATGCTGGCCGCCGAAGCCTTCGCCAAGGTAGAACGCGACCTGGGGTTCCTGATCGCGGCATTCCGCGAGCTGCTCACCGAGCTGGAGGAGCCCGGCGTGGCCCAGGCGCTGCCCTGGCGCCGGCTGGATGACGGTGCCGACGGGCCCGGCGACCCGGAGGCTGCAGGGATCGTGCCGTCCGCCGACGAGGCCTTGATCTGGCCCGAGGCGCGGGCCGAGCGGCGCAGCCAGGCCTATTCCATCGCCTTCCAGCTGCTGAACCAGGCGGAGGAGAACGCGGTCGCCCAGCAGCGCCGCACCGACGAGGCCGCCGGCCGGCTGGGCGGGGAGGCCGGGTCGTGGGAGAACAGCTTCCGCATGCTGGCCGACCACGGCTACACCGATGCCGACATCGCCGCCGCCCTGCCGGAGATTCGGGTCGAGCCGGTGTTCACCGCCCACCCGACGGAGGCCAAGCGCGCCTCGGTGCTGCACCACCACCGCGCCCTGTACCGCCTGCTGGTCGAGCGCGAGAACCAGATGTGGACGCCCGGCGAGCAGGCCGCGATCCGCGACGCCATCAAGGCGGCGCTGGAGCGGCTGTGGCGCACCGGCGAGGTCTATCTGGAAAAGCCCTCCGTCGCTGCCGAGCTGCAGAACGTTGTGCACTATTTCCGCACGGTCATGCCCGGTGCGCTACCATGGGTGGAGCGCCGGCTGTACTCCGCCTGGGCCGCCGCGGGATTCGACCCGGCGCTGCTGAACGACCCGGCGCGGCGGCCGCGGCTGTCGTTCGGCACCTGGGTCGGCGGCGACCGCGACGGTCACCCGCTGGTCACCGCCGAGGTCACCCGGGAGACCCTGCACGCCCTGCGCGGCGAGGCGATCGGCCTGCTGGGCGAGCGCCTGTCCGGCCTGGGCGCCCGCCTCAGCCTGTCGGAGCGCCGCCAGCCGGCGCCGCAGGCCCTGCTCGACCGGATCGCCGCGCGCGCCGCCGTCCTGGGCGCGCCGGGCGCGGCGGCGGTGGCCCGCAACCCGCGCGAGCCGTGGCGGCAGCTGATCAACCTTATGCTCGCCGCCCTGCCGCCGGCCGACGGCGGCGCCCCGCCGCCCGGCGCCTATGCCCGCGCCGAAGAGCTGGCCGCCGACCTGGAGGTGCTGCGCGAGGCGCTGGTGGCTGTGCACGGCCACCGCATCGCGGATGAGGACGTGGACCCGGTGGCCCGGCTGGTGCGCACCTTCGGCTTCCACCTGGCCAGCCTGGACGTGCGCCAGAACAGCGCCTTCCACGATCGCGCCGTGGCCCAGCTGCTGACCTCCGCCGGCATCGACGGCACCGAGTTCGCAAGCTGGAGCGAGACGCAGCGGCTGGACCTGCTGACCCGCGAGCTCGGCTCGCCGCGGCCGTTCGTGCACCCCGATATCGACCCCGGCGGCGAGGCGACCGCGGTGCTGTCATGCTACCGCGTGCTGGCCGAGCATTTGAACACGCACGGCCGCGCCGGCACCGGTGCGCTGATCGTCAGCATGACGCGCAGCGTGTCCGACCTGCTGGTGGTCTACCTGCTGGCCCGCGAGGCCGGGCTGCTGCGCTTCGAGGAGGGGCAGGCGATCTGCGCCCTGCCCGTCGTGCCGCTGTTCGAGACGATCGACGATCTGGCGCGCAGCCCCGACATCCTGGACCGCTTCCTGACCCACCCGGTGACCCGTGCCAGCCTGGCCCGACGGGCGCAGGAGGAGGGCGGGCCGCCGGTGCAGCAGGTGATGATCGGCTATTCCGACAGCAACAAGGACGGCGGCATTGTCGCCAGCCTGTGGGGTCTGTACCGCGCCCAGGCGGCGCTGGCCCGCATCGGCGCCGCGCACGGGGTGCGCATCCGCTTCTTCCACGGCCGCGGCGGCACGATCAGCCGCGGGGCCGGGCCGACCCACCGGTTCATCCAGGCGCTGCCCCCCGGCGCCCCGGCCGGCGACCTGCGCCTGACCGAGCAGGGCGAGACGATCTCGCAGAAGTACGCCAACCGCATCACCGCCGCCTACAATCTGGAGCTGCTGCTGGCCGGCACCCTGGGCACCACCCTGTCCCACCGCGCCCAGCCGGACGCGCCGCACCCGCTGGAGCCGGCCATGGACCGGCTGGCCGAGGACAGCCGCCGGGTCTATCAGGGCCTGCTGGCGCGCGAGGGGTTCCTGACGTTCTTCGCGCAGGCCACGCCGATCGACGCGATCGAGCAGAGCCGGATCGGCTCGCGCCCGGCCCGGCGCACCGGCCGGCGCACTCTGGCCGACCTGCGCGCGATTCCCTGGGTGTTCAGCTGGAACCAGTCGCGGGTCTACCTGTCCGGCTGGTACGGCCTGGGCACCGCCCTGGAGCGCCTGCGGGCCGACGACCCGGAGACCTTCGACCGCCTGGCCGCAGCCAAGCGCGACGGCTCCTGGGCGCCGCTGGACTATATCATGTCCAACGCCGCCACCACCGTGGCCAGCGTCGACACCGCCCTGATGGCCGAGTACGCTGCCCTGGTGGAGGACAGCGCGGTGCGCGGGCGCTTCCTGGCCGACATCCTGGACGAATTCCATCGCACCAGCGCCATGCTGGAAGCCCTCCTGGGCCGCCCCCTCTCCGAAGCCCGGCCCCGCATCCACCGCGCCATCGTGCTGCGCCAGGAAGCCCTGGCGCCCCTGCACCGCCACCAGATCGCCCTGCTGCGCCGCTGGCGGCACTTGCGCGCGGCGGGCGACGACGCCGGGGCCGAAGCCCTGATCCCGCAGCTTTTGCTGACGGTGAACGCCATCGCGGCGGGGCTGGGGGCGACGGGGTGAGGCGTCGCCGCCGGGCGCGACCCGGAGGCGCACCCCGCAGGTCGGCCCGAGCGCAGCGAGGCCCGACGCACGGCAGCGCCATTGCGCACCAGCGTGGTCGCCGTGGGCCGGGATGGCGCAGGGGCTTGACAGTTGGCAGTTGTCCTGATCCCGACAGCAGGATACATAAAGGATGCAGGTTGTCGCTGATGGACCGCCGGAATGGGACCGATTGTCATTGATGATCCGCAGGCCGTCTCGCTTGCCGAGCAGTTGGCGGCAGACACGGGTGAGCCGCTGTCCGAGGCCGTGATCGTCGCACTGCGCGAACGCCTTGAGCGCGTGCATGAGGAACGGCGCCTGCCCTCCGCTCTGGTGGACCGCCTCACCGCGATTGCCCAACGCTGCGGCGCCAGGCCGGTGCTGGATGACCGCAGTGCGGATGAGATTCTGGGGTATGACGACGATGGACTCCCAACCTGATGGTCATCGATTCGTCCGTGATTGTTTCCATTTTATCGAATGAGCCGGAAGGCGCTGAATTTGTCGTCAGAATCGCGACCGACCGGACGCGGCTGCTGTCTGCCGCGAACTATCTCGAGACGACGATCGTGCTCCGCCGTCGGTTTCGCCTTTGCCTTGGCCAGAGTTTTTAGCGAGGCTCTTTTGTTCAAGGGCAACGACTTTTCACAGACCGATATCGAGTCATGCTGACAAGGCATTTGGAATCAGGTGCATCCCGTAGGTCGGCTCGAGCGAAGCGAGGCCCGACGCACGCCATCGCCATTGCGCACCGGTGCGGTCGCCGTGGTCAGGGGGGTTCTCTCTGAACGGGCCGGGCCGGGATCGCGGCGTCAACGTCGTGCTGGTGGCGGCGCCACTGGGATGAGATAATAATGCTGCTTGTTAGGAACCAGACTGGGAGCCGCTTCGGTAAAGGGACGTATGTGGCATGGCGGCTCAGCAGCCTCCCGCACGCGCCGTTCTTTTTCCCGGCACGCCATGCCGCGGATGCGCAGCCTTTGGCCATTCTGCGCCAGTCCCGCAGCTGTTGCTCAGCATTCTAAGAAGATCTGTTTGTTTTGACTGCACCTCCCCGCCGGGCCGGTTTGCGCGGGTGCGCCGGCGGCTGGTAGCATGGCGGACTTCAAGGGTTCGGATGCGCCGGGGAGAGCGGAATGGACACGATCGTGCACTGCGACAGTTTCGAGGTGGCGCTCAGGGTCGGGCCGGATGTTGCCGATGTGACCGGGGAGCTGGAGCGGATCGTGGCGGCGTCGGGGGTGCGCGAGGGGTCGCTGCAGGCCACGGCGATCGGGTCCACGGCGTCGCTGTCAACCATCGAGTACGAGCCGGGCGCGGTGCAGGACCTGAAGGACGCGGTCACCCGGCTGGCGCCGCCGGGCCGGCACTACGCCCACGAGGAGGCCTGGCACGACGGCAACGGGCACAGCCACGTCCAGGCGGCGCTGCTGGGGCCGTCGCTGACGCTGCCGGTGCGCGGCGGGCGGCTCAGGCTCGGCACCTGGCAGCAGGCCATCCTGATCAACCACGACAACCGCCCGCGCCGCCGCACCGTGGAGGTCACGGTGGTCGGGCAGGGCTGACGCCCTGGGGGCACCGCCGGCCGCCGCGTCCCGGCATCCGTGTCAACAGGAAAAGGCGCTCCGACGGCCCGCCGCCTCGCGGTTTCATCCGGCGGGCCCGGCCGGGCGCCGGGGTCTTGCGAAGAGACCGCGAAGCAGCGACGACACCGCACGGCCGTGGCTTGCTCGTCCACAGTCCGCACCATGCCGTCACCGCGAGCGCAGCAAAGCGGCCCGGTCCCGGCCTCGCCCGCCCGAAAAGCCATGGGTCGCGCTCGCGGCGCCACTGGATTGCTTCGCTGCGCTCGCAAAGACGGGATGGTGATGCGGGCATGTATATCGAATTCATCCCCGGCCCCCGCAGGCCCGCAGCCGAGACCGGGCCTTCGGCCCCGCGGAAGGGCCGCCGCCCGTACACCGACCCTGCTGCCCGCAAAACGAAAACCCCGCCCTCCGCGAACGCGGCAGGGTCGGGGCGAGGGGAGCATCCGGGCGGGAGGAGGCGAGGCTCCCGCAGCCGGCCGTCCGCCGCCGCGCCCGGCCCTCCCCCGGCGTGCGGAGGAGGGGGTCCCGGGCGGGTGCGGCCGGGCGGGCCCTAGCCGTTGAACAGCGACAGGATCGCCTGCGGCTGGGCGTTGGCGATGGACAGCGCCTGGAGGCCGAGCTGCTGCTGCACCTGCAGGGCCTGGAAGCGGGCCGATTCCTCGGACATGTCCGCGTCCACCAGGGTGCCGATGCCGTCGTTGACGCTCTTGACCAGGTTGGCGACGTAGGTGTCCTGGATGTCGAGCCGCTTGGACGAGGAGCCGAGCTGGCCGACCACCGCCTTGAGCACGGTCTCGGCGTCGTCGACCCGCCGCAGCAGGGCATCGAAGTCGATGTTGCTGTCGCCGAAGTTGGCCTCGAACCCGCCGACCTCGGCGCCCGACAGGGTGGTGTGCAGGCGCAGCTCGCCCTGGGACAGCGAGGCGGTCAGGCCGTCGATGCCGCCGGCCGAGGACGGGGCGTTGATGGCGTCCACCAGTGCGGTGATGTCGGCGAAGGCGCGGTCGCCGTTGCCGATGTTGGAGCCGGTCGCCTCGGCGTCGAAGGTGAACGCGTACTCCACGTTGTTGAAGGTGAAGTTGACGTAGCTGCCGTCGTCGGCGATGCCGTCCTCGGGCGCCTCGACCGCGGTGTACAGCTCGCCGCCCTTGAATGCGGAAACGATCTGGCCGGGATCGTAGGTGGTGTCGCGGTGGACGGAGATGTCGCCGACCAGGTTGTTGTCGATCAGGCCGCTGCCGGCCAGCGCATCCGCGTTGGAGGCGCCGTAGATGGTCAGCACGCCCTCGGTGACCGTGATGCTGCCCTGGTCGGTCTCGTCGAACGCGGCGTTGGAAATGGCGTCGCTGTCGGCATAGATCGCCGTGCGCACGGCCGAGGCCAGCACGTTGGCGTCGTCCAGCATGGCCTGGGTGACGGTGACCTGGATGTTGTCGGTGCCGCCGAACGCCGAGAACTGCACAACGTCCCCGGTCTTCAGGTTGGACGTGTCGCTGAGGTTGAACCGCACCACGTCGGGCTGGATGTATTCGCTTTCCGTGCTCGTTGCGGCCTGGAACGGAGCCACGGCGGCCTGGCTCAGGCTGGCGATCTCCAGGGCACCGACCGACCCGTTCTCGGACATGCCGCTGCCGGCGGTGTTGGCGGCGCCGGTAATGGTCACCACGCCGGCCGCGGCACCGGCCGAAGCGATGTCGGGATGGCCATAGGTCGTAATCGCCGCGGCCACCTTGGTGGCGACGTCGGCATTGGTTTCCGAGCCGTCGAGGGCGACCGAGATGGCGTCGCTGACGCCGAACAGGTTGAGCGTGAGCGTGGTCGGCGTGAACGGCGATCCGCCAAGCGCGGTCACCAGGTCGCCCGTGGCGAAGTCGAGCGCGATCACATCGCCGGCCACGGCACCGCCGCCCACCGGCCGGTTGTTGACGGTCTGCAGGCCGACCTCCTCGACCGTGACGTTGCCGGTCGCGGTCACGCTGAAGTCGTTGCCGGCCCCGGTGCTGGCGCCGAGCAGGGAGAGCGTCCCGTCCGCGGAGTGGATGCCGCCGTCCGCCGTGGCCGCCAGAGCCGAGTCGAGCGCGCCGCCGGAGTTGGCGGTGCGGTAGGTATCGATCGCCGCGGCGACCTCCTGGGCCACCTCGGCCGCGCTCAGGTCGGCGCCGGCGGTGTAGTTGACGATCTCGCCGGCGATCGTGACCGCCAGCGTATCGCCGGCCTTCATGTCCTCGAACCGGATGTTGTTCACCTGGGCGCGGTCATGGGCGGCGGTCTCGATCTCGCCCTCGACCTTGCCGGTCACGCTCAGGTCCTTGATGGCGCCCAGCCCGCGGTCCTCGTCCACCACCGAGAGGTCCTCGTAGTCCACGAAGATGCGGTCGATGGTCAGGTCGCCGCCGGTGGTCCGGTCCAGCGAGCCGAGCACGCCCATGCTGCGGCCGATGTTCTCCTCGTCGCCGCTGATCAGGTTGACGCCGTTGAAGTGGGCGGCCTGGGTGATGCTCTTGATCTGGTTCAGGAATTGGTCGATGTCGCGCTGCACGGCGACGCGGTCGACGTTGTCGGAGCCGGCCTGGGTGACCTTCTGCTTCATGTCCTTGAGAATGTCGCCGATGCTCTCGGACGCGCTCAAGGCGACGCCGACCGTGGACCGGCCGAGCGCCAGGTTCTCGCGGATCGCCTTGAAGCCGGCCACGTCGGAGCGCATGCCCATGGCGATGGTGAAGGTCGAGGCGTCCTGCTTGGCCGAGCTGACGCGCAGGCCGGTGTTGATGCGCTCCTGCGTGACGTTCAGCTGGGTCAGCGTCTTGTTCAGGTTGAGGACGGCGGAGGCGGCCTCGGGATTGGTCAGGACGGAAAAGCCAGTCATCGGAAGTCTCCAGTCGGATCGGGTGCGGCCTTACGGCGTTCGGTCAAGGCGATGTCGCGATCGTGGGTGAAGCAGCCCTCGTCTTCGGATGCTGGTCGTCACGGGCCCTGGGGCCAGAAGCGGCGCGGCCGGTCCCATCCGCGGGCGGCAGGAATTGCCGAGGCGGCCCTTGCCGGGGATGTGCGGCGGGCCCATGCCGGCGGCGCGGCGGCGGCGCCGGGCTGCGGCTTGCGAGTGGCGGTAACGCTTTTCATCGTGTCTGATCCACGGAAGTTTGTTGCGCCTGGCGAGCAAGGTTGCTCGGCCCAAGGGGTAGCAAGCGGCATGCCAAACCCTTGGACGCCGCGGTCGCGAGAAATGCGGCACTCTAGAGGATGCGCGGAACAAGATTCGCCAAAGGATCCGCCAGTCGCGGCGAGGTACCCGGCCATGGTGTCTTCCACCCGCGCCTCCGAAGTGCCAGCATCCGCCACTTCCGCTCCAAGGATTTTTTGCGGAACACCGGCCGTAATTCCGCGTTCATGCTGCGGTTATACGGCGCTTGCGAGAACGGACCTTTTTGTCCATTACGGTGGCGTGTGGATGACGTGCGGGGGATCTTGCGGGCGTACCGGCCGCGGCGATGCCCGTGCCGGTGTGGCGGGAACACCGGGGAAGACCGGATCCTCCGGCGCCCGGATCAGGTCGGCAGGAATCTCCCGGTGAATGGGAATCCTTCGCCCTGCGAACCATGATTCAGGGCGACGCCGCACCGCGTCGGACGCGCCGGAACGGCGACGCTGGTGTCGCTTGCGCGGCGGGACGACGGCTCCACCGGCGCGGCGACGGCGGGCTTGCCTCGTTCCTGCCGTTTTCCCGGATACGCTCTACAGCGAAAGGTGGCGGTGACCTATGACGGACGTGCTGGCGCAGTGCGACTTCCTGGTGGTCGGGGCCGGCATTGCCGGCGCCTCGGCGGCGGCGGCGCTGGCCCCGCTCGGCCCGGTGGTGGTGATCGAGCGGGAGGGGCAGCCCGGCTATCACAGCACCGGCCGCTCCGCCGCCCTGTTCACGGAGACCTACGGGCCGCCGGCGATCCGGGCGCTGAGCGCGGCGAGCCGCGTGTTCCTGACCGCGCCGCCGGCCGGCTTCGCCGAGACGCCGCTGGTGCGCCGGCGCGGCATGCTGCTGTTCGGCGCCCCCGGCCTCCCGAG
>Ga0208218_1001048_pt1 | contig 10973 bp, 10 predicted proteins | sample HotLakmasection3_FD_184726 | JGI IMG/M metagenome (GOLD analysis project Ga0208218, IMG submission 184726) | Hypersaline microbial mat communities from Hot Lake, Washington, USA - Section #3 (SPAdes) | ecosystem: Environmental > Aquatic > Non-marine Saline and Alkaline > Hypersaline > Microbial... | reverse complement strand
ACTGAGCAGCCCGCTGCCCAGGTGGAGCCGGCCAGCGCCAACGCACCCGTGAGAAAGGCGCGACGGTCGATGCTCATCCGGTGCGGTCGACGAGCGGTTTCGGTCGGTCGGCGAGGATGCTGTGGTGGTGGGGCTCAGTTTGCACGGCCAGTGGGGTGGGTTTGCCACCTCGGCCGCGAGCCGTACGTCGAGCGTTGGACGAGTTGTTCGTCGCCTGCGTGTAGGGGGTCGTCGACGTCTTGGGCAGGCGAGCTCGGTTGATCACCACTCCGAGTACGCGAGCCTCGACGGCGTCGAGAGCTTCACGTGCTCGCATCAGCTGGTCTTTGCGTGTCTTGCCTTGGCGGACGACGAGCACAGCGCCGTCGGCCCGCTCGGCCAGGACGGCGGCGTCGGTGACTGGCAGGAGCGGGGGAGCGTCGATGATGATCGTCTCGTACTCTCCGCGTAGCTCTTCGAGCAGGTTGGTCATCTGCCGCGACCCCAGCAGCTCAGACGGGTTCGGCGGCACCTGACCCGCTGCAAGCAGCGTCAGATCTGTTCCAGGGAGCTGCTGGAGCACCAACGAGACCGGCATGCTGTCGAGCAGGACGTCAGTGAGCCCAGCCCCTTCTGACATCCCGAAGAGCTCGAGGACGCCCGGGTCGCGAAGCTCGCCTTCCATGAGGAGCACCTTGCGACCGAGCTGAGCGAGCGACAACGCGAGGTTCGCAGCAATGGTGGTCTTCCCCTCGTCGGGGACGGACGACGTGACGACCATCACGCGGAGGTTGTGCTCGACGTCGGTGAACCTGAGGTTGGTGCGCAGCGCCTTGTAGGCCTCCGCGCGCGGCGAGTGCGAGGCGATGTCGATGAGCAGTGGAGTCTTGGTCGTCGAGCTGTCAGACGGCACCATGCCAAGCAGGGGAACGTCGATGATGTCCTTGACGTCGGCCGCGGTCGACACGGAGGTATCCAGAGCCTCGCGAGCCGAGGCTAGAACCAGTCCCAGGGCGAGCCCGAGGAACCCTGCAAGCACCCCGACCGCCCGCGGACCGGGAGGTGAGGAACGCACCTGAGGCGGTTCGGCAGGGTTGATGAGCGTGACCTTGACAGGCTCCTCGGCCTGTCCCGGTCTCTCCTCCAGGGCAACGATCTCGCGGGCGAGCTCCCTGCCCACCTGATTCGCGATGGCGGCTGCCGCTTCTGGCTCGTCGCTGGTCGCGGCCACGTTGAGAAGAGTCGTGTTCGGGGGTGTCGAAGCGGTCACCTGGGAAGCTAGGTCCGCAGCCGTTGTCTGCAGCTCGAGGTCGTCGATCACAGGCTCGAGAACTGCCGGTGACTTCACGACCTCGGCGTACGAACGAATCCGCTGCTGCACCAGCAGTCCCCCGGTGTAGGCCGCGGCCACGTCCTCGCCGTTACCGCCCGATGACACGAACAGCTGGGATGTCGCCCGGTACTCCTCGTCCGCTGTCGTGATGTACGCGGTGGCCGCTCCGCCAACCAGCACGAGCCCGAGAAAGATCCACGGCCAGCGCCGGGCGAGCAAGCTGAGATAGGAGCGCAGGCCCCCATTGGTGGGAGTCACAGCCATGCTTCGCTCCTCTTGTCGTCGTCCACGTCGTCTCAACGGCCTCTGGGATCATTGGACGCGAGGAGGGTGGAGTCGACGGTAGGCCGACGGGAGCCTTTCGCGACCAAGGATACGCGAGCGCGATCGTGGACGCTATTCGCGCGCTCCACGGCGATGGAGGGGCGCGAGAGCACCCGCGTGACCGCCGCCGACCGGTTGCCGGCCACCCACTCCCGCTGGGCGATGCTGCGCTGATACCGGCCCCAGGCTAGGCGCAGCCGCATCTCGAGTGCCGAACGCTCCGACCCGGTGAGGGCGAGCCCGGGCATGGACAGCAGCTCGGATGTCGCTGCGACCGACTGCATCCACAGATCTGGGGACTGAGCAGAGACCGAGCCGGGATTTCGTCGGTGCCGATAGCCAAGGATGGGCCAGAGCTGGAGGCCACCGGCCCGCTTGACCACTTGGAACCAGAACGGGAAGTCGCCTGTCTTCTGGACATGCTCGGGGAAACGCAGCCCCTCAGTCAGGTCGGCTCGGACAGTCGGCTGCAGAAGTCCAAGGTCGCGTCGGGTGAACTCCGCCGCGGTGACTGGGTTCTCCACGTGGGCAAGCAGTCCTTTCGACTCCATCAGGGAGTACTGGCGTCCTTGCCGTTCGATCAGCATGTCGTCGGCCATCAGTGCGGTCTGGCGTTTGTCCAGGCAGTCGAAGATAGTGTCGAGCCGGCCGGGCAGCCACTCGTCGTCGGCATCGAGAAGAGCGATCCAGCGTCCGGTCATGTGGTCGAGGGCGGTGTTGCGAGCCGCGTTGACGCCACGGGGGGGTTGATCCACGAGCACGATCCGGTCGTCGTGGAAGGCCAGGACGATGTCGCGGGTGGCATCGGTGGACCCGTCGTTGACCACGACGATCTCCACGGAGCCGCGCTGGGACAGGACGCTTCTCAGCGCCGCGCCAATCGTGTCGGCACCGTTGCGCACCGGCATCATGACTGACACCAGTGGTCTGTCGGCGCTCATCGGTGGGGTGGTCTCCTGGGCTACGTTCTCACGGACAGAATCAGGCAGGACCACTGTAAGTGTCCTGAATCAACGCTGAATCCTCCGAACGGCCAGGCATGGCGTCAGGCGACGGCCTCGATGTAGCGGGACTCGAGCTGATCGACGACAGCTCGGATCGAGAAGGACTCCCGGATGACCTGCTGGGCTCGTACCCCCATGTCGACCCGTCGGTCGGGGTTGCGCAGCAGCTCGGCCACTCCCTGGGCCACGTCCTCCACGGTTGGTTCCACCACGAGCGCACCCCCCGACTCGTGCAGCTCCTGGGCGAAGAGACATCCGTTGCTCACCACGCACGCCACTCCCTCGGCCATGGCCTCCAGGACGCTGACCGGGAAGGGATCGTGCGAGCTGGGCAGGACGTACACGCTGGCCTCCCTGGTGCGCCGTCGGCTCTCGGTGGTGTCAACCTCACCTGCGTAGTGCAGGTAGCCATCGGCCTGGTTCACGCGGATGAAAGCCTCCACGGCAGCCAGCTCCCCCTGGTCGGGACCGATAATCGTGAAGCGGCCCGGCACGCCCTGCTCATGTAGCCGCCGAGCGGCTTCGGCGAAGACCAGCGGCTGCTTGTTCGCCTTCAGACGCGCGAGAAACAGCACCTCGGGTTCGTCGTCTCGGTTCTGTGCGGACGCAGCAGGGTGGTCGCTGTCCGGCATGCCGTTGCGAAGGATCGTCGTCGGACTGGCTTGCACGGCCTCGACGTCCGAAGCCTCGTACGGGGTCAGCACGAATCGCCGGTGTGCGCCACGCAGGGCCCGGCGGGTCCCCACGCGATCGACGAGACCGACAAGGCCGCGGTCGTCGGGAAACACCATGCCGTGGGTCTGGGTGACGTAGGGCACGCCCGCGCGGGTGGCGTGCAGCGTGGCAAGCAGGGGGATCGCGTCGCGGGCCAGGTGGACGTGAACCACGTCGCTGGACTTGACTGCCCGACGGACGGCGGCGTCCGCCTCGATGCTCACCAGGCTGCTGAACGCGAAGCGACGCACGAGCACCCTCGCCGGAGGGAGGACGGAGCGGATTCCCTCGATCTGGTCGGGGCCCCATCGGCGATCCCGCCAACCGGCCACCAGGGCGACGTCATGGCCTCGCGAAGCCAGTTCGTGGGCCTGGTCGAGTGCCACTCGCAGGGGCCCGCCCATGCCGGGGCCGGGCCCTGCCGATGTTAGGACGTGCGTGATGCGCAGCGGCTCGGTCATGAGGGGTTCCCAGCGTTCGGCGGATGGTCGGACAGTGATGGCTCGTCCGGTCTGGAGCTGATAAGGAACGGCACCGTGATGATGAGGGCGAGCGGCGCGATCGCCGGCAGGAGGCTGCCGCGCAACAGGAAGATCTGAAAGATGGCCAGCGCGGGGATCAAGCATCCGGCGATGGCAAGGTCGCGGTGACGGACGGCCCACGAGATCTGATCCAGCCGTGCGCTGAGCCAGCCGAGCCCGACGAACACGGCAACGAGTACGGGGAAGCCGCCCCACACGTAGCTCTCGATCCACAGCGGGGCGGACAGGTTGGTGAAGTCGTACCCGGCGTAAGCCGCGATCGTCTGGCCCAAGGCCTCGGGTTTGCCCTCCCACGACGATCGCGGAACCCAGGCGAACGGGACGACCAAAGCCTGGCTCGGGGAGTGACCCAGGTCGTCAACCATGTACAAGCCGATACCCAGCTGCTGGTACGCGTCGTAGTCACCGTTGCGGCTCAACTGGTCGGCGACCGACGCGATTCGGATATCCGTCTCTTCGTAGCGGAAGTAGTCGGAGTACGGAAACAGCACCGCGGCGGACAGCAGCACTGCTGCCGCAGCGCCCCTGAAGGGTCCCACCCGCCGGAGCAGGGGCAGCGAGAAGAGCAGCGTGAGCCACACCGTCCCGGCCCAGTAGCGGGGCATGCTGATCGGGTTGTTGAGGATGACGTTCATGGCGACAGCCGCAGCGAGCAGCATGCTGAGGAGTAGTCCGATGTGGGGCGCTGAGCGGAGGGGCCGCAACCTGAACAAGGCCACCATCGACCAGAAGATCGACACCAGGATCGCCCAGCGCATGAGTTGGAAGTTGGAGTTCTCGACGCCCTCCTTCAGCGTCGATCGTGCGTCCCCTGCCCCCACCCGGGTGTCGAAGGCAGCCTCCAGCCCACCCAGGCGTGGAAGCAGGACGAGGCTGATACCCACGGCCAGGACGGCGAGCGCGACGACCTTCGTCGAGTCGAACTGCCTGCTGAGCGCCCGAGGCAGCAGTCGATCAACGGTTGGTTTCGGCGACCGCTGCGCAAGCACTACGCCGACCGTGTACGCCAAGAGCCCGAGCTCGATGATCGTGCTCGCCCGGAACGCGGTATCGAGGTCGACGAAGAGTGCCCACGGGAACCGTCCGGTGATGAGCATCGCCAGGGGGGCGAGCCCCATCCAGACGTAGGTGAATGTCCAGAAGCCGAACTGGACGATCCGTATCTGCCGCGCGGTCAGCACGAGGGACAGGCCCACCGCGGCATGAAAGATCACCAGGCACTGAACGAAGAACGCAGGTGAGAAGGACTGGCTGGTGGGACCGAGCATGACCACGGGGAGAGCTCCGCCGAGGAGCAGTGAGATCACGACGCGGGCCGTTATCCGCCACGACGCAGACTTCGGTTGCGGGGTCCGCTCGGCGGCTGGCGGCGGCGTCGCGCCTCTCACCTCGGCTGCCACAGGTGCCATGGCGTCAGTGCCCCTCTCTCCCTCGAGGGGTTCGCTCGTCCGTGCGGTCGCCACGCTTGTCCACGGATCAGGAAGCCACGGTGCTCGCGCTGCTCCGCCGGAGCCGGCGCAGCAGTGAGTCCGCCATTCCGAAGAGGTTGTTCCAGGTCTTGCGGTCGAGCAACCACAGAAGAGGGGCGTACACCGCGCAGTACACGAGCATGGAGGCTGCCGCGACAACGAGGGCAGGAACCGTCACGTCCATGGCGTGTGTCACCAGGTACGCCGGGACCGCGGCTGCAGCTGCGACAAGCAGGATGCGCAACGTGCCTCCGAGGACCGGGAGCGGGGACAAGCCGATCGCCCTGCTCGCCACGATCATGTTCACCGGGGCGAACGCAAGGTTGGCTCCGGCGAAGGCTGCTGCCACCGCCACGACGTTGAACTGGGCACCGACCCACGCTGCAGCGATGAGGCAGATCGAGTAGGCGACGGTGACGTACATGCTCAGCTGGGGTCGCCCGATGGCCAGCACCAGGGGACGGTTGAGGGTCCAGCCAAGGACCTGTCCGACCCCTCCCAGCGCTAGCAGCTCGAACACCGGGATTGCCGCCAGCCAGTCGTCGCCGAGCACGGTGGGGATGAGCGGCTCCGCGTTGATGGCCAGCACGATGAGGAGGGGTACCGCGACTGCCCCGACCAGGGCCTGTCCTGAGAGGTAGGCGCGCCGCAGATGAGCGGCGTCGTGCTTGATGCTGGCGAAGAGTGAGTTCGCAAACTGGTTCGACGCATGACCGACCGTCTCGACGGCCACCATGGTGATGCGCTGGCTCATCGCGAGGTAGCCGACCGCGGTCAGGCCCAGGTACCGGCTGGCGATGCCATTGGTCAGCCACTTCGCCAGCTGACCGGCCAGCCCCGCTCCGATGACATGGACCCCGTACTGGGCGATGGCCCACGCCATGGATGCCGAGAACTCCATCGAGGGTGTCCACCGCGCGGCACGCCAGATCAGGAACAGCGAGACGAGGCTGAGGGTCCATGCCTGGCCGACCAGTGCCCACACCCCCGCTCCTGCCATGGCGAGTCCGATGGCGACAGCCTGACCGCAGACGTTCCCTACCAGCATCTGCATGGCGATGGCTCGGAACTGGAACCGACGCTTGAGCAGGGCACCTGCGACGCTGCGCAGACTGTCCAGGATGAGCGACAACGACAGGGCGGCGATGATGGGCGCGGCCGCAGGTGCCTGGAAGATCTCGCTCAGCGGCCAGGCGGCGGCAACCAGAAGTACAGCGAATGCGGTCGAGGCGCCGACGCTGAACCAGAAGGCCGTGCTGAAGGTCTTCTGGTCGGGATCCTTCGCCTGGATCAAGTAGGAGCTGAAGCCGAAGTCCGCGAGCAGCGTCAGGACGAAGGCGAGCGTCGATGCGAGAGCCATGGCCCCGAAGGCCTCGGGAGCGAGAATGCGAGCCAGGATGACGAACGTCACCAGGCCGCTGATCCGAATTCCCCACTGGGCGGTGAGCGACCAGACCGCGCCGCGCGCAGCCTCATCGCGAAGGCGACTGTTCTGGCCCCCGTACTGGGCGAAGTCGCTAGACATGGTGGGCAACTCCGACTCGACTCAGGGCGACGTGCGTGCGGGGCGCTCGTGCGCTGTGCCATTGTCTTGCGCCGCGTCCGTCGCCAGGCCAAGGGTAGAACACCGGTCGCCTCCACCCATCGGCCGTTAAGACGAACCCTGTGTCGGCGGAGTGGCTGGTCACGGAGCGTGACACGCGCAGCGAGCGCCAGCTCTGTGCTGTCCAGCAAGCAGCTGAAGACGGATTTCGCTCGTGTCAGTTGAGAGAAGTGCCGAGTGGGGGCAGACTCCGCTTGCATTTGCTAGCCAGAGCAAGCATACTTGGGACGTGAGCACATCCCGGGTCGCCTCGCTGGGCGAGTACCTGCGCGAGCAGCGCAAGGCAGCGGAGCTGTCGTTGCGCCAGCTGGCCGAGCAGGCCGGGGTCAGCAACCCCTACCTCTCCCAGGTGGAACGCGGGCTGCGCAGGCCGTCAGCCGAGGTGCTGAACAAGATCGCGACGGCTCTGCAGATCTCCTCGGAGCACCTCTACATCAGAGCCGGACTCCTGGACGAGGAGTCCTCCCCGATGCCTCAGGTGATGGCTGCGGTCCAGGCCGACCCGTCGCTCACCGCACGCCAACGGCAGGCCCTGCTCGACATCTACGCGGCGTTCGTCGCGCAGAACGTCGGCGAGCCGATCGTCGTCGACGTCCACACCGGCGCCATCAACGGCGCCGAACCGTCTGCCGTGCCCGTCGGGCACGCGAGTGAGAAGGAGTAACCCATGTCTGTGACTGACCCAGTCACCACCCGTATTCCGTCCGAGCTGCCGGGTCCGCTGTACGCGTTCGTCGGCGCCGCCGACCGCGCCGTGCACGAGGTTCGCCAGATGCCGACCCGCGTGGAGGGCCTGGTCAAGGACACCGAGACCAGCACCACCGCGCTGCGCGACGACCTGGTCAAGCGCTTCGAGGCGATCCGTGAGGACGTCACCTCGTTCGCCAGGGACGCCCAGGAGAACGTGACCGAGTTGCCTGAGGAGCTGCGGGAGAACATCACCGAGTTCGTCTCCGACCTGGCGGCCCGCGTCGAGACCCTGCCCGCGGACGCTCGCGCCCGCTACATGGAGCTCGTCGAGGAGGCCAAGAAGGCCTACACCGACTACACCAAGCGCGGCGAGGAGCTCGTGACCGAGATCCGTACGTCGGAGGCGACCGTGGAGGCCGAGAAGCAGGTCAAGACGGCCACCAGCAAGACCAAGGCTGCCGGCACGACGGCGAAGAAGTCCGCTGCGTCGACGACCAGGGCCCGCAAGGCCGCCACCACGTCGACCCGCAAGGCCGCCGAGGCCGTCGCCGAGGCCGTCGAGGACGCTGCCGACACCGTCGGCAAGTGAGCTGGGGGCCGGCGCGGGCCCGCTGACCCCCGCGCCGGCTACCCCGATGAGCCCTGCCGCCCCTGGTAGGCGCTGACCCCTGGTGGGGGCGGTAGGCACATCTTGGTCGCGCAGAAGGCCCCTGGGAAGACCTCCCGGGGGCTTTCTGCCGTATCCGCCCGTAGTCTTGGGTCGTGGTCGAGTTGTTCGGAACGGTCCAGGGCCTGGTTTCGTGGGTGTTACTGCTGGCGGGACTCGGCCTGAAGGTCTTCGCCTTCGTCGACGCCCTGCGCACGGACGCGCAGGCCTACCCATACGCGGGCAAGCGCACGAAGGGGCTGTGGCTGACGGTCACCGGCGTGGCGCTGGCGGTGAACATCGTGGTGCTCAACCCGCTGTTCTTCCTCAACGTCATCGGGGTCGTGGGGGCGTTAGTCTACTTGGTCGACGTCCGTCCGGCCGTCAAGCAGTACCGGGCAGGCGGCAGCCAGCAGAACATGGGGCCCTACGGCCCGTGGTAGCCGCTCACGACCACCAAGGTCGGACCCACCGGCTCGAGCTCGACGACCAGTCGCTGCGGGAGTGGGACGCGACGGTGCTGGACGTCTCCGACGACGGCATCGTGCTCGACCGCTCGGCCTTCTACCCCGGTGGCGGCGGGCAGCCCCCCGACGCGGGCGTCCTGCTGTGGGGCGGTGTGGTCACGCGCATCGCGGGGGCGCGCAAGGACGACGACATCAGGCTGATCCCGGCGGAGGGCGACCCCGTCCCGCCGGTAGGGACCGCCGTGCGCGGGGCGCTCGACGACGAGCGCCGCTCGTGGCTGATGCGCACGCACTCCGCGCTGCACCTGCTCGGCGGGGTGGTCTTCCGCGACCTCGGTGCGCTGGTCACCGGCGGCAACATGGAGCCTGGCACCGCACGGATGGACTTCAACCTCACCGAGGTGCCGCCGGGGCTCAAAGACACGCTGACCGAGGCCTGCAACCTCGAGGTAGCCGCTGACCGCGCCATCGAGGTGTCGGTGCTGCCCCGCGACGAGGCCTACGCCATCCCGACGCTGCTGCGCACGGCCACTGACCTGCTGCCGCAGGATCTCGAGGTGGTCCGGCTGGTGGACATCGTGGGGCTCGACCTGCAGGCCGACGCTGGTACCCACGTGGCATCCACCAAGCAGATCGGCCGTATGGAGGTTGTCAAGATCGAGAACAAGGGGCGAGGCTTTCGTCGCGTCCGTCTTCGCGTGCACGACTAAGCGCCGCCCTTCCCGTTGATCACCTCAAGAGCACAACCGTCGCCTTGGCAAGTCGTATGCACCTCGCCAAGCCCACTGGTACCCAGGTGACGTCATCAACAGGGTGCACGGGGACGCGGGTCGTCGCGATCACGACCAGTAGACGATCACCTTGTCGCCGATCTGGGCGGCGTCGAACAGGTAGCTCATGCCGTCCCAGCTGCGAGTGTTGACACAGCCGTGGGACGAGCCGTTGTACCCGTTGGCGACGAAGTCAGGGGAGTAGTGCACAGCCTGCCCGCCGGAGAAGTAGACCGCCAGCGGCATCGGGGCGTTGTCGTACAGGCGCGAGTACTCGTCGCGCACCTTGCGCTGCACCGAGAACTGGCCTTCGCGGGTCGGCAGCAGCTCGGAGCCGAACCGGGCGTCCAGGGTCAGCTGAACCTGGCCGTCGACGACCCACCGAACGAGGCTCTGGGACTTGTCGACACAGATGGCACGGCCAGTCAGGCAGCGTGAGTCGAGCCCGGGTGCTGGGGCCGCCACTACCTCCGGCTCAGGCTCGGGCGGCGGGGGATACAGCTCGTCCTGCGTGGGGAGGAGTGTCATCGAGACGATCCGATCCCAGGTGCGCTGGTCGACGTAGCCGACGACGGGAAACCCGCGCTTGGCCTGGAACCCGGACACGGCCGAGGCGGTCACGTCGCCGTAGTAGCCGGTGGGGTCCTGGTTGAACCACTGGATCTGGCGCAGTCGTGCCTGCAGGTCGCGTACGTCGTCACCCTCAGCGCCCAGTCCCCAGATGGGCGGGCCGGCGACCAGCTCGGGCTCTGGCTCCGGCTTGGATTCCGGTTCGGGCTCCGGCTTGGATTCCGGTTCGGGTTCGGGTTCGGGCTTGGGCTTGGGGGACTGGGCCGCGTCCGCCCGGTCCGCGTTCGAGGGCTCGGGAGTCGGCGTCGGGCTCGCGGTCGGGGTCTCGGCATCAGCCGCCGCAGCACTCGCGTCCTCGCGGCCCTCCTCGCTGGCGTCCTCGCGGGGCTCCCCGCTGGGGTCCTCGCTGGCCGTGGGCTGACTGGCGGCGTCCACCCAATCGCCCACCGTGCCGCAACCTGTCAGCAGCAAGGCGGCGGCGAGCAGCCCCACCACCCACGTCCGTCGTATCACGGCCCCATGGTCACCCAGTACGGCGCTGTGGACAAACTGCCCACGTCACTGCGACCGGTCGTGTGACCAAGTCGTAACCTCACGCGAGAAGACCGTATAGGCGTCGGTCCCGAGCAGGACGAAGCGCGCCTCGTCCAGCCGCGTGTGGCGGCTCGCCTCGCCAATGGTCCGCACGGCGATGCGTGCGGCGTCGTCCAGTGGCCATCCGTAGATCCCGGCCGACACCGCCGGCAGGGCGATGGTCGACAGTGCCAGCTCGTCGGCGATGCGCACGGCCTCGCGGTAGCAGGAGGCCAGCAGCTCGGGATCGCGCTGCCCGGCGCGGTAGTTGGGGCCCACGACGTGGATG
>Ga0208218_1001044_pt1 | contig 11048 bp, 8 predicted proteins | sample HotLakmasection3_FD_184726 | JGI IMG/M metagenome (GOLD analysis project Ga0208218, IMG submission 184726) | Hypersaline microbial mat communities from Hot Lake, Washington, USA - Section #3 (SPAdes) | ecosystem: Environmental > Aquatic > Non-marine Saline and Alkaline > Hypersaline > Microbial... | reverse complement strand
CTCCCCGCGAGCCACTCCGGGATCTGGTCGACCAGGCGGTCGCTCCCGAGCCACCCGTCCTGCCCGCCCATGAGAACCACGCGGTTGTCATCGAGCCCGCCCAGATCCATCAGGAGGCGCGCGTTGGCCCCGAAACGCGTCCCGTGGACCCCCTCGCCCGCGCCGTGGGCGGCCTTCATCACGGTCGTCGTCGACCCGGCGTAGGCGTGGTCCCCGAAGCGGAACCACCGCCCGAGCACGGGCGCATTGCCGATCGGGTGGCGGAGACGCAGGCGGTGCAGGTCCCCCCACCGCTGCTCGCGCGACCACCCCGGCGCCGCAGCCTCCACCGCCGCCGCGACCGTCTCGACCGGCGCCGCGTCGAGGTCGACCCGCACGAAGTCGTGCACGTACGGTCCGCTGCGGATCGTGCCGCGAATCCGCTCCCCGTAGCGCTCGCCGTAGAGCCGATCGATCAGCTTGCCGAGCGCCCTCTGGTACGCGACGGCTCCGGTCGAGTCCGCGTCGTACCGCCCGTCCCAGGCGCCGATCGCCCCGACTAGCGCCCTCGCGTCCGCCGAGAGCCCCGCTCCCTCGAGCCGCGCGGCGATCGCCCCCGCGGTCCTGTGCGACGCGATCGAATGCACGTCGAGCTGCAGCGCCGCGAGATCATCGAGCGTCACCGCGTCGCTCGACCGAAGCAGCTCGTTCAGCCGCTCGACGCGGTCGTTGGAGTTGCCCTGCGGCACGAGCGGGTCGCTCGTGCGCACCGGGACATTGTTCGCCGAGACGAGGAACCCCGCCTCGGGGTTGAACGCCGCGGGCAGGCTCGGGCTCGCCACGCCGGGGGTCCACGCGAAGGCCTCGTCGCTCGCGCTCACGGGCGCCACGCGGCTCGCCGCCGCCGCGGCCGGCATCGCCTCGATCGCCATGATCTGCCCGATCGCGCCCTCACGATCGGCGTAGAGCATGTTCTGTCCGCTCACCGCGTAGGTGCGAAACGCCTCGCGGAACGCCTCCCAATCCTGGGCGCGGCTCGCCCGCAGGAACGCCGAGGCCTCGTCGCTCGGCAGGTGCCCGCGCCACGCGAACGCGATGTCGCCGTCGCCGAGGCGCCCCGCCAGGAGCGACGCGTCGGTCAGCACCGGGCCGAGCGCCGACTCGCGGATCGTCGCGGTCCGGTCGAACCAGAAGCGCACGCCGATCGCCTCCTCGCGCACGCTCACCGGCTCCCACCCGTCCTCGAGCCGGTACAGCACGCTGCTCGAGGCCTGCATGTTCGTCCCGCTCCACCCGATCGCCTCGTTGCGCCCGACGAGCACGAACGGCAGACTCGGGATCGTCAGCCCCACCGCCGAGCGCTCCGGCGTGCGATACCCGATCGCGACCCACAGGTTCGGCACGGGGATGCCGAGGTGCGGGTCGGTCGCCATCAGCGCGCTCCCCGTCGCCGAGCGATCCTTCGACACCACGACCGCGTTGCTCCCCGTGCGCCCGAGGTCCGTGAGGATCGACAGGTCCGTCCGCTCCTCGGGACCGAAGCTCGGAACGCCCGCGTCGCCGAAGCCCCACAGCCTCGCGATGAAGTCCGCGTACCCCGGCTCGTCGCGAAGCCCGAGAAGCGAGACCCACCGCCCCCAGTGCACGTCCACGCTCGCCAGGCGCCCGAAGGTGAGCACGTCCTCGACCGTCCACGGCTCATCGAGCGTCAGCCCGAGCGTCACCGCGTCCGCCGGTCGCCGCCTGACCGTCGCGCGATAGTCGTTCACGCCCGCGACGTAGCGCTCGATCCAGAGCCGCGTCTCGGGCGGCAGGTTCGCCGCCATCTCGGGCGTCGCGCGGTCAAGATCCAGCGCGCGGATGCCCTCGTCGATCCCCGCCGCCAGAGCCCCCGCCATCTCCGCGAGCCGCCCCTGCGACACCTTGCGGAAGAGCTCCATCTGCGAGAGCCGCAGGTGCGCGTGCACGAGCCCGATCGCGTACGCCGCGTCGGCGTCCGACTCCGCCGTGATCGACGGGATGAGCCGCTCATCCCACGAGATCGTCACCTCACCCCCAAGCCCCGGCCAGTCGTGGTCGAGCGCGTCGAGCCGCTCCACCCCGTCGATCGTGCCGGGCGCCGGAGGGAGCGCCACGCAACTCATGATCGTCGCCCCCGCGATCGCGACCAGCGCTCCCACGGCCCCAAGCCGGAGGAGCCGTCGGCGGCGGCGCGGACGCGGCGATTCGTCTGAAGGTTCGCTCATGCCTCGTTCTTAGCCTGCGGCTGGCTCGCGGATGCACCCATCGAACGCGCGAAGGCGACGATAACCCACCCCGACGCCCCGGGAGCCGGGGCCGCGAGCGGAAACGGCGGAAACCATGAATCAACCCGACGACGGACCCCTCCGCGCGCTCTTCCTCAACTGCACGCTCAAGCGCTCGCCCGAGAAATCCCACACCGACGGCCTCATCGAACTCTCGCGCCGGATCCTCGAGAGCGAGGGCGTGGGCGTCGAGGCCCTCCGGCCCGTGGACTACGCGGTCGCCCCCGGCGTGCAGGCCGACATGACCGACGACGGCTGGGACCGCGACGACTGGCCGAAGCTCTTCACGAAGGTGATGGCGGCGGACATCCTCGTCGTCGCCACCCCGATCTGGCTCGGGCAGATGAGCAGCGAGTGCGTGAAGGTCATCGAGCGCCTCTACGCCCAGTCGGGCGACCTGAACGACCAGGGACAGTCGGTCTTCTACGGGCGCGTCGGCGGGTGCCTCGTCACGGGCAACGAGGACGGCGCCAAGCACTGCTCCATGCACGTGCTCTATTCGCTCCAGCACCTCGGGTTCGTGATCCCGCCCCAGGCCGACGCCTACTGGCTGGGCGAGGCGGGCCCCGGGAAATCCTTCCGCAGCGACGACTCTCCCGGACCTGACAACGACTTCACGCGCCGCAACACCACGTTCATGACCTGGAACCTCCTTCACCTCGCGCGAATGCTTCGCGCCGCCGGGGGGATTCCCGCGCACGGCAACCAGCCGGAACAATGGAAGGACGGCGAGCGATTCGGGTGCCCGCCGGCGGACGTGGTGCGCGATCTCGAGGGCGGCCCGAGCCAGCGCCGGGCGCCCGCCCGCTGAAGCCCCGGGGGGCTAGAGTCCCCCGAACCCGAATCAGGGAAATCCCCTCTGGGACAGGAGGACGTCACGATGACGAGCGAGCGTTGGACGAAGCGTGCGGCGGCGACGATCGCCGTGGTCGCGAGCGTGAGCGGAGCGGCGCTCGCGGCGCCCCACATGTCGCGGGGGGCGCTCCCGCAGGAATCCGACGTCGCGATCGAGCGCGTCGTCGACGGCCTGGTCCACCCTTGGGGCCTGACCTGGCTCCCGGACGACACGATCCTCGTCACCGAGCGCCCGGGCAGGCTCCGCGTCATCGAGCGCGAACGCCTCGATCCCGAGCCCGTTCGCGGCGTTCCGGACGTCTTCACGGGAGGTCAGGGCGGCCTGCTCGATGTCGCCGTTCACCCGGACTTCGAGGACAACCGCCTCGTCTACCTGAGCTACACCGTCGGAGACCGCCAGGCCAATCGCACCCGCGTCGGACGCGGCGCGCTCCGGGACGGCGAGCTCCGCGACTTCGAGGTCATCTTCGAGAACAGCGAGACCAAGTCGGGCGGCCAGCACTTCGGCTCCCGCCTCGCGTGGCTCCCCGACGGCACGCTCCTGATCAGCGTGGGCGACGGCGGAAACCCGCCCGTCTCCTTCGAGGGCGAGGAGATTCGCCAGCAGGCGCAGATGCTCGGCACCCACTTCGGCAAGGTCGTGCGCGTCCGCGACGACGGCTCCGTCCCGAGCGACAACCCCTTCGCCGATCGCGACAACGCCCGCCCCGAGATCTGGACCCTCGGCCACCGCAACATCCAGGGCCTCGTCGTCGACCCCGAGACGGGCGACGTGTGGTCGAACGAGCACGGCGCCCTCAACGGCGACGAGATCAACAAGCTCGAGCGTGGCGAGAACTACGGCTGGCCCGCCGTCACCTTCAGCCGCAACTACCGCACGGGGACGCTGATCTCCGACGATGTCGAGGGGCCGGAGTTCAACGAGCCCGAACTCGTCTGGATGGACAACAACGCGCCGTCCGGACTGACGATCTACCGCGGCGACGTCTTCCCGAACTGGGACGGCGACCTGCTCTCGGGCGGGCTCATCGTCCGCGAGGTGCGCCGCGTGGACCTCGACGGCTCGGGCCGCGTCCGCGGCGAGACCCGCATCGACATCGGAGCCCGCGTGCGAGACGTCCGCGTCGGGCCCGACGGCGCCGTCTACGTCCTGACCGACGAGCGCAACGGACGACTCCTGCGCCTGACGCGCGAGAAGTGATGCGCGGGCGCGCCGGCTTCACGCTCGTCGAGCTCCTCGTGGTCGTCGCGGTCCTCGCGACGCTCATCGGGCTCCTCCTGCCCGCGCTCGGCGCGGCTCGGGAGTCCGGTCGCTCCATGGCGTGCCTCTCGAACCTCCGACAGGCGGCGAGCGCGTGCCTGATCTACGCCCAGGAAAACGACGGCGTCGGCCCGGCGCTCGGCGTGCCATGGGCAAGCCTTCCCAACTGGGCGCTCGTGGTGCAGCGCGTCGCGGGACGCGAGGGCGCCACGGCCGACCAGCTCACGCGGGACTCCGTCCTCGTCTGCCCCACCCACCAGACGCTGACCGCCCAGGACCTCACCCGTGCCTACGCCATCAACGCGACCGGGCACGCCGGCCTCCCCGCCGAGTCCGCCGGCCGCGGCGGCCTCCCGGACCCGACCAGCTTCGACGACCCCGACCGCCCCGCCCACCATCGCTTCTCCCTCGTCGAACGCCCGAGCGACACGCCGATGCTCGTCGACTCGCTCCCGGCGCCCGCCGGCCCCGGGCTGCCGCCGCCGAGCCGAACCTTCAGCGTCATCGACTTCCGCCAGGAGGCGCACGTCCGCGAACGGCTCGCGGTGATCCACGCGAGCGGCCGCCGGTTCAACGCGGCCCACTTCGACGGCTCGGCGCGCTCCTGGGAGGCCCCCGCCCCGCACTGGTCCAACCCGCTCCCCTAGCGCTCCGTCCTCGCCCGTGGCCGAAGGAGCGCCAGCGCGTACCAGTCGCGCTCGTCGGTCCAGATGGTCTCGACCTCGAGACCGGCCTCGCCCGATTCCCGCGCGATCCGCTCCCGCGTGAACTTGTGGGAATCCTCCGTGTGGATCCGCTCGCCCTCCGCAAGCTCGATCGCGCGTCCGGCGATCTCGCCGCGCTGCGCGCGCTCCGCGACGAGCCGCATCTCGATCCGGTCGAGACCCTCGACCCACACCGCCTCGTGCGCGAACGCCGACTCGTCGAGCCCCGCCCCGAGCTCGCGATTGAGCCGCGTCACCAGATTGAGATTGAAGTCGGCGGTCACGCCCTGCGGATCGTCGTACGCCGCGAGGAGCGTGTCCGTTTCCTTGACGAGATCAAAACCGACGAGCGCGCTCCCGTCCTCCCCAACGAACCGCGCGAAGCTCGTGAGCAGGTCGACGCGCTCCTCGGGACGAAGGTTCCCGATCGTCGAGCCCGGGAAGAAGGCGACGCGATTCTCCCGCGGCAGATCGCTCAGGCGGGAGAAGCCGTTGGCGAAGTCCGCGCACACCGGGTGGACCTCGACCTCGGGGAATCGGCGGGCGATCCGCTCGGCGCACTCCACGAGAGCGGTCTCCGAGATCTCAAGCGGCGCGAACGCCGCCGGCGACTCGAGCGCCTCGAGCAGTCGCTCGGGCTTCCGCCCGTCTCCCGCGCCGGGCTCGACGAGCACCGCCTCGGGGCCGATCCGCTCCGCGATCTCCGCCAGGCGCGCGTCGAGGATCGACGCCTCCGCGTCCACCGGGTAGTACTCGTCGATCTCCAGGATGCGCTCGAAGATCCGCGAGCCCGTCGCGTCGTAAAGATGCTTCGCCGGGATCGCCTTCTGGCCTCTCGGGCGCGTCAGCCCCTCCAGCGCGTCGGCCGCGAAGGTGTCCCCCTCGCGCCCGTCGCGCGCCATCGGACGCAGATTGACCGGGGGAATCGCGGACGACGGATCGGCATGTGCGGGCACGGCGGAGGATCCCGTGTGTTCAGTGTGAGGCCCGGGACCGGGCGAGACGCACGCCGGTGAACTGCCAGCGCGCGTCCGGATGGAAGAAGTTTCGGTACGTCGGACGCATCGACGCCCGGGGCGTGACGCACGAGCCGCCGCGAAGCACGAACTGCCCGCACATGAATTTGCCGTTGTACTCGCCCTCGGCCCCCGCCGGCGGCGCGTAGCCCGGGTACGGCTCGTACGACGAGCGCGTCCACTGCCACAGCCGCCCTGCGAGCGAGGACGCCGTCGCGCCCGTCGCGTCGGCCTCCGGATGGAACGAGTCGCTCTCCAGGAACCCGCCGTCCCGCGCGATCGCCTCGTCCCACGACGGACCCGCCAGCGCCTCCCACTCCGCCTCGGTCGGCAGCCGCGCGCCGGCCCACCGCGCAAACGCCTCCGCCTCGAAGAAGCTCAGGTGCGCGACCGGCGCGTTCGGATCGAGCGGACGCCGACCGAACAGCGTGAACTCCGTCCACCCGCCGCCGGCGTCCCGATCCCAGTAGAGCGGGCGCGTCCATCCCTCTCGCTCGACGGTGGACCACCCCTCGTCGAGCCACAGAAGACGGTCGCGATACCCCTCGCTCTCGATGAACTCAAGGTACTCGGCGTTCGTCACGAGCCTCGACCCGATCTCGCACGGCTCGATGAACGCCCGGTGCGCCGGCGCCTCGTTGTCGTGAGCGAAGTCATCCCAGGCGCACGCGTGCTCGCGCCCGATCTCGCGCACGCCCTCCTCGAGGCCAAGCCAGCGCACGGGCCCGGGATCCGCGTGCGCCCTCGGCTCGCCCGCTAGGTACGCGGGCTGAAGCGGGTTCTCGTGGAGGAGGAGCTTGAGATCCGTCAGCAGGAGCTCCTGGTGCTGACGCTCGTGCTCGAGCCCGAGGCGGATCAGCCGCGCGATCTCGGGAAGTTCGTCCTCGCCCGCCCTGGCGACGAGGCGCACGAGCCGCTCGTCCACCGTATCCCGGAAGGCGAACACCTCGCCCGCGCCGGGGCGCGTCAGCAGCCCGCGTCGATCGCGCGGGTGACGATCGCCAAGCTGCGTGTAGTAGCTGTTGAAGAGCCGCGGGAAGCACGGGTCGTAGGGCGCGAAGTTCGGCTCGAACCGCTCGAGCACGAACGTCTCGAAGAACCACGTGGTGTGCGCCAGATGCCACTTTGCCGGGCTTGCCACGGCCGCGACCTGCACCGTCATGTCCTCGGGCGACAGCGGCTCGCACAGCGCGTTGGTGCGCCGCCGCGTCTCGAGATACACCGCGACCACGTCGTCCCGATCGATGTTGAGCGCCGAGGCGGCGCGCGGCGTGGTCATGACGGCCTCGCGAACCGCGCGCAACCCGGCGCGCGTCCCGTGAGTCTACAGCCGAAGCCCGCGCGAGACGAGCGCTCGCTCCGCGAGATCAAAGAGCAGCTGCGCCGCGATCGCCATGACCGCCGCCGGCCCCGCCCCGAGAAGAATGAGTGAAAAATCATCGAGGCGAATGCCCGTCAGGATCGGCTGCCCGTACCCGCCCACCCCGATCAGCGCCGCGAGCGTCGCCGTGCCCACGTTGATCACCACCGCCGTCTTGATCCCCGCGAGGATCATCGGGAGCGCCATCGGCAGCTCCACGTCGACGAACCGCTGCGCGCTCGAGAGCCCGATCGCCCGCGCCGATTCCTGCACGCCCGCCGGCACGCCCGTGAGCCCCGCGTGCGTGTTGCGCACGATCGGAAGCAGCGAGTACAGGAAGAGCGCGACGATCGCCGTGAGGGGACTCAGCCCGAACACGGGGATGAGCAGCACGAGCAGCGCGAGCGACGGCATCGTCTGCATGACGCCGACGACCCACAGCACGGGCGGCGCCGACGCGGGCACGCGCGCGGCGACCACCCCGAGCCCGATCCCGATGACCATCGCCCCCGCCATCGACGCCGCGACGAGCTGAAGATGCTCGATCGTCGTCCGACCGAGCGTGTCCCAGTGCGTCGTCGCCCTCGCCTCGGATCGGACGTCGAGCGCCGACGCGAGGAACTCCTGCGCGACGATCGCCTCGGGGACTCGCGGCGCCTCGTCCGTGGGGCCGATCTTCGCGAGCCGGTTGAGTCGCGACATCGTCGACTCATCGATCGCCCCCTCAAGGCGACGCAGCGCCGCAAGCGCCTCCGGCGCCCGCTCGCCGACGTCAAGCCGATACAGCAGCACCGCGTCGTACCGAGGGAAGTGCCCCAGATCGTCCTCGAGCACGACCAGGTCGTAGTACGCGATCTCCGCGTCCGTCGCGTACAGGTCCATCGCCGCGATGTCGCCGGAGGCGAGCGCACGGTACGCAAGCTCGTGCTGCATGCCCGACGCCGGGTTCTCGAGCCCGTAGGCGTCGCGGAGCCCGGGCCAGCCGTCCGCGCGCTGCATGAACTCGTTGGAGAAGCCGAGCCGCAGCCCGGGATGACCGCGAAGATCGGACACCGAGCGCAGGCGGCGCCGCTGCGCCGTCTCGCGCGTCACGCCCAGGGCGTACGTGTTGTTGAACCCGAGCGGCCCGATCATCCCCAGCCCGAACTCCTCGCGAAGAACGCGCGCAAGCTCCGCGGACGACCGGATGTCGCGGTCCGCGAGCAGCTCGCCGCGGAGCGTCCCGGTGTACTCCGGGTAGAGGTCGATGTCGCCGCGCGTCAGGCCCGAGAAGAGCACCCGCGAGCCCCCCAGCTCGCGCCGATGGCGAGCGGGCGCGCCGCTCGATCGCGCGAGCTGCGTCGCGATCTCGCCGAGCACGACGGATTCCGTGAACGTCTTGGAGCCGACGACGACGGGCTCCGCGTCCGCCGGCGCGGTCGCCAGGACCAGGGCCGCGATCGCCGCGACGAGGCGAGCGATCACGGGGCCCCTCCCGCGAGCAGCGACTCGACGCGCTCGAACTGCGCCCGCACGAAGCGATCGACCCAGTCGCTCGCCGGGCGCTGACGCAGGTCGCGGAAGCTCCCGCGCTGCGCGATCTCGCCCTCCCGGAGCAGCAGCAGGTCGTCCGGCGCCAGGCACGCCGCCTCCGCGAGGTCGTGCGTGACGAGGACCACCGTCTTGCCGAGCCGCTCGAAGAGGTCGCCCAGCTCGCGCTGCAGGTCCGAGCGGATGAGCGGATCGAGCGCGCCGAGGGGCTCGTCCAGGAGCAGCGCCTCGGGATCGAGCACGAGCGCCCGCATGAGCGCGACGCGCTGGCGCTGACCCCCGGAGAGCTCCGCGGGGAACCGCGCCAAGGCGCTCGCCGGCAGGCGCACGAGGTCCGCCAGCTCCTCGAGCCGCGCGTCGATCCACGCCCGGTCCCGCCCGGCGCGCCGCGCGGGAAGCGCCACGTTCCGCCGAGCCGTCAGATGCGGAAAGAGCCCGCCCGACTGGATCGCGTACCCGAGCCGCCGCCGCACCGCGCGAAGATCCGCCGCGCGGAGATCCTCGCCCCCCACCAGCACGCGCCCCTCGTCGGGCTCGATGAGCCCGATGAGCAGGCGCAGCAGCGTCGATTTCCCGCATCCCGACGGCCCGATGAGCGCCGTGACCGTCCCGTCGGGGAACGCCGCGCTCACGTCCCGCAGCGCCGTCTCGCGCCCGAACGATTTGCTTGCGTGAACGACCTCGAGCATCGCCCGAGTCTACTCGCTGACGTCCCCCGCACCCGCCGCGTCGTCGAGCCGCCTCCCGCACCGCCGGCAGAACCGCGCGTCCGCGCCGTGGCCGCCCGCTCCGCACTCCTGGCATGCGACGCCGCTTCTCGCGGACCGTCCGTACCCGGTCATCTCCGCCGTCACGATCCCCGTCGGGATGATGATGAGCGAGTACCCGATGAGAACCAGCACCGCCGTCGTGAGTTTCCCGAACGCCGTGATGGGCGTGATGTCCCCATAGCCCACGGTCGTCATCGTGATGATCGCCCAGTACATCGCGCTCGGCATCGAGCGAAAATCCTCGTTTCCCGCGTTCCCCTCGACCACGTGCATCACGGCGCTCGCGATGAGCACCACGATGAGAACCGTCGCCAGAAACACCGCGATCTTGTGCCAGCTCTCGTACAGCGCCGACCGCAGCGCCGACGCCTCGCGGAGGTACCGCGTCAGCTTGAGCACCCGGAAGACCCGCAGAAGCCGCAGCGTCCGCACCACGAGCAGCCGCTCCCCGCCCGGCACGATGAGCCCGATGAACGCCGGGAGGATCGCGAGCAGATCGATGATCCCGAAGAACGACCGCGCGTACCGCATCGGGCGGCGCGCGATCGCCAGGCGCAGCAGGTACTCAATGGTGAACAGCACCGTGAACATCCACTCGAGCCCGAGAAGCCACGTCCGGTAGGGCTCGGCCTCCGCCGCGCGCATCGTGCTGACGATCACGACGACGACCGAGGCGCAGATCGTCAGGATCAGCGCGACGTCGAACGCCTTGCCCGCGGGCGTGTCCGCCTCAAAGACGATCTCGCGCAGCCGCTCGCGCGAGGTCAGGCGTCGGCCCGTCCGGCTCCGCTCGCTCACGGCTGCGCCCCTCCCTCGGAGCCGTCCGATCAGGCGTTCGAGGCCGCGCCGCCGCGACGCTCCCGGCGCCCGCGCCTCCGGTTGACAAGATCGGTCCGAATGGTAAGGTCAGAACAGCATCAAGAGATCCGGGACGAACATCATCCCGGACGGCAACCGATCGGTCGCGAGCCGACACGGTGCCGAGCCCGGCTTCGGCAAGGAGCGATGCGGGCGGGACCACGCGGGACCCGTCAAACAGGCAGCAACGGTTGCTGCACGCCTTGCCATCTGGGGTCCGGCTGATCTTGAGGTCGCGAGGGAACGCGGCATGCCCGGACGCCACCACGCCCAGACCGAACCGACCTTCAGCTTCGAGTTCTTCCCCCCGCGCACGGACGACGCGCTCGCCGCGCTCTTGGACACGCTCCGCGAGCTCGAGCCCCTTGAGCCGACCTTCGTGAGCGTCACCTGCCGGTCCGGAGGGCTC
>Ga0208218_1001040_pt1 | contig 11082 bp, 9 predicted proteins | sample HotLakmasection3_FD_184726 | JGI IMG/M metagenome (GOLD analysis project Ga0208218, IMG submission 184726) | Hypersaline microbial mat communities from Hot Lake, Washington, USA - Section #3 (SPAdes) | ecosystem: Environmental > Aquatic > Non-marine Saline and Alkaline > Hypersaline > Microbial... | reverse complement strand
TGACCGCTTAATGCTGAATGCAGCGGGTTTGTGGAACTTATATCTGGATGCAGCATAAACTGAGGGGGGAAATTGGAAAACCCCGTACTCCTGTACTAAAGAGGGTTTTATTTCCCAACAACTCTAAAGGTTCAATTTGACCGACAACTTCAGGCTCGTTGTCCTCATTGACCTGCATGACGACGAGTTCCCCTGAGGAGACACCGCTGCCCGCGATCGCAGAGATTGTGACAAAGTGAGTCACTAGCACTGTGACACCAATATCATCGCGTTGATTGACCATAAACTCCTGTAACTGCTGAACTCGCTCTGGGCCTTGAGAGCGGTCTTGAAAGAACGAATTTAGCGCCGAAAATCGTTCGACTGGCCCCAGATCCATCAGTTCGGCTGTTTCCAGGCAGCGACACCATTCGCTGGAAAGCACCTGCTGAACCGTCACATTTTGCTCCCTAAAAGCGGCTCCGGTTCGTCGAGCCTGTTCCCGCCCTTCCTCTGACAGGTTTCGTTGGGTCGAACAATCGTCTAGTTGAAAGTTGGCCGGATCGCCAGTACCAGGGGCGATCGCATGGCGAATAAGCACATAGTAATGGGTGTCAGCTTGCCTGAGTCGTGACAAAATATCGCCCTCGGCGGCGCTCGTTGCTGGCACATCTGGTTCACCAGTCGATGCTGTTGGCGCGGGTGATGGGCGCTCAGCCGTGGGTTGCAACGGAACGTTGGGCGCTGTCGCGGCGGGCGGTGAACTGCTTTTACAAGCGACTAGGCTCAGGAGCAACATCCCGATGAGCCATTTGTGCTGACGGCCAAGGATCATGATCATGCGATTTTGGATTACCCACACTTTATGGTTTACCAGTTCTTGACGCTACCAGGGCGATCGCTTGCACTCCATCGACGCCTATTCCCTCTGCTAGGAGACCAACATCAGCATTTTGTCTCGTTTTATAATCCCGATTGAGTTGGTTAGGCGAGTTTTCTCACAAGAACCTGACTAGCCAACTCAAGCCCCCCTTAATCTGGTCAAGCCCGATGTTTTGCAGCAGCAACCGTTCCGATTGCCAAGAGTGATCACATCATTTCCCCGCTGACTGAGACGTAGGTCAGAAAATCGCAAATCACTGAGGATAATGCGATCGCGTCAATTCTCAGAGTCCGTCATCCGGTCGAAGCCCTGCCCAGAGAAGATGACGCTCGTACGGTCATTAGCTAACCTTGCGATCCGATTCTGACGATCGCGCGGTAACTGCAGCCGTAATACCAGCTTCCTCAAAAAGTGCCAGGTAATGTTCATAGCCTGCCGCTTCCAGTTCAGCCAGCGGCACAAAACGCAGCGCTGCCGAGTTGATGCAGTAGCGTAGCCCAGTAGGTGCAGGACCATCCTCAAAAACATGACCGAGATGGGAGTCGGCATGCCGACTGCGCACCTCAGTTCGTACAATCAGGAGCGATCGATCCTCGACTTCCAGAATGTTTTCAGGTTCAAGCGGTTGCGTAAATGAGGGCCAACCTGTCCCAGAGTCGTATTTATCAAGCGAAGAAAAGAGCGGCTCACCTGAAACAATATCCACGTAGATCCCTGGTTCTTTGTTATCCCAGTAGGCATTGTCGTAAGGGGGTTCAGTACCGTTTTCTTGTGTGACATAATACTGCGTTGAGGTCAGCGTGGCTCGAAGTTCTGCATCCGTTGGTCTAATGAAGGATGAGAGAGAAGAGGCAGATTCAAGGTTCTCTTCTAGCTGATAGACAGTCGTATCATCTGCCCAAATCTCACTAATGAATTGGTCGCGACCTGAATTGGAGCGATATTGGCGATACTGAGTTGGATTGTTTTGGGCGAAATTCTGATGGTAATCTTCAGCGGCATAGAAAGTTCCTGCCACCTCAATCACAGTCGCGATCGGCTGCTCAAATTTGCCAGATGCTTCGAGTGCAGCTTTCGAACCTGTTGCTAACCGTGCTTGCTCAGCAGTGACATAATAAATTGCTGATGAATAAGACTCACCTCGGTCTACAAAGGAGCCTCTCCCATCTGTTGGGTCATGCATCCGCCAAAATGCATCCAGTAGCTGCTGATAGCTAATGATTTCAGGCTCGTAATGTACTTCGACCGTTTCGCGATGTCCAGTTATTTGACGACTGACTTGTTCATAGGTCGGGTTCTCAGTTGTTCCGCCCATGTATCCGCTAACCGCCTCTGATACCCCTGCGAGTTTTTCAAAGTCAGCTTCGACGCACCAGAAGCAACCGGCTGCAAAATACGCAACAGGTTCACTCACAATTGCTGATGAATTTCCCGTTGATGTAGTAGTGTCACTACTGCGTATTACTTGCGGGAAAACTGTCGTTGCAAGGAACGATATGATGACTAGTGTAAGCCAATGTCTTTTCCTCATAATGCCTCCTCGAGGGTAAGTCCCGACTGAAATATTGAATTAAGTGTGATTTGGTCCGCGACTATTAGCTATTCTCCAAGAGATAGCCTCTTTGATTAACCCTCTTCTTCCTCATCGGTTAATTCACGCATTGCTTCTTCGAGTTGTTCTTCGAGTTGTTCAGCGGTGGGAAGGCTCTCTTGTAGTTGCTGAGGAAGTTTGTGGGTAGAGATTGCAATAGGTGTGTTGACGTTGCGAAGAGCGTATTCAGCGATCGCCTTATTTTTTGACTTGCATAGGATGATGCCGATAGTGGGGTTGTCATGTTCTTTCCGAAGCAGATCATCTACTGCGGAGACATAGAGGTTCATCTTGCCGGAATATTCGGCTTTGAATCCGCCCATCTTGAGATCAATGATGATGAAGCAACGCAGCTCCAGATGGTAGAACAGAAGATCGAGGTAGAAGTCTTCTCCACCGATGTTCAAATAATACTGGCTTCCTACGAATGCGAAGCCAACCCCTAGCTCCATCAAAAAATCACGGATGTGGGCAACCAGTGCATTTTCAAGTTCTCGTTCCTGAAATTTCTTGCCGATTGGCAAGAACTCCAAATGATAGGGGTCTTTGATGAGTTGTTGCATTAAATCAGATTGAGGTGAGGGCAAGGTCTGCTCAAAGTTGGTGATGGCACCGCCTTGACGCTCGAAAAGCCCACTTTCAATTTGTAGAGTCAGAACGTTGCGACTCCAGCCGTTTTCAATGGTCTGTTGCACATACCATAAGCGTGTGGCCGGGTCTTTGACTTGCTCAAGAAGACGAACATTGTGACCCCATGGAATTTGTGCAACAAGCTGTTGCACAATTTGTTCATCCGGCCAAGCCTCGGCAAATGACCTCATGTACTTGAGGTTGCGTGAGGAAAAACCTTGCATGTCGGGAAATTCCTTTTTGAGGTCTTTGGCTAGGCGCTCAATGACCTTGCTGCCCCATCCTTGCTGCTGTTGGCGCTCTAAAATTTCTTGCCCAATCTGCCAATATAACAGGATGAGTTCTCGATTGACAGCAAGGACAGCCTTAATTTGGGCTGAACGAATGTGCTTTTTCAAGCCATCGAGCAAGGCAATATAATTCTTGTCGGCATCGGAAAAGGAAGTTTGCTTGGGCATGATGAGGTAGAAGAATGGGTGGCGTCAGGTTAAGACCATTTCTAAAGCACAAGGAAAAGGCTGACTATGAAGTGCTGAAAGCACTAAAGAGCCAGATTTTAGAAAATAGCTCAAATGAGCTATTTTCTTTTGAATGGTGTCGAAGTTAAGCAGAGGTGTCGGCATCACTCTCTAAGACTGACTCAAGCAGCTTCAGGAGTTTGGGTATTTGTTTGAGTAGTTTCTCCTCTTCAGGAGTTGGCTGGGTGTCTTCAGTCTCCTGCTGCCATTTTTCAAGAGTCTGTTTTGCCCGCCTCAGATGGCGCTTTCTGGAAAATAGCTCATTTGAGCTATTTTTTATTTTTTGAGGATCCGGCTGCTCCTGAAGGTAGCGCTTGAGGGTGCTCATGCTCTTGCCTACGATTACCTCTAGAGCTGGTAGTAGGGGCTTTTCTCCCTTGCTCGGTCTTCCTTTGCGGTCGATATATCCGGCAGATTTCAGCCGTTCTGCCAGAGCCTTTACTTCGGTAGCGGTGTAGTCCCGGCGCTGTTCATTTTCGGCTACCTCAATTTGCAGGGCTAGGTCAGGCTCAGCCTCAGCATCAAAGGGCATGATCCGGACAGGGATGCGATCGCCCTTAAATTTTTGAGCGTAGGCATCTGGGTTGAATTCTTTAAGGTGCCGGATCGCTGCGAGGCGGTGACCTCCTGCTAGGAGTTGACCCTTCTCGTCAACGGCTAGAGGTTCGATCAAGCCAATGACAGCGATCGATTCAGCCAACGCTTCGACGTGCTCGGGTCGAAGCTGACGGGTGCTGGTCGCTCGATCCCGGATAGTGTTGAGCGGGAGGGCAGATTCTTGAATAGAAATGGGTTCTTCTTTTGGCTCAGCCTCATCTAGTTGTCGCGCTTTGCGGATGAGAGAACCATACTTTCCTGCTGGATTATCCATTCCCAAGTATCTCCAGAATTTCTTCGCCAAGAGACTCATAATCGAGCCAGCCCAATCGATCGCGCCCAGTCATTTCTTTAATAGGGACTCCGGCCAAGGCGGCTTTTTGGAACCCTGCGGCTCGACGAATCATGGTTTCAAAGACGGGGACTCCGTTGCCCTTAAGCTCATCCCGCATCGTTTCTCCCTCCCGGCTTGGTTTGGGGGGGACAATGGTGAGCAAAGCCCGATATGAGGCACTTCCCAGGTCGCTGGCAGTTTGCAACATGGGTTCCAGGGACACAACATCGGGTAGCGTTGGCAAAACAAGGAGGTCTGCACCTTCGGCTAGTTCCTTGAGGTCGGAGGAGTCTGGGCGGGCAGGGGTGTCAATAACGATGTAGTCGCGTCCCTGGACAATCTTCATGGCTTTGCGTTCGTCGGCAATGATAAAGGGAAGTTTGCCGCGTTCTCCCCAGGCGATCGCTGTTCGATTGGGATCTCCATCTACCAAAACCACATCTCCTAAGGCACTGAAGAATGTGGCTAGATGGATTGCTGTTACTGACTTACCGCAGCCGCCCTTGTACCCGGTCACGGTGATGATTCGCATTACTGTTGATTTTTAGAGTTAGATATAAAGATACTACCGCTAAGGTCGAAGCTTGAGAGCAAGAATCTTGGCTCTGAGTGCCATACTTGCTCATTTTTTCGATGGTTATGCGGTGGCTTCCCCGGCAAAGTTGGCATCCACAGCAGCATTGATCGCATCAATAATCGAGATGATGTTATCGACGTCATCATCTTCAAAAAGCCCCTCGACGCCTTCCTCGTGTAAGCCCGTAAAGGGTTCTTCATAGAGCAAGCCGGGATCCATCACACCCTTTTGGGTAAGGTTGTCGATGATTTCTTCGATGAAGCGGATTTGCGTTGCTCCCAGGTTTTCCCCTTCCAGATAACGCGAAAAAGCGGCTTTGGCAGCGCTGCGGTCTAGTCCCACAATCTCTCGAATCAAACGCTTGAGGCTTTTGGTTGTCCCAAAGACTTCCTCAAAGCGATCGCGACTTTCCACTTCTTCTGCCTGAAACAGCATCTCTTCCAGGGCATTCAGATCGCTTTCTGTGAGTGGCAGGTTGCGCCGGAGTTTGGCGATCGCCACATGGTCTTCCTGGGCTCGGATGAAGGCTTTGACTTTTTTCTCGTACTGGTAGCGGCTAAACCCAGTCTGGTAGGTCGGTACCGTGGCTTCTTTGACGACGCCAACCTGATCGGCAAAATTCGTGTAAACGATGCGTTGTTCCTGGCGATCAATGAACTTGATCAGTTCGCGCAAGGCTAACCGGACGGCTTCAATCATCTCCGGTGTGACATCTGCCCACCAATTTTCTTCTTGAATTTCCGCAATCAGAGGCAGATGGGGTTTCACCATTGGGATGTCGCGCTTTTGCTCAAGCTGAGCGGACAGGTCGCGCAACTTGTCACGAAGGCGGATGAACTCACGCTCTTGGCGAAGGATGGCAAGTTGAAGCTTGAGACATAGCAGGTCAAATTGCTTGGCGGTGACATCTTCGCTGGGGATGCCATTGGGGAGGGCGGCGAGTTGTTCGGCGATCGCCTCCCGGTCTTCGTCGGAAAGCTGATTCCAGCGATCGCGCTGAGAAAATTCTTCTACCTGGCGTAGATGTTTTCGCACCAGAAAGTTGTCCTGGGGCATGGTGGCGACATGCTGGTGCAAATCATCCAGTAAGGTCTGCTGGAGCGCTGCTCTGGCATCATCGGATGGAGTCTCATCCGATGATTCCAACAGGTTTGCCAGTGCCAGGCGTTGTTTGACCAGGCGGGCGGTCAGGCTGTCGGGTAGGGTCTGGTTGGTTTCGGGCACATCCTGGTTGAAATACTCGAAGTTGCTGCACAGGTCGAAGACCAGGAAATAATCTTTGGGTTGATCGAGTCCGAACAGATCCGGACAAAGCCGGGTTCCCCGTCCAATCATCTGGTTGAACTTGACGCGAGAGAAGACAGGTTTGAAGAAAACTAGATTGACCACCTCGGGAACATCCACTCCGGTGTCGAGCATATCGACGGAGACGGCAACGGCAGGATCTTTGGCGACATCGGCAAAGTCATCCAGCAAGCTCTGGGCATAGGGACTCTGGCTGTCGATAACCTGGGCAAACTTGCCGTTGTAGTGAGGATAGTTCTGGTCAAAGCGCTCGACAATGAACTCGGCATGGCGGTGGGTGCGAGCGAAGATGATAGTCTTGCCGAGGCGATCGCCCCCATCCACTTTCAATCCTCGCTGCATCAGCAGCTCTAGCGCCTGGTCCACGGTGTTGATGTTGAACAGCCATTGATTCAGTGCCGCTGCATTCACCTGGCTAGGCAGTTCCCCGGTCTCTTCATCCCGGAATTTCTCTTCATACTCGGTTTGTTCGTCTGGGGAGAGATCACTGTATTTGACGCCTGTGCGGAGGAACTTAAAAGGGGCTTCCACACCTTTGGGTGGAACGAGATGACCGTCCTGCACGGCATCGTCTAATTCATAGGCAAAGGTGGGCACGCCCTGCTGCAACTCAAAGATGCGGTAGGTGTCGCGATCGACTTCGGCACGAGGGGTTGCCGTCAGCCCTACCAGTAGCCCATCGAAATACTCGAACAGTGCCCCATATTTCTTATAAATGGAGCGATGAGCTTCATCGACGATCACCAGGTCAAAATGCCCAGGTCCAAAGAGTCGCTGACTGCCATCGCTGCGGTTGATCGCGTTCAGCATCGTAGGATAGGTGGAGAGCACGACTTTGGCTCCCTCTATCTCGCGATCGCGCGTCAGGTCGATGGTAGTGACGGTGGGAAGATGCCGTTGAAATGCCCGAAATGCCTGAGTCAGCAAGGCATTGCGATCCGCCAGAAATAGCACCCGGTTGACCCAGTTTGCCCGCATTAGTAGATCGACCAGGGCAATGGCGGTGCGGGTTTTTCCGGTTCCAGTCGCCATGACCAGCAGGGCTTTGCGTTCTTTGCTCTGAAAGGCATCGGTGATGCGGCGAATGGCTTCTTTCTGGTAGCTGCGATTGACGATCGCATCGGCAGTGGCAACCAGGTGCAGCCGTTTGCGGTGCTGCCGCCGGAAGATCAGTCGCTCTAGCTCATCCTTTTTGAGAAAGCCAGAAATAGGACGGGGCGGGTAGTTCCCATCGTCCCAGATCCAGGTGTCATAGCCATTGGTGTAGAAGATGACGGGGCGTTGTTGATAGCGTTGCTCCAGGCAGTCAGCATAGAGTTTGGCTTGGTGTTTACCTTTGGTAGCACTGGCAGTGGTGCGTTTGGCTTCCACCAATGCCAGGGGTTTGCCATCGTCGCCCCACAGCACATAGTCCACATAGCCAATGCCTGTCTCGTTTGGCATCCCGGTCACTTCGACTTCGGTCCATCCGGGTTGGCTGATGTCCCAGCCTGCCTCTTTGAGTAGGACATCGATCAGGGTATGGCGGGTATCGGCTTCGTTATAGTCGTGGCGATCGGCGGTGGCTTCGTTTTGGGCTTTGAGGGCGGTGATTTCTGCCCGTAGGGTTTCCAACTCAGCTTCGGTTTGCTGCTTGCGGGTTTCGGCGAGGCGGCGTAGCTCATCGGCTTGGGAGAGTTGCTCGGCGAGGGCTTGCAGTTGTTGGCGGCTGAGGTCGGGGTCGGCGTGGGCGGGGCGGGGGATGAGGTCGCGCTGGAAGTTGAGGGCTGGCAAGTTGCGCCCGTTGGGGCTGTAGTACCGTGCCAGCCAATAGAGGACATGAAACAGTTCTTGCACCAGTCGCAGCGCATCGGTTTCGGTGATGCGGGCGGCATCGTGGACAGCGATATTGCCGAGCTTGTGGATAGCGCGAATCTTGGGAAAGAGTCCGGGTTTGAGGTTGTCTTTGAAGGTGGGTTCGTGGATCAGTGCGCCCAGGTTGGTGTCGTAGGGCAGTTTAAGGTAGGGGTCGTTGGCATAGAGCCATTGCACCATTTGCTCTAGGGCAAAGCGGGCATAGAAGCAACTGGCGCGGGGCGCAGTGAAAACTAACCGCTCGGCATGGGCGGCATGGTCAAACAATTGGGGGAAGGGTTGCTGGAGGAAGTCGAAGTTGGAGGGCATGAGACAACTGCCACGAAGCGCTATCTTTTTTCAGCTTTCCCAAAATTTACGGAGATCTACACTTATCCCTTATGCAAGGTTTTTTGTCCCGGACAGGATTTCCCTAGAGTCTTTGGTTAGCTGAAAGGTTAACGGCGATCGCCCCTGACTCAGCCGCATGAAGTGACCCACCCCTAGCCCTGGAAGAACCCACCCCTAGCCCCTCCCAGGAGGGGAACAGGTTGTCTGTGAGGTGCGATCGCTCAAGCGGCAACCCCATCCCCTCCTGGAAGGGGTGCCCGCAGGGCGGGGTGGGTTCAACCTATGACTCGGACAGACCCATCCCTGACCCCCTGGAAGAACCCACCCCTAACCCCTCCCCGGAGGGGAACAGGTTATCTGTGAGGTGCGATCTCGCCCAAGCGGCAACCCCATCCCCTCCTGGGAGGGGTGCCCGCAGGGCGGGGTGGGTTCATCCCATGACTCGGACAGATCTACCCCTAGCCCAGAAGACCCACCCCTAGCCCCTCCCCGGAGGGGAACAGGTTATCTGTGAGGTGCGATCTCGCCCAAGCGGCAACCCCCATCCCCTCCTGGGAGGGGTGTCCGCAGGACGGGATGGGTTCAACCTCGCGGAGAAGCCAACACCCACGCCTTAATGCGCTCCACGACTTCCTCAAGGTTTTGAAGCACTTCCGCTTCCCGGAACCGCAGAAAGCTCACCCCCAAAGCTTCCAACCGTGCTTGTCGTTCATCATCTTTCTGTTGAGCCGCTTCGCTGTCGTGGGAGGAGCCATCAATCTCGATCGCCAGCATCAGTTGCTTGCAGTAAAAATCAACGATGAATTGGTCGATCGGACGCTGGCGATCGAAGTCATAGCCCATGAGTTGCTTTCCTTTGAGCCGTTGCCAGAGTTTGGCTTCTCCTGGCGTCATGTTCTTGCGAAGCTGGCGAGCGCGTTCTTTGAGTTTGGGATTGTAGGGAATGATGCGATGAGCCATGAGAGTGGTCGGGTTAGATGCTCACCGTTTAGGGTTCCCGAATTCAGGGGAAATTTACCCCGGAGAACCCGCACTTAACTGCCGGAAGACCCACCCCTAGCCCCTCCCCGGAGGGGAACAGGTTACCTGTGGGGAGGGACACGAATCGCCGCAACCCCCATCCCCTCCTTGGAGGGGTGCCCGCAGGGCGGGGTGGGTTCAACCTATGACTCGGACAGATCTCTCCCGATCCCCGGAGGAACCCACCCCTAGCCCCTCCCCGGAGGGGAACAGGTTGTCTATGAGGCGTAATAGCCCCAAGCAGCAACCCCATCCCCTCCTTGGAGGGGTGCCCGCAGGGCGGGGTGGGTGCCCGGTGCCCGCAAAGCAGGATAGACCACACCCCTACAACTCACCCCGGAAGGCACGTTGCAGCAGCGAGTTGAAGAGGCTGTCGGTTTCATTCATGACCAAATGTAGGTTGTCTGAATACCGCTGGTATGAGATAACAAGCTCTGCATACTTATGCTGAGATTCTAATGGAGGAATGGGAATAATGACTTTTCTCAATTCCTTTTGTCTGATTCCCTTAACGGTACTTCCCGTAGATCTTCGCTCAATTTGATCACGCACGAATGAGCACTGAAGCGCCCCCAATAAGTAAGTGTTATTAATAAGACCCGCTTTACCTCGCATCAATAGAACTCTTTGTGCAAGCGCAATATTAGAATCTTCAATTTGGGCAACTTCACCCAGTGGGGCTTCTGTAGTAAAAAGAACATCTCCTAGTTGTGGTAATCCTCTACGCATCCAAGCGTCATAATTGTCATCTGCTATGAACTCATTAGGGGTTTGAATACGTCCATTTTTAATTATTTTTGCTGTTACAAGAGGGATCCCTGAACACGTTTTCTCAGGAGTTTTACCACGATAATCAATAAACCTTTCTATACTTTCCTCTAAACTCAGAAAAACAGCGTCTTTGTATCTTTTCTTGAAGCCCTTTTCGGAGTCGCCGAACATGTCGAGGAAAGTGGCGCGCAGCAACTCCTCCGTGTATTGGATAGCCTGCTTGCGCTTGCGGCGGATGGCGACCGCCTTGTCCAGAATGGCGGCAATGCGGCGTTGTTCCGCAAGGGGCGGCAGCGGGATTGGGATTCTATCTAGATTCTTCCGATTGAGTTTAGGTTGAGCCGAACCCGTTACGTAGGGTTCCAAATCAAGAGTTGCAAAAAAGTACTCAAGGTATCTGAGGTCAATTTTTTCTGTTGCACCAAGAACATGTGCATGGTTATTGACCCAAAATTTACCAGTCGCCATGAAGGCAATAGGAGTAGAGCGGGCAAGTAAATTTGCACCGTCTTCTCCAACTAGTAGATGTGGACCTTCGAATAGATATTCATCCACATAGTCGATAATAGAGTTGTTGGGAAATAAAACCCTCTTTAGTACAGGAGTACGGGGTTTTCCAATTTCCCCCCTCAGTTTATGCTGCATCCAGATATAAGTTCCACAAACCCGCTGCATTCAGCATTAAGCGGTCAT
>Ga0208218_1001034_pt1 | contig 11115 bp, 7 predicted proteins | sample HotLakmasection3_FD_184726 | JGI IMG/M metagenome (GOLD analysis project Ga0208218, IMG submission 184726) | Hypersaline microbial mat communities from Hot Lake, Washington, USA - Section #3 (SPAdes) | ecosystem: Environmental > Aquatic > Non-marine Saline and Alkaline > Hypersaline > Microbial... | reverse complement strand
CTTGAACTTCTGGTACAACTTGTTCTACAAACCCTTTACAAGTCACGTGTCGAGAAATTCCTAATTCTTTGATTTGCTTCTGGATAACTGGCAACGTTTCTCCTTCACCAACTAAAACTAAATGTGCTTCTGGTTCCTGGCGAACTACTTGAGCAAAAGCTTCAACTAGAACATCTTGACCTTTGCCTTTTTCAAATCGTGATACACAAACAATGGTTTTTGATTTCAAGCCATCTGAGCTAGCACCTTTACTCTTTTCTTGTACAAGTATTTGTTCGTTTCTGCCACACTCTACCTTGGCTAATTTAGCTAAAGAAACATGTGTTTTCTGAGACAAACTTTTCTTTGTATGTGTCGAAGGCACTACTACACGATCCACAAGTTGTACCATGGTTCTATACAAAAACTCAGGTGCTCTAAACCACTTTGATAATAAAGGTTGTGCAGGTCCAAATTCATTCCAAACAATAGGCACACCAAAAAAAGCTAACCAAGGAGTTAAGAAAAACTTATCACTAAATGTCGCACAAACCACTACATCTTTGTGTCGTAACTTCCATGCTAATACTCCATAGCGAAGTATTGTGTAGGGAAAGAAAACTAAACTTTTTATGAGTGCTTTCCAGTTTGCAACAAAATCTGCATAGGCTCCCAATGCACGAACCCTAACATTTTGATTGGAAAGTCTGGATCGTAATTGGCCATTATTACTAAAAACTGTTTGAGCTAACGAGTATTTTTGTTCCAGTGCTCCAATCAGTTCGTTTAAGTACACTTCTGCACCACCCCAACTGCCAGACTGAATACACCAACCAACTTTGTTCAGTTGTACATCTTTAGTTCTTCGAAAGACACCAACCCAATTAGTTGTGGCTGATTCAATACTTACTAACTGAAAACCAAATCGAACAAACAGTGTTGTTAATAGCTCTGGTGTGAAACCTACTTTATGTGCTCCAAAAACACCAGTTTCATGAGTTGCTCCGTATAAAAATAAGTTTCGAACCACAGGATCTTTAGAAAACTGTTGTGTAATTTGATCAATATTTGGAACGCGAACAGTAACGATCGCTCCTATCGCTGTTACTCGAGATAATTCAGACATTACCCACTGTAAGTCTTCCCAAGTAAAATGTTCTAAAATATCTTTGAGTAATACTTCGTGAACGGTATCATTTGCCCAGTGCCACTCGTGCCTCAAATCAAGTAATACATCCGGCTTGACTTGTTCAACCGCATCAACATTTGTCCAACCCGCTAAATAATCGTGACCACATCCTAAATTTAATTTCATGCTTATTTATTTTGATTCATTCCATAGTTGATAATACGTATTAGTCAAAACCTGCCACGTTTGTGACTGTGCCCACTGTTGATATTTTTCTGACGAAGATTTTCTTTCAGAATCTGAAATGTAAAAATCTTGTTCTTCTGCCATTTTTTGGAATAGTTCAGCTAACTCATTTACTGTTTGTGCAATTTCCAGCGAATCAGAATAAGGAGTGCTTTGCAACACTTCCTTTTTAAACTCTGAGCCTGCATAACTAATAATTTTCACTCCTGCCACCAGTGCTTCTAGAATAGCAAGATATTGTGAAACAAATGCGATATCTGCCTGATAAAGTTCATCTCGTGCATTAGTTTTAAAACCATGCAAAGTAATGGGCAATGAATGCTGAGAAATTATTTTTTGCAATTCATCTTGCAACTCACCCTGGCCGTACATGTCTATTTGCAACTTTTGCTGAACCTGAGTTGGTAGTATCTTGACTGCTTCAACTAATTCCCGAGCTCCAGTCATCTCTTGTAATCTACCAATGAAGACAACTCGTTTTTTTGAAGATATTCGATGAGAGGTTGATAGAGATTGTGATCGACCATTTTCTAACTTCGAACCTGGCTCTACTGCTCCAAAACTAACGAGTGTTGGTGTAACTCTATACCATTTTTCGTGAAACCCACCAATCGCTAATGAGCCATCGGTAAAGGCTGCTCCCAGTTGATGCCACCGTTGTTGGGCACGACTGGGACCAAACTCATTTTCGTAGCCATGAAACGTAATGAATAACTTACCTGGAATGAGCCACCACCAAGGTGCAATCCACCAATACACATCATGAACCTGTACAACTTGAGCTTGTTTTAGATATGGGATAAGCCGTGCAGTGTAGTACCAGCGATGGAATTTCTCCCAGGTCTTGGCAATAAATGCCAAACCTTTGATACTCAGTAATTTTGTATGCCATACGTGTGTTAAAAGAGGAATTCTAATAATGGTCACGCCTTCGTGCACTTCCGCTTTTGGTAATCCTGACTCATGAGCAACGGTAATCACACTTACTGTGTGTCCATCGGCTATAAGTTGTTTGTTTATCTGTGAAAGATGATACTCTACGCCACCACCATGTGGCCAATATCGTTCTGCTAAATGAATAATTTTCATGATTTACTCTATTTTTAACTAGTGTAAGCGTTTTTGTAAGGTGTGTGCAATGTACTATCAGTACAGTAGAAGCATACATGATTATGCTCATAATCTCTATCTTGCAGTTGATCTGTCTCTTTTTCTTTTTGATGAATCCAGTCTCTATCCAAGCAAGCGACATTTCGTATCAACCGCTCCAACTTTCGACTCAAAAAAGTGATTGGTACGAGGTGAATTATCCTGCTCACGAAGCTAACTTTTGGGAAATTGAGCAACATACATTAACTGCTGTGATTGATCGAGGAAGCCGACGTAGCATGCTTATTCCCCATCCCCACCAGTTCCCTGAAGATTGGCCTGAGTACTGGCCAGAATACACTTTTAGCTTTGAATTTCTGCATACAAAAGGTGCAGACGTAAATTTTTTATTCAACTATCGTGATGAAAATAATTGGTATGAAATACATACTAAGTATGGAACGTATCAGATTGTTCGAGTCCAAAATGGACATGTTACATTTCGTGTCTTTGGAAATATTGAACTGCAAACAGATGCGTGGCAACAAATTAAAGTAACCGTAAATAACGGTGAGTATTATCTTTTTCTTAATGACAAACTGGTGGGAACACACTCTGACTGGACATATGACGCTACAAGTCCTGGAATAGTTGGTTTACGAGCTACCACAGGTGCCATTTTCCCCACAGAAGTTTCCTTTCGTAATATCAGTGTTGAACTTTTTACACAGCCTGAGATTGAAGTATCTGCTGAAATACCACACTTCAAACAGACAGATCCTATATGGGCTGAAGATGAATACAATACTGCACATCTGTGGTCAGATAATCCAACTATGTATCGCTGGGGTTGTTTAACTACCTCCATGGCTATGCTTTTCCAGTTTTACGGAGTGCCTGAAACTCCACAAACTCTCAACGATTGGCTCAAATCTCAACCTGATGGCTATATAGGAAATGGTCTCTTTAACTGGGTAGCGGCAACTCGACTAAGTCGTATCTACAATCAAGAGCTCGGAACGCCAAAATTAGAATACTCAGTGGCTCTGGGACCAGATTTGGATACTGCAGCAAACGAACTGACTAATGACAGACCCGTAATTTATCATTTGCCTGGGCACTTTCTGGTTGGAAACTCAACTGAGACTATTCTTGATCCATTTTATGACTTTACTAATTTACAAGAACATACACTGTACTTGGAAAAAGGCTTACTAAGCACTCGTATTCTTACACCTTCAAATACTGACTTAAGTTACTTCGTTTTTGTGCATGATCCTGAATTAAAGCTTCAGTTACATGATTCAGATGGTACTGAATTATTACTCATCACAACGCACGATTCACTTTCTGCACCGCCAGATCATGCAGAACATTCAACAAACCAAGTGATGTCATTGTTTGCCAAACCACCTTCTGGTGAGTACTCTTTGAGATTCTCGACAGAGAAACCTACAAAAGAACAAATCGAAATCCTTACGTACGATGTTTTTGCTGAACCAACTCAAGCAGATTTTACTGTATGGGCTACACCTTACACTTCGAATATTCAAATAGTTTTTGATAAAGAAAGCACTACTACGAACCAGGAACACTCTCCCATTCAAGTGATTGTTACAGTAGACGATTTAAAACAATCAATACTCTTATTCGAAAATCAAAACCTACCTTGGCACATGGCAGTTTTTCTTTCATATTTACACACGGCAACAACATTTCCTGGATTATCAGAATTAGCTAAAATTCAATTATCACAAAAGTTACTCACACTATTTTCAATTTGCTTGCCATCAGAGTTTGTAGATTTCTGGCAAACTAACTTAGAATTTGCTTTGTCCACCGAGTTACATATGAGTTAAAAACAATTGTATAAGCTAAATTAAGCTAAAATTGATACAATACAAACTCTAAAACCAGGTATGACACAAGAAAATCAAATAAAAACTACCTTCTGGCAAGATCTTTCGGCTCCTATTTTGGGCTTATCACCAATGGACGGTGTTACTGATCACCCATTCCGTCACATTCAAAAGAAGTACGGACAGCCAGCTTTGATCTACACTGAATTTACTAGTGTAGAAGGTGTATGTCATGGTGCTAATCGACTTTTAACCGACTTTTTATACGATGAAACTCAGCGACCAGTCATAGCTCAAATTTATGGCACCACTCCAGACTTTTTCCGCCAAACAGCAACCATACTTTGCGAACTAGGTTTTGATGGAATTGACATCAACATGGGTTGTCCAGCAAAAAATGTTGCGCACAGTGGAGCTGGAGCCGCACTGATCAAAAATCCTAAACTAGCGGTGCAAATAATCAACGAAACAAAAGCTGGAGTTGATGATTACTACAATGGCAAACGTGCCTCTGATTGCGCTAACATCACAGCTCAAATTGCGGAGGAAGTGAAACAGCGTCACGCACTATTACCAGAGTGGTACCAAACTCGGCATGAAGATAGCACTAATCCAAAAGTTCCTGTATCAGTTAAAACACGTGTCGGTTTTGATGAAAAAGTAGTTGAATGGTGGATTAGCACACTACTAGAACACGAGCCTGCAGCAATTTGTGTCCATGGCAGAACTTTAAAACAACAGTACGGCGGCCTAGCTGACTGGGAAGAAATTGCAAAAGGTGTTCCACTCTGCGCTCAAACAAAAACCAGATACTTAGGTAACGGAGATGTTCATAGTTATGAACAAGCTGTAGAAAAATGCAGTACCTACGGAGTTGATGGTGTTTTGATTGGTAGAGCAAGTTTTGGTAATCCATTTATATTTAGACCTGAACAAGAACTTCAAGATGCTCCTGACACATACGAAATCGCAGTTGAACATGCAAAACTATTCGAAAAAACCTATCAAGATGGAGAAAGATATTCTTTCTTACCAATGCGAAAACATCTAGGATGGTATATAAAAGCAATACCACAAGCCAGTGAAATTCGACAAAAAATCTACCAAACAAATACTTCTCAGGAAGTAGTGGCTCTGCTTACTGAATATGGACTTCTTAACCAAGCTCATCAGCACCAAGAGTAGCCTCATTTTACTATTTTGTATTGGTTTATTTACCTATATTCCCAGCTGGGGAAACCAATTTGTCTGGGACGACGAACAATTCATTTATTCAAACACTTTTGTAAAACAGTTTGCAGTTACAGAAATTTTTTCTACCAGTACTACAGCTGGCGCTGGCATAGCCTCGAATTATTTTCGACCACTTACTACACTTTCTTTTGCAGTAGATCACCTGATTTGGGGACTCAATCCTTTTGGCTTTTTAGTAACCAACACATTGATGCACGTTTTTTCTGGTGTTCTTCTTTTCTTGTTACTGAAAACAATTTTTGTAAGGATTCAACAGCAGATAAAAACAATACAACAGTTCACTGATTTACAAATTACGATCATGTCTTTTGTCGTAGCTGCAGTATTTATTGTTCACCCAATTCAAACTGAAGCCGTAACTTACATTAGCTCTCGTGGAGATTCTTTTTCAACTTTACTTACATTAGCCGGGTTACTTAGTTTCGCAACTTCTTTTCAAATTACAAACAAAAACACAAAAAATGGATTACTTCTTTTAACTTTACTTTTATACCCTTTGAGCATTCTCGCAAAAGAAATTGCGCTAGCTAGTATAGGTTTATATGTATTAGTTTTCTTACTATACAAAAAGACTTCAAAAATACGTTTTTCTCAATTACAAAGTTGGAGTGAAACACTCGCGGGCTTAGGAGCTATTGCTCTTAGCTATCTTTTTTTACGGGTCACAATCTGGAATTTTTCTGATCCTACTCAAGTTATTTCACCTCTAGAAGATGTCGATCAATCTCTTCTTTCTAACCAAACTGCAATTGATACACTCTCCTACTACCAAAATCCACTCGTCCGATTTTTTACGTTTAGCAAAATATTTTTTATATATCTTCGATTACTCTTTTTGCCTTTTCCACTTCATATGGAACGCGATGTGAGTATTGTTACTTCTTTGTTTAATCCTTGGACCGCAGCATTTGCAGCCTTCACTGTCGGTTTGTATTTTGTTGTGCGCTACGAATCAAAAAAATATCAATCCTATTGGACACTTTTTGGAGTTGGATGGTTCTTTTGTATGCTCCTCCCAATCTCAGGAATTATCCCAATTAACGGATTGCTCTATGAACACTGGTTGTATCTACCACAGATCGGGTTATGGCTCTGTTTAGTTATTTGGTTGATGAGATTTTTGAAACAACAAAAAATTGCTACTCACCCTCTGATTGAAATACGAGCGGTACAAGTTGCACTGCTATCGGTGTTTGTAACAATTCTAATTATTTTTGCCGGCCTAACCATTCGACAAAATTATATTTGGGGTGATCCAATTCGCTTCTACAGTTACACCTTACAGTTCACACAAAGTGCTCGCTTGCACAACAACCTTGGCATGGCTTATGCAGATCAAGGTCAGCATGAAAAAGCTGTTGAGCAGTATGAATCAGCACTCAAACTTTCCCAAGATTATCCTCATATCTTCCACAACTTGGGAAACACATATGCCAAACTTGGCGATATTGATAAAGCTAAAGAGTTGTATTCGAAAGCTCTAGAAGTTGATCCTAGCTTTTTCTTCTCTGGTGTCGCTTTGGAAGAACTAGACAAAACCTCAAACGAAAACAAGTAAACTGAGGTATAATAGCTCCAAGATTTAGTCTTAAAAAGGTCGCATAGCTCAGTTGGTTAGAGCGCACGATTCACATTCGTGAGGTCCCTGGTTCGAGTCCAGGTGCGACCACCATCTTTAGCTTTCTAAAAATTTCTAATTTTTGCTTCTCTCACTCTTTTTTAGATTCTTAGGAGTATAATCACTCACAGTAATATACAGAAAGTACGCATACGTCAGAAAATCTCACACTCAACATTGAAAAAGATTTAGCTCGAAGAGAGCAAGCATTTATAATAACAAAATCGTTATTTGCAGGAGATGTCACTAGAACTTTGATTAGACAAGGACTCGCCTTATATTTTGGAGATAGCGACAATAAAATTGACGCTGAAATGAGAGGTGTTGACGCTTTTATTTCTGATGAAACATCAATCACAGTTTTCAGAACAGAACGAGGAGCACCTTACATGGTGTGGGGTATGGTGATTGAGTTTCTCAAACAAAACCCTGACTTTGATTCCACAAAAAAAGAGTTACTTACGAGTCTTATCCAAACTTTGCCTCAAAAAGTATATGGCACTTACGTAACATCCGGAGCAAGTGGTTTATAACCGCTAACACTTCGTAAAATAATGATTTCACTTTACATTAGACCGGCCAGTGTAAGAATATAGCGCTAAGCTATGTCTACCATGGTGGATTTTGCAGTATCGCGGCATACGTTGCTTTCGTTTATTGGGAACATATTCTTGGAAATCATTGCTCCAACCTTTTGCTGCCATTGTGGCAAGATTGGGTTATTACTGTGTGAAAAGTGTTTTACAAAAATAGCATACACGCCGTTTCCTAATCTGATTGCTGATACAAACAAATGCTTTGCTGTTTTTACCGTGGCTCAATATGCTGGGCCAATTCGCTCACTCATTATCTCTATGAAATTTGCAGGCGTTAAAGCCGTTTGTAACTACTTAGCTGATTTAACAACATATGCAGCTCAACTACCAGACTTTGACATTATCTGTCCCGTACCCTTGCATCCAAAAAGAAAACAGGAGCGTGGCTTCGATCAAGTTGAGCTCATTGCTAAACGACTGGCGCAGAATTATCAAAAACCATTTGTCCCTTTGTTGATTCGTACCAAACATCTTACTGCTCAGTCTTCAATTTCAGACAAAGCACAGCGGTTGGCACGCATGAGTCAGATCTATGAAATAAATCCAAAGTATGCTCAAAAAATAAGAGAGCTTAAAGAAATGAAGATACTTTTGGTTGATGACGTCTTTACAACCGGTGCAACAATACGTACGGCCGCACAGGCTTTGCATGCACACAACCAACACTTTGCAGTGATTGGGCTATGTGTGGCACGAGATTAACGTACCAAGTACAAATGAAATTGTGGAGATGAGGGGTTTCGAGCCCCTGTCCGAAAGAAACAGCAGTGCCAACGTCTACAAACATAGTACCCAGTTTTGAGTGTGGAAAAGGTGGATAACAGGTACCAACCAGTCTTTTCCCTTGTGTCAATTTCTTAGATCATACTCAACACACGAAGTATGACTGTCACACTGACTGTTCTATCACCCAGGGTCACCATCAGTGAGAATGAAGACCTGAATGCCTGCTTAAGCGATTGCTAAAGCTGGAGTTGAAACTGGAGCAAATAAATCTGCTACAAAATTTCGAACTTTTGAGATTGTGTTTTCGACAGTTATGTCTTATATCAATTTAACGTCTGTGATAACGACGGTTTGCAGTTGATAAGGTGCCCTCACGTCAAAGCTATACATCCCCAACGTAGAGTTACATTCTACCATACTTTCGGGTATAAAGGGTATTTTATCCTTGTTATTACATATTAAATATGTATAATACTATCCCTATATTTTTATTATTAAGATTTAAAATAACTACGAAACTATAGAAAGAAAAAATGGCAAAAAAAGAACCAGCATCTACACTATCAAATCCTAGTTTAGCCTACTTCATGTTGCATGATACAACTCTAGGTGAACCAATTCGTAGAATTTTTCTAGATACAGAACACACAGAATCAGTTGTTGTAAACGGTCGACCTCGTAAATTAAATAACGGTGTCATGCAAGCGGAATCTATTAACGAAGCTGGTGATACAGAAATCTACTGGCTCACTCGAGATCAAGCAAGCTTTACCTACTGGGTTTTGGTCAATACCATCACAAATATGAATACTGATGAGATTGATTTTGAAGATGAAGCTGAAGTTACGTCTTAGTATCGTACTATCAATTTAGATCTATGCTTCAGATGATCCACTTAAGTATTCTCTGAGTTTTTCTACATTCACGTCACGTGGTTTACTGCCGTCTTGTTGACTCACTAAGCCTGCTTGTTCTAGTTGATCTAAAATACGAGCAGCTCGAGCGTATCCAACCGATAACCGTCTTTGAATAAGAGAGCTTGAAGCTTTATCGTGTTGTGAAATAAGCTTGACCGCTTCGTCGAAATAGTCGTCTCGATCATCTGCATCGCCACCCATTCCACCTCCACCAGAACCACCTTTCAAGGTATTGCTTGAGTATTTAGTGGTAATATCATCCTCGTACTCTGGTTTAGCTCCTTGGTCTTTTATGAACTGTACTAAAGCCTTAGCTTCGGCATCAGAAACAAATGTACCTTGAATACGACTTGGTTTTGCTTGATCTGGAGGAATAAATAACATGTCACCTTTACCAAGAAGTTTCTCGGCACCAGGCATATCTAAAATGACACGAGAATCTGACATAGACGAAACTTGAAAAGCCAAACGAGACGGAATGTTAGCTTTGATTAAACCAGTAATAACATCGACAGATGGTCGCTGAGTTGCTAATACTAAATGGATTCCAACAGCACGAGCCATTTGAGCTAACCGAGTGATACACTCTTCCACATCGCCTGGAGCAAACATCATGACGTCGGCCATTTCGTCGATGACAATTAAAATAGCTGGCATAGCTGCAAAGCCAGCCAACTCATTGTACCCATCAATATTTTTTACACCTACCTCCGCCAATTTTTTATACCGATTCTCCATTTCTACTGTAGCCCATTTGAGTGCAGACACCACTTTAGAAGGTTCAACAATAACTGGAGTTAATAGATGAGGAATATCATTATAACCAGTTAACTCAACACGTTTAGGGTCGACTAAAATAAGTTTGACTTCACTTGGGCTAGCTCTAAATAAAATAGAACACAGAAAAGTGTTCACCGCCACCGATTTACCACTACCAGTGGCACCAGCAATAAGCATATGTGGCATCTTTGAAATATCAGTGATAATTGGTTTACCTGAAACACCAATTCCTAAAGCAACGGCTAATTTTGATTTCATGCTCTTCATAGTTGGTGAAGAAAGCATTTGGCGCAACGTAACATATTGGGCTGACATATTTGGTACTTCGATACCAACAAGTGAACGACCAGCAATTGGAGCTTCGATACGGATTTGTCCGGTAGGCGCCGCCAGAGCAAGAGCTAAGTCAGTTGCCAAACCAGTAATTTTAGAAAGTTTAGTTCCTCGAGTAATTTCTAGACCGTATTGAGTGACAGATGGACCGTAATTAACTTCTACAACTTTGGCTCGAATACCAAAGGAATCGAGGGTTTGTTCAATGATTGCCGCGTTTGATTTTACGTCTCCACGATCGGCTTCTCCACCACCTTTATTGGAAAGTAATGTTAGCGGCGGGTACTCCCAAACGATTGGAACTGTGTTGTGAGTTGAAGTATCTGAAGTGAGTGAATTTCCATCAGTTGTGTTTGCAGATGTTGCACTTGCGTCGGTCTTTGCTCCAGAGGCAGTTTGTGCTGCACTACCAGCTAACCCTGCGGCTCCTGCTGAGCCAGCTGCACTTGTAGCTGCCGCACCAGATAGCACGTTACCAGCTGCATCTAAAACTGCAGTTCCTGCTTCGTCTGCAGCAATGGTGGAAGTGTTATCGTTGACTTTAAAGCCAGCTTCCGCAGATTTATCTGAAGATTTGCCAAAAGGAAAA
>Ga0208218_1001023_pt1 | contig 11178 bp, 9 predicted proteins | sample HotLakmasection3_FD_184726 | JGI IMG/M metagenome (GOLD analysis project Ga0208218, IMG submission 184726) | Hypersaline microbial mat communities from Hot Lake, Washington, USA - Section #3 (SPAdes) | ecosystem: Environmental > Aquatic > Non-marine Saline and Alkaline > Hypersaline > Microbial... | reverse complement strand
CGGACGTGGCGCGGCCGATCCGCGAGCAGGCGACGCCGCGCGTGATCCTGCGGGGCGTGCCCGACGAGGCGGCGTTCGAGATGCGTCGCCTGGCGGAGGCGAACCCGGAGCTGCTGCGGATCGTCGACGGCGGTCGGCGGCGGCATCCGTTCGAGACGATGGACGTGGCGGTCGATCTGTCGTCGTTCCCGCGTCCGCTTCGGCGGGAGGCGTACGAGACGGTGACGGTGCGCGGCGTCGAGACGCACGTGGTGGGGTGGATGCGCGATCGGGTGTTCGCGGAGGATCTCGAGCGGCGTCCTCGGATCAACCCGGCGACGGGCGAGCTTGACCTTGGGCACTACCGCGAGGGGGACAGCGTGGGTTCATCGGGGCTCGAGGCGGCGCTCGAGGACGAGCTGCGCGGGCTTCGGGGGGTGCGGCGGCTTCGGCTCGACACGGGGGAGACGGAGCGGACGGAGCCGGCGCCCGGCGCGGACGTGCGCGTGACGCTCGACGTGGCGCTGCAGGCGCGGATCCTTGCGGCGATGGATCCCTCGCTCGGGCTGACGGTGGTGCAGCCGTGGCACGGGAACCGGACGGTGCCGCTTGGCGAGCAGCTCGCGGCGGCGGTGGTGGTGCTCGAGGTGTCGTCGGGAGAGATTCTGGCGATGGCGAGCGCGCCGACGTTCGACCGGGAGACGATCGAGGAGGATCCGGACCGGGTGTTCCGGGATCCGAAGCTTTCGCCGTGGGTGGATCGGGCGGCGTCTCGGCCGTATCCGGCGGCGTCGATCGTCAAGCCTCTGGTGCTCGCGGAGGCGGTGACGCGCGGCGCGCACGATCTGGCTCACGCGATCGAGTGCGACGGGCACTTCTTTCCGAACATGCCGGGAAAGTTCCGGTGCTGGATCTATCGCCCGCGGTACGGGATGGCGACGCACACGTCGATCACGGGCGGGCCGCTCGGGGCGGCGGAGGCGCTGGCGCGGTCGTGCAACATCTATTTCTACACGCTGGGGCAATCGCTCGGCGGCGCGGGGATGCGGTCGTTCTATGAGTCGCTCGGGGTGGAGTCGCCTTACGACCTGGGGCTTCCCGGGACGAGCGCGGGTTTTCTTGGGTACCGGGGCCGGGAGCGGATCGAGCCCAACGAGGCGATCATGATGGCGATCGGTCAGGGGCCGATCTCGTGGACGCCGCTTCACGCGGCGGACGCGTACGCGACGCTCGCGCGGCGGGGGCTTCGGATCGAGCCGAGCCTGGTGCAGGGGCGGAAGCGGCCGGACTACGCGAACCTTGGGTGGGACTCGGCGGCGGTGGAGGCGGCGCTGCTCGGGTTGCGGGAGGGCGTGGAGGAGGAGTACGGGACGGCGCACCACATCACATACGACACGATCCGCGAGCCGATCTTCAACGCCGAGGGCGTGCGGGTGATGGCGAAGACGGGGACGGGTCAGGCGTCGGCGACGCTCGGCGAGGATCCGGACGGGGACGGGCCGGCGCCGCGGCCGGTGGTTCGCGAGGGGACGCACGCGTGGACGGTGGCTTTGGCGGGCGCCGCGGGCGGGCCGCCGGAGTACGCGATCGCGGTGGTGGTGGAGCACGGGGGACCGGGCGGCCGGGTGGCGGGGCCGATCGCGAATCAGGCGGTGCACGCGCTTCAGGCGGAGGGGTACCTGCCGGGGGGCGGTGCGGGGGACGGGCGCGAGGTGGCGGGGGCGGCGCGTTGAGCGGGATCGCGAGCGATCGCGAGCGTCCGATCGATCGGGTGCGTCGGGCGCCGGTGGTTGGCTCGGCGCGGCGGCTGACGGAGACGGCGCCGGCGGCGCAGATCCCGAAGGTGACGATGCGTCACCCGGCGTGGCTGACGCTTGTCGCGTCGCTCGGGCTCGTGGGTCTCGGGATCTACTGCATCAACCTGACGGCGGGCGTCGGCGCCGAGGGGGTGAGTCCTCACGCGGTTCGGCAGGCGGTGTTCGTGGTGATCGGGCTGATCGCGGCGGGGATCGCGGCGGCGCCGCACTACCGGCACATCCGGGTGTTCACGCCGCTCCTGGTCGCGGCGTCGTTCGCGCTGCTCGTGTTCGTGCTGATCCCGTGGGTTCCGGAGGCGATCGTCAAGCCGCGGAACGGCGCGCGTCGGTGGATCAGCCTTGGGATCACGGATGTTCAGCCGAGCGAGATCGCGAAGATCGCGTACGTGCTCGCGATGGCGAGCTACTTCCGTTTCCGGAAGAACTACCGGACGCTGCGAGGGTTGATCCCTCCGGCGCTGATCACGCTTGTTCCGATGGGGCTGATCCTCGTGGAGCCGGACCTTGGGACGGCGATCCTGTTCCTGCCGATGCTCTTTGCGATGCTGGTGGCGGCGGGGGCGAAGCTGTGGCATTTGGCGCTGATCGTGCTTCTGATGAGCGCGGCGGCGCCGGCGCTGTACCCGGCGCTTCGGCCTCACCAGAAGGCGCGGGTGCAGGCGCTGATCAACCAGATCAAGGGCGACGACCGGTTCAACGACTCGATCAACTACCAGGGCGACCGGGCGATGACGCTCGTGGGCGCGGGCGGGGCGACGGGGCTGGGCGCCGAGAAGAGCCGGGCGGTGGTGGACTTCAACGAGCTGCCGGAGGATCACAACGACATGATCTTCGCGGTGATCGTGAACCGCTTTGGGTTCGCGGGCGGGCTGGCGACGCTCGGGCTGTATCTGCTCTGGGCGGCGGGGGCGCTCCTGACCGCGGCGGGGTGCAAGGACCCGTACGGTCGGCTGGTGTGCGTGGGGCTGGCGGGGCTGGTGGCGGCGCAGGCGGGCGTGAACGTGGGGATGACGATCGGGGTGTTGCCGATCACGGGGATGACGCTGCCGTTCGTGAGCTACGGCGGGTCGAGTCTGGTGGCGAGCTTCCTGATGGTGGGGCTGATCTTCAACGTGGCGATGCGGCGGCCGGCGTATCTGCAGCGCAAGAGCTTTGAGTTTGGGGGGGCGGAGTAGCGGTGCGGCGGTTGCGAGCGGCCGAGCTACTCGAACCGGCGTGCGTCCGCGGACGTGGCCTGGTCGCCCAGCTTGTGGACGCCTGCTTTTTCGATGACGAGGGTCACGGCCTCGTCGTCGGCGATCGGCAGATGCTCGACGCCGGCGGGGACGGTGAGCATCTCGCCGGGGCTGAGCGTGACCTCGCCGTCGCGGAACTTCATTCGGAGCGTGCCGCTCACGATGAGGAAGAGCTCGTCGGCGTCGTCGTGTTTGTGCCAGACGAATTCGCCCTTGAGCCTTGGGATCTTGACCTCGTGGCCGGAGACGGTGGTGAGGACTCTGGGGCTCCAGTGCTTGTCGAGGGCGCGGGCGGCTTCGGCGAGGTTGATGCTCTGCGGGGTCATTGGCTGGGCTCGGTTGCTTCCGGTCGGCCCTCGCCCCCGACCCCTCTCCCCGGGGGAGAGGGGGGAGAGATCGCGTCCACGACGGCTTGGGCGCGGTCGTTGGGGACGAGGAAGGTGAGGTTGTACTGGGCGATCTTCCAGTCGGTTCCGGTGTTTCGGGTGAGGACGCCGGAGCCGCGGAGGGTTCCGTAGCGGTCGTGGGTGAGGACCTCGTCGAACCAGGCGGTGCGGGCGGCGGGGCCGAGGGCGATGTGGCGGGCGGTTGGGGTGTAGATCCAGGCGGGGGCCTCGTCGAAGGCGCCGCGCTCGACGGCGTAGGCGAGGAACTCGGCCTTGGACCAGCGCTCGGCGGCGTCGGTCCCGAGGAAGCGGGCGTCGTCGGTGAGGAGGCCGAAGTAGGTTTCAAGGTGCGCGTCGGCGGCGGCCTGATGGAAGGCGTCGAGGGTCTGGTCGATGGCCTGGAGGTGGTCGCGCTCGCGGGGGGAGAGGGTGAAGAGGGCGATGACGGCGAGGAGCATGAGCCCGGCGCAGACGGAGACGAGGAGGGAGTGGCGCTTCATGGGGGGAGGATATGGGAGGGGGCGGCGCGCGCTCTCTGGCCGGCCTCTCCGCGGGGGAGCGGGGGGAGGGGTATAACGCGTGGATGCTGATGACGCCGCCGGGGTCGTTTCTGGAGAAGGCGGAGGAGCTTGGGATCACCTTCGACGAGGGGGACCTGGAGCGCTTCGGGCGGTATCTGTCGCTTCTCGAGGAGGGGAACCGGCGGTTCAACCTGACGCGGATCACCGAGCCTGAGGCGATGTGGGAGCGGCACATTCTGGACTCGCTCACGCTGCTGCCGATGCTTGGGGAGCTCGACGCGGGTGAGCGGGTGGCGGACGTTGGGAGCGGGGGCGGGGCGCCCGGGCTGCCGCTGGCGATCGCGCTTCCCGGCCTGCGCTTCACGCTCGTTGAGTCGGTGGGGAAGAAGGCGGGGTTTCTCAAGGAGACGGCGGCGGCGCTGGGGCTTTCGAACGTGACGGTGGAGACGCGGCGCGTGGAGGACGTGGGGCGCGATCCGGCGCACCGGGAGCGGTACGCGGCGGCGACGGCGCGGGCGCTCGGCGCCCTGCGCGTGGCGGCGGAGTGGGTGACGCCGCTGGTGCGGGTGGGGGGCGTGGCGCTCTTCATCAAGGGGGCGAAGGCGGGGGAGGAGATCGAGGAGGCGAGGGCGGCGCTGCACAGGCTGCACACGCCGGTGGCGGGGGTGGTGGAGACGCCGACGGGGAAGATCGTGGTGCTCGACAAGCCGCGGAAGACGCCGGGGGCGTACCCGAGACGGGCGGGGGACGCGAAGCGGGAGCCGCTTTGATCCTGCGGCGGAGGCTCGCTTCGCTCGGGCTTCTTCATCCCCTCACCGCGGCCCTCTCGCCTTCAGAAGGGGAGACGGCTCTTCGCGAGGGCGACGGAGGGCGGAGGGTAGACTTCGAGCATGGCGGACGGCGTTCGGGAGATGCTGGGGGCGGGCGGGGCGATCGCGGCCCGGCTTGGCGTCGACTTTGAGTCGCGTCCTCAGCAGCTTGAGATGGCGGAGGCGGTCGAGTCGGCGCTGGCGTCGCGCGGGCATCTGATGGTCGAGGCGGGGACGGGCGTCGGCAAGTCGTTCGCGTACCTGCTCCCGGCGATCCGTCGGATCGTGGATCACGGCGAGCGGGTGGTCGTTGCGACGAACACCATCGCGCTTCAGGAGCAGCTTCTCGAGAAGGACGTGCCGCTGCTCCGCGCGGCGACGCCCCACGAGTTTTCCGCGGTGCTCGTGAAGGGTCGCGGGAACTATCTGTCGCTTCGGCGGCTCCAGATGGCGAGCCAGCGGCAGGATCGGCTGTTTGCGGATCTGGCGAGTCGGCGGTCGCTGCACGCGATCGAGGACTGGGCGCAGGAGACGACGGACGGGACGCTGGCGACGCTGCCGCAGCTGGAGCGGCCCGGGGTGTGGGACCGGGCGCAGTCGGACTCGGGCAACTGCATGGGTCGGCGTTGCCCGACGTACGAGTCGTGCTTCTACCAGCAGGCGCGGCGGCGGATGGAGCACGGGCAGCTTCTGATCTGCAACCACGCGCTGTTCTTCTCGGATCTGGCGCTGCGGGCGCGGGGGGTGGGGTTCCTGCCGCCGTACGACCACGTGATTCTTGACGAGGCGCACGGGGTGGAGGACGTGGCGACGGAGCACTTCGGCGCGTCGCTCTCGGAGGGGCGGGTGCAGCATCTGCTCTCGATGTTGTTCCACGAGCAGACGGGCAGGGGGTACCTGGGGCAGCTCAGGACGATCGGGGATGACGGGAACCTTCTCGATCGCGCGGTGGATCGGACGCGGGAGGCGGGGGACGCGTCGCGGGTGTTCTTCGATGAGTGGGTGGCGCTGGCGGGGGGCGGCTCGATCCGGGCGATGAGCAAGCGGGTGCGCGAGGCGGGGGCGGTGGAGAACCATCTGACGCCGGCGATGGGGGCGCTGGCGACGGCGCTGCGGCGGCTTCGTGAGGTGGTGAGCGAGGAGGACGCGCTCGAGCTTTCGGCGTACGCGGAGCGGGCGCAGGCGGCGGCGCTCGAGGCGGAGGCGATCGTCGATCAGGCGCTGCCGGGGTGCGCGTACTGGGTGGAGGTGACGCCGAGCGGGGGCGGGCGGAGCGTGCGCGCGACGATCGCGGGGAGCCCGATCGACGTGGCGCCGACGCTGCGCGAGCATCTTTTCGGGGGCGAGCACTCGGTGGTGCTGACGAGCGCGACGCTGACGACGGGGAGCGCCGAGAGCGGCTTCGGGCACACGGCGCGGCGGCTTGGGTTCGAGCTTGGGGGGGAGCGGTCGCGGACGCTGGCGCTCGGCAGTCCGTTTGCGCACGCGAGCCAGGTGGAGCTTCTCTGCGAGCGGAGGATGCCGGACCCGCGGGAGAACGGCTACGACGCGGCGCTGGCGGAGAAGGTGGTGGAGCACGTTGTCGCGACGGGGGGCGGGGCGTTCGTGCTGTTCACGTCGCTCGAGACGCTTCGGCGTTGCGCGGCGCGGTGTCGGGGCGCGCTGGCGCGGTCGGGGATCGAGACGCTTGCGCAGAACGAGGACGGTCCCCGGTCGCTCCTGCTGGCGAGGTTCCGGGAGTCGGAGCGGGCGGCGCTGTTTGGGGCGGCGTCGTTCTGGCAGGGGGTGGACGTTCGGGGGGCGGCGCTGCGGAACGTGATCATCACCCGGCTGCCGTTCGACCCGCCGGACCGGCCGATCGTCGAGGCGCGGTCGGAGCAGATCCGGGATCGCGGGGGGAGCCCGTTCATGGAGGACGCGCTGCCCCGGGCGGTGATCCGGTTCAAGCAGGGGTTCGGGCGGCTGATCCGCTCTTCGGAGGATCGGGGGCGGGTGGTGGTGCTCGATCCGCGGCTGGTGACGACGCGGTACGGGGCGCTCTTCCTGCGGGCGCTCCCGGAGGGGGTCCGGGCGGTCGCGTCGCCTTGACCGATCTTCATGCGGCGGTGCTAGGGTGCGGTCGATTCTTGCACCCTTGTTTGGAGGATTTTGAGATGGCACATGGCGCGACGTCGGAACCCAACAAGCTGCTCCTCGTGATCGTGGCGATCCTTCTGCCGCCCCTGGCGGTGGCGCTCGTGGAGGGGGTCGGGCTTCATTTGGTGATCAGCATTATCCTGACGCTCCTGGGATGGCTGCCCGGGATCATCCACGCGTTGTGGGTGATCCTCAGCTAGATGGAGGCTTGATGCTCGGGAACGTGTTCAAGGCGTACGACGTTCGCGGGGTCTACCCGTCGCCGCTGACCGACAAGATGGCGTGGCAGATCGGCTACGGCGCGTCGCGTTTCCTGCGTGAGGACGCGCAGAAGGCGGGCAAGACCCACCCGATGATGGGGTACATCGTCGTGGGTCGCGACATGCGCCAGAGCAGCCCGACGCTCGAGGCGGAGCTGTGCGACGGGATCACCGACGAGGGCGGGAACGTGATCCGCGTCGGGCTTGTCGACACGCCCTTCATCTACTTCGCGATCAACACGCTCGACTGCGCGGGCGGGATCCAGGTGACGGCGAGCCACAACCCGCCGGAGTACAACGGCTTCAAGATCTCCAAGCGTCGGGCGAAGCCGGTTGGGAAGGACTCGGGGCTCGACGACATCCGCGAGCTTTCGGCGATGGCGCGTCCCGACCGCCACAAGGCGGAGGCGAGCGAGAAGGGCCGCGTGGAGGAGCGGGATCTGTGGGACGCGTACATCGGGCACGTTCGCCGATTCCTCGACGAGGGGGCGCTGGCGAAGCGGCCGCTGAAGGTGGTCGTCGACGCCTCGAACGGGATGGCGGGGACGGCGGTTCCGCGGATCTTTGGCCGGGGCGGCGGCGACGTCGAGGGGCTCGAGATCATCGAGATGCACTTTGACAACGCGAAGGGCGAGTTTGCGCACGAGCCGAACCCGCTGTCGGCCGCGGCGATCGCGGAGCTGCGCGAGCGCGTGGTTTCGGAGGGCGCCGACTGCGGCGTGTGCTTCGACGGGGACGCGGACCGCTGCGTGCTGATCGACGAGCGGGGGGAGGCGGTGGGGTGCGACCTGATGACGGCGTGGCTGTCGCGGCGGTTCCTCGAGGCGTCGCCCGGGGCGGCGGTGGTCTACGACCTGCGCTCGAGCCGGGCGGTGGAGGAGGAGATCCGGGCCGCGGGCGGGACTCCGGTGAAGGGTCGCGTGGGTCACGTGTTCCTGAAGCGGGCGCTGGCGGATCACGGCGGGGTGTTCGGGGGCGAGCTGTCGGGGCACTTCTACTTCCGGGACAACTTCAACGCGGACTCGGGGGTGATCGCGATGGCGTCGGCGCTGTCCGAGCTCTCGCGGAGCGGGAGGCCGCTCAGCGAGCTGATCGCGCCGATCGCGCGGTACGCGCAGTCGGGGGAGCGGAACTTCGAGGTGGAGGACAAGGAGGGCGCGCTGGCGGAGATCCGTCGCGCGTACGCGGGTCGGGGGGAGATCGACGATCTCGACGGGGTGACGGTCGACTGCTTCCAGAGCGAGGGGTGGTGGGCGAACATCCGCATGAGCAACACGGAGCCGCTGCTTCGGCTAAACCTCGAGGCGCGGGACCGGGCGCTGTGCGAGCGGATGGTCGAGGAGATCGCGCCGATGCTCGGCGAGCCGGCGGCGCACTGATGGGCGCTTCGGGCGAGGCAAACCGGGAGGCGTCTGGGACATGAACGTCTCATCGTTCTTCGATCACTGGTCGATCATCGAGAACCCGTTCCAGGCGGAGGAGGCTCGCCACGACGCGGTCTTTGCGCGCCTCGGCGGGGAGCGGGTGCGGCACCCGGACTTCGAGAAGATCCTGGGCGACACCTCGCGGCCGTCCTCGGCGATCGTCTTCGGCGAGAAGGGCAGCGGGAAGACGGCGATCCGGCTGCAGATCGAGCGGAGCGTCAGCGAGCACAACGCTCGGCGCCCGAACGAGCGCATCCTGCTGACGCCCTACGACGACCTCAACGCGGCGCTCGACCGGTTCGTCGAGGCGGCCGGGCGGCGGGAGGACGGGAGCCCGCTCGACGCGCTCAAGCGGTTCACGCTGAGCGATCACATGGACTCGATCCTTCACGCGGCGACGATCCGGATCGTCGACGCGCTGCTCGAGGATCCTCGCGGGGATCCGCAGTCGGGCATCGGTCGCGACGAGGCGGCGGCGCTGCGGAAGTCGCCTCCCGCGGTGCGGCGGGACCTGATGACGCTCCAGGCGGTCTACGACCGTCCGGCGGACGCGACGGCGCGCACGGCGCGGCTGCGGCGGCTGATCCGCGCGCCGCGCGGCGGCGGCCGCACGGCCTGGGATCTGGCGGTCGCGCTCGGGTGGATCCCGGCGGCGGGCGCGTTCGCGCTCGACCGCATGGGGTACATCCCGGACTTCGGCGTCGACTCCGGGCGGTGGCTGTTCTTCGTGCTCGCGGCGCTGTGGGTTCTGGTCGTGCTCAAGTGGGCGCTCGTGGACGTGGCGTTCTCGCGGTGGACGCTCGGGCGCCTGTCGCGCCGCGTCGCGGCGCAGCTGCGTACGCTCGGTCGGTCGGCCGAGTCGCTCGCGGCGTCGCTCGGTCAGCTTCCCAAGGAGGACCGTCTGCCTCAGGAGCTGCCGCTGAGTCAGGACGACGACGCGCGGTACGAGATGTTCGCGCGGCTCGGTCGCGTCCAGCGCGCGATGGGGTTCTCGGCGATGATGATCGTGATCGACCGGCTCGACGAGCCGATGCTCATCTCGGGCGACCCGGAGCGGATGAAGGCGGTGGCGTGGCCTCTGCTCAACAACAAGTTCCTGCAGATGACGGGCTTTGGCCTGAAGATGCTGCTCCCGATCGAGCTGCGTCATGCGCTCTTTCGCGAGTCGAGCGCGTTCTTTCAGGAGGCGCGTCTCGACAAGCAGAACCTCATCGAGCAGCTGCGGTGGACGGGGTCGACGCTCTATGACCTGTGCAACGCGCGCCTCCATGCGTGCCTCGCGGAGGGCGCGGAGCGGATCAACCTGATCGACCTCTTCGACGACGAGACGAATCGCCAGGACGTCGTCGACGCGCTGGACCAGATGCAGCAGCCGCGGGACGCGTTCAAGCTGCTCTACCGGTGCGTGCAGGAGCACTGCTCGAACGTGACGGACGAGGCGCCCGAGTGGCGCATCCCTCGTCTGACGCTCGAGCACGTGCGCAAGCAGCAGGCCGAGCGCGTGCAGCTGCTGTTCCGGGGCGTGCGTCCGGGCTAGGGCTCACTCGCCCGGGATGTCGCTGATGACGCCGGTCCAGGGGCTCGAGGCGGCGGCGTACTTCTTCTTCGGGATGCGGCCCGCGTGGAAGGACTCGTAGCCCGAGATCGTCGCGTGGCGGATGGCGCTCGCCATGAGCGCCGGGTTCCGGGCGTGCGCGATGGCCGTGTTGCAGAGGACGCCGTCGGCCCCGAGCTCCATGGCGATGGAGACGTCGGAGGCGGCGCCCACGCCGGCGTCGACGATGACGGGGTAGTCGGCGTCGTCCTCCTTGAGCAGTTCGAGGCACAGCGCGACGTTGGCGGGGTTGAGGACGCCCTGGCCCGAGCCGATGGGCGAGCCGGCGGGCATGACGCAGGTGGCGCCGGCGTCCTTGAGTCGGCGGGCGGCGATGGGATCGTCGCTCGTGTAGGCGAGGACCTCGAAGCCGTCGCGGACGAGGGTTTCACAGGCGCGGAGCGTGCCGACGGGGTCGGGCAGGAGCGTCTTCTTGTCGCCGAGGACCTCGAGCTTGACCCAGGAGGCGCCGGGGTTGTCGAGCTGCTCGAGCAGCTCGCGGCCGAGGCGCGCGACGCGGACGGCGTCGGTCTCGTCGAAGCAGCCGGCGGTGTTCGGGAGGATCGTCAGGCGCGAGAGGTCGAGGGCGTCGAGGAGGCTCTCGCCGGCGTCGTTGTAGAGGCGCTCGCGGCGGACGGCGACGGTGACGACCTCGGCGCCCGAGGCGTCGATGGCCCGGCTCATGACGTCGTGGCTCGGGTACTTGCCGGTGCCGACGATGAGACGGCTCGAGAAGGCGCGGGAGCCGAGGACGAGGGGCGGGTGGTTGGCGGCGGCGGTCGTGGTCATGCGTGGGTCCTCATCCGCCGCCGACGAGGGTGACGAGCTCGTCGATGCGGGCGCGGGTGCGCTGCTTCTCCCAGCCGAGCGACCGCGGCACGGTCGCGATGTTCTGCGCGATCGTGCGGTGGGGGAACAGCCCGACCTGCTGGATGACGTAGCCGATGTCGCGCCGAAGCTCCTCCACGGGTCGGTGCGTCACATCAGCGCCGCCCAGCTCGATGCCGCCCGACGTCG
>Ga0208218_1001009_pt1 | contig 11292 bp, 10 predicted proteins | sample HotLakmasection3_FD_184726 | JGI IMG/M metagenome (GOLD analysis project Ga0208218, IMG submission 184726) | Hypersaline microbial mat communities from Hot Lake, Washington, USA - Section #3 (SPAdes) | ecosystem: Environmental > Aquatic > Non-marine Saline and Alkaline > Hypersaline > Microbial... | reverse complement strand
CGCCCGAGGGAGGGGCCTTCGACACGACGGCGGACCGGACGGACCTGATCGTGCGCGCCGCGTCATCCTCCGACGGGGCCGTGCCGTGCGCGAGTTCGGTGATGCTCCAGAACCTGCGGGAGCTCGGGCGCCACGAATCGCTCGGGCGGGCGCTCGCCGCGATGTCCTCGGCCGTGGCGGACAACCCGCTCTCGGCGATCAACTCGACGCGTCTTCTGCTGCACCTGGATCAGGGCTTCCTCGAGGCGCACGGGATGGGCGAGGGCGCCGCCGAGCGGCGCGAGTCGCTCGAGGAATCGCCCGTCGAGATCTTCGCGAGCGCGAACGAGGTCGAGGTCGGGGCCGACGGCGCGGAGGTGAGCCTGGAGTTCCGCATCGCGGAGGGCCATCACGTGAACGCGCGCCACCCGGGAGCGGAGGGGCTGGTGGGGCTGGACGTCGATCTCGAGGGGGCGATGGGGTTCGAGCTCGTCGCGGACTACCCGCCGGGGCAGGCGTACGAGGGCCCGGCGGCGCCGGCGGGCGTCACGCTGTACGTCCACGAGGGAAGCGTTCGCGTGGACTGCCGGATCGAGCTTACGGGCGAGCCGATCACGGGCTCGCCGAGGCTGGTGGCGACGTACCAGGCGTGCGACGACCGGGCGTGCCTGGCGCCGATGCAGTCGACGCTCGGCGTGAGGATCAGGGCGAGCGAGGCGGCGCTGAAGGCGACCGGCGACTAGGCCGACGCCTCGAGGCGCGTCGGCAGCGTCGCGGTGATCTGTTCGATGAGATCGTCGGTCGTGACGCCCTCGGCCTGGCCCTCGAAGTTGATGATCATCCGGTGACGCAGGGCGTGGGGGGCGACGGCCTTGAGGTCGTCGGTGCTGACGGCGTTGCGGTTCTCAAGGAGAGCCCGGCACTTGGCGGCGAGCACGAGCGCCTGCGCGCCGCGCGGGGAGGCGCCGAGGCGCACGAAGCGGCTCACGTTGGGCGTCGCGAACTCGCCGCCCGGGTGCGTGGCGAGGGTGAGGCGCACGGCGTAGTCGCGCACGTGGTCGGCGATCGCGACCAGGCGGATGAGCCGCTGGTGCGCGAGGATGGTCTCGGCGTCGAGCACGGGCTCGACGTCCTCGGGGCGGGCGCCGGTGGTGCGGGAGAGGATCTCGCCGAGCTCGGCGCGCGTGGCGTAGCCGACGTTGAGCCTGAACATGAACCGGTCGAGCTGCGCCTCGGGCAGCGGGTAGGTGCCCTCCTGCTCGATCGGGTTCTGGGTCGCCATGACGAGGAAGGGGGCCGGCAGGGCGTGCGTCACGCCGTCGGCCGTGACGGATCGCTCCTGCATCGCCTCGAGCAGCGCCGACTGGGTCTTGGGCGTCGCGCGGTTGATCTCGTCCGCGAGCAGGATCTGGTTGAACACCGGCCCCTGCTGGAAGCGGAACTCCTTCCCGCGTTCGGTGTCGACGACGACCGTCGTGCCGGTGACGTCCGCGGGCATCAGGTCGGGCGTGAACTGCACGCGCCCGAAGTCAAGGCTCAGCGCCTGGGCGAGCGTGCGCACGAGGAGCGTCTTGCCGAGGCCCGGCACGCCCTCGAGCAGGGCGTGTCCGTCGCAGAAGAGGCACGTCAGGACGCCTCCCACGATGTCCTGCTGCCCGACGACGACGCGGGCGATCTGATCGCGGACCGCGGCGTAGTCTCGGCGGAAGGCGTCGGCCCGCTCGGCGGCGGCTTCGGGAGTGAGGGTCGTCATCGCCGGAGTGTAGCCTTCGCGATGAGAGGCCTCTTGCCGGCGACGGACGTGGAGTTTCGGCGTCCGCCGGGCGCCGTGAAGCAGCCGCCGGGCCGGTTAGACCGGGCGGCTGGAGAGAGAGTGAGAGAGACGAAATCGATGATCCGCCGCGCGGGCCGACCGCGTCAGTCCTCTTCGGTCTCGACCGCCACGCGGATCGCGACGCCCTCGCTCATGGTCGCCGTCGCCCGGCGACCCTCCTCGAGCGCTTCCTCCATCGTGGAGTCGTCGCCGTCGAGGGTGTAGCTGGTGTCGTCCGTCACGCGGACGGCCACCTGCTCGCCGGGGGCCTCGGGCGTTCCGGCGGTGCGGATGACGAACTGGTTGTTGATCGTCGAGACCGAAACGATCTCGCCGCGAACGACCGTCTCTTCCATCGGGCTCGCCTGGGCGGCGGTCTCCGGCTGGATCATGGCCGCCACGGCGATGGGCACGCTCCCGGCGAGCAGCGCGAGCGACGCCGCGCCCGCGAACGTGGTCTTGAGAACCATGATGGGGTCCTCCCTGCATCGGAGCTTCCGCGCGCCGAAACACTCGGGCCCGCGGCCTCCATCAATCAACGCGCCGCGGCGCGCCGCGAGCGCAGGAAAAACATCTCAGACACGCGAGATAATCGAAGACTCATTTTGAGAAAGAGTGGAACCCCCCGGTCGTCGCTCTAGCTGATCGTGAGCGACGGCGCGCTCGCGCCGCGGCGCTGGCTCGCGATCGCCACCTGCTTCTCGAGCTGGTCGACCAGGCGTTCGAGCTCGCGCTTGAGCGAGGGATTCCCGGTGAAGTTCGCCGTGGCGTCTCCGGAATCCGAGTTCTCGCGGAGCTCCATGTGGATGGGCAGCGCGCCGAGGAAGGGCAGGCCGAGCCGCTGAGCCATCATCTCGGCGCCGCCGCGGCCGAAGAGGTCGTACTCCTTGCCGTCGTCCCCGATGAAGAAGGACATGTTCTCGACGACGCCGATGATGTCGATCCCGAGCGACTGGAACATGCGCACCGCGCGGACCGCGTCGTCCTGGGCCACCTTCTGCGGCGTGCACACGATCACCGCGCCGTCGAGCTGCATCGACTGCGCCATCGTGAGCGGCACGTCGCCCGTGCCCGGCGGGAGATCGATCACGAGGTAGTCGAGTTCTCCCCAGCGGGTCTGATCCGCGAGCTGCTTGAAGGCGCCGTGGGCCATCGGCCCGCGCCAGATGAGCGGCTTCTCGGGGTCGACGAGCTTGCCGATCGTCATCGCCCTCAGGCCGTGCGCGGTGAAGGGCAGGATCTGGTTGCCCATCGTCCGCGGCTCCTGGTCCTTGAGGCCCAGGAGCGTCGGGCAGGAGGGGCCGTAGATGTCGCCGTCGAGAAGCCCGACCGAGTGCCCGGCTCGCGCGAGCCCGACCGCGAGATTCACCGACACGGTGCTCTTGCCCACGCCCCCCTTGCCCGCGCCGACCGCGATGATGTGGGCCACGTCCGCCTTCTTCGGGGCCTGTCCCTGGGGCGTCTCGGCCTTCGGGTCGGGCTTTCCTCCGGAGAGGCTCACGGAGAAGTCAACGTCCAGGGCGGCGAGGATCTCGCCCCGATCGTCGGCGAGGCGCCGGATGGCGCGCATCGCCTCGTCGCGGACACGCTCGCGGGCCTCGGCGCCCTTCGTGGGGAGGTTGATCGTGACGCCCACCGCGTTGTCGCACACCGCGCATTTCTTGATGGCGCCCAGGCTCACCAGATCGCGCTGGATCTCCGGATCCTTGACGGTCTTGAGGGCGGCGAGAACATCGTCTTTGGTCAGGGCCATCGCGTGATCGCTCCGGGAAGGGGGAACGACGGATGGTAGGAAGCCGGCGGCGGCTCTTCAGGGCTCGAGCGAGGCGATCTGCATGGGCTCGGTGGTGAATCCCTCGATCGCCACGAGCCGTCCGGTCTCGGGATCCGCGGTGACCACGCCGTAGAGCCGGAGCGACACCGCCCCGAGCTCGGTCGAGACGAGGATCTCGGCGTGATCGGCGTGGAGGAACTGCTGCCCGTTCTCGAGGCGGACGTTGCGGAGCTCAAGCGTCGCGGGATCGACCGATTCGGCCGTGACGACGCTCATGCCGTGGGCGACGCCGTCCAGGAGCATCCGGGCGTAGCGCTCCTTGACCTCGCGCGGGGTGAGCCCCGCGTTGGGGTCGCGGCCGCAGCCGACGAGGAGCAGAGAGGCGGTCGTGATGAGGGCGATGGTTCGCCACCGGCGCATGGGGTCGCTCCCGCGGGGAGGCTCCCGCGCGGGAGTCATCGACAATTCCCGGACGCGGCTTCAGCCTTTCTTGGCGACGTTCACGGTGAGCGCCACCGCCTGGCGCTTGTCGCAGAGGGGCACGGACACCCACTCGTCGCCCGCGTCGCCCGAGAGCAGGTCGCGGAGCGTGCTGCCCTCGAAGACCTCGATGACCTGCTTGATCGCCCGGTCGACCCGCCGGTGCAGGGGGCAGAGGTTCGGGCCGTGGCTCTCGAGGTTGAGCGGGCAGGAGGTGATGCGCTGCAGGGGCTCGACGGCGTTGATCACGTCGAGCAGGTTGATCTCCTCGGGCGAGCGGGAGAGCTTGTAGCCGCCGCCGACGCCCCGCCGCCCCTCGATCAGGCCGGCTCCGGCGAGCTGCTGGAGCACCTTCGCGAGGTAGTCCGAGGGCACCTGCGTCCGCTCGGCGAGCGCGGAGGAGGACGTTCGCTCCTCGGGCTCGAGCGCCAGGCAGGCCATGGCGCGGAGCGCGTACTCGACGGTCTGTGAGAACACCGCGAACCTCCTTGACCCTCGCTCAGCATCCCCGCGGGCGAAAGCCGATACTCCACCTTTGTGGACAGGCGCCGCAGATGATAGCCCTGTCCGGAATAACGGTCCCTCCCCTCTCTTGCAAAGGCGATCCATGGCCCAGGTGAAACGCATCGGCGTGCTGACCGGCGGCGGCGACTGCCCGGGGCTCAACGCGGCCATCCGAGCCGTGGTCAAGACCGCCATCTACGAGCACGGTCTCGAGGTGATCGGGATCGAGGACGCCTTCCTCGGCGTCGTCGAGCACCGCATGCGCCCCCTGACCGCCCGCGACGTCTCGGGCGTCCTCACCCACGGCGGGACCTTCCTCGGCTCCTCCGCGTCCTGCGATCCCGGGCGCCTCGCCGTCGGGACCAACTCCCGCGGCGAGACGGTCTACGAGGACCGGCGCGAGGAGTGCGCCTCCCACCTCGCCCAGCGTGGGATCGACGCCCTGGTCGTCATCGGGGGCGACGGCACCATGAGCGTCGCGTCGGGCTTCGTGAGGCTCGGCGTCAACTGCGTCGGCGTGCCCAAGACGATCGACAACGACCTCGTCGGCACCGACGTCACCATCGGCTTCTCCACCGCCGTCGAGGTCGCGACCGAGGCGCTCGACCGCCTGCACACCACCGCGATGAGCCACCACCGCGTCATCGTCTGCGAGGTCATGGGCCGCAACGCCGGGTGGATCGCGCTTCACGCGGGCGCCGCCTCGGGCTCGGACGTCATCGTGATCCCCGAGATCGAGTACGACCTCGAGAAGGTGTGCGACTACGTCCGCGACCGTTCCCGCCACGGCAAGCGCTTCAGCCTCATCTGCGTCTCCGAGGGCGCCAGGCCCAGGGGAGGCGAGCGCACCATCCGCGACATGGACCACGACTCTCCCGACCCGATCAAGCTCGGCGGCGTCGGAGAGGTGCTCGCCGACGACATCCAGGAACGCACCGGCATCGACACCCGCGCCGTCGTGCTCGGTCACGTGCTCCGAGGCGGGACGCCCAACGGCGCCGACCGCGTCCTGGCCACGATGCTCGGCTCCCACGCGGTTCACCTGCTCATGGACGGCGCCGAGGGTCGGCTCGTCGTCATGAACAAGGGCGAGGTGGGGGACCGCGAGCTGATCTCCGCGGCGAACAAGCAGCGGTTCATCGAGGCGGAGACGAACGAACTCATCCGCGCCGCGCGCAGCGTCGGAACCAGCTTCGGCGATTGATCGCGGAGAGCTCCCGCGAGCCACGATGACCTTCAAGGCGGCTTCTTCCGCGGGTCGCGGCCGGGAACCGGCCTAGAGCGCCGAGGCCGCCGCCGACTCGGCGCTCCTGGCGCGCCGCGCGTCCTCGCCCGGATCGCTCTGGAGGGGCGCCACGCCCCAGTCCCCCGCACGCAGCGCCTCGATCGCGCTGACCATCGCCTTGGCGCCCGTGATCGTCGTGATCATGGGCACGCCGAACCGCACGGCCGACGCCCGGATCTTCCCCTCGTCGGAGGCGAACCCCGTGTGCGTCGGCGTGTTGATGACGAGGTCGAGGTCGCCCGACGTGAGCAGGTCGAGCACGTTGGGCCTCGCGCCCTCGGCGATCTTCTTGAGGCGTGTCGCGGCGACGGACTGCCGCGCGAGCGCGTCGGCGGTTCCCCCCGTCGAGAAGAGCCTGAACCCCATCGCGCCCAGGCGACGCGCGACGTCGACGGCTTCCTTCTTGTCCGCGTCGCGCACGCTCAGGAAGACGGCGCCCTTCGTCGGAACCTCGGTCCCCGCGCCCATCATCGCCTTGGCGAGCGCGATGGGGAGCGACCGGTCCCGCCCCATCACCTCGCCCGTCGACCGCATCTCGGGCCCGAGCACGAAGTCCGTGCGGAAGAACTTCTTGAAGGGGAACACCGGCGCCTTGACCGCGAACGTCCCCGCGTCGCCGATCTCGCGAACGCCCTGGCTCTCGAGCGAGCGGCCCATCATCGCCAGGGCCGCGACGCGCGGCCACGCCACGCCGTTGGCCTTGCCCACGAACGGCGCCGTCCGCGAGGCGCGCGGGTTCACCTCGATGATGTAGATCTCTCCCTCGCGGTACGCGAGCTGCACGTTCATCAGGCCGCTCACGCGAAGCTCCTTCGCGAGCGCCCGCGCGATCTCCTTGAGGCGGGCGACGATCCGGTCGGGAAGGCTCCACGGCGGCACGACGCACGATGAGTCGCCCGAGTGCACGCCCGCCTGTTCGATGTGCTCCATCACGCCGCAGACGATCGCCTGACCCTCGCCGCGCTCGTTGAAGTCGGCGACGAGGTCGACGTCGATCTCGATCGCGCCGTCGAGGAACTTGTCGATGAGCACCGGCGCGTTCGTCAGGTCCGACGCCCCGACCGCGGCGTTCATGTACCGCTTCATCGAGCGCTCGTTCGAGCAGATCTCCATCCCGCGCCCGCCGAGCACGTAGCTCGGGCGCACGAGGACGGGGTACCCGAGCGTCTCCGCGATCTCCACCGCCTCGGGCACGCTCGTGGCGATCCCGCTCTCGGGCTGTTTGAGGTCGAGCTTCTCGAGGAGCTCGCGGAAGTGTTCGCGGTCCTCCGCGCGATCGATCGAGTCGAGCGACGTCCCGATGATCGGCGCGCCGGCGCGCACGAGCCCGTGCGCGAGGTTGAGCGGCGTCTGGCCGCCGAACTGAACGATCAGCCCGTGGACGAGCCCGCTCTCCGGTCCCTCCGGGCGCCCGTCGAGCGCCTCGACGACGTTGAGCACGTCCTCGAGCGTCAGCGGCTCGAAGAACAGCAGGTCGCTCGTGTCGTAGTCCGTCGAGACCGTCTCGGGGTTCGAGTTGATCATCACCGACTCAAACCCCGCGTCCCGAGCCGCGAAGGCGGCGTGCACGCAGCAGTAGTCGAACTCGATGCCCTGACCGATGCGGTTCGGCCCGCCTCCGAGAATCACCACCTTCTTCGAGTCCGACACGCGGATCTCGTCGTCGAAGCGATCGGTCCCCGCCGCGCGGTGCGCGTGCTCGTAGGTGGAGTAGAAGTAGGGCGTGAGGGCCTCGAACTCCGCTGCGCACGTGTCGACGAGCTTGTAGACCGGGCGGATGCCCATTCCCTGCCGCCGCGTGCGCACGGCGAGGATCGTCTCGGAGCTGATCTCGCCCAGGTAGAGGTTCGCGAGCTGCGCGTCGGAGTAGCCCAGTCGCTTGGCCTCGGCGAGCGTCTCTCGCGGCACGTCCTCGAGCGAGCCGTAGCCGCACAGCACGTCCTCGAACTCCACGAGCTGCTTGAACTCGTCGAGGAAGAACGGGTCGATCTTCGTGAGGTCGTGCACGCGGTCGAGCGACCACCCCTGCTTGAACGCGTAGCGGATGTAGTACGGCCGGCCCTGGGACGGCACGGCGAGCTTGCGCGTCAGCTTCTCCTCGGAGACGGGCCACGGCTCGTCGTCGATGGACAGGCCCGCGTCGAGCTTGCGCTTGTGCGCCAGCCACTTGTCGTTGCGATCGAGGCCGTAGCCGAATCGCTTGACCTCCATCGAGCGGATGGCCTTCTGGAAGCTCTCCTTGAACGTGCGCCCGATCGCCATCGCCTCGCCGACGGACTTCATCTGCGTCGTGAGCGTCTCGTCGGCCTCGGGGAACTTCTCGAACGTCCAGCGCGGCATCTTGGTGACGATGTAGTCGATCGCCGGCTCAAAGCACGCGCTCGTCGTGCCCGTGATGTCGTTGCGCAGCTCGTCGAGCGTGTACCCGACCGCGAGCCGCGCCGCGACCTTGGCGATCGGAAAGCCCGTCGCCTTGGAGGCCAGCGCCGAGGACCGCGAGACCCGCGGGTTCATCTCGACGACGAGCACCTTGCCGGTCTCCGGATCGACGGCGAACTGCACGTTCGATCCGCCCGTGTCGACGCCGACCTCGCGGACGATCGCGATCGCCGCGTCGCGAAGCTCCTGGTACTGGCGGTCGGTCAGGGTGAGCGCGGGCGCCACCGTCACCGAGTCCCCGGTGTGCACGCCCATCGGGTCGATGTTCTCGATCGAGCAGACGATGACGCAGTTGTCCGCCTTGTCGCGGACCACCTCGAGCTCGAACTCCTTCCATCCGAGCACCGACGCGTCGATCTGCACCTGCCCGATCATCGACTCGCGAAGCCCGCGGGAGACGATGTCCTGGAACTCCTCGCGGTTGTACGCGACGCCGCCGCCCGAGCCCCCGAGCGTGAAGGCGGGCCGGATGATCGCGGGCAGCCCGATCGAGTCCGCGAACGCGTTGGCCTCCTCGAGCGAGTGCGCGACCTCGGAGGCGGGCATCTCGAGCCCCACGTTCTCGCACACCTGCTTGAACGCCTGGCGGTCCTCGGCCCGCCGGATGACCTCCCGCGACGCGCCGATCATCTCGACGCCGAACTCGTCGAGCGTCCCGTCGTCGAAGACCGCGCACGCCGCGTTCAGCGCGGTCTGACCGCCGAGCGTCGGGAGCAGCGCCTCGACGGGCCGCCCGGCCGCCGCCTCGGCCTCGAGGATCTTCCGGATCGCCTGGGTCGTGATCGGCTCGACGTACGTCTGGTCCGCCAGGTCCGGGTCCGTCATGATGGTCGCGGGATTGGAGTTGAGAAGGACGACACGGAACCCCTCGTCCTTCAGGGCCTTACACGCCTGCGTCCCAGAATAATCAAACTCACAACCCTGCCCGATCACGATCGGGCCCGACCCGATCACCAGAATCGACGACAGATCGTCCCGCTTTGGCATCATCACCCCGCTCGCTCGTCGCGCTCCTGCACACTACGCGGCCCGCCCGCCGCGAGCAACGCCGACGGGGCATGCGCAGAAGGCAAGCCAACGCTAACATCCGAGCGTGAACAGCTTCTGGATGGTCATTCTCGTGGGGTGGGTGCTCCTGGTCGCCCTCTCGCTGCGGATCCGGGCGCTGTCAACGCGCGATGATATACGAAGCGGCATTGCTCTTCTTGTGATCCGTCTCTACGCCCGCCTCGTCCACGGCCTCCGGGTGGCGGGGCGCGAGAACATCCCGAAGCGGAACGTCGCGGGGCCCCTGGTGGTCGTGTCCAACCACACCGCCGGCGTCGACCCCCTGCTGATCCAGGCGGCGTGCCGCTTCGAGATCCGCTGGGTCATGGCCGAGGACATGCGGCTCCCGGCGCTCCAGGGCTTCTGGGAGTGGGGGGGCGTGATCTTCGTCGACCGCACCAACCGCTCCACCTCGCCCGTCCGGCGGGCGATCGCCCACCTCCGCTCGGGCGGCGTGCTCGGGCTCTTTCCCGAGGCGCACATCGAGCGCCCTCCCCGGACGCTCCTGCCCTTCCACGCGGGGATCGGGGCGTTCGTCAAGCAGACGGGCGCCCGCGTGCTCCCGGTGATCATCGAGGGCACGCCCACCAGCGCCAGGACCGCCTGGACGAGCCTCTTCCTCCCGAGCCGATCGCGCCTGCGCGTCATGCCGCCCATCGAGTTCGACCGTTCCCTCTCGGCCGCCGAGATCGCCGAGAGCCTCCACGCCCGCTACGCCCGCTGGACGGGCTGGCCCACCGGGCCCGCGCCGAGGGAGCCGCAAACGCCGTATCCTCCCCGAGAGTCCTCGCGGAAGCGCCCGCTCGGGCCCACGGAGACGGACACCGCGGCATGATCGCCCGCCTCACCGGAACCCTCGTCGAGCTCACCGGCTCCTCCGTCCTCGTCGCGCCGCCGGGCGGGCTGACGTACGAGGTCCTCCTGCCCGCCTATCTCCTGCGCGATCTCGCCCCTCGCCTCGGGCAGGAGGTCGCGCTGACGACCGTGCAGACCCTTGAGCCGGTCGGCGGCGGCGCCTCCTTCCGCCCGCGTCTCATCGGCTTTGAGACCGACGCCGAGCGCCGGTTCTACGAGCTCTTCACCACCGTCAAGGGCGTCGGCGGCAAGCGAGCGCTCAAGGCCATGGCCATCCCCGCCGCCGCGATCGCTCGCGCCATCGAGGAAGACGACGCGGCCGCCCTCCGCGCCCTGCCCGAGATCGGCAAGCGTCTCGCCGAGACCGTCATCGCCGAGCTCTCGGGCAAGGTGAGCGAGTTCGTCCACGCGGACGCCGGGGGCGCCTCGGTCGCGGAGCCGAAGCTCGCCGCGCCCGCCGACGAGTCCGCGAGTCAGGCCGTTGAGGCGCTCGTCCGACTCGGCCAGACGCGCGCCGAAGCCGAGCGCGCGGTCGAACGCGCCCTGGCGAGCCTCGGCGAAGAGCCGTCGCCCGACCAGATCCTCGCCGCCGCCTTCGCGAGCGCGCGGTGAGCGTGTGGCGCTCCATCCGCGGCGCCCTCGCCCTCGCACGTCTCGGCCTGCGCGACCGCTACCGGCCCAACTCCCGCTACTGGCGCTGGCGACGCGACACGGCCTTCGGCGGCCCGCGAAGACTCTCCGCCCGTGAGCGACGCCGCGCGATGCGCGAGTTCGCGCTCTGGTCGAACGACATGCGACGATTCACGAAGGATCCGCCGCACCCCGGTTGAGCCTCAGGGCGAGCGCTCGCCGAGCAGATCGAGGAACCGGCGCTCGGCCGCCTCGTACCGCTGGAACGCGCCCTCGATGTGCGTCGCCAGCCGCGCCGCGCGGTCCGGGTCCGCCGCGCCCGTCTCGCGCAGCTCCTCGAGCGACTCGCTCGCCGCCCGCAGATCGCTCACGGCCGAGGCGTACGTCCGCGCCGAGTCATAGAGCAGCTCGAACTCGAGCTCCCGCTCGCTCGGGCGGTAGAGCAGCCGCCACGGCGTCCGCCGCACCTCGCCCGCCGTGAGGCGG
>Ga0208218_1001007_pt1 | contig 11297 bp, 12 predicted proteins | sample HotLakmasection3_FD_184726 | JGI IMG/M metagenome (GOLD analysis project Ga0208218, IMG submission 184726) | Hypersaline microbial mat communities from Hot Lake, Washington, USA - Section #3 (SPAdes) | ecosystem: Environmental > Aquatic > Non-marine Saline and Alkaline > Hypersaline > Microbial... | reverse complement strand
TCACCTTCCTCGACTATCCGGCGGTCGCGGCAACCAATAATGCGGCGGAGCGGCAAATTCGTCCGGCGGTTATCACCCGCAAAATTTCCTGTGGCAACAAAACGCTCACGGGCGCTCATACCTGGGAGGTTTTATCCTCTGTGGCTGCCACTGCCCAGCAGCAAGGCGAGTCCTTTGTTGACCTGGTCGCTCAAGCGATCTCCTTGGAGCCCCCCCAGCAATAAAAAGCGCTAAACAAATACCTAAGCCGCGCCCTCTCTCAAAAAATGGGGATATTCTTTTCTGGAGATCGCCTTAACTGGCTCTTGCTACATTTGCAACCAGCAATGCCCGATTCTCAGAAATCTTTTGGGGCTTTGGCTGCGCCTTATCACCTGCTGGCTTGCACCAGTTCTATGGGGCACACATCGGCTCCGGTCAGGCTGGGGTTGCCATAGCCCATATCCCGCAGTGGACCTGTGGGGGTGTTGGCAGGGTTCCGTCCGTTCTGGTCTTGTTCCAGGTCAACCAGATAGTTGTGGGCAGCGGTGCAGGCGGTCGTTAAGGAAGCCTGGTTGCTCCAGAGTTCGCTCATCTGACGAGCCGCTTCGGTGATAGGGGCGTTGGGGTAGCGGCGACGGAGCCAGCGTTGCCAGTCTTCTGCATCGTCGCGATCGCCCTCCATCATCTCCAGCAGCATCAACCGAAAGGCAGCAAACTGACGGCTACTGTCGTACACGCTGCCTGCTGGGTTCCACCAGAGGTCATCGTCCAGGGAATCGTCCTCGATCACCTGCTCGTAGAGGTCGGCGGCGCGATCGCGATCGCCCTGTGCCATCCGATAGTTGGCTTCATACAGTACATGGACGCGGTACTCGGCTGGGTCCCAGCGAATATCCTCCAGGGTCATTGCTCTGCCATCCCACGACCAGATTTCTGTGCGAGGACGCTGGACTCCGGCTCCAGCACTGCCATAGGTGCCCCCATAGAGAATCAGATCAGGACGCTCATCTCCGGTTTCATCCTCCGCCGTTTTCACCTCGGAGTAGGGCATGACCACCGATTGCCCATCGGTATCTAGCGATGGTGTTTGGGAAAGGAGGGAGCGCATGGTTCCGTTGCGGTAGCTCAGCACGGTGTAGCTCTGGGTGCAGGTGTGGGCACCGCAAATCTGGCGCTGGAGCAACAGTTCGGGGGAGCGATCGCCTGTGTAATCCTGAACCGCAATCACCTGGGGTGCAGTCAACACAAAATCCTGGGATAGCGGAATGGGGTTCGCTTCCGTTCCTTCGCGGTAATAGTCTTCGGGTTCAAAGAAGCGGTAGAGCAGGCTGTCGCCAATGATCCAGAAATCGCCAGAATTCCCCCAGTGCATTGGGTTTGGGTCGAGGTTAACGCTCACCAGCCATTCTTCCTCTCCGTCACCGTTAACATCTAGCAAGCGAAAATCCTCTGTGTTCGCCAGCCAGTTTGCTGATTGCAGTGCCGTTCGCACCTGGTTAGGATTGGCTCCTTGTTGCCACTGGGTTTCGAGCCAGGTAATCAGCGCTTCGGTGGGAACCCGCTGCTGTACGGCAGCCGGATTGATCAAGCGCAGATCCTGACTTTCCAACCAGGTTTGTAATTCAGCGTTGCTGATTCGGCTGGGAATGGTGTTGGGGTTGGGATTTGGGTTTGGGTTGGGGCTGGGATTTGGATTGGGATTGGGTGCGCTGGCATTTAGCCTTACTTCCGAGGCATCTTGGTCGAGATGAAAGACCCAGGTGGGAGCGCTGCGTGTGGCTTCTCCCCGTTGCACTACTGCCCGCCAGCCCAGAATGCCGATTTCGGTGCAGGGTTGGTTGGGAGCGGTGGGGATGCCCAGGCAACCATCCCACATGTGGGGTTCCGAGGAGATCACGCCCAACTCAGAAATCGGGATGTTGAGCTGCTGAGCTGCTTTTGTGAGGAGGCGATCGCGCACCGATGGCGGCAGCACATCCGATCGCTCAGAACGGCGAATGGTATCGCCCGAATCGGAGATGCGATAGAACCAGCTCTGCTCCCCATCGCTCACTTCCATTTGCCAGCCTTCAACCATCACCTGGGCGCACAGTTCCGCTGGACCTCCCAGCCCCAAGCAGCTATCTGTCCAGGTTTCGTCGCTGTAGCGCATGATGTGCAGGTTATCGATCGGAATGTTCAGGTCACGGGAAGCAACCTGCCGCACCTGAGTTACCAGGTTTTCGGAGGGAAAACGGCGACTTTGGGCAATGGAATTTTGGGCAATCGAAAGAGAGGATAAGGTGGGGGTATCGGAGGCGGGGGCGATCGCTCCCGATACAGCGGACGCACTTGCCCCCAGCAGTGTCAGCGAAAGCGCCAGGCTAGAGGCAAGAAAGTGACGGGTGGCAGGAAATCCACGGCGTAACATGGCTACAATTCCTTTCAAAAAATAACGGACTGAATGAATGCAATCAAATTCAATTAGCTCAATGTATTTGAGGTAATTGGGGGCAACGTTTTGACTACATCTTTAACTTAAGGGAAGGTTTGCAGGCAAAAAACCTGGTTACAAATTCAGATACGTTTAGCATCGAAAGGAGGAAAAGTTGATTCAAAATTGATGGGTTTAGAGTTAATTGTCCTGAAATCAGTTTGCAGGATGTGAAAGGTATGAAATGACGATACAACTCATAAAAAAAGCCCACAAATTGATTGTGGATAATCATTCAAGTACGCTGAATGTGTAGAAGTTGATGGGTACTTTTCGGGCTCCCCTTTAAGAAAAAATTGCAGAAAGAAAACGCCGCAAATTCGAGATTTGTGGAGTGTTTACCCTGCGCTCATCAAAGTTTTTTGCTACTCCCATAATCCTGGTTTTAGAGCTAAGGGACTTGCAAGAAAATAAAATCCCAATTTTTGAGAAAGGCTGGCAGAGCCAGCCTTTCTCAAAAATTGGGATTTTATTAATCCCGCAGCCGTAACGCATCAGTCCCTTTGACAGCATGGGTTACGCTATCGCTAACCCATCCTACAAAAAGCGATGTTTATTGACGACTACCGACTTACAAAACTCGGATAGTGCTAGGGATTTCACTTACCGCATCAAAGTGGCGCATTTCTTCAAGAGCCTGACGGAAATTTCCTTCGCGAACATCGTGGGTGACGACCACAATCTCTGCAAAATTCTGATGGGAATCGATCTGAACGATCGATTCCAGGCTGACATCATGGTTGCCAAAGCAAGTGCCGATTTTGCCAATCACTCCGGGCTGATCTTTAGACAATAAACGGGCATAGAAGCGCGTTACCAGATCTTCCATTGGCGTAATGGTGCAGTAATGCTCGTGAATGCACGCCATCAGGGGGTTGAGGGCGGCGGGAGCGGCACCGGAAGATTTGAGGGCGGCGACAACGGTTTGGATATCGGAGACAACGGCGCTGGCGGTGGGTCCCATACCGGCTCCGGGACCGAAGAACATTACCTGCCCGATGGGGTCGCCTTCGATCAGGACGGCGTTATAGACATCGTTGACGCTGGCGAGGGGGTGATCCTTCGGGAGCAGCGTGGGGTGGACGCGCACCTGGAGGCGATCGGTGGTGCCAGAAGCGGCATCGTCGGGAATGTCGCGTTGGGCGGTTGCCAGCAGCTTGATGACGAAGCCCAGGTTGTCGGCATAGGCGATGTCGCTGGCGGTAATGTTGCGAATCCCTTCGCAGGAGACTTCGGGGAGCTTTACGCGACCGCCAAAGGCGAGGGCGGCGAGGATGGCGATTTTGTCGGCGGCATCCAGCCCATCCACATCGGCGGTGGGGTCGGCTTCGGCGTAGCCAAGCGCCTGGGCGTCTGCCAGCACTGCCTCAAAGTCTGCGCCTTCCCGCTGCATTCGGGTGAGGATGTAGTTGGTGGTGCCGTTGATAATGCCCGTGACCCGGTGCAGACGGTTGACGCTGAGGGCTTGCCGCAGGGGTTGGATGACGGGGATGCCGCCAGCGACGGCAGCTTCGAGCATCACGTAGACCCCGGCAGCGTTGGCGGCATCAAAGATTTCGTCGCTGTAGCGGGCGATGACGGCTTTGTTGGCGGTGACGACATGCTTTTTGTGGGCGATCGCCTTCAAAATTAGCGATCGCGCCGGTTCCAGCCCCCCAATCAGTTCCACCACAATATCCACTTCGGGATCGGTGACGATGGACTCCAGATCCGTGGTGAGCAAGTCGGGAGGAAGCTGGACGGGGCGGGGCTTGTCGAGGGAGCGCACCCCCACCCGATGCAGGGTAATGTCGTGCAACAACGGATGGCGCATCGCCGGGTTTTGCAGAATCTGCACGGTTCCCGCCCCAACGGTGCCAAAGCCCAGAAGTCCGATTTTGAATGCCACGGTGTTGCCTACCTCTCGCCAAGTACGATCCCAGGAGTTGCCCCCAGGGTTTCTCTCTGTGCCTTTAACTGCTTTGCCTTAAATTGCTTCGCCTTAAATTGCTTTGCCTTTAATTGCTTCGCCTTTAATTGTAAGGAGCACGGACGAAATAAAACCCGGAATTTTTGATGAGAAGCGGAGCATTGCCGCGCTTCTCACCAAAAATTTCGGGTTTTATTTTATTTTCAATCCTGAGGAAGTTGCGGGACAGAACCTAACGATTTCCTGCGATCGCCCCCAATCCTCCTTTCGATAGGTTACATTTGTAGCATCATACCCTTCAAACCCCAGCGCTACTTTTTCAGCATTGCATCTCCCGTTTTATCTCCCCTCGCGCATCGGCAAGAGGATTCTGAAAAAGTAAGCTTTGCGTGTATCAAAGCGCTATCGAATCGAACGCTGTTGAATCAAACGCTATCGAATCGAGCGTTATCGAATAATGTTGCGTACCGTGACCTCCCAGAGCGAGGAGGTTGACATGGCAAAAACTCTCATTTCTCGCGATTTACTGCGGCATGTGCTGCATGAACAGATTCACCATGCCTACGAAAACGGCATCCAGGAAGGCAAACAGCAGGGCTTTCAAGACGGACAACAGACCGGAGCTGCCTGGGTTCTACAAATCGTGCTGGAGCAACGCCTGGGCAAACTTGACGCAGATTTGCAAACCCAGATTGCAGGCTTATCTTTTGCGCAACTCTGTATCCTCGCGCGGCAGCTTCCGCAAATCACCACTCCGGCAGAGCTGTTTGCCTGGTTAGAGCAGGCGTAACACGCCATCGTTGCCAACAATCCTTTACACTTTCAAAGCAGGCAACACGCCCTTGGCTATAGCCGTAACCAATCCCAAGAGGACGTAACCGACCTGTCATGCCCCTGAAAATGGGCATCCACAAAAAGCTCGTTTGTTTAGACATTCGGCTTTCATGGATTCTCGCGTTCGCGGGAATGACGGGTTCCAGGATCGTCCTACGCTGGAATGCTACTGCTGTGAAAGGTTAGCGTGTTCTTCACCCGTTTGAGCTTTTTGCCTGTTTGACCAGAAGAACGACATTTCGCTATGGCTACCCCTGACCCTTCCATTCCCATTGCCATGACCATCGCTGGCTCCGATAGCGGTGGTGGTGCAGGCATCCAGGCAGATTTGCGCACCTTTGCTTTCCACAAAGTCCACGGGACGAGTGCGATCACCTGCCTCACCGCGCAGAACACCCAGGGAGTGACGCGGGTGGATGCCCTGCCGCCCGAGGCGGTGACGGCTCAAATTACCGCTGTGGTCGAGGACATTGGTGTGAATGCGGTGAAAATGGGGATGTTGCTGAATGCTGAGATCATTACTGCCGTGGCGGAACAGGCGGCAGCATTGCCCCTCCCCAATCTGGTAGTTGATCCGGTGATGGTGTCGCGGACAGGCGCACAACTGATTGCGGATGAGGCGATCGCCACCCTCCGCGATCGCCTCATCCCCCTCGCCCACCTGCTCACCCCCAACCGCTACGAAGCCCAACTGCTCAGCGGTCTAGCGATCAACAGCCTGGATGAGATGAAGGCAGCAGCAGAACGCATCTTGCCCCAGGGCAGTAAAGCCGTACTGGTGAAAGGCGGCGGCATGGAGGGCGATCTGCGAGGCGTGGATGTGTTTTTTGATGGCGATCGCCTGGAAGTGATCACCACCGAGACAGTGGATACACCGGATACCCACGGGACGGGCTGCACATTATCGGCGGCGATCGCCGCTAACCTCGCCCTCGGTGATGACCTGCTCACCGCTGTCCGCAAAGGCAAGGAGTATGTCACCCGGGCGCTGTACCATTCCCTCCGCATCGGCAAGGGACAGGGACCCGTGGGGCATTTCTTCCCGCTGTTGTAAGGGGGCGATCGCCCCCTTAGGGACTTGCAAGAAAATAAAATCCCAATTTTTGAGAGAGAAGGCTGGCTCTGCCAGCCTTCTCTCTCAAAAATTGGGATTTTATTAATCCGCAAATCCCTTACAACAAGGGGAGTTTTGCATTGCGGGGGATACTTGGGAATGAGAATTTTATAACATCCAATTCTTGTAGAGCAGGCATCTTGCCTGCTCTTGGACAACCGAGACGGCTATCCTACATTATTGAATTCCCATTCCTTGGCATTTCAACGGTTAGTGAAATGCCATCTAAAATAGAGCCATTCTTGTGGGTAAAATCAATGTCTGTTGCCATTACGGAAGCCATCACAACACTGGCAGAAGCCGAGGAACGGTTTCATCTGACCCGCACAGAAGATGCAGCGTTTTTCTCGGAATGGTGGGCAGACCTGCCGCAACTTTCGGTAGCAGAACAAGCCGGATTGGCGGAGATGCGGCGGCGGTACCTGTATCAGCGATCGCAAAATCACTTGCTCGAAAGCACCGTCATGCTCCTGTTTGCCTCCCCACTCCTGACCCTGGCTGGCTTTTACGACCCACCGTTTCAGGTCAAAGCCGAGGAATCGATTCAACTGAATCTGGAAGATTCGGAAGAATCCTTACAGGGACGATTGGATGTGCTGGTGTTGCAGGAGCAGTTTTGGGTTGTGGTGCTGGAGTCGAAGAAAACGGCTTTATCCGTATGGGCGGCGTTGCCCCAGACCCTAGCCTATTTGATGGCAAACCCTCATCCAGACCGCCCCAGTTTTGCCCTTATGACCAACGGAGATGACTCTGTTTTTGTAAAGCTAACCCAGTCCAATGAAAGGCTTTACAATTTCTCACGGGTGTTTGCGGCTCTAACTTCAACCCAGGAACTTCAGCAAGTGTTACAAGTCCTGAAGCGAATGGGGCAGATGGTGGTTTGAAGAGGGCGATCGCCGCACAATCACCAAATTCCTGTTAGCCTTAACCCTAAATTCAGGAGTCGTTCTATGAATCTTACGATACCCGATGATATTTTGAATGCTAGCGAAATGTCGGAGGCAGAATTGCGTTTGGAAGTTGCCATTCTGCTTTACAAACTAGAGAAGATTAGCGCAGGCAAAGCTTGTGAATGGCTAGACATGAATTTGCTTGATTTCCGACATGAATTGGCAAAAAGAGAACTGACTGTGAATTACGATGTTGAAGATTTTCATGCCGACATTGAAACATTACGTTCTCTCGGTAGACTATGACCGTTATTAGCAACACTTCCCCGATCACAAACCTTACTGGCATAGGAAAAATCGATCTTCTGCAACAACTGTATGGCACGGTCACCATTCCTCAGGGTGTATACCAAGAAATTGTCGGTATTGGGAAAGTTGTTCCAGGGGTTTTGGAAGTTCAAAGTCTTTCCTGGATAATTGTTTGCTCAGTTAACGATTTAAGCCGAGTTGCAACCTTTCGGAGAACTCTAGATCCCGGCGAAGCAGAAGCGATCGCCCTGGCGCAAGAACAAGATGCCGAACTTCTGATTATTGATGAGAAGCCAGGAAGAACATTTGCACGACAGCTTGGAATCAATATTATTGGTGTGTTAGGTGTACTTTTAGAAGCTAAAAGTAAAGGTCTAACTGGTGACATTCGTCCTTTGGTAGACCATTTGATAGACCAACTGATTAACCAATTGAATTTTCGAGTGAGTACACAACTTTACGAAGCAGTTATACAGGCAGCAAATGAAATATAGACATAGTAGTTTTCAGTAATTTCTTTGATGTCCAAATCGATGACTATGAAAAACTATTGATGCGTTACGCTTTCGCTAACGCATCCTACTGGTTCAACTGCTATGACTTTTTCCATGTAAAGCCAGAAGTAAAGCTTATTTCCTTCGAGAGGATTTCTTCGGATTGCGTGGCAAGGTCGGAGGAACCAGAAAAAAGCCCAATTAACGGATCTTCGGATGGCTCAGGTGGGGATGATTCTGTTGGAGATTGCAGCTTTTGGACAACGAGTTGCATCAGCTGACTTGCCAGCCGAATTTGATCGGACAACCTTAATTTTTGTGCTGCATTCAAGAGTTCTTGGACTGTCATGATGGGATGTCTCCAACAGTCATTAATTTATGATTCTCCCATTATGACGCAAGTTAAAGATGGAGTATGGGCGATCGCCTCCCCCGCCCCTTACTTCTCATCAAAAATTCCGGGCTTTGTTTTATTTTCAAACCTTAGTCAAAGACAACACTGACCCTTCGTGATGAATGCGAACCGTAATCACTCGCGCATTGATCAGGCGGCTGTGGGCAGGGGTGTCTCCGGTGCCGGGGTTGACGGTGTAGGCGGGGAAGGCGGCGGCGCTGAGGCTGAGGCGTAGGGCATGTCCGGCGGGGAGCATCATGCAGGTGGGTTGGAGGGTGATCTGGACGGTCAGCGGTGTGGTTGGGTTGGGGTTGTCGGGGGTGTAGGTGCGCTGGTAGCCCTGGGTGAAGCTGAGGACGCGACCGTTGGGGGCGACAGCGGAGAGGGTGGCGCTGAGGTCGAAGCTGGGGGTGTCGGCGGTGACCTGGAGGGTGAGCTGGAGGGTTCCGGCGAGGTGGAGCGGCTCGGTGAGGGGGGCGGTGGTGTAGGTGAGGACATCGGTGCGGCTGTCGAGGGCGGCGCGATCGCTCATCCCCGCTGGCATGGTGGCGTGCCCACCGGAGGCGGGGACGGGTCGCCAGGGGTCATGGACGAAGGTGTCGGCGATCGCCTCATCCTGCCGGGTGGGGGTGTCGTTGGGGATGAGGGAGCCGTAGCGATCGCCCATGCACGCCAGCCCGTTGCTCTGGAGGCGGAACATCGGTTGGGGCGCGTCGGGGTAGTGGGGCAGGGAGAGCCATTGGTTACTGGACATTTCACTGGACATTTCGAACAAATGCACGGGATCGTCCTGCAATAGCCCGGTGTCTTTGTGTTTGAGGAACTGGTCGAACCAGCGGATCTGGCATTCGTCGATGGGGGAACTGGCAGCATCGCCATAGTCCGCCGCCCCGACGCGCCGCCCCCAGGGAAGGTGCGCCCAGGGACCAATCCACAGGTGTTGGGGGTGGGCGCTGCGGGCAACCATATGCTGATAGACCTTGAGACTGCCCCGCAGGTGGGTGTCATACCAGCCGCCGATGTGGAGCATGGGCAGGTCTACGGGGTCGAGGTAGGTTTTGGGCGATCGCACGCGCCAGTATTCCGCTGCTGGGTCGGGGTACTTCACCCAGTCGTGGTAGAAGGAGTCGGGGACAAGGGTTTCGAGCAGGGACGAATGGGGACAAACGGGGTCGCGCAGGTCGGGGTTGCGGGCGGCGGCGTAGAGGGCGTTGTAGGCTTCGGCATCCCCTTTGCGGCGGGCGGTTTCGGCGGCCAGTTGGGTAGCCCAGCCGAGGCTGAGTTGGTAGCAAAAGGCTCCTCCTTCATATGCCCAGTCGGCATACAGGTCATAGGCGACCATTGACGGGCAGATGGTTTTGAGGGCGGGGGGTTGGGCGGCGGCGGCAAAGAGTTGGGTCATGCCCTGGTAGGAAAAGCCATACATCCCCACCTCTCCGGTGCTGTGGGGGAGGGTTGCCGCCCATGCCACCGTGTCGTAGCCATCGTCAATTTCGTGGGTAAACAGGTCAAACTCGCCCTCAGAACTGCCCCGCCCCCGCACATCCTGAATCACCACAATGTAGCCGTGGGCGGCATACCAGGAGGGGTGCGCGTAGACGACGGTGGAGGCGATCGCCCGTCCATAGGGTTGCCGCATCAGCAACACCGGGAAGTTGCCGGGAGCATCGGGGTAGTAGACATCCGCATCGAGCCGGGTGCGATCGCGGGTTTCCATTGAGAGGACTTGCCTAGGTTTGACGGGGAACATGGGTGCTGTGCCGAGTGATGGTTTCCTTTTGATTTACCACAGAGGCACAGAGGGCGCGGAATCGGAAAGGACGGATTTTCAGCTAAAAAAACCTCCCGACCCTTTGAAAGGGGCGGGAGGTTGTCATGAGGTTATTGAGTCAGTGGATACAAGAACCTTAGATAGCTGCACCTGGCTTAGGCTCGGCACCCATACCCATGGCGGCATCGCGCAGGAAGGTGATTTGCTGCTCGAATTCCATGGTTTCGAGAGCGGCCAGGAGGCGATCGCCCTCTTCAGCCATCTTGTAGTCGTCGGGCATACCGATGATGGAGCCATCATCCATGCCCTGTGCCAGGCGATACCAGAAGGCAAGCTTGGTGTTGGCACTCAGGGAGCCATATTCGCGGCTGATCTGAGTGTTTTTCCGACCCGCAATGTCGCGCATTGCCTGGAGTTGAGCCTGCTTATCCATCGCCTCCACTTGCTGGTACAAGCCACTGGCAATTTCGGGAGATGCCGCTGCGGGGGCAGCAGGCGTGATGTTTTCACCCATTTCGGTGTAGACGTACCAGAGCAGTGCCAGTTGGTCGTCTACGCTTAGCCGATCAAAGGCTTTATCCGATGCTTCAACGTTTTGATTCAAGTTGGCGAATGTCATTAATAGACCTCTGCTTGTGCGACAACGACTCACCGTTTTGAACCACGTTGATCAATAAAACGCTGGTACAGAAGAATGTTTAAGGTGAGTCTGAATTCATTTGTTAGACGCATTTTGTGCGCTCTGATACATAAATTAACAATGTTAACCACCTGAACGAATCTCCATTAAGTTAGGCATTTATCCTCATCGAGATCTTTCGGAGTGAAGATCTCTGGATTATCTAACGATGAGGAGGATTTGGTTGGGTTGGTGCGTTGGTGAGTTGGTGAGTTTTCAGGCTGGGGATTTTGTTTTGACTGATGGGGCGATCGCTGTATTTTCTCAGTTTGCCCTCACCCTAAATCCCTCTCCCGTGGGGCTACCGTGTATACACATCTTAGAGGCTATTTACAAAGTAGGGTTTTCCGACCCTCGAGGCGGGGAGTAGGAGCATAGGATCAAGGTAGACGAGCGTAGCAGGTGACAGTGATGTCGTCCTTAACCTATGCGACAGATCTTAATGATA
>Ga0208218_1001004_pt1 | contig 11336 bp, 9 predicted proteins | sample HotLakmasection3_FD_184726 | JGI IMG/M metagenome (GOLD analysis project Ga0208218, IMG submission 184726) | Hypersaline microbial mat communities from Hot Lake, Washington, USA - Section #3 (SPAdes) | ecosystem: Environmental > Aquatic > Non-marine Saline and Alkaline > Hypersaline > Microbial... | reverse complement strand
CCGTACAAGGGGACCAGATCATTGGCATATCAGGATTCATCCATCCCGGAAACCGAGTGGATGTCCTGGTGACTTGGGTGGACCACGAAACCGGCGAAAATATCACCGCTATTTTGTTGCAGAACGTCCCGGTTCTGGCCACGGGAACAAAAGTGCAGCATACAAAAACGGGTGAACCCGCGCCCATGGACGTTTACACGCTGGAACTGACGCCCGAGGAAACAGAAATCCTTGCTCATGCTCGCAATCAGGGCAGATTGCAGTTTGCTCTGCGCAACCCCTTGGACGATGAATCAGTGGTCACTGAAGGCGCGTCAATCCAGCGAGCCATGCATCTTTTTCGCGGCAAGGACACACCCGCCCACGATGCCTCGTCTCTCACCGTTCAGCAAACCGTCCGAGCCCCTAGAAAACCCAAGTCCATGGAGATCATCGAAGGTGACACTCTGGAGACGTATACCTTCCCGAGATAGAGTCACGGTAATGTCCAGGGAGCCCGCGTTCATTACTGCACCTGAACACCTGAAGGCATCTGATCAGAATTCTTCACCTCACGTTGCAAAGGAAAAGGAATGACTATGCAGCACTCCCGTAAACCTGGATTGCCCTTGCTGGTTTCCTGGGTCGTCCTGCTCCTGGCAACAAGTTATTGCCCGAGGGCTTCCGCCGTTGAATTTCAACTCATTCCAGATGAGCCATCACTGAGCATCCTCGAACCTCAATCCATAAATATGATATTTGGCAAGGCCATGATTCTCAGATCCACGACCGATGTGGACCGAGCCTTGGTGGCTGAACCGGAGGTGGTCAGCGTCCGTCCGATCTCTGCCCGGGAAATCTATGTGCGACCCGTCTCTGTCGGGATCACCAACCTGATCCTCTGGCAGGACCAGGAAGTGGTCGCCATTTACGAAGTTAATGTTGTCTATGATCTTTCCCGACTGAAACAACGGCTTTTCGAACTATTCCCAAATGAGTTGGAATTGCGGGTGATGTCCGATCCGGACATGGACTCCATCACGCTGGCAGGCAGAGTCTCGAGCACATCAAACCTGGACCAGATCCTGACAATGGTCGAGGCTTTCGCGCCCCGGGAGAATATTCGCAACTTGGTCCGGGTCGGCGGAGTTCACCAAGTCATGCTGGAAGTGCAAGTGGCCGAGGTCAAGGTGAACGCCTTGAAACGTATGGGGGTGAATTTCAACCTAATCAACATGGCCGGACAGTTTGAAATCGGTTTCCTGTCTGAAACTCCGACAAATATCAATTTGGGCATAGGTTCGATGGGCATACGCTCATCGCCTGACAACAACAACTGGCAATGGCAGGGTCTTTTTGATGCGCTCAAGGAGAATCGCCTGGCAAAGATTCTGGCGGAGCCCTCGCTGGTCGCCCTCAGTGGTCAGACAGCGAGTTTTGTTTCCGGAGGAGAGATACCCATTCCGGTCTTGGATCGTGAAGGCAATGTGGGGGTTGAGTTCCGCCCTTTCGGAATCCAACTCGCTTTCACTCCCACAGTGCTCGATGGCAACAGGATTGCCATTGAGGTTGAGCCCTCGGTGTCCGAACTGGATTCCAGCACTTCCATCTCAATCCTTGGCGCTCTTATTCCAGGCACAACCGTGCGCAAGGCGTCTACATCCGTAGAACTGCGGGATGGCCAGAGCTTTGCCATTGCCGGACTGCTCAGCGAAAATTTCCAGGAGGGGGTATCCATGTTTCCCGGGCTTGGAAATTTACCTATTTTAGGAGCACTTTTCTCCAGCAAGGATTTCCAGTCCCGGGAAACCGAACTCGTCATCCTGATCACGCCCCGGTTGGTCAAACCTATCTTGGCTTCTGAACAGCCCGTGCCCACGGATTTCTACATCCCTCCGGATGATGCGGAATTTTTTCTCCTGGGCATCTCCGGTCAGTCCCATCGGCACCAGGGTCCCTCACGTTCTGCTGATTTTGACGGGCAATTCGGGCATGTGCTCGTCCCGTAGGGCAAACAGTGTGCCCGGGATCCGATCTACCAAGAATGCAATCAAAGGAGGTTGGCGGTGAAGACATTTGCTGTAGCCATCAGGCATTTGGGATTTCGCTTGGCGGTTCCGCTCAGTCTGATCATGTCCATCATAATGGCCGGGTGTACCGGAGGGAACCTCCCGGAAAGCCAACGTTATCATTTTTTAAAAGATAACTTCGGTCAATCGGTGAAAACCGTCAACTTCAATCAGACACTGAATCCAACCGTCGGCGGAACTCCGGAATCACTCGAGGGCATTGACGGCCGGACCGCAGGTATGGCCGCAGAAAAGCACCGAGAAACATTCAGCACAGAGCACCGTCAAGACCGCGGCAATTTCAGGGAATCACGTATCTTGGAGAATTTTGAGCGCTTCAGCCGCTGAAGATGACCGCGGGGAGAAGAAGGATAGCGTGGCCCATTCTGGGATAGGCCACGCAACGAAGCACTCAATGTGCATGAACAGATAAAAAACCACACCGTATCCTGCAAGTTGCCTCATGGAGCACCCATGTCGGTCATCATCCAACGCCAAAGCCAACAAGGTGCGTCAGTTGTAGAGTTCGCGCTGGTTTTGCCATTGTTTCTGCTTCTACTGTTTGCGATAGTGGACTTCGGGATGTATTTTTACACCCAACATACCATGCAATACGCAACCAGAGAGGGCATGCGCCTAGCCTTGGTAGGAGGGAGGGTCACCAGGGAGGAAGAGCTTTTGGACCGTAAGGATTCCATCATTACGACGATCAAGGAGCAGGCTTCCCTGGCCCTGGATCCCTCCAGGCTGGAAATTTCCATTTTCGAACTGCACGAACTGCCCGCAGATGCTGAGGAAAATTCGGTCTTTGTCGACCCCCCTGACTGGCAAGAGAGGCAGGATGCAGGCAGGCCAGGCAAGTTCATGCGTGTACGGACACAATATGATTACACATTTTTGACGCCATTTATTGGCAGCTTGTTTCCAAACAACAGTATCCGAATTGAAGCCCAGACAACATATCGCAATGAATTATTTGACGAAAGCTAGAGAACCGGAAATATGCAATGCGCTGTTGATATCCTGGGGAAGTCAAAGATGAGCCCAGACGGCCTTGCCCTCAACCCAACAATGCCATAATTCTGAAAAACATGATCTGATTTTTGAGTCGTATCTGGCCCTGGCCTGTTTTGAGTGGCATTTCCGCAAGGGACGTTTCCGCGTCTTCCATGCCGACCAAGGTCGACACCAATTTCATTCTCTACATCAGGCTGAATAGTCTACGTTATCAAAAACTTGCTGAATATCGGGGCACCGTATTCCAGTTCTTCCGTGCAGACGAATATTATCGCTCAATAATGAGGGCTCAGGCTGGAATATGGTCCCCAATTCATGGTGGATTTTGATTAAGCGGAGCACCAGGGAATCAAACATGAAGATCGCAACTTACCTTGTTTCAAGGGGTTACGACCGCGAAAAAGACAGTCGTTGCGGGGTGCAAGGGGCTGCGCTGATTGAATTTGCCCTGATCCTTCCCTTCCTGCTCCTCTTGACAGTGGTGGCCGTTGATTTTGGACGATTATTCCATGCCAGACTCATTCTGACCAATCTCTGCCGTGAAGGAGGCAACCTGGCGGCACGCCAGTTCCCGGAAGAAAATCTTAGCGATGAAAACCTGCTGAGTCTGCTTCGCAATTCCGGAACCCCTTTGGATCTGCACGAACAGGGCATGATCTATATTAGTCGAGTCCGAGCAGGAGCAGGACCACTGGAGAGCCAGCGTGAACCTGAAATCTACTCCGTGAAAGAGAGCGGCGAGTTGAACGTATCCAGGAGCATTCATGAGGACAACATCAACTTTGGGCTTACACCGGAAATCTACCAGTATCTGCGTTTTGACGAGGAAATCGAGACATCCATCATCTCGGAAGTGGTCGTTGTGGAGGTCTATTATCTCTTTCGACCACTGACGCCCTTGCCCTCATATCTCGTGGATACTTTTCTTTCTGACGATGGAGGAATGATCATCGGCAGTCGCAGCACTCTGCAGTTTTTCTCAGGATGATTAGACCCAGCTGGAAGCCCCCCAAGGAGAGGCTGATGCAAAAAAACTTTCCACAGAGTGAGCGCGGTGCGGTCATGGTCACTTTTGCCCTGGCGCTGACAGTCATGCTCGGGTTCACGGCCCTGGCCTACGAAGTCGGATACTGGTACGTGGTCCGGTCGGAACTCTCCAAGGCGGTTGACGCTGCTGCGCTTTCCGCAGCGGCCAACATTTCCAATCCCTATGCACAAGAGGGGGAGCTTGGCCGGCAATTCGGCCTGGAGAATTTTCAACCTGGTTTTCTGGGCACTCCGGAGACCGGTCCGGGGGCAGTGCGGTTTATAGAGACAAGAGAGCCCGATCGGGTCCGGGTCGAGGGCCAGGTGTCGACCCATGGCACATTGTCCCGACTGTTCGGGATGGAAACAGTGTCTGTCCGCAGCATGGGTGTTGCCGAAATACTGTCAGAGGAGGCAGAAATCATGCTGGTTCTGGACCGCTCTGGATCAATGGATCCCCCGATAGATGGCCGAAAACCGATCGATGACCTCAAGGATGCCGCTGCAAACTTTGTCGAGTTTTTTCAGGAAACCCAGGACACGGACAGGATGGGGCTGATCACCTTCGCCAGTACGGTGGTCATCAACCCTGAACTGCGCACCAACTTCGTGGATGAAATGCTTGGACACATCCAATCCATCCGTGCGGAAGGCTTTACGAATATCGAAGACGCCCTGCTCCGGGCAGGGGATGAAAACAAAGGCGGGTTGACAATGCTGGAGGAAACGCCTGTCCAACAACGCACAAAACAATATGTTGTCTTTTTTTCAGACGGCAACCCCACCGCATTTCGTGGAACATTTCGAAACGTTGGGATGGCCTCTGATGGGGTCGGCTTTGTCATGTGCCCTCCGGACACAGCCTGCTGTTTACCCGACAGCGATTATCAACCAGCACCGTTTCTGGCGAAGACAGGAGAAGACAAATTTATCCATTCCGAAGGCCCAGTCGGCAGTCCAGACTATCATAGTTTTTTCTCATGGAATACAGGAGACGGACTACCAGTTGCCCAGACACAATGTCAAAAACGTGACAGCCCTTCTGCACCCTGGAGTCCGTTCTCGAGCACGCAATGGATAGACTTCGCGGAGAGACCCATCCCCATGGAAGATCCTCAGGGGTCGCAAGACACCTACCACCCGACACAATGCGGGTGGTATGATGCTCAAAATGCTCCAGAGAATGTTGATAACCCCTATGACCTGGATACACCATCCGACGAATCGTACTACAACAGCATGGGGCGACACATCTGCACCATTGCCAGGGACAAGTCCTTGAGCAACGCCCAGTTGTTAAAGGAGCGAGGGATTACAATCTTTGCCGTTGGCTTCGGTGACATTGATACGGACTTTCTCCAGGCAATCTCCAGTGGTCCTGAATTTGTGTTCTACGCACCAGACTCCCAAGACATTGCAAATATATTTCAGGAAATTGCCCGACGAATAGCAGAGTTGCGCCTCATTCAGTGAATGCCTTGGGGAAATAATTTTTTAGGAGTAAAAGGTTCTTTCAGTATTAAATCAATCGTTCTGGTTCCGGTTATCCCGGACGACGATTGTTGCGACAAACAACATTTGCAGGGACGGCAGCAATGTGCGTGGATGGATCAATTTCTTTGCAAGTTGCGGGACCTGCAAACTACGGTCACACCAAATACCCGTCATTACGCAACTTCAACCCGAGAGAGTAGGTGATAATGGCCGCTGATGCCTTCCTGGTAGACTTGCAAATCCAAAATAGCGCACTCCATGCACAACTTGAGCAAATCATTCGCCATTCCGAGCATTTTGCGCTGCGTAATGATTCGAGTGCTCGTGGGACGAGCCTGCTGATTTTGGAGCTAAGCGCAAACGTGGACGCAGGGTTTAAACTGGCTGAGAATGCGCTTAATAGCCGGGAAGCCCGTGAAGTTTTCCTCATCTCGGACAATCCAGATCAGGACATTCTGCTGAAGGCCATCCGGGCCGGGGTTAGGGAACTGTTCGGTCCTGCCCCAAGTGATATCGAGATACGAGCGGCTTTGGATCGTTTCGTGGAGCGGCATGCCAATAAAGCTGATGGGGATTCCAGTTCCGAAAAACGGATTGTCGCTGTTTTTGGTAGCAAGGGCGGTGTTGGGACCACAACCATATCCGTGAATCTGGCCGTGAGCTTAGCCCAACAGGACCAAAGCAAGTCAGTTGCCCTGCTGGACCTGAACCTCTTCGGGGACATTTCCCTCTTCCTGGAAATCGAGCCCACTTTCACTTGGCGAGAAATCATCCAGAATATCTCCAGGCTGGATGTGACTTTCCTGAAAAGCATTCTATCCGTAGACCCTTCCGGCGTTTTCATACTTCCTTCGCCAGGATACCTGGACAATCAAAATATGGCCACTCCAGATATCATTGAGGACCTGCTTGTCGTCATGCTTCAAATGTTTGACATTATCGTCGTCGACATGGGCCAGTTCCTGGACGAAAACTCTCTGAAAGTCATCAGCATGGCAAACCTGCTTTTCTTGGTCACGGTTCAAAGCTTGCCTTGCATTGCAAAGGCCACAAAAATTTTGGAATCTTTCGAGAAAATTGATTTCCCATCCCGTGAAAACATCCGTCTGGTCATCAATCGACACCTGAAAAACGCGGCCATTGCTGAGGAAGAAATGGCAAAATCCCTGGATAGAGATGTCTTTTGGAAAATCCCCAACGACTATCTCACCACCATCTCCGCAATCAATAAGGGGATGCCGTTGGCACGGTATGCCCCGAAGCAGCCGATTACCAAAAGTTTTCATGACTTGGCCGCCAAACTTATTGCCAAACCGGAGAATGCTGGAAACAAGAAGCGAAAGTGGTGGTTCTTCGGGAGTGATCGTTGAAACTGAATTCGGCGGGGAAACATTCATTATTTTGGCCCAATAATGATACCTACAAGGATTGATAGATGCTTTTCGGCAAAAAAACAAAAGTCGAAGAACGAGCCAAATCCTCATCGTCATTGAAGAGTCAGGGACCGATGATTACGGCGACGTACCAAAGAGAACAGAAGGTGTCGGAAGAGTTCTTTCATCTGAAGGCCAGGATTCATGGACGGCTTCTGGATATGATGGATCTGACGCTCCTGGATTCTCTGGACAGAAATCTCCTCAAGTCGCAAATTCGGGCCTTGGTCAACAGGGTTTTGGAAGAAGAGTCATTCAAGGTCCCGCTGAATCTTGCAGAACGGGAAAGACTGTTTACGGACATCGAAGACGAAGTCTTGGGCCTAGGCCCGCTGGAACCCTTTCTCAAGGATGACACCATTTCCGATATCCTGATTAATACCCATAAGCAGATTTATGTGGAACGTTTCGGCAGGCTGGAGCTTTCTGAATCCGGATTCAAGGACGATGACCACCTTATGAAGATTGTGGACAAGATCGTCTCTTCCGTTGGCCGCAGAATCGATGAATCCACTCCCATGGTTGATGCGCGTCTGGCCGACGGTTCTCGGGTCAACGTGATCATTCCGCCATTGGCCATTGATGGCCCGGTGATCTCCATTCGACGCTTCGGGAGCAACCCACTGAGGCTGGATGACTTGGTCATGCTCAAGACATTCACGTCAGAGATCGCTGAAATCTTGAAGGGAATTGTCCGGGCCAAGCTCAACTTGCTCATTTCCGGTGGGACAGGAAGCGGCAAGACAACGCTTTTGAACTGCTTGTCCCAGTATATTCCCTCCAGCGAACGAATTCTGACCGTGGAAGATGCCGCGGAGCTCCAGCTCAAGCAAAACCATGTGGTTCGCATGGAAACCAGGCCTCCGAACATTGAGGGTAAGGGGGAGGTCACAGCACGAGACCTGGTGCGCAACTGCCTGCGGATGCGGCCGGACCGCATCATCGTCGGCGAGGTCAGAGGGGCTGAAGCCTTTGACATGCTCCAGGCCATGAACACAGGTCATGACGGCTCGTTGACTACGGTGCACGCCAACTCTCCCAGAGATGCCTTGATGCGTTTGGAGAGTATGATTTCCATGGCCAATCTGGATATTCCCCAGGAATTCATGCGCCGGTTCATCGCATCGGCCATCCACGTCATCATTCAGGTCGCACGTCTCACTGACGGAACCCGCAAGATGATCAGCATTCAGGAAATCACCGGCATGGAGGGCAATGTGATCACGACCCAGGAAATCTTCTCGTTTAAGGGCATTGGCCTCGAATCGGGAGGAAAAATCAAGGGTTTTTTTCGCTTCAACGGAATTCGGCCTCGTTTTGTTGAAAAATTCCAGCAAGCGGGCATTGAGATCAACAAAGACATTTTTGACTCGGAAGCAATCCATGAAGTATAAAACATTCTTGTTGATACAAATTTATCATAAATAGACATCTCTATAGTGTTAAAAGGCTTGCCGATGAATTTTACAATTCATTTTCATAACAATCACAACTACTCCGTAAAGCTATCGTGTTACTGGTTTTTGCAGATATGACTGCATTGGAAGCGACAAGGGCCGAGATATCCATTCCTGTGAAAGTCAAAATTCGGTGACAAAGGATGATCTTGGAACGTATGTGATGTTTAATTAACCGTCTGCAACAAAAGAAGTGTTGTCATTGAATTTCACTTAGGCAATTTCTATTTTACATCGAATTCTTAAATAATAGATTAAACCAACTCATAACATAAAAATGAATATTTATATAATTGCTGCGCTGCTTTTTTTTATGTCTGTTGCCTCGATACAGATTTTCTTGTATATTACACGATTTCTTATGAATCCGGAAAGATCCAGGATTCGCAAAAAACTTCGCAAATTCAGATACCAGAGGAAAAAAGTTGATGAAGAATTGAACATTGAGCGCAAAATAGTATACAGTGATATAAATTCAATCAACGATTTTTTGCGGCAGATCACGCACCTGGACCGGTTGCACAGGTTGTTATACCAGGCAAATTCCCGGCTCAACGTTGGTTCCTGCCTTTTGCTGTGTATTGTTCTCGGAGTCTGCACATACCTGCTCCTGGTAGCAAGGGGATCTCCACAGGTCATTTCCCTTCCCAGTGCAACGCTTGCCGCATTCTCACCGATTCTCTTCCAGATCAGGAAAAAAAGAAAACGCATGGATAAGTTTCTTGAGCAACTTCCGGAGGCCCTGGATCTGCTTGCCAGAGCTTTAAAAGCCGGCCACGCGTTCAGTACCGGCATGAAGATGGTTGCGGATGAGTTTCATGATCCGCTCGGTCCTGAATTTTCCACGACAATTGACCAGATCAACTTTGGCATCGCGGTTCCTGATGCGTTGCGCAAAATGACCGAACGGGTTGAATGCCCGGACCTGAATTTCTTTGTCATAGCGGTAATTCTTCAGAGAGAGACTGGTGGCAACTTGGCGCACATCATCGAGAACATCGCCGCCCTGATTCGACAACGCTTCACCTTCCAGGGCAAGGTGCATGTCCTGGCCTCGGAGGGAATTTTTTCGATGTGGGTGCTCATGGCCCTGCCGTTTGTTGTTGCGGGCGCTATTTACTTTATCAACCCAGGGTACATGCAGATCATGTTTGAAAATCGCATTGGCAACGGGATGATCGCTGTTGCCGTGATCAACATGATCATTGGGTTCATAATCATGCGTTCCATGGTAAAAATCGAGGTCTAAAAATAACTGAGCCAATCTTTCTTTATCTCACAATCGGTTCAATAAAAACATCAGGCATACTCTATTATATTGTATTTACTTAACATACATTTTTTATCTAACAACAAAATAATACAACCTGCTCCAGAAAAAATGATGTCCTTGCGAAAATCTTGTTTTCATCAGAAGCAAATTTCACAGATTGCTTAATTACTAGGAACCAATATTTTTTTCTTTTTCCAGAATACAACTTTTTTTAAAAATTATTTTTACGTTCACATTTCAAATTCAACCAATGAATCAAATCCATCAACTTTTCCGATCGATATTCAAAATAGAACGATAGGTATCCATTTTTTGCCAGAAGAACAACATCGAGAGGTAAAAAATAAGTTACTTTTTCCTATCATTAGGATGATTTTTTCAAGAAAATGCCAATTAAAACCGAGCAAAAAATGGAGTATCAAAGCAAATGCTTCTTGATTATGCTCCTTTGATATTTGCGGCAATGTTTTTTATCACGATTGTCCTTCTGTATATCGGAGTAATGCAATTATTCCGGACTCTATCAGATCGACGTGTGCTTGCCGAAAGAATTCATGCAACCGGTGGACAAGGTGTCATCGAGACAGGGCTTCCCGTAACTGAAAAGCGACAAAATATTTGGAGCAGGTGGCTGACTTTTTTGGGTCAGAAAGTCGCGCATCGCAAGTTGGAAGACCAGGTCATTCTTCGACCTAAATTCCTCAAGGCTGGGTTACGTTCAGAATTTACACCTGCTGTCTTCTGGGGGGCAAAGGTGCTCCTGACTTTGATCCTGCCCATGGTTTTCGTGATATTTCGGCTGCTCTTCCCTCAATTTTCGATCTCTGCACTTTGGGAAATAATTCTTTTTGTTGCCCTGCCCCTGACTGGTTTCCATATTCCTGACCTCTGGCTACTGAATAAAATCCAGAAGCGCAGGGAAACTATCCTGAATGGCTTTCCAGATGCCCTGGACCTCCTTGTGGTATGCGTCCAGGCTGGAATGGGCCTGGACGCGGCCATTAACCGTGTTTCCAGAGAAATCCGCTTCAATTCTCCCGCATTGAGCCAGGAATTGAGCTTGTTCAACTTGGAAATTCGTGCTGGCCTGCCGCGCAGGAATGCATTGAATAACTTGGCCATGCGAACGGATCTCCAAGAAATGCAGAACCTGGTAACATTGCTGCTTCAAACAGACAAATTTGGAACCAGCGTTACACAGGCCCTGGAACTCTACGCAGAAACAATGCGCATGCAGCGCATGCAACGAGCCGAAGCAAAGGCTGCCAGGATTCCCGTTAAACTTTTGTTCCCAATGATTTTACTGATTTTTCCAACAATGTTCATTGCCATCCTGGGTCCAGCCATAATCCAGATTTACCAGACGCTGATCAGGATGTAACCCATGGTCTTGTCGATCCCGAACTCACTGAAAAAAAAACATTTCCCTCCGGAAACGGGGTACATGACTCACCCAACCATCTGGAAAAACTGGATTCCGGTTTCCGTCGGAATGATGAGCTTCAGGTTGTTACGATTCTTTGCTGCGATATTTTTATTGACTGCCGTGGATTTCCTTCGACGCACCAATGAACAGGAGAAGCTTGGG